>Ga0315555_1003376_pt1 | contig 10994 bp, 9 predicted proteins | sample SalMarSW160380MG_FD_202113 | JGI IMG/M metagenome (GOLD analysis project Ga0315555, IMG submission 202113) | Salt marsh sediment microbial communities from the Plum Island Ecosystem LTER, Massachusetts, United States - Salt Marsh Sediment SW1603-80 ...
AATTAATGTCTCATGCCCTAATGTAAGAGAAGGCGGGCTTCAATTTGGTAATAGTGTTTCTGCTGTCGGAAAAATTACTGAAAAAGTTAAAGCTGTATCTACAAAACCGGTTATTATTAAACTTTCTCCCAATGTTTCCTATATATCGGAATTCGCAGAGGTTATAAAGAAAGAAGGCGGCGATGCGGTTTCGGCTATAAATACTCTGGTGGGCACAGCTTTCGACATAAATACAAGAAAGCCAAAAATTTTTAACAAAACCGGGGGTTTATCTGGTCCGGCTATTAAACCGGTTGCTCTTGCAAAAGTTTTTGAGATAAAGCAAAAAGTAGATATCCCTATTATTGGTATTGGCGGTATAATGAACTGGAAAGATGTTATTGAATTTATGATTGCGGGTTCTTCAGCAATACAATTAGGAACAGTTAATTTTATAGATCCAACTGCAGCAGAAAATATATTAAAAAATTTGGAAGAATATTGTATTAAATTTGGTATCGAAAAGTTGTCAAGCGTTACCGGCTCATATGTTATTTGATTTATAAGCCGAATCTAAAAAAGTGTTTATATTTAAGGCTTTAATTTTTTTGTGGTATATAATTTCTGATTTAGTGAATCTTACTCTTTTTAGAGCAGGCTTATTATGGATTTAGAAAAGTCGTTGCAAAAATTATATTCTCTTCATACTTTTGGGATTAAGCTTGGGCTCGATAATATAAAAGAATTCCTCAATTATATAGGAAATCCCCAAAAAGAATTAAGAGCGTTTCATATCGCCGGTTCCAACGGGAAAGGAAGTACAACGGCTTTTATATCTAGTATTTTGATGGAAATGAATTATAAAGTAGGAATGTATACGTCACCACATTTTGTAAGATTTAATGAACGTGTTAAAATAAACAATATTGAAATTTCAGACTACTATATCTCAAATTTTGTTTCGGATTATGAAAATTATATTGATGACAAACAACTTACTTTTTTTGAAGCGACAACTGCAATGGCATTTAAATATTTTGCGGAACAAAATGTAGATTACGCAGTAATTGAAACAGGATTGGGCGGAAGATTGGATGCAACCAATGTCCTGGAAACTTTAGCTGCAGTAATTACTTCAATCAGCCTGGAACATACTAATGTTTTAGGAAAAACAATTAAGGAAATTGCTGGAGAAAAAGCCGGAATAATAAAACCGGGCTCAAAAGTTTTTATCGGAAAGCTTCCCGGTGATGCAGAAGAAGTAATGGAAAAGAAATGTGAAGATTTTGAATGTGAATTATTTAAAATAGACAATTATGTAATTGAGAAAAAAGATTCTCTTGAACTTTATAATGAAAATATCGAATTTAACGACTGGACAATACCTTTAAAGGGAAACTATCAGAAATATAATGCTGCTCTTGCCGGTTTAACTGTTTCCAAGACTTTTAACATGACAGATTTTACTCCAGTACGAAATGGTGTTAAAAATATTTTGATGAATACCGGATTCCAGGGTAGATATGAATTCTTCAAAAGGAATCCCGATATAATTTTCGATTCCGCTCATAATCCCGAAGGTGTTAAAAATTTTGTTGATGAATTTAAAAAAGATTATAAAAAATATTCTAGGAGAATCCTGCTTTTTGGTGTGATGAGAGATAAAGCCATCGAAGAAATGCTACTGGATATTAAAGATTATTTTGATGAGGTATATATTACCGAGATAGAGAATGAACGTTCATATAAAATTGATGATCTTTTAAAAATTTCATCTAAAATAAATTTAAAAGTAAAAGTACAAAGGGATCCGGTTCAATTATTAACTGAATTTGAGACGAAAGCAGAAAATGAATGTCTTGTTGCTTTAGGCAGCATGTATTTAATCGGAGAAATAAAATCAAAATTGATAAATAAATTAACTTGACATTATTTTTAATTAAATGTATGTTAGAAACTAAACCTCGTGTTCCTTTCAAAGTTTTACAATAAAATAGTAAGTAATAAGCCCCGATATCTAATAGCATACCGGAAGCAATTGAAGAAATTAGTAATTAAAATACTAAGTATTTAACAACAACAAAGTTAGGATCAAAACAATGCCAATGGATATTTCCGAACTGAAGTCAAAAAAAATTGTTGAGTTAAATGAGATAGCAAAAGGTCTCAACATAACTGGCTACAGTGATTTAAGAAAACAAGAATTAATATTTAAAATCTTAGAAGGGCAGACCGCCAAGGATGGATTAACCTTCTCAAAGGGTGTGCTTGAGGTACTTCCCGACGGTTACGGCTTTCTCAGGTCATCTGATTATAATTATTTACCTTCCCCCGATGATATTTATGTATCTCCATCACAGATAAAAAAATTTAGTTTAAGGACAGGTGATTATGTAAGTGGGCAGGTAAGGCCGCCAAAAGAAGGTGAAAGATTTTTTGCCCTTTTAAGAGTGGAAGCAGTAAATAATTTAGACCCTGAAGGAATTAGGGAAAGAACTTTATTCGATAATCTTACACCTGTTTACCCAACAAAAAGAATCGTTCTCGAATCTGCTCCAGGAGAATATTCAATGAGAATTATGGATCTTTTATCTCCGATAGGCAAAGGACAACGCGGTCTTGTTGTATCACCTCCTAAAAGCGGAAAAACTGTTTTACTTCAAAAGATTGCAAATTCAATAACAAGAAATCATCCCGAAATAAAATTAATAATTTTGTTGATCGATGAACGCCCTGAAGAAGTTACTGATATGGAACGTTCCGTTAAAGGTGAAGTTATCAGTTCTACTTTTGATGAACCTGCGGAACGGCATGTCCAGGTTGCAGATATGGTTATCGAAAAAGCCAAACGTTTGGTTGAAGCAAAGGAAGATGTTGTAATCTTACTAGATAGTATAACAAGGCTGGCAAGAGCGCACAATATCGTTGTTCCTCACAGTGGTCGAATTCTTTCCGGTGGTGTTGATTCAAATGCACTTCATAAACCTAAAAGATTTTTTGGGGCTGCAAGAAATACCGAAGACGGCGGAAGCTTGACTATTATTGCAACTGCTTTAATCGATACCGGTAGCAGGATGGATGACGTTATTTTTGAAGAGTTCAAAGGTACCGGCAACATGGAACTTGTTCTTAACCGTGATTTAAGTGACAGAAGAATTTTCCCAGCTATTGATGTTAATAAATCTGGAACAAGAAGAGAAGAATTATTGATGAAAGAAGATGATCTCCAAAAAGTCTGGATATTAAGAAAAATATTAAGCGATTTTAGTCCGGTTGAAGCAATGGATTTCTTGCTTGATAAAATTAGAGGGACAAAAAATAATAAAGAATTCTTAAATAATATGAATAATTAATCCACGGGTCCCTACAAAGGGCGATCTTTCCCGGATTTTTTCATTATTGAGTTATCAATATTTTGTCTTTTTTACAACGAAGTTGTAAGAAATGTCTGAATATTAAATTTTCAAATTATAATTCTATTTGAATAATTTAAGATTAAATCTATTAATTAATCTTGCAATTTTGTAATCTTGAGTCCACTCCGAAAAGTCGAGAGAAAAGATAAAGAAAATAATTAAAAGAAGGAATTTAAATTGTCCATGAGAGAAAAAATTAATAAGTTGTGGTTCAAAAAAAATTGAGAAACAGGAAATGTATAGACAACATAAAACGGCTACACCAGGTACACTATTTACCAGTTTCGGTCAGATATTAGGTGAACAAAAGCTGAAAAGATTAGAGGATAAAAAAAGCTGGGATAATATATTCAGAGAGCAAGTAACCTTAGCAATAGATGAGCAAGTGTTTTCATCGATATATAGTCAGAGAAATGGAAGGCCAAATGCGCCGATAAGGATATTGGTAGCAATGCTAATATTAAAGGAAGGGTTTGGCTGGAGTGACAGTGAGCTATATGATGAGTGCAGATTTAACATAAGAGTAATGAATGCATTGGGATTATCCAATGCCAGTGATGAAGTACCGGTAGAATCGACATATTATGAATTTCAGAAGAAGCTGTACGAATATCAGATAAAGGAATGCAGGGATTTGATGTCCGAAGCAATTGAAAAAACGACTAAGGCAGAAGCAGAGATATTTTCAGTGAATTCAAAGTGGATAAGAATGGACAGCAAATTAGTAGGATCAAACATAACAAAATGCACAAGACTTCAGTTGATAATCAGTTGCTTACAAGAATTTTATAAAAGCTTAGATGAGAAGATAAAAAGAAGACTCAGAAAAGAAGACCGTGCAATATTGGAAGAAATAATGAAGAAGAAAGCATATCAGATAGTATATCAATCAAGTAATGAACAAAAGGAAGCATACTTACAGAGGTTTGGAGAACTGTTATCAAGGTTAGAGGAGATATATAAAGACAAGAATAGTAGAGGTTCTGGTAATCCATCCCTTCGGGAGAAGTTAGAGGAAGAAAAGTATTCGATGATAGTGCGTTTGTTCAAAGAGCAATACCAAAGGAACAAATCAGATGGAAAAATAGAATTAAAATTGGAGTCAGAAATTCCATCGGAAGCCATACAATCTCCATATGATATGGATGCAGCATACCGGAAGAAAGGGGATAAAAAAGTAAGGGGTTATAGTCTTAATATAATAGAGACATGTAATAAAGGAGAATTGAATCTTCTGTTAGGGGCAGAAATATACAAAGCAAATAAATCAGATAATGAAATCTTTGAAGAAGCGGTAAAGCAGGCAGAGAGGATAAGTGGAAAAGTAGAAAGGATATCAGTAGATGGAGCATATCACAGTCCGGAGAATCAGAAATATGCAAAAGGAGAAGGTAAGGAAATACATCTAAGCGGAATAACAGGAGCAGGTGGTGATTATGATTTTGAACAGAAAGACGGAAAGCTAAAGGTAAAGAATAAAGAAACCGGAGAAGAAATAATAGCACATATTACAAAAAAAGGTCATTACAGAATTAAGGAGAAATGCGGAAAGAGAAGATATTTTACAAAGGAACAGATTGAAAGCTATATGATACGCAAAGAAGTAGAAGAGCTACCAAAAGAGATAAGAAATGTAAGATGCAATGTTGAAGCCAGTATCTTTCAAAGTTGTTATCATCTAAGGAAAGACAAGACAAAATACAGAGGTTTGTTCAGACATCAGCTATGGGCAAAATGTAGAATGATGTGGATAAATATGATAAGAATAAAAAACTACATAAACAGAATATATTTGAAAAAACAAAAAGCAAACCCTGTATTTGCATAAAGAGTTCTGAAATGGTAAAGATAACAGACTGAGGTTTAAATGAAACGAGAATTAAAAATATAATTAACTAAATGTGATAAAATTATTCCGAGAGTATCAAGGAGTTTATCCAAATGGACTTTTCGGAGTGGACTCAATCTTTTAATCTTGCAATTTTTTAATACCCTTCAATTAGGCTTGAAAAGGATAATTAACATTTTATTTTTATATTCTAAAAAAATAATGAAATTGAAAACGCTATCGTTCAGCCTTCTATTCCTGATTTCCTGTATCCAAATTTTCAGCCAGCCGAAGCGAGAACAATTCATAAATCATATTTTACTAACGGAAATTTATAAAATACCATCCGGTCTATCCGGCGAAGGTCAGGATTCTACCGAGCAGCTTTATTACATATATAAAATACCTTACAATAGGTTAGTATTTGAAAAAAATGATAACATGTATACGGCATCTTACAGGTTAACCGTAGAGGTTCATGATTCCATAACAAACACAATTGATAGAAAAATTAAAGAAGATAAAATTTCGGTGACGGATTTTGATAAAACTGATGATGGTAATATTTATGCGGAAGGACTGCTAAGTTTTCAAATATCAAAGTTTAAAAAATACAATCTTCTCCCGGTTTTATATGATGAAAATTCCGACCGGGAATTGAGATTAAATAAAATTCCAATTATCTCAAAAAATGAAATAAATAACCGGGATGATTTTTGGGAACCGATAGTGACGGATTCAAAACAAATTGACCAGGGAAATAATCGCTTTTTTGTTTTATCAAATTATGATGGGTGTATACCTTTTTCCATGGAAGAATATAGTCTTTTAATACCCACTATTGATACATCGCTGCAAAAAATTTTTGTTACATTGGTTAATGATAAGGACACTGTTTTTTCAAATAATATAAGTGAAGCAGTTACGCTTCAGAATTCAATTGAAGAACTTGATGGGAAAATAATTTTAAATAGTAAAAAATCTTTCATGACTTTTAAAAATTTTATAATTCCTTTTGTTAATAAGAAATTATCCGAGGGTGATTTAATTATTAATATATCTAAAAGCAAAGATTCAGCAACTATCGCTGCTTTTCATAAAAAAATAATCTGGTTCAATAAACCATTCTCCTTAATGGATCCTGAATTGTCAATTAAACTTCTAAAGTACATGGAAAGTGATACGGTTGTCGATAGTCTTTTAGATTTTAAGAAAAAGGATTATGCCGAAGTATTGTTTAGTTTTTGGAAACGATTTGATCCAACACCCGGTACTTCATTTAATGAGTTGATGAACGAATATTATTCCCGGATCGATTATACCATGAAGAATTTTTCATCAATATCCGGCAAAAGAGGTTTTGATACCGACCGTGGAAAAATATTTATTTTATACGGAAAACCTTTTAAGCTTGAAAGAGGTTCAAACCAATTTGGAAAAGTTGTTGAAACCTGGATTTATAAAAACCCGGAAAGGAAATTTGTTTTTATCGATGATACGGGTTTGGGTGAATATAAATTAAAAAACAGTTAAGCCCGGATTTCTATGAATAAATTTATTTTTACATGCGGGGATGTAAACGGAATCGGTCCTGAAATAGTTATAAAATCCTTAAATAGAATTTCTTCAAGTTTATCAAATAATTTTATTTTTATCTGTCCTGAAAATATCTTTAAAGAAACTCTCAATATTACACCGGCTGCCTTCAGATTCGAGATTAAAAAAAAATTTAACGATTTAAAGCCGGGTATTGTTACAGTACTAAATATTAAAAAGTCAAAATTCGAATGGGGGAAGCCGACTGAAGCTTCAGGGAAAACGGCTTTTAAAGCAATAAAACTTTCTTCTGAACTTCTAAATAAAAAAATAGCTGATGCAGTAATAACTGCACCAATTTCCAAAACAGCAATCAAATTAGCAGGCTATAATTTCCCAGGGCATACAGAAATGTATGCCGAGTGGTCCGGAGTAAAAAACTTTGTAATGGTATTTACCTCAAAAGAAATGAATGCCGCACTAATTACCATTCATGAACCAATTAAAGCGGTTTCAAAATTATTATCCGCTAAAAATATTAAGAAAAAAGTAGAAGTAGTTATTAATATGCTTGTCCATGATATGGGAATTCAAAACCCTAAAATTGCAGTTTTAGGTTTAAATCCCCATGCCGGGGAAGATGGATTAATAGGGAATGAAGAAAAAAAAATTATTGCACCTTTAATAAAAGAGATTCCGTACTCAAAATATTTATTTGGACCTTTTTCGCCTGATGCATTTTTTGGAAGCAGAAATTATAAAAATTATGATCTGGTTCTGGGGATGTATCATGACCAGGTATTAATTCCATTTAAATTATTAAGTTTTTCTTCAGGGGTTAACTATACTGCTGGTTTGCCTATTGTCAGAACTTCCCCTGATCATGGGGTAGCTTACGATATTGCAGGGAAAAATATTGCTGATGAATCAAGCATTCTGGAAGCTTTTTATTTAGCAGAGAAAATAGTAAATAACAGAAAAGCCAATGCCTCCCGATGAAATTTATAATAAGCTTTCGCTTATTTATAATTCTGTAATGAATAAAGTCCGTTATGACCGGTGGTCGGAATATCTTCTTGCTGTAGTGGAGCTGTATGTTAATGAAGATGCTGTTGTATTAGAATTAGCCGGGGGAAATTGTAATTTTGCAGAATATTTTGTTGAATATTTTCCAAATATAATTGTAACGGATAAATCCTTCAAAATGCTGGCTGCTTCTAAAGTTAATAAAATTCCTAAAGTGTGTTGCGATATGAGCAGGCTTCCTTTTAAATCAAAGTATGACTTGATATATTCTACTTTCGATAGTGTAAACTATCTTACTAATAAAAAAAGTTTACTAAATTTGTTTAAAGAAGTTAAATCAATTTTAAAAGATGATGGAATTTTTACTTTTGATGTAAGTCTTGAAAGAAATAGTCTGCTGCATGTTAAAAAACCAGTAAGAAAAGGAAGTCACAAAGGAATTTCATTTGTCCACGAAACTACTTACAACAAAAAAATCAGAATTCATAAAAATATTTTCAAAATAAAGATAGATAATAATATATTTATCGAGGTACATAGGCAAAAAATTTATCCTTTTGATTTATATTTCGACATTATAGAATCAGCCGGCTTATACGTAGTAGAATGTATGGAGACATTCTCATTTATAAAAGCCTGTGAAGATTCTGAAAGAGTGCAATTTATTGTTAAGAAAGTAAAATCAAATGTTAAACATCAGCGACGTAGAATTTAATTATTCGAACCAACCTGTATTTACAAATCTAAGTTTGTCTGTAGGTCAAGGCGAGTTTGTATTCTTAATAGGGAGGAGCGGCTCGGGTAAAAGCACACTTCTTCAAATGATTTATATGAATATTTTCCCCTCATCCGGTATGGTTGAATTTGACAGGTATAATTCAAAAACTATTAAAAGGAAAGAGCTACCGCTTTTAAGAAGAAAAATAGGAATTATATTTCAGGATTTTAAATTGTTAAAAGATCGAAATATTTATGAAAATCTTTCTTTTGTATTGGAAGCAACAAATACACCCCGAAGGGAAATAAAGAAAAGAATTACAAATTCTTTATCGGATGTCGGATTATTTCATAGGCGGAATAGTATGCCTTCTGAATTATCCGGCGGGGAAAAGCAGCGAGTAGCAATTGCCAGATCAATATTAAATGAACCTATTCTTATTTTAGCTGATGAACCTACCGGAAATCTTGATCCTGAAACTTCCGGCGAAATTGTGGAAATATTAAAAAAGATAAATTTAAAAGGAACGGCAATTTTATTTGCTACTCACAATTACGAAATTGTAAAAAGCGTAAATATGAAAATATTTAAACTTGAAAACGGTAAAGCATTCAAAGCCGTACTTAAGCAGAAAGCTTAATTATTTTTCATATTTGATAACGCAGACAAAATATTATTCGTAACTTCTTCTATTTCCTGCAGCCCATTGATATCTATAACATAATTATGTTTTTTATAATATTGAAGGACCGGCTTTGTTGTAGAACTGTAAACCTTTAACCTGTTTCTAATCACATCTTCTTTGTCGTCATTCCTTTGATAGAAACTATTATCTGCATGACAAACGGGGCATTCCTTTTTATCCTTTATTTCTTTGTAATTAAAGATGCTGCCGCATGATTTGCAAGCCCTCCTGTTGGTTAACCTCTTAATTAATTCTTCCTCGCTTGCAGTAATATTTATTATATATATATTATTTATTTTCAACTCAGCCAGTATTTTGTTAAGCGATTCTGCCTGTCCGAGTGATCGCGGAAAACCATCAAGTATAAATCCAGTTTTACATCTTGGTTTTTTTAAAGTATCCCTTACAATCCCAACCATAATATCATCCGGCACTAATTCACCTCTCTGCATAATTTCCTGTGCTCTAATACCCAAAGCCGTTTTATTTTTTACGGCTTCTCGTAAAATATCACCTGTTGAAATATGCGGAATACCATATTTTGCCGATAGTTTTTTTGCCTGGGTTCCCTTTCCAACTCCGGGAGGTCCGAATAGAATAAGCTGCATTTAATTTTCCCTTTTTTGATGATACAATTTGATGATACAAATTATTATTATTAAAATTTTCAATCAAGCAATTTAGAAGTATAACAGCAAAACAACTTAATTTTTATTTCCGTTTGATTTTTCATTTCTAAGCTTTTCAAAAAATCTTTTCAGCAAATCTTCACTTTCTTGGCCGTATATCCCGGAATATACTTTTATTTTATGATTGAGTCTTTGATCTTCACAAAGATTGAAAATTGATCCGCATGCCCCGAATTTAGTATCGAATACGGAAAAATAAAGACTATTAATTCTTGCAGATACTAAGGCCCCTGCACACATAATACAAGGTTCCATAGTCACGTAAATATCGCACTCATTTAAGCGCCAATTGCTTAAGAAATTTGCGGCCGCTGTAATTGCTATCATTTCTGCATGGGCGGTGGGATCTTTAAGCATTTCCACCTGGTTGTAACCTCTACCTATTATTTGATTTTTATAAACAATAACCGCTCCAACGGGGACTTCATTTATATCGAATGCCTTTTCCGCTTCCTGCAAAGCAGCATACATATAACGATAAACATCTTCTGAAAAAGTCATAGAGAAAATTATAAATTTTAAACAAGGAATATTAAATCTTTACCTTCCAAAAAAAGATTTCTAAATTTCGCTTATTTCCGCGTTCCCCACATAAATCCTCGATAAGGTAAAGAATACTGAACAGAAATAAATGCTTTGGGATCGATTGATTCAATTAATTTTATCACTTTCTTTTGCATTTTTCTTGGAGTAATTAATACAATAATTGATACACCCCCTGATCCCCCTTCTCCGGGAAGAATTGTTACTCCATATTTTGATTTTCTCAATGTATCCGCTATAAGATCTGTATAATGCATTGAAATAACGTTCAATTGAACATGACCCAAACCTATTTTTTGCTCAATGGTAATACCTATTATGTTGCCCAATCCATATCCGGTAGCATAACCGAAAAAGTTAGCAATATTATCAAGGTGCTGCATAATAAACCTTATAGCGAAGATCCAGATTAGAACTTCGAAAAAACCTGCCGTACCGGCTAAATATTTTTTCCCCTGGACAACTAAAATCATCCTGAAGGTATCTATTGACACATCACATATCCTCATACACATAATTAATAATGCGCCTAAAATTATGTTAATTATTTCGTTCATTAGCACTTTCAATAAAA
>Ga0315555_1003379_pt1 | contig 10986 bp, 8 predicted proteins | sample SalMarSW160380MG_FD_202113 | JGI IMG/M metagenome (GOLD analysis project Ga0315555, IMG submission 202113) | Salt marsh sediment microbial communities from the Plum Island Ecosystem LTER, Massachusetts, United States - Salt Marsh Sediment SW1603-80 ...
GTACCTGGTGCTCGACGTGGTGGAAGAATTGCACATAAGCGACTTCCCCATCGCGGTGCGCCTGAACCGCCGGACGCCGGAGAAGCTCCTGCGCCGGGTGGCCGAGGTCCAGCGGCTCGGCGGGGGAATCGTGGCAGTCTACAACGAGGAACGGGTCATCTCCAACCTGATCGCGTTCGGATACCCGCCGGAAGACGCGCGGAACTTCGCCAACGACGGCTGCTGGGAGATTCTTGTGCCGGGAAGAACCAAGTTCATCTACTCCCCCGTCGACATCCTGCAGGTGCTCCAGCAGACCCTGGGGCTCGGCCCGGACCCGTCCCGTCCCGACTTCCCCGAATTCGACGATCTCTACCGCGCGTTCGAGCGGCGGCTGGCCGGCGCCGTGAACGCCTGCATCAACGGCTACCGCTCCGGCGGCGACCCCGCACCGCTCGCCGCCCTGCTGGTGGACGGCTGTATCGAGAAGGCGCGCGGCTACCACCATCTCGGCCCGGTCTACACCGTGCACTCCCCCCACGCCTCCGGCCTGCAGGACGCGGCGAACAGCCTGCTGGTGATACGTCAGCTCGTCTACCGGGAGCGCCGCTTCGGCCCGGCCGAATTCGCGGACATACTCCGCGCCGACTGGCAGGGACACGAAACACTCCGCCGCCGCATCGCCTGCTCGTTCGAGTTCTTCGGCAACGACTCGCCCGAGGCGGACGCCATGGTAAGCCGGGTGTTCGATACCTTCACGGAACTCGTCGGCCGTGTCCGCATCCGCGACGGCGTGCTCCGGCCCGCCGGCATCAGCACGTTCGGCCGGGAGATGAGCCTGTTCCGCGACAAACGCGCCGCCGCCGCCTCCGGCCATCACAAGGGGGACGTGCTCGCCTGCAACTTCTCGCCGACGCCCGGGACGGATCGGTACGGCCCCACCGCCGTCATCCGGTCCCACTGCTCGGTGGACTTCGGCCGGCTCCCGGGCGGCACCGCGCTGGAGCTGAAGATACTGCCGTCCAGCGTGGCGGGCGAGGAGGGACTGAACGCGCTGGAGGGCCTGATGAGGGCGTTCGTCCAGCTCGGCGGCATCTTCATGCAGATCGACGTGGTGGACACCGCGCTGCTCCGCGACGCGCAGGAGCACCCCGAGAGATACCCCAATCTGTCCGTGCGGGTCTCCGGCTGGTCCGCCCGCTTCGCCACCCTCGACAGGGACTGGCAGGACCTGGTGATCCGCCGGACCCAGCAGGAGGCGCGGCGATGACCGGCCGGGTGTTCGACATACAGCGGTTCTGCGTCCACGACGGGCCCGGCATCCGCACCACCGTGTTCCTCAAGGGATGCCCGATGCGCTGCGTCTGGTGCCACAACCCGGAGGGTATCTCCTCCGCGCCGGCGCTGTCGTTCGTGGAAAGCGCCTGCATCGGCTGCGGCGAGTGCGCGCGCGCGTGCCCCCGCGGAGCGCACCGCGTCGAATCCGGCGGCCACGTCCTCGACCGCGCGGCCTGCGCCGCCTGCGGAACGTGCGCCGCCGCCTGTCCGGCCGGCGCGCTCGAGCTGGTCGGCCGCGACCGGTCCGTGGACGACGTGATGTCCGCGGTCCTCCGCGACAAAGCGTTCTACGAATCCTCCGGCGGCGGCCTCACCCTCTCGGGCGGGGAGCCCGCGTTCCAGCCGGAATTCTCCCTGGCGCTCTGCGCCGCCGCGCGGGAAAACGGCATCCACTGCGCGGTGGAGACCTGCGGGTTCGCCCCGGAGAAGGTGATGCGCCGCTTCGCCGCGGCCGCGGACCTCTTCCTCTTCGACGTCAAGGAGACCGACCCGGTCCTGCACCGGGAGTTCACCGGGGTGCCCCTCGAGCGGGTACTCGAGAACCTGCGCCTGCTCCACGACCTGGGCGCCGCGGTGCGCCTGCGCCTGCCCATCGTCCCCGGGCGGAACGACCGCCCCACCCATCACCGGAACGCCGCCCGGCTCGCGCGGTCCCTCCCCCGCCTGCGGGGGGTGGACACCATACCGTATCACCCCCTCGGCCTCGGCAAGCTCGCCCGCTTCGGCCTCAATTGGAGTGACGCAAATAGAGTGACAGGTTACTCTATTTGTCTCGATCGGCGCCGTTCCTGATAGAGGCAGACTCCCCCTACACGTCGTCGTTTCCATCCCGTATAATACCCGCATGAGATACACGCTCCTCACAGCAGCCGCCGCGCTCTCACTCGCCTCCTGCATGGGCGGCGCCGGCTACGTGCGCACCGAAACGACGCGGCTGAAAAGCGGCGACCCGACCGAACGGCAGGTCGCCGCGAGCCGGCTGGCGCTGTACGGACACGAATCGAAATCCGCGGTGCCCACGCTCATCGAACAGCTCGAGAAAGAGACGAACAAGTCAACGCGCGACGAGATCATCCGCGCGCTGGGGAAGACGGGCGACGCGCGAGCGGTGCCGGTACTCGAGGAATGGGGAGCGGCGTGGTCCCTGGCCGACATCGCCGACGACGGGGCGAACCGGGCCGCGGAACGGTCGGCGCTGGAGGCGCTGATCAAGCTGGCGGAGAAGCAGGACGAGGCGGTGCGGCAGCGGATCGCACGCGTGTTCGTGAAACAGATGTTCGCCCACAAGGATCCGGCGCGGGAGTACCTGCGCCGAGCGGTCACAGATCCATCATCGGATGTTCGAGCGCTCGTCGTCCGCGCGATACCCAGACTGATGAAGGAAGGCGGCAAGCCGCTTCTGCGCGACATGCTGAAGGACCCGGACCCCACCATCAGAGCCCAGGCCGCCTCCGAACTCAAGCAATTAGAGTAACCAATTAGAGTGACAGGTTACTTTATTTGCGCCGACACGATTCCTTCGCGTCCCGGTAGTTCGCGGGAAATGGTAGCTGTCCCTGTTTTCCTATGAACCGGCTGGAGATACGATTCTACGAGGAGCTGAACGACTTCCTTCCCGACGAGCGGAAGAAGCGGGCGTTCGCCCACGAGTTCCAGGGAAGCCCGTCGGTGAAGGACCTGATAGAATCGCTCGGGGTGCCGCACGCCGAGATAGACATCATTCTGATAAACGGCGAATCGGCGGACTTCCGCGCGCGGGTGAGAAACGGCGACCGCGTCAGCGTGTACCCGGTGTTCGAGTCGCTGGACGTCACGCCGCTGGTGCGGCTGCGCCCGGAGCCGCTTCGCGACACCCGCTTCGTGCTGGACGTGCACCTCGGAAAGCTCGCGCGCAACCTGCGCCTCCTCGGCTTCGACGCCCTCTACCGCAACGACTACACCGACCCCCGGCTCGCCGCCGTCTCGACGAAGGAGAAGCGCATCATCCTCACCCGGGACCGCAACCTGCTGAAGCGCTCCGGCGTCACCCACGCCCACTGGGTGCGGAGCGAGCACCCGGTGAAACAGGCCCGCGAGGTACTGGAGCGCTTCGACCTGCGCGGCGCCCTACGGCCCTTTACCCGGTGCCTGTCCTGCAACGCGCCGCTCGAGCCGGTCGCCAAGGATGAGATCCTCGACCGTCTGGAGCCGCTCACCCGCGCGCACTACGATACGTTCTTCAGATGCACCGGCTGCGACGGGGTATACTGGCGCGGCTCACACGCGGATTCGCTCGACGGGCGGATCGAAGAGATGCTTGGCGAAGATTAACGCCCTGCGCCGATCCGCCTGCAGCGGCCACCATCAGCGGCATCCATGCATGGCGGATGCCGCACGCTCTTTCAATCACTGATGGCTCGCCGGGGCGCCTATCAGCGGCCAGGCGGACTTCCCCAGCGCCAGCGACAGCACGTCGTTGCCGGTGTGCACCATGCGCGTGACCAGCAGGAGAATCGCCAGGACGACGCCCGCGAAGAACCCTCCGAGATGCGCCCAATGCGCGGTGCCGCTTTCCAGCTCGAGCACCGTATACAATACGTCGAAGGCGATGTAGAACATCACCACGTACACGCCGCGCGTGGCGAACATCTTCATCAGCATCCGGAAGCCGGCGATCAGGCCGAGGCGCAGCCAGATGACCATGAACACGTGCTGCAGAGGGAACAGCACCACGTACATCCCGGCCAGTCCCATGATGGCGCCCGATGCCCCGAGCATCGGCACGCCGGGGTCGCCTCCCAGCATCATGTGCGCCAGGCCCGCGGCCGCGGCGAGCAGCAGATACAGCACCGCGGTCGCCGCGTTGCCCACCGCCGAGTTCGTCCGCGACCCGAGCACCAGCAGGAACAGCATGTTGCCGATCAGGTGGAATATCCCGCCGTGCAGGAACGCGTGCGTGAACAGCTGATACCACTGAAACGTGCACGCCGTCATCCTCTCGACCGCCGCCAAGGCCATCTCCAGCAGGAGCGCCTTCTGGCCCGGCGTCGCCTCCGGGGGCACCTTCTCCTCGATCATCTTCATCAGCTCCGCGCGCATCTCTTCATCCGACAGCTCTTCCCCGCCGTCGCCCTCCGCCTCGCTGCCGCTCCACAGCATCAGATGGGCGGCGTCCGCGTCCGTCCCCGGCGGAAGGCCGGCGGCGATCCAGAAGGCGATGCTGGCGAGTATGGTCAGCGCCAGGATACCCCACGTGACGTACGGCTTGCACCAGCCCTTCGCCTCGGAATAGATGGGATACAGGCCGAACGGGACGGCGAAGCTGACCGCGCCGATGATCCGCTCCGCCTTGGCCTCGAAATCCGCGGGCACGGCGCGGCGGGTGAGGATCGGACGTCCGGTGTCCGGGTAGATGCCGCACCTCACGCACACCTTCGCGTCGTCGCCGAGCGGCAGCATGCAGCTCGGGCACAGCGCGCCGCCCGCGGCCAGGTGCGACGCGATCCGGCCGCCGGGCTGAGGCTGGAGCCGCGGCTGCCCGAAGGGCTGCGGGGCCGTCGGCGCGCGTGACGGATTCTGAGGATCGGGTATCACGAGAGGCGCCCGACAGCGCGGGCACTTCGCCTCCACGCCCGCCTTGTCGTCCGCGACGGTCAGATTGGTCCGGCACTTGGCGCACCTGAAACGAATCACTTCTCCTCCTTCGCTCGTTTGGCTGTTACTCACAGCCTACAGCATACCCCGCGACAAAGCCAGTGGCGCCGGAATCGGAAACGCGGAATGCGGCACCCAATCCCATTGTGCGACTTTGACTTACCGACTTCACCCCCGTCCCCGGTTCGAACGGGGTGAACCGATCGCGACAGGTATGGTACAATGGGAAAACTGACTCCGGGAGGGCTGACATGATATTCAACTGTCCGAAGTGCGATAAGCGCATCAAGGTAGACGACGGGAAAGCGGGCAAGAAAGGCAAGTGTCCGGGCTGCGGCGAGATACTCGCCATCCCCCTGGCAGTAATAGAGGAGCCGGTAGAAGAAATCGACGAGGTAGACGAGGTCGAGGAGAAAGAGGAGAAAGAGGAGAAGAAGGAGGAAGCCGAGAAACAGGCGAGACTGAACGCGGAGCTGATACGGAAGGAGATCGATCCCGTCATCGAGTCCGTGAAACGTCTTTCCGATCTGTCCGGCAAGGCCAGGACCATCTCCGAGAACCTTCAGACGATCGAGAGGGCCCTCGCCAAGATGAAAGAGGAAATGGAGACCCACCTCAACAGCATTCTCACCGTCCTGAGCCCGGCGGACGAGCGCGACGAGCCGGAAGCGGCGCCCGGACAGCCGAAATTCACGGAGCCCGCGAAGCCGACGGAGGGCCCCTTCACGGAAGAAGATCTGCAGAAGGTGGCGGTTCAGGTCGCGAACGAGAGGAGGGGCGAGTTCAGGTGCCTGTCGTGCAGAACGGTGTGGATCGGCGCCAATCGTCTCCTCGGAGCGAATCCGACCGAGCCGTGGAAGTGCCCCAACGGCTGCAACGCGAGGATCGTCCTGTAACGTAATTGGTTACGGGGACACGAAGGAATCATGTCCCCGCTGTTCCCCGCCAACTTCATTACTCAACTCCGTCCCTGGGCGGTATAATCCCTCATGCATATTGCGCTGCAGGCGGTCTATAAGAAATACGGCAGGGTCCGGGCGCTGGAGAACGTCACCCTCGACATCGAGCCGGGTCAGATCGTCGCGCTGCTCGGCCCGAACGGCGCGGGCAAGACCACGCTTCTGCGGTCGCTCGCCGGCATCATCGTCCCCGACTACGGCACCATCCAGTACGACGGCGAGAAATTCAACCGCGGCCGCATGGACATGAGGCGCCGGTTCATGTTCCTCCCCGACTATCCCGCCGCCTATCCCACCATGACGCCCCTCCAGCACATCGGCATGGCGCTGAAGATGCACGGCCGGGAACGGGAAGGCATCGAAGACCGCGTCACCGAGGTGCTGGCCGACCTCGAGATCCTCCAGTTCATAAGGGTCCCGATGGCCACCCTCTCCCGCGGCCAGCTCTACAAGACCATCCTCACCGCCCTCGTCGCGCTGAACCCGGACCTCTGGCTGGTGGACGAGCCCTTCGCCTCCGGCATGGACCCCAACGGCATCATGATGTTCAAGCGCTACGCCAGGGAAGCCGCCGGGACCGGTTCGACCGTAATCTACTCCACCCAGATACTCGACGCCGCCGAGAGTCTCTGCGACCGGGTGTGCATCATCCACAAGGGAAGGATCGAAGCGTTCTGCACCATCGAGGAGCTGAAGGACCGCGTGGGCGGCGGCGACGATCCGCTGGACCAGCTCTTCGCCGGTCTCAAGGAAATGCCGGAATGAGGCTGAGAGCCCGGGCACTCGAGCGGCGGATATGGAAGCGCGCCCGAAAGAGGCTCCGCACCTCGAAGACCCTCTGGCGCGAGTACCGCCGCGGCAAGAGGAAGCTGCAGAGCGCGGTGGCCGGCGCCCTGGTGGTGGTCGCGATAAGCTGCAGCATCCTCCTCGCCATCCTCGGGTCCGTCGGCTGGTCGGACGGCGTGCTGATCGCGCTGACGTTCCTGCTGACGTCGCTGGCCGTCGGCGGCGGCTCGGCGCTCGCCAACGGGCTGTACACCTCGTTCGACGTGTACGTGTGTTCCCACCTGCCGGTCCCCGACGAGCAGTTCTTCGACCTGCAGTTCCGCATCCTCATAAGATGGAGCGCGTTCGCCGTTCCGGTCGCCCTCACCGTCCTCGGCTTCGGCGCCGTCTCGAGCCAGGTCGGCCCGCAGCAGCTGATCTTCACCGCGTGCCTCGCCGTCGTCCACGGCATGGTCGCGATGGCGGTCGCCCTGGCCCTGGCGATGTGGACGGGTCCCGGCACGCGCAAGACGGTGATGCTTCTCACCTTCCTGCTCGCCGCGTGCATGACGGTTCTTGCCGCCGCCAGCAAGAAGCCCATCACCGGCGCGTGGGAGCTGTCGTTCGTCGTCCCCGCCGGCTGGGTGAACTTCGCGTTCCGGCAGGCGGTCATCCAGGGGCACACGCAGGACTTGCTGTGGGCGCTGCCCGCGCTGGCCGCCGTCCACTTCATCGTATGGGCGCGGCGGACGATGCGGAAATCGTTCACGCTGGGCGAGCTCGCATTCTCCATGGGCGTCACCGCGGAGCAGGCGCGCGACCAGCTCGCGCAGGTCTCCCCGGAGCTCGCGGACATACAGCGGGTGGAGCGGAACGATCTGCTCGGCCCCGCCCCGTGGCTCACCGGCCTCCCGGACAGGGCCGTGAGAGCACTGATGACGCCCCGGGAAAAGACGGTGCTCGACTTCATCTCCGCGCAGCAGCCCTTCTCCTGGGGGCGCTGGCGGACCGGCACCGTTCTCGTGCTGGTGATCACCGCCGTCATGCTCGCCGGCTCGCCCCCCGACTGGCTCGTCGTCGCCATGCTCGCGGCGGGCACGCTGTTCGGGATGCCGGTGCTCGGCGGCACCTGGGAAGGCCTGCAGCTCATCCAGTGGGGCACGGTGCAGGGACCGCTGTATATAATGTATCCCATCGGCTACTGGGAGCTGTCCCGGGTGATCATGAAGGAGAATATCGTGCGCATCCTGATGTGGGCGCCCGTTCTGACGCTCGGATGCGCCGCCGGGGCTCACGCGTTCGAGCTGGACACCGTCGCCGGGGTCCACATCGGACTGTCCCTCACCTTCTTCCTCCTCGTCACCCGCCCGTTCGTCGTCGGGATGAAACTGCGCTCTCAGCTGTTCGACTCCAACCGGATAACCTGCCGCGGTCTGTTCAACGCCGTCGCCATGCTGGGCTGGGTTTCCGTCATCGTCGGCGCCGGGGTGGCCGCGTTCGCCGCCGGACCCGCACTGGGCTGGACCGTGGGCACCGCCGCGGTGATGGCGCTGTCCGCCGGGTGCTGGGCGTCCTGCGGCGTCGTCTACAACCGCTGGCGCGTCGACATCCTCAACACCATCAGGCAGCAGGCGTAGCGTTCGGGAAAACCCTGCGGGATGTGAGTCACATTCCGGCGAACACGCCGGATAAATCGGCGCGGAATGACGGCGCGTTGCTTGACACCCCGACGTTCTTTCGGTAGAAATGGCGCAACTCGTTTGTGGGAGGGAATAGTCATGTCAACGGCTTCTAGAAATCGTCTCGTCGTCTTTGTGGTATTCGGATTCATTCCGTTCTTCGCGCTGCCCGCGCGCGCGATGGATGCGGAACTCGTCTTCAAGAAGGTCGCCCCGAGCGTGGTACTGATCCGCGACGCGGAAGGGTTCGGATCCGGCGTTGTGCTGGACGCCAGCGGACTGATCATCACCAACTTCCACGTGGTAAACACCCCCCTGCCCATGGAGGTGCTCGCCGAAGTCTCCAAGGGCGGAAAGAGGGTGAAGGAGAAGCTGAAGGTCGAAAAGATCGTGGGCATCCATCCGACGTACGACATGGCCCTCATCAAGGTGGATCCGAAGGTGGTCCGTCTCTTTCCGATTCAGAAATCTTCCCGCGCACTGAACACCGGCGAGAACTGTTTCGTCATCGGCAATCCCAGCGGCGCGGGCGGCAAGGCGCTGCAGAACTCCATCACCACCGGCATCATAAGCTCCGCGGAGAGAACGCTCGAGGACAAGACATACATACAGGTGTCTGCCCAGATCAATCCCGGCAACTCGGGCGGTGCACTCGTCGACAAGAACGGCATGCTCATCGGCGTCGTGACGTTCAAGATCGATCAGGCCGAGGGACTCGGCTTCGCGATTCCGATGAGCACGTACAACCAGACCGACTTCAAGACGGTCGCCGAACGAAAGGTAAACAAGGAACTGAGCCGTCAGTACGCCAAGGCGGGAGGAGAATACTACGATCTGTCCCGGCGGGCGACCGGAGAGGACAAGGAGCTGGCCATCTATCTCGCCTACCTCTGCTACCGGAAGCCCACCATCCCCAGAACAGGCATCCCCGCCGACGCGCCGGAGCGGGTGAAGGTCCTCGTCGAGGACCTGTATTCGTGGAAACCCCACCGGCGCGCGGAGGCGGCGAAGAAACTCGGGGACATGGGTGAGGCGGCCGGGCCGGCCGCGCCGTTCCTCCGGGCGATGATCGGGGATTCGGTCCATTTCGAGCGGTACGGGTTCCGGCTGAGCGTCGCCGGCTATCCCGGAAAGGACGCCGCGGTCGCCCTTCTGAAAATCGACCCCGCCGCTGCCGGAAAGCTGATAGAGCTCCTCGACGACAAGGCCCCCGACGGGAAAGACCGCCACGCGATGACCAACGCCGCCCTGGGGCTTGCCCTGGAGAGGAAAGCGGAGGCGATTCCCCGCCTGCTGGAATTCTTGAAGAAGGACGATCGGGACGTCCGCCTTCTCGGCGCCTACACGCTGGGCAGAATGGGACACTCTGCGTCGACCGACGCATTTGCGAAGCTCCTGGAGGAGAAGGACGGCGCGTTCCGCGCGCGGGTCGCGGCGGCGGCGGGCGACGCGGGGGTGAGGACGATGACGCCGGCGCTGGTGAAACTGCTCGGTGAGAAGGACGGCGCGGTGCGCTCCCAGGCGGCCTGGGGCCTGCGCATGATGAAGGACCCCGACGCGACAAAGCCGCTGATCGAAACACTGAAGGACGACGAGCCATGGATCCGGGCGCAGGCGGCCGACGGCCTGGGCCTCCTCGAGGCGGAAAGCGCCGTGGACGCGCTGTGCGAGGCGCTCGAGAAGGACCGGGACCCGTACGTGCGCGACCGGGCGGCCCGGGCGCTCTGGCGCATCGGCGACATCAAGACGATCCCGCTTCTCCGGGAAAAGCTCGAGGACCCGGACGAGGGAGTGCGCTGGTCGGCCCGGCTGGCGCTCGCCAGCATGACCTTCTCCCCCACCGGCGGCCTCCCGGGCGGCATCGGCGCGATGAACATCGACAAGGTGGTCAGGCGGGTCGCGGACACGGGACGGGAGGGAGTGGAGTGGATCGTATACGAGAGGAAGTTCGTGGCGAGAGCGGAAAAGGACGCCCTCCGGAATTTTCTCGGCTTCATGAGAGCCAGGGAGTATGACAGCATCAAGGTGAACGGCCTCCACTTCATGGAGGATTCCGTCTGGGCCGCGACGGACAAGGGGGCGTTCCGGTACGAGCGCAAGGCCGGCGCATGGGTGGAGTACGCGGTGAAGCGCGAGCACATCGGCGTGCCGGTGACGTCCATACGGCCCGATGATGACGGCAACCTGGTGTTCGCCGTCGTCGTGGACGGCAAGAACATCGAATGCACCTTCGACACGGAGACGGGGACATGGAAATGACGCGGAGAATCGCTCGGCCGCTACTCGTTCTGCTCGTTCTGACCGCTACTGCCGCGAACGCGGGCGGGGAAGAGCTGTACGACGTCCTCATGAAAGCCAGGACGCTTATCAGCGAGGAGAAGTTCGAGCAGGCGCTGGAGCTTATAGAGAAGACGTCCCTCGAGAACGCTCCCCGCCGCGTCGTAAAGGAGATCGGTCAACGGGGCCAGCTTGTCGCCGTTGCTGAAGGGCCGGCGGAATCGACGTGCTATCGGTATCCCCAGATGGCCAGGTTGCATCGCCGGAGCGATATTGCGAAGATGGATATGAGCACCGGCGAGATCCTGCGGAAAGTCGATTTGGCGGACCTGGCTATCGGAGACACCGCCGAGGGG
>Ga0315555_1003380_pt1 | contig 10984 bp, 7 predicted proteins | sample SalMarSW160380MG_FD_202113 | JGI IMG/M metagenome (GOLD analysis project Ga0315555, IMG submission 202113) | Salt marsh sediment microbial communities from the Plum Island Ecosystem LTER, Massachusetts, United States - Salt Marsh Sediment SW1603-80 ...
GTAGGATCAATAGCAAAAGATACTTTTCTAAAAAACAACATGGACATAGATTTCTTCATAGTATTTCCAACATCAATACAAAAAGAAAAAATCGCAAAAAACACACTAGATATTGGGAAAAAAATACTAAAAGACACTGAAGAATCATATGCAGAACACCCATATCTAAGAGGATATTTCAAAAACTACAAAGTAGAAATAGTCCCATGCTATAAAATAGAAAACGCAAAACAAAAACTATCAGCAGTAGATAGAACACCACTTCATACAAAATACATAAAAGGAAAAATACTAGAGAAACAAAAACAAGAAATAAGACTTTTCAAACAATTCCTAAGAGGAACTGGATGCTATGGAGCGGAAGCAGAAATAGAAGGATTCTCAGGTTACCTCTGTGAACTATTAATAATAAAATATGGGAGTTTCAGAGAACTCATACAACACGCACAAAACTGGAAACGCGGTGACAAACTAACATTAACTAAAAAAAACTATCTAAATTTTGATACACCCCTTGTTTTCATTGATCCTGTTGACAGTAATAGAAACGTTGCCTCTGCTCTTTCTAAAGAAAAATTCGAATTATTTGTAAAAGTCTGCAGGGAATACCTAAGAAAACCAAGTCTAACTTTCTTCTTTCCAAACAAGGTAAAACCATGGCGATTAGAAAAAATATGTGAAACACTAGAAAAACAAAAACATCAATACCTAGGAGTAAAAATATCAAAACCAGATATAATAGATGAGAACCTTTATCCTCAGATAAGAAAAACTGTACGCTCTATATGGTCCACTTGTGAAAGATATGATTTCACAGTATACGATATTGTATTTCATGTCGACAATGCAGAAAACAATATTTTTATAGTTATAAAGGCAAAAGACGAGGTACTTCCGAAAACAATGGTTCATAGGGGACCACCTACAAAGTTGAAGAAAAACAAAGAGGAATTTATCCAGAGATGGGATAATGATCAAAGAGTTGTAAAAAAACCCTATGAGAAAGATGAACGGCTTTATGTTGAGATCAAGAGAGAGTACACAAAGATTAATGATTTCTTAGCAAATCAATTTAAAGATTTAAGCTTAGGTAAACATATTGATAAAATTGTGAAGAAGAATTTTGAAATCCTAAGATTTGAAGATCTTTTAATAGATAATCTTGGAACGTTTTGGACTATATATCTCGATGGAAAAAATTCTTGGGAAAGATGAGGGATGAAGACATTAGGCGTTTATACAAAGAATTTTTCGCTTTATTATGATCTTTTGAATGTTCTTAAAAAGAGGAAGACCCCATATGTTTCTCTTTCTTCGATTGATAAAATCCCAAGTAGTATCAAAGTTATATTAACTTCTCATAATGAGCTGCATGATATCAAGTTTTCAAAGGTCATTGCTGCTGATGCTTATGATAGTATTGATCACGCTGTGGATCTGGCTCTACAGATGCTAATTGGGAAAGATTTGTATTCTAAAGTTTTTATTGGTATTGATCCAGGTGATAAACCAGGTGTCGCTATTGTTGGTGATAATATACTCCTGCAGAAAACATTTGTTGAATCACCTGAGGGAGTATTGGGCATGGTTAAACGGTTTCTTAAGGAACATCCTGCAGTTCAAAGTTTGATACGTATTGGTAATGGATCAGTACTTGCTAGGAATAGGATTATTAATTCTTTGATTCCCTTGGAGATACCTATTGAGATTGTTGATGAAACTAAGACTACTTCTTTACAGGATTCTATTAGACCAGAGAGGGATAGTGAAGCAGCAGCTGCAATTGCACTTTTGAAAGGTGGAAAAGTTCAGAGGCAACTCCCGCTGGAGCCAACTAGAGGGGAGATTAGAAATGTTCAGGAGCGAAGCAGAAAGCTTACAAATGGGAAGTCTTCTATCTCTGAGAAAACCGCTCTTGATGTTTTAAATGGAAAAATGAGCCTTATAGAGGCTGTGGAATTCGAGAAAAACCGTAAAAAACCCAAACGTTTATGAGCCGCTCTCATATGCTGATTAGGTAAGAGTGATGAAGGTAAAACGAGCTCTCATTAGTGTCTCTGACAAAGGGGGAATAGCTGATTTTGCGAAAGAACTCTCTAATCTTGGAGTAGAGATTCTATCGACTGGTGGAACAGCATCTACTATAAGAGCAGCAGGTATTAACATAAAAGAAGTTTCAGATGTCACGGGTTTTCCTGAGATGCTAGATGGCCGAGTGAAAACTCTTCACCCGATCATCCATGCAGCTATTCTTGCAAGAAGAGATAACAAAGAACATATGGATACTCTTAGAAAACATGGCATAGGAACTATAGACCTTCTCGTGTGTAATTTGTACCCTTTTGAAAAAACCATCCAGAAAACTGAGGTGGGCATAGAGGAAGCCATTGAGAATATAGACATTGGTGGTCCTACTCTCATCCGGGCGGCTGCGAAAAACTACAAAGATGTAATCGTAGTGACAAACCATAGCCAATATACTAGTGTTTTAAATTCTCTTAAAAACAAAGGTGACCTTGATGCACATGAGAGAGAGAAATTAGCAGTTGAAGCCTATGCACATACTGCTCAATATGATTCCATCATATCAGTTTATCTTAGAAACAAATGGACTGATGAGGTTTTACCTGATCATAACAGCATCGCTATGAGAAAAATCCAGGATATGCGATATGGTGAGAATCCACATCTAAAGGGTGCTTTTTATAAGACTATACCTGGAATCATTGAGCCATGCATTACTAATGCAGTGAAACTTCAGGGTAAAGAACTATCATATAATAATATCCTAGATGCTGATTGTGCCATTGAATGTATAAAAGAATTCAGTGATCCAACCTGTGTAATAATAAAACATGCGACACCTTGTGGTATCGCAAGTGCAACTAGTTTATTACAGGCGTGGAAAGATGCCTATGCAACTGATACGTATTCACCTTTTGGGGGTATTGTCGCGTTTAACCGGGAAGTCGGAAAAGATGTTGCAAAGGAGCTTTCAAACCTGTTTCTAGAGGTTATTATAGCACCAGGTTTTAACAAGGAAGCCCTACAGATTTTTAATAAAAAGAAGAACCTTAGAATTTTGGAACTTAAAGGCCTCGATAAGAAAAATGATAGAAAAGGAATGATCTTTAGAAGCGTAGTTGGGGGGGTTCTATTGCAGGAAAGAGACATAGCATTATCACCAAGAAAAGATTGGGAAATCGCTACAAAGAAAAAACCTACAGAAGATGAGCTTAGATCTATGGAGTTTGCTGTTAAATGCGTGAAACACATCAAATCTAACTCCGTAGTTTTTGTTAAAGATGCAAGAACCGTTGGAATTGGTGGTGGTCAAACCGCTCGTGTTGATGCTGCATGGATTGCGACAAATAAAGGTGGAGAAAACATTAAAGATTCAATAATGGCAAGTGATGCTTTCTTCCCGTTTCGTGATGCTGTTGATGTAGCAGTGAAAGCAGGTGTCAAAGCAATTATCCAACCCGGTGGGAGTATACATGATGAAGAAGTTATACAAGCAGCTGATGAGCAAGATATCTCTATGGTTTTCTCAGGTCAACGTTATTTTAGACATTAAAAAAAACTGGGTGAATAATCTTTTAAACAAAGGGATATATCTGATATTATTATGCAGTTTAACATTAAGATAAGAGATGGGCCTGCAAGAATTGGTGAATTCCTATTCGATAATAGAAAAATTGTCACACCAAATATCTTATTCTTAGATACTGAGCGTTTTAAAGCCACCAACTTAGCAGATGTTCTGATAACAAATAATGAACTGCTGAAAGATAAGCCAACATTAAAAATTCCTAATCATTTTTTTTACCCTAAAGATATACCAAAAGAATTACATTTACCGCTTATAAAGCAGTATAAAAAAGAAAACAAAGAGTATTGCATAATACCTGGTAATGAAGATATTATAAATCAAGCATTGAAAAATAACACTGCTTCTTTTTTTATTGTCGCAAACACAGGTCAACTTTTTCGACAACCAAAAAAATTCGTAGATTTTATTGTAACACTCAGAGAAAAAATAGGTTATCAGAAAACATTATATTTACCAAGTGTAGGAGATCCAACCCGTTTTGCTCTATTAGCATATCTAGGTGTTGATTTTTTTGATTCTACCACGGCTATTATCGCAGCTAGAAACAATAAGTTATTTTTTACAGATGGCAATTATAAAAAAGATGAGTTGGATGAACTTCCTTGTAGCTGTCCTAGTTGTGAAAAATGGAAAAATAATCCTTCAAACTTGAGATTCTCGGACATACTTAAGCATAATTATTTTACGATGGTAAATGAGATAAAACAAGTCAGAAACTACATAAAAAATAGTAACCTCCGTACTCTTGTCGAAATAAGGGTTAAAAGTAACCCAAATTTAACAGCTATCCTGCGTAATTTAGACCAGAGTCATTACAGTTTCCTAGAAAAAAGAACACCGGTGACGAGTAAAACAAGGATTATTGCAACGTCTAAAGAATCACTTAGCAGACCGGAGATAAAAAGATTTCAAAAAAGAGTGATGGATAGATATAGAAAGCCTAAATCTTCTAAGGTTCTTCTTTTATTACCCTGTTCTGCGAAGAAGCCTTATTCCTTTTCAAAATCACATCATATGTTCCGAGAAAAAATACTTTCATCAGGTACTTCCTCCGTTGTACATGAGATGGTTATAACATCACCAATGGGATTAGTTCCTAGGGAATTAGAGTTAATATACCCTGCATCATCCTATGACATACCTGTGACAGGTGTATGGGATGAAGATGAGAAAAAGATGATAAAAGAGCTATTAACATCTTATCTAAAATTAAACAAATACGATAGAGTTATCGTTCATCTTCCAAAAGAAATTGTTTATTTCATTAAAGGCTTACTGGACAAACCGATAATTACCTGCGTTAATAGCCCCACTTCAAAAGAGTCTTTAGACAAGCTTTCTAAAGTTTTAAAGGAAACAGTAAAATCGTATAAACTAGTAAAAGCTCAAGTTAGAGCTCTTGAGGATATAGCATCTCTGTTATCCTATCAATTTAGTAAAGAAACGTCCGAGGAACTCCTAAAAAACTGTGTCATAAGGGGTAATTACCCATATCAAAAAATAATCTATGAAAAAACACAGCTTGGTATGATAACAGAATCACGAGGTTTTATATCACTCACTATTGATGGTGCAAATAGAATAGCTAAATCTAATAATTATTGGGTTAAAATTTATGATGATTTCAAATTGAAGGGATCTGTTTTTTCCCCAGGTGTTAAAGATGCAGATGAAAATATACGCGTTGGAGACGAAGTTGTTGTAATTAGAAATAATAAACTATGTGCAGTAGGAGTGGCACAGATGAATGGGGAGGAAATGAGAAACATGTCACATGGTGAAGCAGTAAAAGTTAGACATAGAGTCTAGAATCGATTCATCGTTTTTTGTTTACCACAGAAGGGGCAAGAGTAAACATTTACATCTGAGTATAGTTCAGTGCCCTCAGCCCAGATAGTAACACCTTCGCCACAGCTTGAACATTTAAAATTAACACCTATGGATTTCTTCTCAGGTATTTCTTCTTCTATAGATGCAGGAGATGATGGGATAGTTCCAATTATGCCACAGCCGGGGCAAGTCATCTTAACAGGTTTTTTATTGTTGCTTTTTGATTTTTTAATAGCAAAAATACCACTGCAGCTTGGGCATTTGAAATGATAAAGTCCGCCGGTTAATGTTTTTTCAAATTCTTCCAGAGTGGTCTTTACGAGATATGTTTTTTGTGATCTTAGAAGTATTATTAAGAAGAAAAGGATAATAAGTATTGCATATGACATAAGGATAAAGCTGGTCCAATCCCTGTTAAATAGGATATCCACTATGGATAAAGATACAACTAGAATGCTCAATAGTATCAATATTATAAATGGCCATCGGCTTCTAATCCAGTTCATATTTTATTCCTCCTTAGTTCATAAAGGGATAATAAGAATAATAGTAGGAATAAGATTATTGAGCCTGTTAGATACCAGGCGTTTTCTTTTACTCTGTAGGCAACGTTTTCAGAGAAAATATCTTTTGCAGGGTTAGTTCCAATTTTGTATTCTTTTAGATTACTATAGCCGTCCTTGTCTTTGTCTTTATTTGCATCTGTAGGATCCTCAGGGTCTAAACCATATTTTTCTTCCCATTTATTGGGCATACCATCATTATCGATATCGTCTAGATTTGTAGTTATCCAGAAATAGTTATCCTCTGTTATGGCCACTCCTCCTGCCTCGTCTGTTACTACTATATAATAAGTATATTTCCCACAAATGTAATATATATTTTCATATATATATTCTTCATCTGTCTCTGACGACTGATTCATAAATATTACATCTACATTATTATCAGGGTATTTGATAGTTAGAGTAACATCATCTATTCCAATATTGTCACTTGCTTTACAAGCTATCTGAATAGACTCTCCTTTTAACTGGATATATGGATCAGCCTCAAAAAATAATATATCTGGATCTGTAGAATCTTCATAAATACTAAAGAAATCTGATAACGAAGCTTTATTCTCATGTAGTGTTAAATCCACGACTTGTATTTCAAAAAGGTATAACCCAACTTCATAAGTGTTTTCAAAAATATAAACAAATTCATCCCCATATAATCTATTCATAACCGCCTTGTAGACCGTGCCATTTGGACTTATTATCTCAATTGTAGCAGAGTCAATTCCAGTATCATCAGTTATATCTGCGGTTATATTAACCGGCCTTCCCTGTTCTTGAGGATCTGGATAAGTCATAACACTAGATATACTCGGTTTGTTTTTCTCAATGCCTTTAACCTTCAAAGTCTCATTTGATAAGTAACGGTTATTCATAGTGTTTATATCCTTTTTAGTATCGTTCACGATAACTTTGGCACCAAGCAGCCATTCCCCGGGCTCAGAAGAATCCCAAAATAAACTAATTTTTTTACTAGTGTTCTTTCCGATGTCTATTATTTTACTATCTTTTTCACCGATGTATTTCATAACACCCTGCTCGATAGGTTCAATATATAATTTAACCTCATAACCTGATGCCTCTACCATCACATTATTCGCAACTGTGACTTCTATTTCAACTTCATCAAACTCTATTAAAGTTTCGGACGGTAACACAATGCTTTTTATTTCCAGATCAGGCCAACCATGAACAGTTACTTTTTTTGTGATCTGGTTATTAGTCTCATTATATTCATCAACAACATCATCTGGGTCCACTGTCACTGTGATGTTATACACGCCTATCTCATTTGCTGCCCATGTGAAATTCACAAGATTATCAGCATCCTTTAGAATAAGAGGCTCTGTAAGATTAGTAGTAACTATTGATACATCGTTAGTAAGATCATATATGTTGAGTGTTACTTTAACATCCTCTATATTGGCATAGTAGCTAGAGATATGGCTCATTATTTTAACCATATCATCTTTGTAAACTATTGGAGAAGTAGGAGGCCAATCCGTGGAAAAATCTATGTCCGCAAGTTCTAAATCAGGTTTACCCACATAAAAATCATGTTCAACAAAATCTGGTTCGTATTCTGCATCATCTCTGCAGGTTATTCTAATAGTCCAGTTACCTTCTTTATCAAAACTGAAATCCTCATAAATCCAAAATGTATAATTTTCCTCGTTTGATAGATATACTGTAAAATTATGGCTTTCGTTTTCTTTAAGAAACATATAAGCAGTAACGCTTTCAGCTTTAGCCCTGGTTTGTACACGTATATCTTTTGGCGCATTAAGAAGGCAATAACTTGCATTAGATGGCTGTGTAATCTCAGCCCACCAGCCATCTATGAAACCTGTGTAGTTAAGAATTGCATCCCCTGATTCATTCATATCTATGGTTTCACCTAAACTAGTTCTGTCCCCTAGGTTCTCTTCAACATCGAAATAAATACAACAATATTTCTCAACAGGGTTCCCACTTGCATCCCAAAGGAGATAGCCAAGAGCGTTATCTACTTGATTAAAATCTGCGCTTTTATTAAACCAGTAGATCTCAACTTCACCAACAATATCACCATCATTTGAGTATTCAACAATCCGTATAGTATCTTCTTCGAAATTTTTTGAAAATAGTCCAAGGTTTTCTAAAAGACTTGTGAAATTAATTATAATTGATATGTTACCTTTACCTTTTATAACACAAAAATTTCTATAATGCCAACTTTCATTCCACCACTCTAACTTCATTACATCTACGGATATTGTTTTTTCTAGTTGATCGTGAGTTACTCCCTCATGCACTACTCTTACAATTAATGTTTGACTTCCGAAACGTGTTGGAGTCCAATTAAAAGAAAATGTATGCATCTCTGTTTTGTTAAGTCCATCTGCTTTAGTACTTGTATCTATTTCTTCTCCACCTAGTATTAGTTTTGTAACGATTGAACTATCAGTATTTGCCCCATTATTTTTTACATCAGCAAGGATATTAACAGTTTTATTATATCGTGGTTTTCCATTAGGATATATCTTTGTTATTTCTAATTCAGTAGGTCTTTCTACAACGTTTATGAATCCATCCCATGCATTGTTGTTTTCATCGCTTTCCCATATTATTTGGTTATAATCAATTTCTACGCTGAGTACAAGTTGAGTTGTGCTACCTAATTCAGCAGTCCAACTGAAATTAATGAAAGTGAAATTACTCATGGATAAACCAGTGTTTGTACTATTTGTTAAAACAAGGTTGTTATCAATTTTTAAGGCAGCTTCTATATTTGTACCAGGTGTTATGTTTTTGTCACCTTGATTTTCAATTTTTACTATTATTTTTACTTCGTCTCCTTCGATTACAGATTCTTGGTAATTCAAAGAGTTTATTGTAAGATCTGGAAGGGAATCATCGCCTATTGCTGGAATGCTTATGAAACTAAAAAATATCATTATGATGAGCAATATAATGTAAATCTTTCTTTTACTAACTATAATTAAATTTGACATGTCCTACTCCCTCTTAATAATATACCCCAATCTCCAAGACCATAATTTATATTCTAAATGTTGTATTTCTATCTTTCTATTTTTGTAATATAAAATAAATAACTTTATTAAATAATCTCTTAATTTCTTTCTGAATTTTTGACATAAAATTTAAAACATGCTTATAGTTAACAGACAGGTTCATGGAGATAATATGATGAAACCAGAGATACACAGATCAAGTTTCATTGACAAAACCGCTGTGATAATCGGTAATGTAAAAATAGGTAAAAACTGTGGAGTCTTTCCACATGCAGTGATACGTGGTGATGCTAATTTCATAGAAATTGGCGATGGTTCAAACATTCAGGACTGTTGTGTCCTACATGTAGATGCGGAGCATAAAACAAAGATTGGTAAAAACGTGTCAACAGGGCATTCAGCGATGATACATGGTGCAACAATTGAAGATAATTGCATCATCGGGATTCATGCCACAGTTTTAAACGGAGCGAAAATTGGACGTGGATCAGTGATTGGGGCTAACGCACTTGTTACAGCAGACATGGTGATACCTAGAAACAGCTTGGTACTTGGTGTTCCTGGTAAAATCATTAAAAAGGATAAAAAATTCTTTGATATGGCTACTAAAAACGCGGAGACTTATAAAAAAATATCTAAATCATACTTAGATAAAAAACATACATTTTATAGATCAGAAGATTAACATTTTCCTTGTTTTTTAAGTTTAGCCTGAGTGTAAGGTAGTAAACCTCCTGCATCTCTAATTGCCATTATCTCTTCGGGTAGTTTTGGAAATTGAAAAGTTTCACCACTGACCATTATAATTCCATTATCCACATCAAGTTTTATTTCATCACCTTCTGAATAGGCTTTTAGGGCCTCAGGGCATTCGATGAGGATAAGCCCCTGATTTATTGCTGCACGATAAAAAATACGGGCGAAACTCTCAGCAATAACTGCTTTGATTCCTACAGTTTTTAATCCCACAACTGGTTGTTCACGTGAACTACCGCATCCAAAGTTTTTGCCAGCGAGAAGTATATCTCCTTCTTTTACGTTTTTTGAAAATAATGGGTCTAAATCCTCTAGAAGATGTGGTTTAATTTCTTCTGGTGTGCTACAGGTATAGACATATTTCCCAGGGAAAAGCATATCTGTATTTATGTTGTCACCATACTTCCAGATTTTCATTAATTCACCTCTCGTGGATCAGTTATTTTTCCATAAATTGCAGACGCTGCGACAGTAGCAGGGCTAGCGAGGTAAATCTCGGATTCTTTGCATCCCATTCGACCTTTGAAATTACGGTTAGCGGTACTAAGACATTTTTCGCCGGGTGCAAGTACGCCCTGATGTGCACCTAGGCATGGTCCACATCCTGGTGGGAGTATTATGCCGCCTGATTCGATGAGTGTCTCAATGATTCCTTGTTTTAATGCTTCTTGGTAAATTGCTCTAGAGGCTGGTAGAATGAGTAGTCTAACATTTGGGTTAATTTTTTTGCCTTTTAAAATATTAGCAGCGGTTTTCAAATCAGAAACACGGCCATTAGTACAGGTACCAATTAGGCATTGTTGAATTTCTAAATCATTTAGTTCAGATACTGGTTTAACATTGTCCACGGTATGAGGACAGGCAGCAACTGGGACTATATCAGATAAATCGTAATCCAATTCTTGGGTAAACGATGCGTCTTCGTCAGAATAAATCGCATCATAATTTGAGGTACCGATATTATTTAGGTATTTTTTTGTAATATCGTCGACGAAGAACACAGAGTTTTTCGCACCCATTTCAACACCCATATTACAAATAGTGAAACGATCATCAACAGAAAATTGATACAAGTCACCATGATATTCTACTGAGCAATAATTAGCACCAGATGCAGAGATATCACCAATAATGTGCAAGATCAAGTCTTTAGCTGAAACACTATTTTGAAGTTCACCAGAAAGAGTCATCTTAATGGTATTTGGAACTTT
>Ga0315555_1003387_pt1 | contig 10973 bp, 6 predicted proteins | sample SalMarSW160380MG_FD_202113 | JGI IMG/M metagenome (GOLD analysis project Ga0315555, IMG submission 202113) | Salt marsh sediment microbial communities from the Plum Island Ecosystem LTER, Massachusetts, United States - Salt Marsh Sediment SW1603-80 ...
CTGGCCCAGGACTTCTCCATGCGCTACCCGCTGGTGGACGGCCAGGGCAACTTCGGCAGCGTGGACAACGATCCCCCGGCGGCCATGCGCTACACCGAGGCCCGCCTGTCTGCCATCGCCGAGGAGATGCTGGCAGACATCGACCGCGACACGGTGGACTTCGTGCCCAACTATGACGACTCCCTCCAGGAGCCGAAGGTATTGCCCTCGCGACTGCCCAACCTGCTGGTCAACGGCGCGACGGGTATCGCGGTGGGCATGGCCACCAACATCCCGCCCCACAACCTGGGCGAGGTCTGCGACGCTGTCGCCTACCTCATCGACAAGCCGGAAGCCTCCACGAGCGATCTGACGGAGATCATCAAGGGGCCCGATTTCCCCACCGGTGGTGTCATCTTCCGCTACGAGCAGGCGAAGAAGCAGCCCAGCGATGGCCAGCGCGGCCAAGGCCCCCTGTACGAGAAGCAAGACGCCATCAAGGCCGCCTACGACGGCAAGGGACGCATCATCATGCGGGCGCTCACCCACACGGAGGAGATGGCCAAGGGCGGCCGCTACCAGATCATCATCACCGAGCTGCCCTATCAGGTCAACAAGGCCGCCCTGGTGGAGAAGATCGCCGCGCTGGTCAAGGCGCGCCGCATTGATGGCATCGCCGACCTGCGGGACGAGTCGGACCGCCACGGCATCCGCGTCGTCATCGAGCTCAAGCGGGAGGGACAGGCCCGCCAGATACTGAACAGCCTCTACAAGCACACGCCGATGCAGTCGACCTTCGCCGTCAACATGCTGGCCCTGGTGGACAGCCAACCCAGAACTGTCGGCCTCAAGAGGATTCTGGACTCTTTCATCAACCATCGGCGCGAGGTAATTCGCCGCCGCTCCCTGTTCGAGCTGAAGAAGGCGCAGGAGCGAGAGCATATCCTCCAGGGGCTACTGGTGGCCCTGGATCATCTGGACCAGGTCATTCAGACCATCCGCCGCTCGCAATCGGCGGAAAAGGCCAAGGAGCGGCTGATGCGGGCTCCCTTCCGCCTGAGCGACCGCCAGGCCCAGGCAGTGCTGGACATGCAGCTGCGGCGTCTGGCTCGCCTGGAACGCCAGAAGATCCAGGACGAGTACGCTGAGATTATCAAGCAGATCGCCTACTTGGAAGACCTGCTGGCCAATCCCCGCAAGATCGACTATCTGATCAAGGAGGAGACGCTAGAGGTCAAGAAGAAGTACGGCGACGAACGGCGCACTCAGATCATCGAGCAGGAAGCGATAGATTTCAGTCAAGAGGACCTCATACCCCACCAGGAGATGGTGGTAACCCTATCGACGCGCGGCTACATCAAGCGCGTGCCCCTGGAGATCTACCGAGCGCAGGGGCGAGGTGGCCGCGGCAAGATCGGCGTGGCCAAACGGGAGGGCGATCCCGTCCGTCACATCGCGGTGGCCGACACCCACCAGAGCCTCTTGTTCTTCACGGACCGCGGCCGTGTGTATCAGGTCAGGACCTACGAGCTACCTGATGAATCGCGCCAGGCGAGGGGCATCCCCCTCATCAATATCATCTACCTAGAGCAGGACGAGCGGGTGACGGCGGTGGTGACCACCGACGGCGGCGAACAGGAGTTCCTGGTGATGGCCACCGAACTGGGCGAGGTGAAGAAGACGGCCCTGAGCGAATTCGCGGCGGTACGCCGCAACGGCCTCATCACCATGGATCTAGAGCCGGGCGACGCCCTGGTAGCCGCTAACCTGGCGCGCGGCGATGATCATCTCGTTCTAGTTACCGCGGCCGGTCAGGCTTTGCGCTTCCCGGTGAGACAGTTGCGATCGGCATCACGTCAGAGCGGCGGCGTACGGGGCATTCGCCTGGCGAAGGGTGACCGGGTGGTGGGGATGGAGGTCGCTCGTCCAGACCAGCAACTGCTGGTGGTGAGCAGCAAGGGTTACGGCAAGCGCACGACCTTTGAGGAGTACCCTACTCAGGGGCGAGGCGGCCTCGGCGTCAGGACGTTCACGGTCAACGAGAGGAGAGGGCGGTTGGTGGCGGCCCGCACCGTCAATTCGAAGCAACAACTGATGATCATCTCCGAGGACGGAATCGTCATCCGCACCGACGTGGACAGCATTGCCATACAGGGGCGGGCCACCATGGGCGTGACCCTTATGGGGGTGGGCCCCCGCGATACGGTGGCCTCCATCGCCAGCATCGAACTGGCCAAGCGGGCGGAAGAGAAGGCAACGACCAAGGGCGAGAAACCCACGAAGGCGAAAGCGCCTGTCGCCAGGGCGAAAGCCAAGCCCAGCGCCCCTGCCAAAGGGAAGGCGGCCGCAGGGAAGAAGCCCTCCGCCAAGGCAAGGACGGCGGCCAAGCCCAGCGCGGCTGCCAGGGGTAAAGCGACCGCCAAGAAAGAAACCACCAAGCCCCCCGGCCCGCGAAAGGGGAGGGCAAAGCCATGATGGCCTCCATGGACGACATCTTCTCCGAGCTTGAGGGCGTGCGCCAGCGCATGGAAAGAACCTGGCAACAGATGCTGGGCCCGCCCGGCTCGCCGCGCTTCCGCCAGCCGGTCATCGAGCCGCCGGCCGATGTCTACGAGACGGCTGAGAGCGTGGTAGTGCTGGTGGAAATAGCCGGCATCAACGACCAAGACGTGGAGATATCCGTTGAGGGCAACACCCTCACCGTTCGAGGCCAGCGGGAGGACCGCCAGCGCCACCCCAGCCGCCTCTACACTCAGATGGAGATCAACTGCGGGCCCTTCGAGCGCATTCTCAACCTGCCTGCCGAGGTGGATGCCAGTAGGGCCAGCGCCACCTACGACGAAGGCTTCCTAGAGATCGTCCTGCCCAAGGTGAAGCGCCAGGTCAATCGCTACGTGCGCATCACCATCCACGGGGCCTGAACCCAGCGTGAACCCTCGAAGCGGGGGAGGGAACGTCGATGAGCCAAGCGCCGGAAGCGGAAGCGAAGGCTAGAGCTCCCATCCGGGTGCCTGATGTCCTGCCCGCCCTGGCCAGCGGCGGCACTGTGGTCTATCCCTCTCAGCTCATTCCCGTATTTGCTAACCAGGAAAAGGACATCCGCGCCATCGATGAGGCGGCGGCGAGCACCGTCAAGATGATGGGCATCTTCGCTCAGAAGGCCGCCGAGGAAGGGCGCTACGAGAGCGATCTGCATAGCGTGGGCACAGCGGCCGCCATCATGCGCATGGTTAAGGCCCCCGACGGCACCACCCATGCCATCCTTCAGGGGGTCACCCGCATTCGCCTCGTTTCCCTGGAGCAGGAGGAGCCCTGGCTGAGGGCGCGAGTGGAGACGGTGGAGGAGACAGCCGAGCAGGGTCTGGAACTGGAGGCCCTGAGCCGCAATGCCCTTTCCCTGTTTCAGAAGATCGTCGAGATGGCGGAGAACATCCCCAACGAACTTGCTCTGGCTGCTGCCAGCATCCCCCAGCCCGGAGCGTTGGCCGATTTCATCGCCGCCAACCTCATTCATGCCAAGCCCGAGGAGCGCCAGACCATCCTTGAGGCTACCGACGCCGGCAACCGCCTGCGTCTGCTGATCGACCTCCTTACCCGCGAGTCCGAGGTCCTGGAGGTCGAAGGCAAGATCCGCGCCGAGGTCAAGGGCGAGCTGGACAAACACCAGCGGGAATTCATCCTGCGGGAGCAGCTCAAGGCCATCCAGAAGGAACTGGGGGAGGAACCCAGCGCTGAGACGGCGGAGCTCAAGAAGCGCCTGGAAGAGGCCCACCTTTCGCCCGAGGCCCAGCGCGAGGCTGATCGCGAGCTGGAACGGCTCTCCACCACGCCGCCGGCGTCAGCCGAATACCAGGTGATCCGCACCTACCTGGAATGGCTGGCCGATCTCCCCTGGGACAAGAGCACGGAGGACAATCTGGACCTGGCCCGCGCCGAGCAGATCCTGGACGAGGATCACTACGGGCTGGACAAGGTGAAGCAGCGCATCCTGGACTTTCTGGCGGTGCGCAAGCTGCGGGCGGAAGCCAAGGGGGCCATCCTCTGCTTCGTGGGGCCGCCAGGCACGGGCAAGACGTCGCTGGGCCAGTCCATCGCCCGCGCCCTGGGGCGCAAGTTCCTGCGCATGTCCCTGGGCGGCATCCGCGACGAGGCGGAGATTCGCGGCCACCGCCGCACTTATGTGGGCGCTCTGCCCGGGCGGATCATCCAGGAGATCCGGCGGGCAGGCTCCAACAACCCCCTGGTCATGCTAGACGAGGTGGATAAGCTGGGGATGGACTTCCGCGGCGACCCCGCCTCGGCGCTGCTGGAGGTGCTGGACCCGGAGCAGAACTTCAGCTTCACCGACCACTACCTGGATGTGCCCTTCGACCTGTCGAGGATCATGTTCATCACCACCGCCAACCTCATCGACCCGGTGCCGGCGCCCCTGCGCGACCGCATGGAGGTCATCGAGTTGCCCGGCTACACCGAGCACGAGAAGCTGGAGATCGCCAAGCGCTACCTGCTGCCGCGGCAGGTCAATGAGAACGGCATCTCTCCCAAGCTGCTCAAGGTGAGCGATGAGGCCATCCTGGACGTGGTGCGCAGCTATACCCGCGAGGCGGGCGTGCGCAATCTGGAGCGCGAGCTGGGCGCTATCTGTCGCAAGGTGGCCCGCCAGGCGGCCAAGGGCGAAAAGAAGCCCACCAGGGTGACCCCCACCAATCTGGCCGATTTCCTGGGCCCGATCCGCTTCCGCTGGGAGCTGGCCGAGGAGGCCGACGAGGTGGGCGTGGCCACCGGCATGGCCGCCACTATGGCCGGCGGCGACATCCTCTTTGTGGAGACCAGCGTGGTGCCGGGAAAGGGTCGGCTAATCCTTACCGGCAAGCTGGGAGAGGTGATGCAGGAGTCGGCCCAGGCCGCGGTCACCTATGCCCGCAGGCGCGGCCCTGAGCTGCAGATCGCCGCCGACTTCTTCGAGCGAAATGATATCCACATCCATGTGCCAGCGGGGGCTATCCCCAAGGACGGCCCATCGGCAGGGGTGACCATCGCCACCGCCCTCGTTTCGGCCGTCACCAAGCGGCCGATACACAAGAGCGTGGCCATGACGGGCGAGATAACGCTGCGAGGGAGAGTGCTACCGGTGGGAGCCATCCGCGATAAGGTGCTGGCCGCCCATCGCGGCGCCATCAAGAAGGTGGTGATCCCCAAGGACAACGAGCGCGACCTCCTCGAAGTGCCAAAGGAGATCCGTGAGAGCCTGGAGATCGTGCTGGTCGAGCACGTGGACGAGGTGCTGAACGCCGCCCTCCACAGGGAGAAGCAGGAGGAGCCGAGCAGGCTGGCAGTGGTGGAGGCGGCAAGGGCAGGCCGGAAACGGACCCCCCGCAAGCAGCGATAGGCCCGATTAGTACCCCCGCTGGGGGTCTACCAGGTTCAGCAGCGGCTCGTCGGCCAGGTAGCGGTGGAGGTTGTCGGAGAAGAGGGCCACCGCGCCCTCGTTGTAGTGAGGGGTCTCGCCGGCGATGTGGGGGCTGATGATCACGTTGCGCAGCTTCCACAGCTCGCTTTCTGGCGGCAGAGGCTCGCTCTCGAAAACGTCCAGGCCGGCCCCGGCGATCAGCCCCACCTTCAGAGCGCGCACGAGGGCCGTCTCGTCCACCACCGCGCCGGGGGAAACGCTGATCAGATAGGCCGAGGGCTTCATGGCCTGGAAGGCCAGCTCGCCCATGATGTGGTGGGTCTCTTCGGTCAGGGGGAGGGCCAGCACCACGTAGTCGCTCTGGGAGAGGACGTGCAGGAGGTCCAGCGGGCCGAACATCTCGTCGACCAGATACTCACCGCTCTCCAGGGTCGCCCCCGAGCGACGCACGCCCAGCACTCGCATGCCTAAGAGCTTGGCCAGGCGCGCCACCTCCTGGCCGACGTTGCCCAATCCTATCACGCCCACCGTCTTGCCCGCCAGTTCCTGGGGAGTAAGACGAGCCCACTCTCCTTTATCTTGGGCCCGAAAGAGATGGGGCCAACCCTTCGCCAGCATGATCATCATCCCCAGAACGTACTCGCCGATAGGGGTGACATGGATGCCACCGGCAGTAGTGACAGCTATGCCGCTTGCAAAGAGTTCCGGTTCGACCAGGCGGTCGGTGCCAGCGCTGGCGAGCTGTATCCACTTGAGGCGGGTCGCCCGCGACAGGAGATCAGCAGGCATCGCGGAGAGACTGAACAGGACCTCAGCATCGGCCAAGGCCTCGTCCAGGCCACGGCGGGCCTCCTCCTCGCTCTCCTCCACCGCCAGTGCCAGCTCGCTGGAGCGGCGCCAGATGGGTCTGCCGCGCCGGAAGAGCCGACGTTGGGCGGGGCTGAGAACGGATACCCGCAGGCGCGAGTCGACCTCCCGGATGCGCTCCACCAGCTCGTGGTCCAGACCAAAGGTTATGAGAACATTGACGTCGGCCATGGCCCTACACCTATCGTATCAGTACCGAAGCCCGTCAGCAAGAATGCCTCTGTAGCGAATCCCTAAGGACGTGCGTCCTTACAAGTGGATGCCCGCCGGAGATCGTCGCGCCAATGAGGGAGGGTTGTCCACGGGGCTGAGAGAGGCCACGGGACACGCACCATCCAGCGCGAGCCTAACGGCTGAAGCAATCGCCGAATAGACGGTGGGGAGCGCCACAATATGCATATCTTGAGATCGGCCCGAGCGCAAGTTGCGGCAGCCGTTGTGCTGTTCGTCCTGCTCCTGGCCGCCATCTCGACGGTGGCCATCTGGAGCGCCCGCAATCATCAGTCGCGGCTGCACTCGCTGGAGGAAACCTCCCTGGCCGCCACAACCCTGGAGCACGCGCGGGGACAATTCCACTTAGAAACCGTTATTCTTACCGCCCTGGTGCTTACGGAAGATCCTGCGCTGATCAGCGAGTACCGCATAGCTCAAGCGGACCTACACCAGGACCTTGAGCAAGCCAAAGCCCTGGCCCTGGCTAGAGGCGACACGGAGGACTTGGTGGCGCTTGAAAAAGTGATGCAGCAGATCAGCGCGTTCGAGGACATAGGCGAGATCGCTATCCCCATCGTGGCCGCCGGCGACGCGGACACGATAAAGGAGCTGTTGGGGACATACCAGACTGAGGCTTGGATTAGCGGAGAAGAGCTAGTCTACGGCTTCGAGGATGCGGTCCAGCGAAAGCAAGAGGCGTTGGCCTCTGAGCGCGCGGCAGCAGCTCACGATGCCGACATCACTCTGTGGACTCTGGTCGGCCTCGGCACCATCGCCTTTCTGCTGGCGGTTGGCGGGGCGGTAGCCCTCACCTCCTCGGTAGTCCGCCCGCTGGCCTCGCTGCGGGCGAAAGCGAGGGCGATAACAGCGGGTGACCAGCAGGTTAGAGCCGAAGTCTCCGGCCCTGAGGAGATAGCTTCGTTGGCCCAGGACTTCAACAAGATGACGGAGACCCTGCTGAAGAGAACCAGCGAGCTACAGCGGCGCCACCAGCAGCTCTCCCTTCAGCACAGGGCTGTATCGGCTCTCAGCCAGACCCAGAGCACCCACGATGTGCTGACCTTGGCCCCCAAGCTGATCTCTGAGTGCCAGGGAAGCCAGAACGTTGCCGTGTGGGAGGTGCACGACGGTGAGGTCAATCGCTGGGCCGGCAATGCCCGCAGGCGCTCGGAAAACGCGGGCGGCGCACCTTCACCCACCATCACTGAACGGGTGAAGCTCACCGCCAGCCAGGGCACGCCCCTCATCACTACGGAAAGTGGAAATGGCGCAGATGGAAAGGCCAACCCGTCCGGCGACGGGGGTGGCAGACTCTACATTTCACTGGATCGGAGGGAGCCTGCCCACCACGTTCTGGAGGTGGAGCTTATCAAGACACCGGCCTTAACCGCCGACGACGTCGCGCTTATTTATGCCCTTAGTATGGAGATCGGCATAGCGCTGGACAGAGCCCAGCACTACGAGGAGGCTCAAGAGCAGGCCAACCGGGACTTCCTCACCGGCCTGTACGGCCATCGCGCCCTCCAGGCCGAGTTGGAGCATGCCCTGCGGGCATCGTCCCGGCGGGGTGAGCCGCTGGCTATCGTGGCAACGGACGTTGACAACTTCAGGCTGTTCAACGACACGTACGGCCACTCGTCGGGAGACCAAGTTCTCAAGATGATCGCCGAGCACCTGGCCAAGCTTTGCCAAGACGGCGGCCTGGCAGGTCGCTTTGGCGGCGATGATTTTATGGTCATCCTGCCGAAGGCCGACAGGGAGGCAGCATTTGACTTGGCTCGGTCAGTTCAGGGGTGGCTGTCCGAGCAACACTTCCAGATTCGCGGCGGCGAGCGCATTCCCATATCGGTAAGCTGCGGCGTGGCTGTCTTTCCCGAGGACGGGCGGAAACGCCACGAGCTGCTAGCGGTGGCCGACGCCAACCTGTACGAGTCTAAGAGCCTGGGAGGCAAGATCGTCGGGCGACCTAAGATCCAGCAGGAGAAAGCAGAGCTGGGCAAGTTGGGCACTTTCGGCATGCTGGAGAGCCTCGTGACTTCTGTCGACAATAAGGATCACTACACCAAGGCCCACAGCGAGAACGTGACCGAATATGCGGTCCTGCTAGCCCAGGAACTCGGCTATTCGGAGCAGGTCCAGAAGACGCTGCGTATCGCTGGCCTGGTTCACGACGCGGGCAAGATCTGCATACCTGACCGCGTTCTCAGGAAGCCCGGCCCCCTCACGCCCGGCGAGTACGAAATAGTGAAACACCACGTGGCCATTGCCGCGCACCTGCTCGTCGATCTGCCGAACGTGGACCAAGTGCGAGGGGCTGCCCTGAATCACCACGAGCGGTTCGACGGCACGGGTTATCCCAGGGCTCTGAAGGGGGATCAGATACCGCTGTTGGGACGCATCATGGCCATCGCCGACGCGTTCTCGGCCATGATTCTGGACAGACCATATCGGAAGGGGCGGACCATAGGGGAGGCCCTGGCTGAGCTTGAGCGCTCCGCCGGCACGCAACTGGACCCAGAGCTGGTGGAGGCGTTCGTCCGGGCGGTTGAACGCCAAGAGGGCATCGTCGTACTCAATAGGGCGTAGTTAGCCCTCACGCCTTGCCTACTGCCCGATGCTCAGCCTGTAGATGAGCCAGCGGGGGAGGCCCGCCGCCTCCATCTTCTCTTGAGTCGCTCCGATGTCGTACTCCAGGCGGTGGAGGGTGACGGTGCGGGCATCGCCGTCGTACACGGCATAGGCGGCGCGGCGGTCGCCATCGCGGGGCTGGCCGACCCCGCCGGGGTTGATGATGAGACGCCTGTCGCCCAGATTGACCGTCGTTCCATCCTGCGGGTAGTACATCTGACAACCCTTCTCCGCCTTCTCGTCCTCCACCACCAGCATCGGCACGTGGGTGTGGCCCACCAGGCCGAAGGGCGTCTGCTGGCGCTCAAGGTGGCCCAGGGCGGCTTCGGGGGAGTAGAGGTACTCCCAGATGGGCCAGCGGAGCGTGCCGTGTACCAGGGTGAAATCCCCCTCGCTCAGGACGTGGGGCAGGTTCTCCAGGTACTGGCGCTCCTCGGGGGAAAGCTGGCCAGCCGTCCAGTGGGCAGCAGCGGCGGCATCGCGGTTGAAGTCGTCGGTGGGCAGAAGACCGATGGCGGCATGGTCGTGGTTGCCGGGCACGCAGCGCAGGTCGAAGCGGCGCAGGCGGGCCAGGCAAGCAGCGGGGTCGGGGCCGTAGCCCACGATGTCGCCCAGGCACCACACCTGGCCCAGGGCGTTCTCTCCCTCGGCGTGACGGAGGACGGCCTCCAACGCCTCCAGGTTGGAATGAACGTCGGCGATAATGGCGATGCGCACTCTGCCTACAGCATAGCACCCGCTGGGTCAAGGACGCACGGCCGCGTGGCGGCGGGCTTCAGCGTCCAGCCTCGATAGCTTATAATCGGGCCTGTGAAGGTTTCTGAGCTGGGAGAGTTCGGTCTCATCGCCCGCTTGGCCGAGGCCTTCGCCAGGGGCGGCCAGCCGTCTTCCCTTGTCATTGGCATCGGCGACGATGCCGCCGCCTGGAGAGCCAGCGGCGTCCAGCTCGTCACCACCGATACGCTCATCGAAGGAACCCACTTCTCCCTGACGCACGTCCCCTGGCGAGACCTCGGCTGGAATGCCCTGACAGTGAACGTGAGCGATATCGCTGCCATGGGCGGCATCCCCGAGCAGGCCCTCTTGACCCTGGCCCTTCCGCCCCAGACCGAGGTGGCCGACGTGGATGAGCTTCTGGCCGGAATGCTGGAGGCGAGCAGCGAGTACGGGGCAGCCATCGTGGGCGGGGACATCGTCGGCTGCGATACGACGATGGTGACGGTCACGCTCATCGGGCGGGCGCTGGTCGATGATCGAGGCGAGCCGCTGCTGATGACGCGCGGCGGTGCGCAGGCCGGCGATACGATAGCGGTGACGGGCTATCTGGGCGACTCCGCCGGCGGCCTGCGCGTCCTGTTGGGAGAGGGCGCGGGCTCGGCGGAGGCCGCCGCCTACCTGAAGCGGGCCCATTTGCACCACAGGCCGCCTCTGGCTGTTGGCCAGATGGCCGCCCGCGAAGGGGTGCGAGCGGCCATCGATGTTAGCGACGGCCTCCTCCAGGACCTGGGCCACGTCTGCCAGGCGAGCGGCCTGGGGGCCATCGTCCACGCTCAGAGAATACCGATCAGCCCTGCCTTGCGCGAGGCCTTCCCCCAGGATGCGCTGGCCCTGGCCTGCGGTGGCGGCGAGGACTACCAGCTCCTGCTGGCGGCCGGGCCGGAGGTCATCGACGGCGTGCGGGACAAGGCCGACGTGCCCATCGCGGTCATCGGGGAGATGGTGGCCGACCGCCAGCATCGCGTTCGACTGTTGGGCGAGGACGGCCGTCAGCTATCCCCGCCCCAGGCTGGCTGGGACCACCTGCGAGGGGCAGCGTGGCGACGGTAGCGGCATCCCTGACCCTCAAGAGCAAGAGCCCCGCCGAGACGCGGCGCAT
>Ga0315555_1003389_pt1 | contig 10972 bp, 7 predicted proteins | sample SalMarSW160380MG_FD_202113 | JGI IMG/M metagenome (GOLD analysis project Ga0315555, IMG submission 202113) | Salt marsh sediment microbial communities from the Plum Island Ecosystem LTER, Massachusetts, United States - Salt Marsh Sediment SW1603-80 ...
TCTCCCGTCCCGGCTAAACGGCCCGGCGCCAGCGCTGGCCGTCGCGGGTGTCCTCGACCAGGATCCCGCGCTCGGCCAGGACGTCGCGCAGCCGGTCGGATTCAGCCCACTGCTTCGCCTCGCGAGCGGCCGCGCGCTGGGCCAGCAGCGCCGCCAGCTCCGGCTCCAGCTCGTCCTCGGCCGAAGGCATGATCCCCAGCACGCGATCCAGGTCGCGCAGCAGCGCCACGGCGCGGCCGGCGTCCGCCGTCGAGAGAGCCCTGGCATCGATGCGCCGGTTCAGCTCTCGAACCAGGTCGAAGACCGCAGCCAGCGCGGGTGAGATGTTGAGGTCGTCGTCCATGGCCGCCTCGAAGGCGGCTCGAGCCCCGTCCAGCAGGTCGGGCAGCGTGGCGTCGTCGGCGCCGTCGGATCGATAGGCCGCCAGGGCCGCCAGCAGCGCGTCCAGCCGTTCGATCGCCGCCGTGGCCGCCGTCAGCGAATCGTCGCCGAAAGACATACCCATCCGGTAGTGAGCCGAGAGCAGAGCCAGCCGCAGGGCGCGCGGCGAGACGCCGCTCTCCACCACCTCGCCGACGCAAGCGATGTTCCCGGTCGACTTGGCCATCTTCTGCTCGCCCTTCTGCAGGAAGGCCGAATGGACCCAGTAGCGGACGAATGGCTTGCCCGTAGCGGCCTCGCTCTGGGCGATCTCGTCGGAATGGTGAGGGAAGACCAGGTCGACGCCGCCGGTGTGGATGTCGAACGTCTCGCCCAGGTAGGCCATGCTCATGGCCGAGCATTCGATGTGCCAGCCCGGCCGGCCCGGCCCGACGACCGTCTCCCAGCTGGGCTCGCCCGATTTCGGGCCCTTCCACAGGGCGAAGTCGCGAACGTCCGCCTTGTCGTACTCGTCCGCCTCGACGCGCTCCCCCACCCTCATGCCCTCGGGGTCGATGCGGGCCAGCTTGCCGTAGCCGGGAAAGGAGGCAATGCGGAAGAAGATCGAGCCGTCGTCGGTCCGGTAGGCGTGGCCGCTCTCGAGCAACTTCGCGATCAGCTCGGCCATCTGGGGGATGTGCTCGGTAGCGTGCGGCATCACGTCCGGGTGGACGATGCGGAGAGCGTCGAGGTCCTCGAGGAAGACCTTCTCGTATCGTGCCGACAGCTCGGCGGTGGAGATGCCCTCATCGGCCGCCCCTTTGATGATCTTGTCATCGATGTCGGTGACGTTCATGACCCACGTCACCCGGAAACCGCGGTAGCGCAGGTAGCGAACCAGCAGATCGTTGAAGGTGAACGTCCGGAAGTTGCCGACGTGGGCCGGGCCGTAAACGGTGGGCCCGCAGCTGTAGACGCGAACGTAGCCCGGCTCCAGCGGCACCAGCTCCCGAGCCTCGCCGGCCATGGTGTCGAAGAGGCGGACCGTCATGCCGCTCCCTTCGCGCCAGTAGCGGCGACCAGGGCCACGGCGCTGGCCGAGATCGCCCGGCCCTCGCCCTCCGGGCCGCTCAGGTTGCCTGTCGAGGCCTTGACGTTGACCGACTCCGGGGCGACCGAAAGGATCTCGGCGACGGACCGGCCCATCTCCGGGAGCAGGCCGGCCAGCCTGGGGCGGGCGGCGACAATCGTGATATCGACGTTGACCGGGCCCCAGCCGGCCTCCCGGACCCGGGCGGCGACGGCGGCCAGCAGCTCCCGCGAGTCGATCCCCCGGGGCGTGCGCGAGTCGGCCGGGAAGAGGCGACCCAGGTCGCCCAGGCCCGCCGCGCCGAGCAACGCGTCGGCCACCGCGTGCAGCACCACGTCCCCGTCCGAGTGGCCGGCCAGCCGGGGGACGCCCTCGATCCGCACCCCGCCCAGCACCATCGGCTCGGCCGAACCGAAGGGGTGGCTGTCCGTGCCGAGCCCGACGCGGACGGATGCGGCCATGCCTGAACCGCCGGCACCGGCGGCCGGGCCGGCGGCCAGGATCGTCCCGGCGCGTTCGAGATCGGCGGGCACTGTCACCTTGAGGTTCGTGGCCTCCCCTGGGATCGCGTGAACGGGGATTCTACATGCCTCCAGCAGGGCGGCCTCGTCGGTCCAGGTCTCGAGGCCGTCGGCGGGGTGGTCTTCGTAGGCGCTCATGAGCAGGCTCAGGCGGACGCCCTGGGGGGTCTGCGCGGCGGCGACGTGGGTGCGGTCGATCGTCTCGCCGATCAGCTCGCCGTCCAGGCGCTTGAGAGTCTCGGCCACGGCCAGGACCGGGATGGCGGTGCCGTGGTCCACCGTGGCGGCGGCAACGGCACGGACCAGGCCCGGGCTGACCAGCGGCCGGGCAGCGTCGTGGATGAGGATCACCGGGTCGCCGGCCGTGGCCCTGGTCGTGGCTTCGGTCGTGGCTTCGGTCAGGGCCGCCACCCCGGCGGCAACCGATTCCTGGCGGCGCTCACCGCCCGCCACCACGGCCGCGACCGACACCGGCAGCCACTCGGCGGCCGCGACCCGGGCCACTCGCTCGGCCGCGGTCACGATCACGATCCGCTCCGCTCCGCCGGCCTCGAGCGCTTCCACAGAGCGCTGCAGCACCGACTTCCCGTCTATCACGGCGTCCAGCTTGTCGAGGCCGGCCATGCGCCGGCTGGCTCCCGCCGCCACGACGACCGCCAGAACGGGGGCGGCGGGCGGCCGCTTCGAGCCGCTCACTCCTGGTGCATCTGGGCGAAGACCATCCGCCCCATGACCGTCTGCAGGACGCGGGTGACGGCCACGTCCAGCTCTCGATCCAGGAAGCGCGCCCCGCCCTCTACGACGACCATCGTGCCGTCGTCCAGGTACCCGACTCCCTGGCCCTGCTCCTTGCCCTCGGTGATGAGCTTGATCTTCAGCGTGTCGCCCGGCAGCAGGGCGGGCTTGAGGGCGTTGGCCAGCGAATTCACGTTCAGCACCCGGATCGACTGCAGGTCCGCCACCCGATTGAGATTGAAGTCGTTGGTCAGGATGGCCGCCCGACGCGACCGGGCCAGGCCGATCAGCTTGCCGTCCACGTCGGCCGCCTCGAGGGGATCGTCAACCACGATCTCCACCGGCGTGGGGCCGTCCTTCTGGAGGCGAGCCAGTATCTCCAGGCCTCTCCGTCCGCGGCCTCGCCGCTGCGTGTCGGAGCTGTCTGCGATGCGCTGCAGCTCCTCGAGCACGAAGTGCGGGATGATCAGTCGGTGGTACAGGAAGCCGGAATCGACGATGTCGGCGATCCGGCCGTCGATGATGGCGCTCGTGTCCACGACGACCTCCGTCAGGCTGCCCGGCGGGGCAGCGCCCGGGGCCTCCTGGCGCCTGAACAGCCCGGCGGCCTGGGCGGCCGCGACGAGGTCCTCGCGCTTGGCCACGGTCAGGCCGATCATGCCCAGACCGAGGCAGACCGAGACGCCCAGAGGCAGGTAGGTGCCGTAGGGCGCGGGCAGAGCCGCCAGCGGAAGGCCGAGCAGCAAGCCCATCAGCAGCCCCAGCAACAGGCCACCGATGGCCGTCACGAACTCGGCCGTGGACATGGCCTGGACGGCGTGGACCAGCCGCCCCGCGGGAACGACGGTCAGGTACGGCAGCAGCAGGTAGCCGGTTGCGATCCAGGCCACCAGCCAGACCAGAATCACAAGGCTCGGCGACGCCGTGCCGCCGAACAGATCCTCGCCGGCAAGGACGAAGGTCACGCCGATGAGCGCGCCGAGAGCGGCGCCCAGCAGCCGGATAATGCGAATCACGTGATGAGCCTCGAGGGCCTGCCGGGGGCCGGATGATTGGATGAAGGCGATGAATCGGGCTGCGCCCCCCGGCTGGGCTCAGCCTAGCATCGGCATCTCGCCGGCGCCAGAGGTTGGGGCCAAGCTGCCGCGAGCGGCCGCGGGCCGCCGGGCGGTCCGGTGCGCTGCCGACACGCTCGCTGCCCCGCCCCGGCTACCATGCTCACGTGCTGCAGCCGCCCGATTCGTCGGGAGATGTCGATCTGGTAGCGGACCTCGCCGCCGAGGCCGGTGCCGCCCCGTCCGGGGCCGCCACCGAGCGCGCCGGCCGCCGGCCCTCTCTGTGGCGCCACGCCGACTACATGAAGATCTGGTCGGCGGCCACGATCAGCCTTATGGGCAGCCAGGTCAGCCAGCTGGCCGTGCCCTTCATCGCCGCTGTGACACTGCACGCGACCGCGTTCGAGGTATCTCTGCTGGCCGCGATCCAGATGCTGCCGTTCCTCCTGTTCAGCCTTCCGGCAGGCGCCTGGCTGGATCGCGTTCGTCGCCGCCCGGTGCTGATCGCCGGCGACCTCGGCAGGGCGGCGGCCCTGATAACCATCCCCGTCGCCTATGCCCTGGGCATTCTCACCATCTGGCAGCTCTACGCCATCGCGTTCGCGGCCGGCCTGCTGACGGTCTTCTTCGACGTCGCCGACCAGTCCTACCTGCCGGCCCTGCTCGAGCCCGACGACCTTGTCGAGGGCAACGCCAAGCTGCAGATATCGGCCTCGGCGGCGCAGATCGTGGGACCGGGCGCGGGCGGCGGGCTGATCGGCCTCTTGGGTGCGCCGTTCGCCATCATCGCCGACGCAGCCAGCTTCGTCGCCTCTGGCGGTCTGATCGCGCTCGTCCGCAAGCACGAGCCCAGACCAGAGCGCAAGCGATCCGCCGACGGCCGCCACACCAGCCTGCGCCATGACATCGCCGAGGGCCTGCGCTATGTCCTGGGCGATCGCTACCTGCGCATGATCGCCGCCTGCACGGCGACCTCCAACCTGGGTTCGAGCATGGTCTTCGCCATCTTTCCGGTCTTCGCCTTCGTCCAGCTCGGGCTGAGCGCCGCGCTGGTAGGCCTGGCCTTCGGGCTGGGCAGCTTCGGCATCCTCGCCGGCGCATTCACGGCGGCGCCGCTGACGCGCCGCCTGGGTGTCGGCCCGATGATCGTCCTGTCCATCCTGCTCTCAGGCCCGGCCCTGTTGCTCCTGGTCCTTCTCCCCTCCGAGCCCCTGGCGGCAGGCCCGCTGCTGCTCGTATCGCAGTTCCTGCTGGGCTACTCGGCGGTCGTCTACAACGTCAACCAGGTCAGCTTCCGCCAGGCCATCACACCGCTGGAGATGCAGGGCCGGATGAACGCCACCATGCGCTTCGTCGTGTGGGGCATCATGCCCGTCGGCGCGGTGTTGGGCGGCGTGACCGCATCCTTCATCCCGCTTCGGGAGACCATTCTCGTGGCGGGCCTGGTCTCCGCCGCGTCCTTCCTGTGGGTCCTCTTCTCGCCGGTCCGCTCCCTGCGCGAGATCCCCAGGCAGGCGCGCGAAGCAGCGTAGCTGCCCGAAGGCAGCCTGGCTGCGCATGAGCAGCCTAGCTCGACCCCGCCCCAGAACCCGCGGCAGCCGGCGGCCCGCCCTTCAGCGCCCGGCCGATGGCCTCACGCAGGTTCGAGACGGCGACGACCTCCAGGCCCTTGATCTCCGGCAACGGCGTGCGCGTCTTCGGCACGACGGCCCTTCGGAACCCCAGGCGGGCAGCCTCGCGAAGGCGCCTCTCCAGGCCCGCCACCGGCCGAAGCTCGCCCAGCAGTCCCACCTCGCCGATGGCGATCAGATCGCGCGGCACCAGCTTGTCCCGCAGCGACGAAGCCAGCGCCAGAGTGAGTGGCAGGTCCAGGCCCGGATCGGTCAGGTCCAGGCCGCCGGCCAGGTTGGCGTAGACGTCGTGGCTGCCCAAACCAATGCCCGCCCGACGGCCCAGGACGGCGATCAGCAGCGCCAGGCGGTTGTTGTCGAAGCCGGAAGCGGTGCGGCGCGGGGCGCCGTAGCTGCCCGGGGCCACGAGCCCCTGGACCTCGACGAGCAGCGGGCGCGTCCCCTCCAGCGTCGCCCCGACCACGGCGCCGGGGGCGTGCTCGTCGGCCGCGGCCAGGAAGGCCCGACCGGGATCGGCCACCTCTGCCAGGCCCTGTTCGGCCATCTCGAAGACGCCAACCTCTTCGGTCGAGCCGAAGCGGTTCTTGGTGGCCCGAAGCAGGCGCATCGACGCCGTCCGTTCGCCCTCCAGGCTCAACACGGCGTCGACCAGGTGCTCCAGGGTCTTGGGCCCGGCCAGCGTCCCGTCCTTCGTCACGTGGCCGACCACGACGACGGCGATCCCCTCCCCCTTGGCCAGCTCCATCAGCCGCAGGGCAGACTCCCGCACCTGCCCGACCGAACCGGCCGGTCCCTCGAGCTCGTCCGTGGTGACAGTCTGGATCGAGTCCACGACCAGCGCCTCCGGGCGTCTGTCGCGCGCCAGGTCGCAGATCCTGCCTACCTCGTTCTCGGCGACGACCTGGATCCGCTCCCCGGCCGGGCGTTCAAGCAGCCCCAGGCGTGCGGCTCGGAGTCGCACCTGGCCTGCCGATTCCTCGCCCGTGGCGTAGAGAACCTCGTGGCTGGGCGACCCGCCGCTCGCGTCCGGCGATCCGCCCTCCGCCAGCCCCCCCGCCGCCTGGAGCAGCAGAGTGGACTTGCCGATGCCGGGCTCGCCTCCGACCAGCACGACCGAGCCCGGCACCAGGCCACCGCCCAGGACGCGGTCCATCTCCGAGATACCGGTCGGCGTCCGGGTCGGCTCGGCTTCGCGCAAGCCCGCCAGGGACTGCGGCGCCGGCCCACCCCCGGCGCGTCCCGCGCCCGGCCCGACGGCCCCCATCTTCGACCGTCTACGCTCGGGCTCGCGGATCACCGTCTCGACGAGCGTGTTCCACTCGCCGCAGGTCCGGCACTGGCCCTCCCAGCGTAGCTGGACGGCGGCACAGGCCTGGCAAACGTAGCGGCTCTGCGGACGGGCCATTCCCCCTCGACCTCGCTACGGGTTAGGACCTCGCTTCGACGGGCTGCTTCTCCTCGGCCGGGTGGACATCCAGCCCCGAATCGGGGCTCTCGTCCACGACGACCGTCATGCCGGGCTTGTACTTGCCGAGCAGGAGCTGCTCCGCCAGCACGTCCTCGATCATGTTCTGGATCACGCGCCGCAGGGGTCGCGCGCCGTAGGCCACGTCGTAGCCGATCTTGATGATGTGGTCCTTGGCCTTCTGCGTCACCTTCAAGGTCATGTCCTGGGCTCGCAGCTGCTCGCGCACCCGGGCCAGCATCAGATCCACGATCTGGCGGATCTCGTCGACCGTCAGCGATCGGAAGACGACCGTGGCGTCGAGGCGGTTGAGGAACTCCGGCCGGAACGTCTGCTTCAGCTCGGTCTGGATCTTGTCCCGCATCAGCTCGTAGCTGGCCGCCTGCTGCTGCTCCTCGGTGTCGCCGGTGTGGCGGAAGCCCAGGGTCGAGTTGGTCAGGAGCTGCCGCGCGCCCAGGTTGCTGGTCATGATGATGATGCAGTTGCGGAAGTCGACCCGGCGGCCCTTGGCATCCGAAAGGTGCCCATCCTCCAGTATCTGGAGCAGGATGTTGAAGACCTCCGGGTGGGCCTTCTCGATCTCGTCCATCAGGATCACGGCGTAGCTCTTGCGCCGGACGGCCTCTGTCAGCTGGCCGCCCTCGTCGAAGCCGACGTAGCCGGGGGGCGCGCCGACCAGGCGGCTGACGTTGTGGCGCTCCATGAACTCGCTCATGTCGATCTTGATGAGCGCGTCCTCGCTGCCGAACATGAACTCGGCCAGGGCCTTGGCCAGCTCGGTCTTGCCGACGCCGGTGGGCCCCAGGAAGATGAACGAGCCGATCGGGCGCTTGGGATCCTTGAGCCCGGCCCGGGCCCGCCGGACCGCCTTGGACACGATCTCGATCGCTTCCTGCTGGCCGATGACCCGCTTGTGCAGGTCGTCTTCCATGTGCATCAGGCGAGCGGATTCCTCCTCGGCGATGCGCGTGACCGGGATCCCGGTCCACATCGCCACGACCTCGGCGATCTCCTCCGCGTCCACCTGGGGCTGTGAGTCGGCGATGGAAGCCTGCCACTCGCTGCGCAGCTCATCGACCTTCTTGCGGGCGGCGGCCTCCGCCTCGCGCAGCGCGCCCGCGTCGTGGTCGGGCGCCTCCTTGTCGCGCAGTATCTTCTCCAGCTCCTTCTGCGCCTCGCGCAGCGGGGGCGGAGCCGAGGCGTAGCGGAGACGGACCCGGCTTGCCGCCTCGTCGATAAGGTCGATGGCCTTGTCCGGCAGGTGGCGATCGGTGATGTAGCGGATGGAGAGGTCGGCCGCGGCCCGGACGGCCGCGTCGGTGATCTGGACCTTGTGGTGCTGCTCGTACCGCTCGCGGATGCCGAGCAGGATGTCGATCGTCTGCTCGAGAGTAGGCTCCTCGACCATGATCGGCTGGAAGCGGCGTTCCAGCGCCGCGTCGCGCTCGATGTACTTGCGGTACTCGTCAAGGGTCGTGGCGCCGATGCACTGCAGCTCGCCTCGCGACAGCGGCGGCTTGAGGATGTTGGCGGCGTCGATGGCGCCTTCGGCCGCCCCGGCGCCCACCAGGGTGTGCAGCTCGTCGATGAAGAGGACCGCGTCGTTGGTAGTGCGCAGCTCCTCGATGATCTTCTTGAGGCGCTCCTCGAACTCGCCGCGATACTTGGTCCCGGCCACCAGCGAGCCGATGTCCAGGGTCAGAACCCGCTTGCCGGACAGGGTCTCGGGCACGTCGCCGTTGACGATGCGATGAGCCAGGCCCTCGGCGATGGCGGTCTTGCCCACGCCGGGCTCGCCGATCAGTGCGGGGTTGTTCTTGGTGCGGCGGGAGAGGATCTGGATGACCCGCTCGATCTCCTTCTCGCGCCCGATGACCGGATCGAGCTTGCCCAGTCGGGCAGCCTCGGTCAGGTTGATGCCGAGCTGGTCGACGGTCGGCGTCTTGCTGGGCCGCCGCGTCTCCTGGGTAGGGCCGGCACTCGAGGACTGCGACAGGACGCGGATGACCTCGTGGCGGACCTTGTCCAGGCTCACCCCCAGGCTCTCGAGCACGCCGGCGGCGATTCCCTCGCCCTCCCGGACGAGGCCGAGGAGCAGGTGCTCGGTGCCGATGTAGTTGTGGCCCAGGCGTCGAGCCTCGTCGATGGCTAGCTCGATGACCCGCTTGGCCCGGGGCGTCAGCCCCACCTCGCCCACGACCGGCCGATCTCCGCGGCCGATGATGAACTCCACGGCGGTCCGGACCTTGGGCAGCTCGACGTTCATGTTCTCGAGCACGCGCGCAGCCACTCCCTCGCCCTCCCGGACGAGGCCGAGGAGCAGGTGCTCGGTGCCGATGTAGTTGTGGTTGAACCTCTGCGCTTCGTCCTGAGCCAGCGTCAGGACCTTGCGCGCCCGGTCCGTGAACTTGTCGAAGCGATCCATTGCCAGTCCTGGGCTGCCGGCCGGCGAGGGAGAACGCCCCCACTACCGCCCGGGAGCCATGCTAGCACGCCCCGTTCCGCCTGTAACTCGGACCCTCCGGAGGAGCGGCCCGTGGGCCGCATGGCGAGGCAAGAGCCCGTCGGACGGGGCCCCGCTGCCATGACGCCCAGCACACTTCGCGCCGGGACCGTTGGCCGATGGACGGCGCTACGGGAACGCCAGGCCCCGGGTCAGGTCATCGCCCGGCGGCCGACCTCGAAGCGCCGGCCGCATCCGCGGCCAGCCGCCCAAGCCGGGCGTCCATGGCCACCAGGGCTACCGCTCCGGTGATCGCGGCCGGCAGCACGCAGACAGCGTGGGCAAGCACCGCCAGGGCGAGCGACGCGTCTGCGCCCACGCCCAGCGCCTGCGCGGTCGTGGCTGCGGCAAGCTCGAAGGTTCCTATGTAGCCCGGCGCGGACGGAAGGGCCGTCCCCAGGACGGTCACGGCAGCCACGAGCAGAGCCGCGGGCAGCGTCATCTCCACTCCAATCGAGCGAGCGACCAGCCAGAAGGTCAGCATGTCCAGCAGCCAACAGGCGGCACTGATGACCACGGCCACGACCACGGCCAGCGAGCGACTGGGCCGATCCACACCACGAGCGAGGCTCTCGATCCAGCCCGCGGCCATCTTGAGCCTGTCTCGGCCGGGCATCCGTCCTGTGAACCGTCTCACCAGGGTCGCGAGCGGTCCGAGGCCTACGGTCACCATGACGGCGATCATGACGAGGCCGCCGGCCGCGATGACGCCTATCGCCCGAACCATCCATTCCGGCGCTCCGATACTCATGGCGGCAACCCAGGCGACGAGAGCCAGCGTCACCGTGTCTACGATCCGCTCCACGACCACCGAACCGAACGATTCCATGGCGTCCACGGCCTCGCGCCGCGCCACGAGATAGGCACGCACCGGCTCGCCAAGTCGTGCCGGGAGCACCGCGTTGCCCAGGTATCCCACCAGCAGCGGGGCGGGTATGCGCCGCAGGGCGATCCGGCTGCCGGTCGAGCGGCGGGGTAGAAGCAGCCGCCAGCGCACGGAGCGCAGCGCCACCTGGGTCGCGATGACTGCCAGGCAGGCGAACAGGTATCGGAGGTCGGCCTGGGACGCAAGCCGGGCACTGGCAGCCAGATCCACCGATCTCAGGAGAATGCCCAGAGCCAGCAGGCTGATGATCAGCCCGGCAAGGCGAAGACTGCGGCTGCCGCCCGGACGCGGCGTCGCCGATTCGGAACTCAAGGCCGGCGGCCCAGGTAGAGGGTCTGGCGGCCCATGATCAGCCAGGCCGGCCTGCAATGCAGGTACAGCCGCACCAGCCAGGGATGCTGAGGCAGGGCGCTCTTCGTCGTGTAGGGGAGGAAGCGGGCCACGAGTCTCTCGGTTGCCAGCCCGGCCGCCTCGCCGGCCTCGGCCAGGCTCTTGTCGGTCAAGGGGACCTTGTGATCGATGAAGTCCCAGTAGGCAGCGCCCGTCAGCCGGATGTTGGGCTGGAGCACCATCAGGCGGCCGCCCGGACGGAGCAGTCTCGCAGCTACGCGGATCTGCCGCAGAACCTGCTCGCTCGATTCGAGGTGCTCGAGGTAGTTGCTCGTGAAGATGGTGCCGAAGTGGCCTGCCGGCAGGGTCTTGCCCAGGTCCAGCCCGTTCGACCGG
>Ga0315555_1003390_pt1 | contig 10971 bp, 6 predicted proteins | sample SalMarSW160380MG_FD_202113 | JGI IMG/M metagenome (GOLD analysis project Ga0315555, IMG submission 202113) | Salt marsh sediment microbial communities from the Plum Island Ecosystem LTER, Massachusetts, United States - Salt Marsh Sediment SW1603-80 ...
CTCGTGTTCTATTCGATTCCGCCGACTCTTGCCATCACCATGCCCATGTCCACGCTCATGGGCGCCCTGATATCCGTGAGCCGCCTCTCCCATGACAGCGAAATTACGGCAATGCGGGCAAGCGGCATACGTCTCTCCTCGATCTTTATCTCCCTCTACATTGCGGGAATACTTATAGGGGGAGCGAGCTTCTACCTGACAGACCGGCTCGTTCCTATCGGTAATATAAAATTCCGAACCCTCTACCAGCGGCTCACCATCGCCCGTCCCGATATACAGATCGACGATCTCAGCATCAATAAAATCAACGACAGTATTACATTGATCGTCGATCAGGTGGACGACAAAACGGGAGACTTGATGGATGTAACGATTTTCGAACGCATGGAGGGGGAAGCGGAAAGCACCATTACAGCACGGCGTGGAGAGTTTATTACATCCGGAGTTTCTTCGTCCTACCTCATACTGAAGCTTACGAACGGGGCTATACATGAGCCGGAGGATAAAACCGACAAATCGTTTGACAGCACTGTTTTTGAAACACTCAGATTGAATATTCCGGTTGCAAGCAAGCAGCTTCAGCAGGTGGTGAAATCGGCCCGGGACATGAGCCTGCAGGAACTGAAGCTGACAATGTCCGATCTGAAAAAGGGCTCACGGCCGTACAACAGCTTTCTCATGGAATACCACAAAAAAATCGCAATTCCATCAGCCTGTCTGCTCTTCGTGCTGCTCGGCACCCCCTTTGCCATAACGAGGGGCAGGAGCGGACGGGGCCTCGGCCTCGGTATCGGTGTCCTGATAATTTTTTTCTACTATATATTTCTTCTTACATTGGAACGGGTCGGAGAAACAGGTGTCGTCAATCCGGTTTTAGCGGTATGGCTGCCGAACATAATTTTTTTGTGCGCGGGTTCGGTGAACCTGATACTGAAGGGGCGGACATGAAGCTGCTGCCGGGAAAAACATACACCCGCTTTCTGGTTCGTGAATTCCTCAAGGTATTCTTCGTATGTATTATTTTTATCATGGGTCTCTCATTTATCGTCCGGACCCTGCAGAGAATGGATGTAACCAAGACATACACCTTCATCCAGACCCTGACTTTCCGCATCATCGAAGCCCCGGAAATTATATCCCGCGAGTGCCTGCTTGCCTCGAGCATGTTTGCCGCTGTGTATACCATGAGCATTCTTTCAAAAAACAGGGAAATCCTCGCGCTGCGAAGCTGCGGCGTGAGCATGTACAGAATCATCACACCGCTTATTCTGCTCGGTTTTCTCATATCCATTCTTTCCCTCGTGTTTGAGGATTTCGTTGTCGTGAAGAGTTATGAGTTGAACAAGAGGTACAATGCCAGAATAGCGGGCGAACAGTTTGTTTCCTACTATACCGACCGCTATAATCTGATTGTATTCGGTAAGGACAATGTGGTGTACAAAATTGGACGCTACGTTTCGTCTGAAAAGGCGATGAACGATGTGACGGTGATAAAAAAGGATGGACAGGGCGCTGTCGAGTATCGTATCGATGCGCAGAAGGCGGTGTGGAACGGCAGCAGATGGGTATTTTACAGCGGCGTCATGCTTCGTTTCATGGAGGATGGAGAGCTTTCTAAAATAGTTGATTTTTCCGAGCTGCCGACGAGCATCAATGATGAGCCGCGCTACTTTGCGCGGGATGTGCGGAAAATTGAAAACATGACGCTTTCACACGGGTATGAATATATTATGATGAAGAAAAAGATGGGTTTCGGATACAGGGGCGAGCTTACACGCTATCACCGAAAGATAGCAAACGCCTTCACGTACTTTCTCGTCATAATTATCGGACTGTCACTGGGGAGCATGTCGTTTAAAAATGCACTGGTGATGAGCTTCAGTATGACACTCGGCATCGTGCTCGTGTTTTTCTTTGTCATTGAAATGGGGTACACCTTCGGGAGCAGCGGCAGGCTGCCACCGGTGATCGGCGGCTGGATAGGTAACATGCTCTTTTCAGCAGTCGGCATTTTTATGCTGAGAATAATGCGTAAGTGAGGCTCGCCTGGTCAATACTCAACAACAGGTTGCATGATATATGGGACAAAACAGTATTATTATTAAAGGCGCACGCGCGCATAACCTCAAATCAATAGATGTAGAGCTTCCGAGGGACCGGCTCATCGTGATAACCGGACTTTCCGGCTCAGGGAAATCTTCTCTCGCCTTTGATACGATCTACGCTGAGGGGCAGCGTAGATACGTGGAATCTCTTTCAGCGTATGCCCGCCAGTTTCTCGGTCTCATGGAAAAACCCGATGTCGACTATATAGAGGGGCTTTCGCCTGCGATCAGTATAGAGCAGAGGACCACGCAGAGAAACCCCCGTTCGACGGTTGGAACCATCACGGAAATATACGACTATCTCAGGCTTCTCTACGCCCGGGTCGGAACACCCTACTGCTACAACTGCGGAAGAAAAATTCAGAGTCAGACCGTTGACCAGATAGTCGATAGAGTTATGAGCTTTAATGAGGGTGAAAAACTCATCGTTTTCGCGCCGGTGGTCAGGGGAAGAAAAGGAGAGTTTAAAAAGGTATTCGAGGATATCTCGCGAAGCGGGTTTGTCAGGGTGCGTGTGGATGGAGAAATTATCCGTGTCGAAGAGGCCCTGAACACGATTCTCGACAAACAGAAACGACATAGTATAGACGTCATCGTCGACAGGATCGTGCTGAAGAGGGAGAACCGCAGGCGTATCGCCGAATCGATTGAAACAGCAGGGAGCCTGACCGAGGACCTCGTGGGAGTCATGCGGGAAAACAGGGAAGAGGAGCTCTTCTCGAAGAAGCTGGCCTGCGTGCACTGCGGCATAAGCTACCCGGAGATACAGCCCCGGCTGTTCTCTTTCAACAGCCCCTACGGCGCCTGCCCGGAGTGCATGGGCCTGGGGCTGAAGCTCGAGTTCAATCCCGATCTCATCATACCTGATAGATCTCTCTCCTTCGAAGAGGGAGCCATACTGACTTTTCAGCCGAGATCGAGTTGGGCGCGTACCTCTTTCAATGCGTTTGCCAGACGCTTCGGCCTGAAAACCGACACTCCTTTCGAGAAGATGCCGCAAGACATCTATAAAAAACTCCTCTACGGCACACAGGAGGAGCTTCATTTCGTTCACAACCACCTGGATGGCAGGGGAAGATGGGAATATACCGGGAAGTTCGAGGGTATTGTTCGGAATCTGGAACGACGGTACAGGGAAACCAAGTCTGAGGGAATCAGGGAGTGGATGGAAGGGTTTATGACTGAAATTCCCTGCCCCCTGTGCGGAGGCAAGCGTCTCAGGAAAGAGAGCCTTGCCGTCAAGATAATGGACAAATCGATTATCGATATTACCGGGATGACTATTGACAGGGAACTCGAGTTTTTCGAATCGCTTTCTTTTTCGGAACGGGATGAGATAATCTCCCGACCGATAATCAAGGAGATACGGGCACGGTTAGGATTTCTGAAGAATGTGGGCGTGGGATACCTTTCGCTCGACCGGAAGGCGGAGACCCTATCCGGCGGTGAATCTCAGAGGATACGTCTTGCAACACAGATCGGCTCCGGTCTCGTTGGGGTGCTGTATATACTCGATGAGCCGACAATTGGTCTTCATCAGCGGGACAACGGGCGGCTTCTGGACACCCTGTTTCACCTGCGGGATATCGGCAACACACTCATTGTGGTTGAGCATGATGAGCAGACGATATTGAGCGCCGATTTTGTACTCGACCTCGGGCCCGGGGCAGGAGAGCACGGCGGGAAGGTGGTTGCCCAGGGCACACCGGATGATATCCGTAAAAACCCCGGCTCTCTAACCGGGCAATATCTCAATCGAGAGATTATTATTCCCTACCCGTCCGGGCGTCGGATGGGAAACGGCAACTTTCTAACCCTGCGCGGGGCGAGGGAGCACAACCTGAAAGACATCGATGTCGCGTTTCCCCTCGGCACATTCATTGCCGTAACCGGTGTGTCCGGGTCGGGAAAGTCGAGTCTGGTGAACGATCTACTCTACCCGGTGCTCGCGAACAGGCTGAATAAAACAGCGCGGCAGGAGGGTGATTACGACGGCATCGAAGGTGTGGAGCATCTGGACAAGGTGATCGACATCGACCAGTCGCCCATCGGTCGAACTCCCCGGAGCAATCCCGCCACGTACACTGGCGTCTTCACACCGATACGGGAACTTTTTTCATCCCTCCCCGAATCGAAGATGCGGGGGTATCAGCCGGGACGGTTTTCATTCAATGTGGAAGGCGGCAGGTGCGAACACTGCCAGGGCCAGGGGGCGATTCGGATCGAGATGAATTTCCTTCCAGATATCTACGTAACCTGCGATGTGTGCAAGGGTAGGCGGTACAACAGGGAGACACTCGAGGTCAAGTACAGGCGAAAGAACATCAACGATATACTCAATATGACGGTTGAAGAGGCGTATGAATTCTTCAAGAGTATTCCCCAGATCAAGCGGAAGCTCAAAACCCTCCGTAAAGTGGGGCTCGGGTATATTCGCCTGGGCCAGCCGGCGACCACACTCTCCGGCGGTGAGGCCCAGCGCGTGAAGCTTTCATCAGAGCTTTCCAAGCGCAGCACCGGCAGAACGTTCTACATTCTCGACGAGCCGACATCCGGCCTTCACTTTGATGACGTAAAGAAACTGCTTTCCGTGCTGCAGAGATTCGTCGACGGTGGAAACACTGTGGTGGTTATCGAGCACAATCTCGACGTCGTTAAAAACGCAGACTATATCATCGACCTCGGACCGGAGGGTGGGGACGAAGGAGGGCGGATCGTTGCGCAGGGAAGTCCTGAGGAGATAAGGGATAACCAGCACTCCTATACAGGGAAATATCTCCGTTCTCACCTGTCAGTTGTCGAGCGGGCAGGCTAGTACGACAGCGGGATGTCAGTTGGTTATCCATTCCTTTTCCAGCTGCTCGACAGCAGGAATGGTGATCGTCGCGATGTCTTCAGACTCATTTTGTGTGCAATCCATTTTTCCGTTAAACTGCTTGAGCAGATGGTCCAGGCCAAAACTTTCTTCAAAATGAGAAAAATGCCGCATCTCTTCTTCCTCTGCGATAGGCTCCTTTCTCACAGCCCTGACACATACCCTTGCGTGATCATCGGCCAGTTCCGGTTCTATGGATATTGTTTCATGGTGAAAATCGAGAAATGAAAGGCAGGTATTGATGAGGATATAAAAAAATTGGTTTTCAACCGTAATAGTCCATTCATGTTCTTCGAGACAATTGGAGTAAATATGCGTGTTCTGTTCTCTGGCTATCGGGCTGAGAAAGGATATAGCTTTTTTGATGATTTCATCGAGATACCCGACACTCGTCGGATTTGTGTCGATTCTGTACAGCTCTATGAGCTGCTGTACAACTCCCTGTATTCTTTCAATGCCTCTTTCCATAAGCGCCAGATCTTCGAACAGATCCTCAGCATTGTGCAGGGAGGAAACCTTGTTCTTGAGCAGCTCTATTATGAGAACCATGCTCTGGAGTGGATTGTTTATTTCGTGCGCAATGCCCGTGGCGAGCTTTCCGGCGGTTACGATCTTCTCTGATGAAATAATCTCTTTGATGTAGTCCCGTTCTTTGAGCCTGAAGTTCCTGAGCTGCAGCGCGCTGTCAATGATCTTGAGAAGGTCTGCAGGATGGAAGTAGCCTTTCTTCAGGTAAAAGAAGATGTTCTCTTCAGTCGCCTCTACCGGCGACCAATCATCCTCATATCCGGTTATTACGATATTGACGATATCCGGATCAATTTCGGTTTTCACGAAATGAATGAGGTCTTTTCCCGATATCCCGGGCAGGCGGAGGTCGTAGAGTACGACATCGTAGCTGTTTGTTCTGAGAAGTGTTTTAGCCTCCTCCCCGTGTTTCGCGGTGTCGCATGGATGCCTGTTTGATACGATTTTCTGAAGAAAATCACGATAAAGATCTTCATCCTCTATTATAAGTATATTTGCCATGCCTATGCACTCCTGTCCGGAAAAATAATCTCAAAGATGGTTCCGCCGCCTTTTCTCTGCAGGGCCTTGATCGACCCTCCGTGCAGGATAACCATTCTCCGCGTTACACTGAGCCCCAGGCCTGTTCCGTTTGCCTTTCCGGATGTCGAGAAAAAAGGTTCGAACACTTTTTCCAGATGCTCCTCCTGTATACCGCGCCCGTTGTCGATGAAATGGATGATTACTTTCCCATTCTCACGCATGCATTTCGCTTCGATGCTGCCCTTGTTTCCCACGGCATCAAGCGCATTGTTGCAGAGATTGACGAATATCTGAATGAGCATGTTCTTATTGCCGAAGACGATGCAGTTATACGTATTGTTTTTAAAAGAAATATCTTTTCCGTGCAGCCTGTGTTCAAGCAGCAGGAATACATCGTCCAGCACATGGGAGATTCGCACCTCCTCGAACTGGGCAGTTTCTGTTTTCGCAAACTCCATGATACTGTCTATGATGGCAAAGGTTTTTTCCATGCTCTTTTGAACGAGGCGCATGTTTTCAGAAAGTTGGGTGTCTTCAGTTTCCTTTTTGCCTGCCACTCTCACGGGTTTCAGGTTTCCGTCCTCTATCTCTGAAAGAACGAGCTCCGGGATTCCCTTGATGACTGCGAGCGGACTTCTTAGGTTGTGGGCGATTCCTGCTGCGAGCTCGCCCAGTGTGGCCATTTTTTCGCTCTGAAGCTGCCGTTTTTCATTTTCCTTTCTTTCCGTTATGTCGGTAATTAAAATGAGCGTGTGTCCGGTATTTTCAATCGGAACGGATTGAACGAAAAGGTATGTCTGCCGGTCATCTGATACGGTTGTCAGCTCAGCATTTCCTGTTTTTCCGATGAGCGCTGTAAGTTTTTCTCCTTCTTTTTTATCGGTGAAAATTTTAAGAGAAGCGATATTTTTTCCCGAAAGAGCTTCGTCGAGTATATGTTCTGACTCACGATTGGCATGAATGATAGTGCCGCCGGTGTCAACAATGGCGATGCCGATTGGAGATGTGTCGAGTATCAGCTCATTAAGTTTTGACAGCTGTTCCCTTTTTTCATACTCATCATGCAGCTGCTGGAGCGCAATGTTCAGCTTTTCGGTTTTAATTCTATTCAGGGTGTGAAGCCGGGTGTTTGTTAGCCCGAGTGCAACTTGGTCGATGAACGGCTTCAGCTCGTCCTCATCGATTGGGTTTTTGTTTTTGATGACGATTTTTCCGATTTCCTTTTTATCGCCGTCGTATATGGGGCGGATGAGAGAGTCCCTGTCATACGCAACACCACCACGGCCGATGATGCAGTCGTTCAGCTCTATTTCGTCTGTCTGGACGGGTTTCCCCTTCTTCTTTATCATTTCAGGTAAAAAACCGGTACAGAGAATGGATTTTTCACCGCTCAGATATGCTTCCATGAGCATTGAATCGAGGCGGAATTGTTTTATAAAGAAAACAACCGTATCTCTTGTCGCGGTTTCGATTTTTTTCTCACCTAAAAAGAGGTTCGATAGATTGTGAAGGCCCTTGCATTCCTCCCTCTTTCTGGTGATCTCTCCCATCATCTGCTGATTGCTGATGAACATTCTTCCGAGCTCTTCATTTGCCGAGGCGAGCACCTGAAAATAACCCTTTATGTCTGTTCTGGGGATATTCAGTGCATCGGAGATCGTTTCAAGGTAGACCTTCAGTTCCGAAAGGATCCTGTCAAGATCCTCTTTTTCAAGTCCCAGCCGATCAATGAGGAGCGTACTTGTTTTGTACGGCGGCTCTCCGGGATGGCTGGTAAAGCCGCTCAAATGGGCGAGCTCGTTTGCTATCTTTATGATAAACGAAGACTGGTCGTTTTTTGAGATGAGGTATTCTGTGCTCAGGTGATGATTGTTGACCGGCTTGATGAGTGATGCCGGGAGCTCCCAGTAGCGGAACAGAAAGGCTGACACATCGGCATGATCAAAATCAAAGATTTCCCGTTCGGCTTTTATAAAGGAGTAGTTCTTTTTTTCGACGAGTGATACCGCTTCCTTATAGTTCTTGGCATCGGAGGTGAGGAAGACTGCTTTTCCTATATCGTGCAGTAGGCCAGCCGAATAAATTTCCTCTTCGGATTTTATAGAGAGGGTCTTTGCAATTTCCTGCGCGATGAATGCTGTTGCAATAGAGTGAAGCCAGTATGATTTATAGTGGAACCATTTTGATTGTTTTTCGTTGAAAATATCCTTAATCGCAATACTCAGTACAAGGCTTTTAACCGTTTTATAGCCCAGTAGAACGACCGCTTCCTTTATTTGTGTCAGCTTCGACCCACCTGAGTAGTATGATGAATTTGCGAGTTTCAGAATCTTGAGGGCAAGGGATGGGCTCTGTTTTATGATTTCCGCAATATCGTCCGCGGACTTATTTATGGAAAGGGTTTTAGAGATAGCGATCTTCGCGGCTTCCGGCAATGACGGAATGCCGCTTATATTAATGAGCTCTTCGAGACGCCCCTTTGTATGATTATTGTCTCCGATCAAAGCTGAATATGCCCTTTTTCCACCGTGTCTGTTGGATAGTCCTGATGGATAGATGAGGATTTCTCCACTTTTTATCTCTTTGATTATCGGGTGATTTGAAAGGTACTTTACATCTACGACGGGAGTCATTTCGTGTCAGGTGGAGGGATCTGTCGGGCTTCTACTGTACCCCCATTCATACCGGCTCTTCTGTCCGGAAATTTTATTGACATTCCTGAGGCAGGTTACTATTCTAAATGTATCAGGCGGCATAGCCAAGCGGTAAGGCGACGGTCTGCAAAACCGTTATACGTCGGTTCGAGTCCGACTGCCGCCTCATTTTTTTGTCCTCTTCATCCAATGATTTTCCTCTGATATTGCGAAGAACTCAAGAAGGTGAAAATGACATATCCTGCGGCTATAGCATCCCTTGTCGCAACCTCGGTGTTGTGGAGCAGTGGCGGGCTCCTCATCAAATTTGTTGCCTGGAACCCCCTTGCAATTGCAGGCGTAAGAAGCGCGATTGCTGCGGTTATAATCACGGCGGTTGTCAGGAAGCCGCATTTTCACTTTTCTATTCCACAGATCGGCGGGGCTGTGAGCTACGCGGCAACGGTGATTCTTTTCGTTTCTGCGACAAAACTCACCACAGCGGCTAATGCCATAATTTTACAGTATACCGCCCCCATATACGTCGCGCTGTTCAGCAGTCGTTTTTTAAAGGAGAAGATACACTGGTTCGATGCGGCAGCTGTTGCAGTTGTGCTCTGTGGAATCTTCCTCTTCTTTCTTGATGACCTTACACCGGGAGGATACTTTGGTAATGTCCTTGCCCTCCTCGCAGGTTTTTCCATGGCCTGGCTCGGTTTATTTTTACGAAAGCAGAAGGATGCATCCCCTATTGAAACGATCTTGCTTGGTAATTTTATTACCGCCTGTGCAACATTCCCCTTTATGCTGTCAGGCAGACCGGGACCCTCCGACTGGCTGGGGCTCGGTGCGCTCGGTGTATTTCAGATTGGCTTCTCATATGTGCTCTACTCGTATGCCATAAAGAAGGTGAAGGCCATCGACGCGATGCTTATATTTACCATCGAGCCAATACTGAATCCGGTGTGGGTGTACCTGTTTATTGGTGAAACGCCGGGGCACTGGGCGCTTGTCGGCGGTGCGCTTATCGTCACTGTGGTTGCTTCGCGAGGTCTTTATATAGCGCGGGTGAGAAATGCAGGCACGGACAGGTAAGAAAGATTAAATACAGCCAATCGCCAACTATCAGTCGAGCAGCTTGGTTACCGTGCCGCCGAGGCTCTTCTGAATTCGTTCCTTTTCGGGATTTCCCTTATAGCGGAGGACACCTTTAGTGCTGACATCTGCATCAATCAACTGTTTCACACGGACATTGCCGACAGCTGATGTATTGATTTTAATATAGACGCTGTCGCAGCTCAGATCAAAGGCGTTCAAACGGGCACCGGTATTTATGGTGGCCTCCTGCGAGGCAGCCTTCCCGGAGATATCGAGCTCTCCGGTGCTCGTTATTTTTATATCGAGGATATTTACCTTTACTTCGAGTTTCGCCTTTGCATTCGTATTGACGTTGATTTCGATTTTATCACCCTGAATGACACTTCTGCCTATTACTTCAGCGCCACCACCTGCGCGTATTCCACGAAGTTCCTGGTATGATACGGTAACCTTTGCGCCTGCGTCTTCACTGAAGATTCCAGACTGCGGGCGTACACGCAGGGTAAGGCCCTCTGTTTCCGTGACGATTTTTTCAAGCCCGATATTTTCAACTGCAACGGTTACGCTCTCCCTGTTTCCCTTCTCGAGGTAGAGGGTTATGGGCCCCGTCACGTGTATCGAATCGAATGAGGATACAGCTCTTTTTTCGGATTCACCCGCCCACAGAATATCTGCTGTGGATGTGAGAATTAACAGGAAAAGAATCAATACAGCAAGTGGGGAATTGTATGTAACTCTGTGCACATTTACTCCTTTCATATTAATAATAAATTTTGTATTGATATTAGTCAAACAAAACGGCACGTGCTTTTTTTAATCGCCTTAATGGTCAAAGAAATGTTATCCGGATGGTTATGCAACCAGATGATTCATTTAATATCCCGTGGTTTCATGCCTGCTTTATGGCTTGACAGGCCCCTTTCACCTTACTATTATATCCCTTGTTCAGCCGACGTCTGAGTGGGAGCATCCTCCTTCGCTGGTCCATGAGCTCCATTTGCCGGAGTGGTGGAATTGGCAGACACAAGGGACTTAAAATCCCTCGGGGCTTACACCCCGTGCCGGTTCAAGTCCGGCCTCCGGCAAAGATATCTTATCACTGCTGTCCGACCGTTTAATTTTTAAAATGGTATAAATTGTTTAATATCAATATATTAGAGCGAAAAATGACTGTTATCGATTTGAAATCAATATTATACTATGGCCACTC
>Ga0315555_1003391_pt1 | contig 10969 bp, 9 predicted proteins | sample SalMarSW160380MG_FD_202113 | JGI IMG/M metagenome (GOLD analysis project Ga0315555, IMG submission 202113) | Salt marsh sediment microbial communities from the Plum Island Ecosystem LTER, Massachusetts, United States - Salt Marsh Sediment SW1603-80 ...
TCATTTTCCAGGTTTAATATATGGTCTTCATACTGGTTAATGGCTTGCAACTCGCCTATCAAATCCTCACGGAGCATCTCTAAATCGTCTAGTATAGCTAGCTGTTCGTCGCTCATTTCTTCAAAAGAATAACTCATCTTTTCTCCTCCTTCGATACCTATTCCCATTCTATAGTCGCCGGCGGCTTACTGGTGACATCATAAACCACCCTGTTGACACTGGGAATTTCATTAACCAGGCGGTCAGATATTCTAGCAAGAAGGTCATGGGGCAGACGGGCCCAATCAGCAGTCATAGCATCTTCACTAGTTATTGCTCTGACCACTACCAAGTAGCCATAGGTTCTGTAGTCGCCCATAACGCCAACGCTCCTGACATCAGTAAGGACAGCGAAGCTTTGCCAAAGTTGGCGATAGAGTTTGGCATTTTTGATTTCATTCATCACAATCCAATCAGCGGCCCGGAGTATCTCCAGCTTCTCTCTGGTCACTTCACCAATGATGCGAATGGCTAACCCCGGTCCGGGAAATGGTTGTCGCCAGACCATATCCTCAGGCAGGCCTAGAGCTAACCCCACCTCCCGAACTTCATCCTTAAACAAATACCTCAAGGGCTCGATAAGAGTGAAATTCATTTTGGCTGGTAACCCACCGACATTATGATGGCTCTTTATCTTGGCAGCAGCTTTGGTCTCCGTGGAGGTGCTTTCAATGACATCGGGATAAAGAGTACCCTGAGCCAGAAAATCGATCTTACCTAATTTGGCAGCTTCTTCCTCAAAAATTTGGATAAACTCGTTTCCTACCAAGTGTCGCTTCTGCTCCGGATCACTAACACCTTTAAGTCGTTCCAGGAATCTATCGGCAGCATCTATGTAAACCACATCCATTTTGAGGTTACGCTTGAAGGTATTAAGCACCCTTTCCGGTTCATCCCGACGCAATAAGCCATTGTTGATAAAGATACAAGTTAACTTATTGCCAATAGCACGGTCGATAAGGATAGCAGTTACTGCCGAATCGACGCCTCCAGAAAGAGCACAGACCACTCTTCCGCCGCCCACTTGCTCTTTAATTTTGTCTACGCTCTCAGTTATGAAATTAACTGGTGTCCAGTTGCCCTGGCAGCCGCATATTTTAAGTACAAAATTCTGAAATATGGTTTTTCCTTGAGGTGTGTGAACCACTTCAGGGTGGAACTGCAGTCCATAAATGCCGCTATCGTTACCTATAACAGCGAACGGCGAATTTTCAGTGTAAGCCAAAGCCTTGAAGCCAGGAGGCAGCTCTATTACTTGGTCACCATGGCTCATCCACACAGGGAGAGATGATGGAAGACCGTCAAAAAGAGGAGAGTCCTCAGCACTTATGTGTAAGATTGTGTGGCCGTATTCGCGCTTTGTTCCCTGAGTTACCTGGCCACCTAAGTGATAAGCGATGGCCTGCGTCCCGTAGCAAATGCCCATAACAGGAAGACGACTTTCATAAATATATGGTAAAGGCAGGGGAGCACCAGAATCATAAACGCTAGCTGGACCTCCCGAGAGGATAAATCCTCGTGGGTTAAGGGAAGCTATTTTCTCCCAGGGCGTGTCATGAGGCACAAGTTCACAATAGACATTGCATTCCCGTACCCGTCTGGCAATGAGCATGCTATATTGAGAGCCAAAGTCGAGCACCACTATAGTTTCACGCTCGCTTGGAGGTAGCTTAGGCTCAACTACAGGTTGCTCGCCGCGCAACTCCTTGGCCAGTCCTAGATAAGTGGAGACTTCGATATCATCGCTGGCAGCAATTCTGTGGCTTTCCGACTTCTTCATTGCAGATTTACGGTGGTGAATGCATTTAGCTTATCACTGTCCTGAACTATTATCAACCCGAGACGCCTAAGCCTTTTCCCAACTAGCAAGGCTTCTCACTCACGGTTAGAGCCTTCCAGAACTCCTGAATATGGAAAGGATAAATTTCTAACCCGGATGGCACCATGCTATACTAACGTCAGAAAAACATGGGCGTTTTACAACAAGAAATCGAGAAAGGGGTTAAAATCCTCCAAAAGGGGGGGGTGATTGCCTTCCCTACCGATACGGTCTACGGGCTGGGGGCTGACGCCTTCAATGCCACGGCAGTGGAAAGGATTTACGAGATAAAAAACCGACCCAAGCACCGGCAACTTCCCTTGCTTATCGCTGATGTAGAGAGCTTGTTTACTCTGGCCGATCCAATACCAGAAATTGCCTGGTTTTTGGCAAGGCGGTTTTGGCCCGGCGGGTTAACTCTGGTTTTACCCAAAACAGATTCGTTGCCTGCCTACCTGGCCTCAGGCCCTACCATAGCAGTACGCGTTCCTGACCACCCCGTTTGTCTGGCTATCATTCACCATCTGGGGAATCCCATAATCGGAACCAGCGCTAATAGTAGTGGCCAACCGGCTGCCTTAACCGCCGATGAAGTTAGACAACAGTTGGGAGGAAAAATCGACTTTACTATCAATGGAGGCAAATGTCCTGGCGGCAAGGAATCCACAGTAGTGGATGTTGCCCGTGAATCGCCGACAATTTTGCGTCAGGGCATCATACCCCCAGATGAGATTGACAAAGCTTATAAGGAATACTTGGAGGTAAATAGTGAGGCGCATTGCTATAGGCTGTGACCACCGCGGCCTTGCTTTAAAGGAACTAATTGTGCCCCTTCTACAAAACACGGGCCATAGCCATCAAGATTTTGGTTGCTACAGTACCGACCCTGTGGATTATCCTGACATCGCCCAGAAAGTCGGGGAGGCAATAGCATCGGGAAATTCCGACCAAGGCATTCTAATATGCAACACTGGCATAGGCATGAGCATAGCTGCCAATAAAATAAAGGGTATAAGGGCGGCTTTATGCTGTGATGCATTTGCAGCACAACGAGCCCGCCAGCACAACGATGCCAACGTCTTATGTCTCAAAGGGGAAGATATAGATACCGATTCCACTTTGGAAATAGTTAAAACTTTCTTAGCCACGGATTTTGAAGGCGGCAGACACCTACAAAGGGTGAATAAAATCAGGACTCTAGAAAGAGATTATCAGGAACAATAGCTCTTGTTCCTAAGGGATACAACCTGCGGTGCAGTTATTTCGCAGGTCACGCTGCATATCGACTTCTTAAGTCACGGGATAACTTAGCTGTTAATTCCAGAGCCTGACTTGCCGCTTCAGGCGATAAGCTTTCCAGGCCACAAGAAGGAGTTATCAGCCCCTGAGCTATGAGCTGCCTGAATTTAACGCCATCTCTGGTGAATGGAGCCATGGCTTCTTCCATGCGGTCACGAAGACTGGGCAAGGACTCTTTAGCTAAAGCCTCTTCTTCATTCGGAACTATCCCCCAGGCAATGCTGCCACCACGCTCAAGAAAGGATTTCACCTTGTCGGAGTGGGTGCTTAGGGAAGAAGCATAATTGTAAGCATCGAAGCTAAGAATATCGATTGCGGTGTCCAGAAGGACTGACCAGTTAGTGTTCCCGCAGCAGTGCAGCCCCTTTACCCCTTTAATTCCTTTAATGACCTCTTCTAGCAGAATAGGCACTTTTTCTTCAGGGATAGGAGTAAACACCGAGCCCAAAGAAACCAAATAGGGCTCATCAACGAAGATGATAGTATTAGGCGATATTTCCCTCAAGATATTTTCCTGCCACGAAGCTTTCAGCCGCAGGAACTTAGCCGCGGTTTCGGCTAAAGTCTCATCATAGAGAATGCCCAGACCATCCTGACTAGTAACCCTCAATCCCCAGGTGATAGGACCTGTTACCTGTCCCTTGACTATTTTACTGCCTGCTGCTTTTGAAAGGAAGGCATGGAGCCCGGCAGCATATTCGGTCGAAGTGCCATATCCACGGGCGTTATCCTGCTCACAATCAATGTAGATTTGCTCCAGCTCGCTCTCAAAATCCGCTGATGGTTCGATGTGAATTTTGTCCCCATCTATAACCACCCCCGGAAAACCCTCGCTGAATTGGATAATCATGTCTTCTTTAGGAGAGCGCTGCGGTAATTGTGGCCAGGCAGGAATGTCAGGAAGATATTTCATAATAATGGAACAAGCCTCATCGGGATTCGTGTAGGGCATGCTGCCGATAGCAGTGGGCAAACATCCAAACTCAAGCTTGGCTGACATCTTCCCCCCTGTCTAAATACTTGCCAATTAGCAGTTCCAATTCTTTCCTCTTTTCTTTCGGGATGTATTTAGTTCCAGTGACTATGGCATACTTTAGGGCGCTAGCACAGGCACAGTCCCGTTTCTGCGGTATTGAAGGTAGCAGTAACTTCAGGATTCTCTGGACAGTCTCAACGCCCTTCCGCAGGTTGGTCAAAATCATCTCCGTAGTCACTGATTCGTAAGTTGGATGCCAGCAATCATAATCGGTGACAAGAGCAAGTGCGACATAGCATATTTCCGCCTCTCTGGCTAATTTAGCTTCAGGCAAAGCTGTCATCCCAATTACATCGGCACCCCAAGAGCAGTAAAGCTGCGACTCAGCCTTGGTAGAAAGTTGCGGCCCTTCTATAACTAGATAAGTACCACCCTTATGTACCTTAACCCCGACCTCAGTGCTTGCCTCAAACGAGATTTGACTCAAAACAGGACAAAAGGGCTCCGAGAAGGAGATATGCCCCACTATCCCACCTGTAAAGAAGGTGCTAGCTCTTCCTTTGGTACAGTCTATCAGTTGGTCAGGAATGACTACATCCAGAGGTTCTATCTCCTCCTTAAGACTGCCCACAGCGTTTATAGAGATAATCCTTTCCACCCCCAGAGATTTCAAGGCATAGATATTGGCTTTAGCCGGTAGTTCACTGGGGCTTATTCGATGTCCCTCGCCATGTCTGGGTAGAAAGGCAACCCTTACGCCTTCCAGATTCCCCAACATGATAGCGTCGCTGGGCTCGCCAAAGGGCGTGCTTATCTTTACTTTCTCTACCTTCGTCAGCCCTTCCATGTTATAAAGCCCACTTCCGCCAATTACGCCAACTTTTGCTTCAGGCATTTGATACCCTCGTGAAAAACACTAGCCCTTGTCCTTCTATTTGTCTCTCCACCTTCCCTTCTTCCTCAAGGTATTTCAGGTGAGCCATAGCTTCTCCAAAAGCAAACCACTTTTGTGCTGGAGGAAATAAATCCCAGGACCTGTAACCTATATCCCAAGTCATCTGTGATGCGACCTGGAAGGCGTTTTGCTTACCTTTTCCCAGAATAGAGATAACCTCCCTAAGCCGTGTTTGATGATGTTGCTTCAGTTCTCGAATTCTCTCTTTCTGATTCTTGAAGATACTCCTATGCCCAGGCAGTACAAGTTCAACGTCCAAATCATAAACTTTGTCCAGGCTCATCAGATATTCTTTTAATGGATTTCGCTCCTCGGAGGAAAGGGTAATATTCGGAGTTATATCAACAAGGATATGGTCACCACATATGAATATTTTCTTGCCGGGCTCGTAAAGACAAATGTGACCTTCAGTATGTCCTGGAGTTTCAATACATCTAAATAAGTAATCCCCGATGCTTATCGTATCGCCGTCCTTCGAGACACACAAGTTCAAGGAAGTATTCGGGCTATATCTGCGACCGGGGTGGCTTCCGATAGCTCTGTCAAGCTCCTCTCCAGGAAAGCCGCGTTTACGAGCGAAATTAAGCTGCTCTTCCCAATGCTCAGGCGTAGCAGACCTGATAATATCCGCATCTGCCCGGCCAAAGTAGATTCTCGCCCCTTCACCAGCCAGAGCCGATACCAAACCCGCGTGGTCAGCATGCATGTGAGTGATAAAGAAATCGGCTTGTCTGAAGTCCACGTCACATTCCTTTAATCCAGAAACTAGTGCCTCCATACAGTCCTCTCGATTCCATCCAGTATCAATAATCAAAGACCTCTCCGTCCCCTTTATCACGTAAGAGTTGGTAGCTTTTAGAGGGCTTCCGGGGAGAGGAACCTTGATTCTATAAAGACTTGGTAAGATTTCCTCGAACATAGTATAATTTTAACCAGACTAACCCAGATTAACTCAAACCTAGCACATTTCTCCAGAATTGTCCACCAACGAGCCTCTTTTTTTTCGCGGAGGTGTTGCATTTTACTATATTTAGTGGTAAAATGTTTCTACACCACAATACTTAGGAGGAATTTGTGAACTGTCCTTACTGCGGCGGCCAGGAATCAACGGTGATAGATTCTCGGGGTCTAGACGAAGTGGTGAGACGCCGAAGAAAATGCCTCGCCTGCAATGCTCGCTTCACTACTTATGAGCGTATACAGCCGCATGATATCTTCATTATTAAGAAGGATGGGCGACGTGAGGAATTCAGCCGGGATAAGCTCCTTTCTGGTATTCACAAAGCTTGTGAGAAACGTCCCCTTCCTACAGGTGCCATCGATAAATTTGTGGAAGCCATCGAGGCTGAGCTTTACAAGGCGGGCAAAAGCGAAGTCTCCAGTTCCTATATTGGTGATTTGGTCATGGAAGGATTAAGAAAATTAGACCACATTGCTTACATTCGCTTTGCCAGTGTTTATCGGGAATTTGCTGATATCGGCGATTTGAAACAAGAAGTAGATAGCTTGGCGATACGAAGAGAGCTAATATCAGCAAACCAGCTACCGCTACCCTCCTCTGAGGCAGTGGATTCCCTAGTTGGTCGCAAGAGGAGATAAAATGCCCAAAACTCGTCGGAAAGAGAACCAAAAAGCTATTGGTCGAGACAGAGTAGCTCGAGCTGTTTTCGCTGCTGCCGAGTCCATGGGTATAAGTGATAGGAAATTGCTGGAGAATTTTACGGAACAAGTGAGCCAGCGCTTAGAGGTGGCTCATCCCTTCCCAGGCATGGAGGAATTTGTTCCTCGGCAAATTAAACAGCCTGTGTCCCACTCCCAAATTCAGGCAATAGTTCAGGAGATTCTAACTGCAGATGAATTTTCTCCCCAAGCCAGAAGTCAAGTCATTTCCGGAATCAAACTCAGCGATAATGCCTTAAGAGTCTTGGAAAGGAGATATCTGTCAAAGGATGGGGAGGGAAAGGTTATTGAGACCCCACAAGAGCTATTTCGCCGCGTCGCCAGGCACATTGCCTCAGCCGAGTTCCTTTACGATTCCAAGGCAGATGTTTCTTTTTGGGAAGAGGCATTCTATCAGTTAATGGCAAACCTAGATTTCTTACCCAACTCTCCTACTCTAATGAATGCCGGCCGCGAACTAGGACAATTATCAGCTTGCTTTGTTTTACCTATTGAGGATTCTATGGAGTCTATTTTTGATTCGGTTAAATATACTGCTTTGATTCATAAAAGTGGCGGAGGTACCGGCTTTTCCTTTTCCCGACTCAGACCGACGAGTGATAGAGTGGGTTCTACAGGTGGCATTGCCAGTGGCCCCGTCTCTTTCATGCGGGCCTTTGATGTCACCACAGATGTCATAAAGCAAGGTGGCATGCGCCGCGGAGCCAATATGGCAATACTCAATGTTGAGCATCCCGATATCTTAAAATTCATAACGGCTAAGGAAGACCCTGAGGCTCTAACCAATTTTAACCTTTCCGTAGCTGTGACCGATGAGTTTATGAAAGCGGTGGAAAAAGGCACTGAGTACAATTTAGTTAATCCACGAACTGGAGAGGTGACGGATAAGCTTAATGCCAGAGAGGTATTTGACAAAATAGTTGACATGGCGTGGCGCACCGGCGACCCGGGTATTGTATTTATTGACGAGATAAACAGGCATAACCCCACGCCTAAATTGGGTAAGATAGAAAGCACCAATCCCTGTGGGGAACAACCCCTGCTTCCCTTTGAATCCTGTAATTTAGGCTCCATAAACTTGTCCAAGATGGTAGCGAATAAAGATGACCAGCCATACATTGACCATGACAAGCTATCTCAAACAGTCAAACTGGCAGTCCGCTTCCTTGACGACGTCATCGATGTTAACCAGTTTCCCCTACCCGAGATTACAGAGATGACAAAAACTACCAGGAAAATAGGGCTGGGGGTGATGGGTTTTGCCGACATGCTGATTCAGCTTGGTATACCTTATGATAGCGAACAAGGGCTTGTTGTGGCCGAGGAAATTGCCCATTTCATATCTGAAGAAGCGGATAAAGCCTCGATAGAGCTAGCCCAAGAAAGGGGAGTTTTTCCTGCTTTCCGGGAAAGCATCTATAACACGCTCGATGGTCCTCGTTTTCGAAATGCCTCTCGGACTACTGTTGCCCCTACTGGCAGCTTGAGCATAATCGCTAATTGCTCCAGTGGCATTGAACCATTATTCGCCTTAAGCTACGTGCGCCATATCCTGGAAGGCGAAGAATTTATAGAGGTGAACCCTTATTTTGAGGAGACGGCCAAGAACAGAGGGTTCTATTCCCCAGATCTAATGAAGCAGCTAGCTGAAGGAAAGAGGTTAAAAGACGTAGAAGAAATTCCTGAAGAGATGAAGAGGCTCTTTATCACCGCCCATGACATATCTCCTGAGTGGCACGTTAAGATGCAGGCAGCATTCCAAAAATTTACCGATAGCGCCGTATCCAAGACAGTCAATTTTCCTCACGAGGCGACGCCCGAAGATGTAGCTAAAGTGTATATTCTAGCTTACCAGGAAGGCTTGAAAGGAATAACGATTTACCGGGATAGGAGTCGTGAAAGTCAGGTCCTCACCGTAGGTGAGGGGGTAAAAAAGACTGAAGGTAAGCTAGCTCCCAGGAAAAGGCCTAAAGTGACAAGGGGTGTAACCGAAAGGGTAAACACCGGATGTGGCTACATCTATGTGACAGTAAATTTTGATAGTCAGGGAATATCCGAAGTTTTCTCCACCCTGGGAAAGGCTGGAGGTTGTGCTGCAGCACAACTTGAGGCTATCAGCCGCCTAACATCCCTGGCTTTAAGATCTGGAATAGATGTAGATTCTATCGTAAAGCAACTGCGCGGCATTAGATGCCCCGCTATTGCCTGGGAGCAGGGACATGCTATCTTGTCTTGTGCCGATGCTATCGCTAGTGTGCTGGAGAAGTACATCAGAGAAAAGCCAGCCACTAAGAAAAAAAACACCAATCCAAATACGCCTTCTCAAAATCCTGAGATGGTTAAAAGCTGGGCCGGGCAATGTCCCGATTGTGGTGGTCCTTTGATTTACCAGGAAGGCTGCAATATTTGCCTCGACTGTGGCTTTACTAAATGTGGATAGGGTACAAGAAAAATGGCTAGAACGAGACGTAGTTATTATTCAGCTCTCAAGCAGATAACCAAGGTTGCCAATTCGGCTCTTAGTTTAAGGAGGATTTGCAATTCCGTAGCTAAAAGCACTGCCAAGGCAATGCAGGCAAATGGTTGCCGCATTTTATCCCTCAACCCCCAAAGGGAATATTTGATCACTGTAGGCGCGTATGGACTGAGCGACCTTTATCTGAAAAAGGGACCCCTTGACGCCCGTAAGAGCCTCCCCGATATCCTTGAGGGGAAAGTGGTATTTATTGCCGATGCTGCTAAAGACGAAAGAGTTCAATATCCCCAAATAGCACTAGCGCAAGGAATATCTTCTGTACTTGGGGTTCCCGTACTTGAGAAAGGAGAGGCTATCGGAGAGATTCGAATTTACACTCGCGAGCCTCATCAGTTCTCCGAAGCTGATAAAAGCTTCCTCCTCAGCGTTGCTGATGTGTGCTCCGTCATATTTGAGAGAGCAGAGCTTCATCAATTATTAGAGCAAGGCTATAAAGCAAATGAGAGACGAAGAAAATCGTCTCAAGTATCTCCATTGCCTACTACGCTAAAGCCAACTAGTTTTGCTCACTCCAGCGAGGAGGATTTCGCTAGACTTCTGGACTTCTACTGTATTGAATGGCTTTATGAGCCCCGTTCTTTTCCTCTTAGGTGGGAGGGCGACAAGATAGCAGAGATGTTCACTCCCGATTTTTATTTGCCTGAACTAGACCTTTATGTTGAACTCACTACATTAAAACAAAACCTGCTAACTGAGAAGAATCGCAAGCTGCGCCAGCTCAGAGAACTTTACCCTGAAGTCAATATCAGACTTCTGAACAAAAATGACTTTCTCAAGCTGTTAGCCAAATATGGTTATGGCCCTCTAGGCGAAGCTAAAATAGAGGGAATCGACCGAGTTTTGTACAGCCACGCCAAAATTCAACAAAGGGTAAAAACCCTAGCCAGACACATTTCCCGTGATTACGCTGGTCAGCGATTAGTGCTAATAGGCATCTTGAAGGGCGTTGTTTGCTTTATGGCTGACCTCATGCAGCACCTTTCTCTTCCAGTTACCGTGGACTTTATGGCTATCTCATACTATGGTGGTGATGGTCAGGTCGTCAAGATAACCAGAGACCTCGATAGCACCATAACAGGACAGCATGTACTGATGGTTGAGGACATTGTAGATACTGGCATGACGCTGAATTACATTCTCAGTCATCTCGCTGCTCACAATCCTGCCAGCCTTCGCGTTTGTACCCTGCTTGATAAGAGGGCACGTCGATTGATAAATGTTCCGCTTGATTACGTAGGCTTTGAAGTTCCCGACGAGTTCGTAGTGGGTTATGGATTAGATTACAACGGGGAATACCGTAATCTGCCATTCATTGGCATCCTCCACCCCGAGCTAATCAAAGGCGAGAAGATGCGATAACCAACCCTAACCTATCTCTTTTTTTCTGTGGCAATACTTATAGCTCTTATAACAATAAAAACAAAACTTGGGATAAAAAAGCCCCAAGTAATCTCCCTTTCCTTGGCTCTCCACCCACCTTCCTTTTGGCTTCCGCCTACCTTGCGCTCGGCCTTTTAACTCCCAGCACTTTTCAGCTTCCACTTACTCAGCGGTCGGCTCCACACACGCCAAGTTCCTGTTCAATTACTTGGGGCATTATTATCATAACACACCTCTAAAACTTTGTCAAGGGATGTGCTGGCTGGTAGTGGGTCAATTTGAAAC
>Ga0315555_1003394_pt1 | contig 10965 bp, 6 predicted proteins | sample SalMarSW160380MG_FD_202113 | JGI IMG/M metagenome (GOLD analysis project Ga0315555, IMG submission 202113) | Salt marsh sediment microbial communities from the Plum Island Ecosystem LTER, Massachusetts, United States - Salt Marsh Sediment SW1603-80 ...
ATATTCAGATTATATTCCATTTAAAAAGAAAATGGAAATTGAAAATATGAAATACCAGAATCAGCTCCATGAAGTAGATATCCGGAGATAACGCCTGAATAAACATTAATATTTTAAATAGAAAGCCTTTAGAGAGAAAAACATGATTAAAGAAGCTATTTCAAAATTTATGGAGGGGAAAAGCCTGACCCGGGAAGAATCATACAAGGTGATGGAAGAAATTTTATCTGACCAAGCAACTGAGGCACAAATTTCTGCCTTTCTGGTTGCCCTGCAACTGAAAGGAAGTACAGTGGATGAACTGGCCGGTTCAGTGCAGGCTTACCGGGACCGAATTACCCCCCTTTCCATTGCGGATGAAAATGCCATTGACACCAGCGGTACCGGTGGGGATAATCTGGGTACATTTAACATTTCAACAGTGGCTTCCATTGTTGCAGCCGGTGCAGGAGCCAGGGTAATCAAACACGGATATCATTCGGTATCGAGTAAATGCGGAAGTGCTGATGTTCTCAAAGCGCTTGGCATCAAGACAGAATTGTTCCCGGATCAGTTTTACCATATTTATCAGGAAATTGGACTGGCATTTATTTTTGCCCCGCGTTACAAACCTTCTCCCCGCAATTTTGCTGGAATCCGCCAGAGCCTGGGTGCCCGCACCCTGATTAACATTCTTGATCCTCTTACCAAACCCGCACTGACCAAGAGGCAACTGATTGGAGTATATGATCAGAAACTCACCAGGTTAATTGCTGAAGTGTTGAAAGAATTTAGCATATTCAGCGCCATGGTGGTCAGTGGTGAGAATGGGCTGGATGAAATGAATATTTGTGGTGTTACCCATGTGGTGGAAATAAATAGTGAGAAAATTGAGGAATATTCAATAACCCCGGAAGATATCGGGATGAAACGGCGTCCCATTGAAAGTATTAAGGGTGGCAACGCATCCTTAAATAAGAAAATTACCCTGGATATTCTAAAAGGGGAAAAGGGCGGACCACGGGATGTGACAGTCATGAATGCCGCAGCAGCCTTGAAAGTGAGCGGTCTGGTATCTGATCTGCGGGAAGGCATTAACCGGGCCAATGAAGCAATAGACAGTGGATCTGCGCTGACCAAATTAAAACAGATGATTGAGATCAGCAAAAGTCTCAACTGAAGCAATTCGTTGGCCGATGCGAGAAGAGGTATATGTTAAATTACCGGGAACAATTTATCAGTTTTAAACAGTTCAGACATTTATTCTAAAAAAGATTATACAGCTTAGGGTTAACATAAAAAAAATCATCAGGCGGGGAAACTCACTTTTACGGTTTTTGTTAGATAAGATGGAAACATGAGATTCAGAGGTTTAGAAATTGAGGCAAATACAACTTGTTGCAGCGCGAATTTTGTTTGCTATTTTTTTGGTAAGCAGGCTTGTGAGATATGGTATAAAAAAATTTAAATATGTCTTCAGTGGCTTGCTTGTCCTGGCCATAGCTTTGGCCGTCCTGTATTTTGTCCTGTTTCCTCCTTATCAAAGTGATAAAGTATCCGGTCAGAAAGAAAAAACCGTTTTTATTCCTAAAGGGGCTTCTTTGCGCGAAATTGCGGATCTTATGGAAGAAAATGAGCTCCTGCATCATAAGACTTTGTTCGTTTTCCTGGGCAAAATTTCCGGGTACCAGCAGAAACTGCAGGCAGGACTTTTTGAAGTTCCTGAGGATCTGCATCCCTGGCAATTATTGAATTATCTGTCTCAACCCAAACTGGCAAATGTCAAAGTGACAATTCCCGAAGGGCTTGAAACCATTGAAATTGCCGGTTTACTGATGAAAGAGCTGGCCATCGATTCCTCGCGTTTCCTGATTCTGGCAAATGATTCTATGGAATGCCGGAAATTTGGCATCGATGCTCCAAACCTCGAGGGATATCTGCTTCCGGAAACCTATTTTTTCAATTATCAGATGGACGAAAAGGAAATAATTTCCATCCTGGTCCAGGGCACTCTCGCTATTTTTGAACCAGATTCAGTTCATAATCAAATGAATAAATTGCGTATGGACCGCCGGAAAATTTTAACCATGGCTTCTATTATTGAGGGAGAAGTGGCAGTGGATTCAGAGCGAGTGCTGGTAAGTTCGGTCTATTATAACCGCTTAAAAAGGGGATGGTTGCTGGGGGCGGATCCGACAATCCAGTATATTATTCCGGGACCACCACGCCGTCTGTTGAATAAAGATCTTGAAATTGATTCTCCGTATAATACCTATAAACACCGGGGACTTCCTCCGGGGCCCATCAATAATCCCGGGAAAAAATCCATCCTGGCAGCTCTTTATCCGGCCAATACCCAATACATGTATTTTGTGGCAACCGGCGACGGCGGGCATCATTTTTCACGAACCGCTGGAGAACATGCACGCTGGAAAGAAAATTTCGACCGTGTGCGCCGGGAAGTCAGACGCAGAGAACGCAGTTCTTATCAATAATTGATTGCTGACCTGTTATCAAAGAATTCAATTCAACCAGAACTGAAAATTATGAAATGAATTTTCGGGATTTGAGAATTGCAAATATTCGGTCAGGGATGTTTGTTTTATTCGCTTCGTAAACGTTGAACGCTTTTCTTCCCATGATGCCCCAGATGTCAGGATCTGTCGATTTATACAGGGCAATTGAAAAAATTCCCAACAAACCGGCAAGATGGCTTACGCCCGAATCATTTCCTATAAATAGTGCGGTATTTTTCAGCCAGTTTATCAGCTGGCTAATATTTGCCGGATTAAGAACCCAATGGTTCGCCAGCTGTTCCCGCATGCCGTTTTCGATCTCGGCCGGACCCAGGATGTAGCCGATTTTATATGGAGATTTCTGTGAGAGCATGAGCCCCAGCTCTTTAAATAACTGAAGAGGATAATTCTTTCGGGTGCTTCCGCTGCCGGGATGAATGAAGATATATTTTTCATCTAGCGGTATACGGGGAAAAAGCTCGCTCATTTCTGCAGGAGTATGGACAGGGTAGAATTTTCCTATCTCCTGCAGATAAAAACGGGCTGCATGGACCGGTTTCACAGGGACAGTGGGTAATATAATCACCGGGTTTGCTCCCCCTTTTTCCAGTATCCGCTTAATCCGGTGGGCTTTGGACAGCCACAGAACAGCGCCGGAAATTTCGGCCAGCTCAGCTGGAATTTTCCGGGCCGAAAAAAAGGGAAGTAACCAATGGGCTTCCATGTCCCAGGTTAAGTCCAGTGCTCCAAGATATGAAGCAATGTCTAAATATTCAGGTCGCCCGATCCCGATGAAGGAATGATCAGGCATACTTTTCCGAAGACTTAAAACAGCTGGCAGCGCCAGAATAAAATCTCCCAGTGCTCCGGCATGTACCATAAGAAAGTTTTTCATAAATTCACGTTATTAATCCGGCCGTCCATTTTGATTCATTTCGATTAAGCAAAAAATTAAATCACCTTATCTTATTAAATCTGTACATTTCCGGTCGATTTAGTCAGATGGTTTTTTTCTGCCGACCGCTACCCAGAAGAATGGCTATCCAGCGGGTATCTTCGTAACTCTCAAAGCCAATCTTGACTACCATAGTGAGAGGTACGGAAAGCAGCATTCCCACCGGGCCGAGAACCCATCCCCAGAACAGCAGGGAAAGAAATACCACCAGAGTGGAGAGTCCCAGACCTTTTCCCATAAATCGTGGTTCCAGAATAGTGCCAAATATCATATTTATAAAAAGATAACCAATAGTGACCAGAGCTGATGTTTCCGCTCCCTGCAGCACCAGGGACAACAGAATTGCCGGGACAGCTGCCAGAATGGATCCGATACTGGGAATAAAATTAAGAATGAAAGCCAGAACTCCCCATAACAGGGGATATTCCACCCGCAAAATAAGAAGCCACAGAGTTACACTTATCCCGGTTGCCAGACTCAGTAACGTTTTGATGCCCACATATTTTTTGATGTTGTCATTTATTTGAGCGAAATTGGACAGAGAAATGTCAGGATTAATTGAAATTGAGCGGAGTTTCTCCGGAAAATCAGCCGCTTCCAATAAAATAAATATGACAGTTATTAAGATGAGCACCATTTTACTGAGCAACTTACTGAATCCCCCGACAATATTGCCAATCAGATTTAATGGTCCTTTCAGACTGAAGGAGTTGATCCACTGATCTCTGGGGATATCGATCCCGAGCTTTTCCAGCCAGCCGACCACCAGTGCAGTTTTTACTTCCAACAACTTTTCATATTCCGGAAGATCTGCGCTGAATTGATTAATGGAGGTTCCGACAAGAGTTCCAATCAGGAAACCAATGGCCAGTATTCCCAGAATGATCAGGAGCAGGGCCAGTATTTTAGGAATCCCCCGGCGCTGGAGCCAGAAAAAGGGAGAAAAGCAGATCACGGAAATAAAAAGGGCAAAGATGAACTGAACCAACAGGGCGCTGGCAGCTTTCATACCTGCAATCACCACAACAAATGCAGCAAAATTTAAAATGAAACGGGAACCGGTTGGTTTTTGAATTACCGTTTTTTCCTGCATATATTGTTCCTCATCTGATTTAAATGAAAATTTAATTTACCCGGTCTTCGGAAACTTTTCAGTGAAGTATTTACTTTAATTTGCAGAAAAAGGCTTTTATACCATTAGATATTTTGATAAATTTAGCGCTGAATTTAATCAATTGAAAGTATTTCGTTTTAATGATGACAACTGGTCTCATCAAAGATTTAAATCCTCAACAACAAGATGCGGTTCAAAACACAGAAGGACCAATGCTTGTTCTGGCGGGAGCCGGTAGCGGAAAGACGCGTGTTCTTACTTATCGGATTGCCTACCTTCTGGAGAAAGGACTGGCCAGGCCGGACCAGATTCTGGCGGTTACCTTTACCAATAAAGCCGCCAATGAAATGAAATCCCGTATTGAGAAGCTTCTGAATACAACCGTACGGCCATTGTGGATCGGAACATTTCACTCCATTTCCGCCCGCATCCTGCACCGGGATGCAAAATATGCCGGTTATCAATCCAATTTCACCATCTATGATACCACAGATCAGGAAAATCAGATAAAGCGGATCATGGGATTTTTAAAGATGAGCCGAGAGAATTTTACACCCCGGAATGTACAGTATGAAATCAGCGAAGCCAAAAACAAGCTCCTTGATGCTAAACAGTATGAGACTACGGCAGGAAATTACCGCTCCCGGCAGATTGCCAAAGTCTTCCGGGAATATGAAGTTTCGCTTCGCCGCAACAATGCGTTTGATTTTGATGATCTTATAATAAAACCTATTGAAATATTCAGCGATCATCCTGAAGTACTGGAAAAGTATCATAACATATTCCGGTATATTCTGGTGGATGAATATCAGGATACCAACCGGGCACAGTATTACTGGATTAAACTGCTTGCCAGGAAAAATCAGAACTTGTGCGTAGTTGGCGATGAAGATCAGAGCATTTATGGGTGGCGCGGGGCGGACATTGGAAATATACTGAATTTTGGAAAAGATTATCCTGCCTGCAAGGTGATCCGGCTTGAGCAAAATTATCGTTCCAGCCAGACCATTCTCAATGCCGCCAATGCGGTGGTGGCTCACAATGACAACCGGCTGGGTAAAAATCTGTGGAGTGAGCAGGGGACGGGAGAAAAGATAATGGTTTTCCCAACGCAGGATGAAGTGCATGAGGCCTTGAAGGTCACTTCCATTTTAAAAGAAAATTCATTGCAAAATGGATATTCATACAATGATATGGTTATTCTTTACAGGACTAATGCCCAGTCCCGTGCCCTGGAAGAACAACTCCGCCGTTCAGTTGTCCCCTATACTATTGTGGGAGGCATGAAATTCTACGAACGGAAAGAAATCAAGGATATTCTGGCTTACCTGAAAGTACTGGTTAACCCGAGTGATTCGGTAAGCCTCCAGAGAATCATTAATCTCCCGTTACGGGGTATTGGAGCCACCTCTTTAAAAACCCTGAATGAATACGCGTTCAACAACAATGTATCGCTTTATGATGCCATGGAGCATGTTGATGTTATTTCGCAGATAAAGCCAGCTATCAACTCTTCCATTAAAATCTTTCATGAAAAATTGACCAGCTTCCGGGAATTATTGAGCCGATTGAATGCGTTTCAAATCACAGAAAGTATCATCAAAGATTTTAAGCTGAAATCAATATATGAGCAAAGTGATAGTGCTGACGATAAAACACGTCTGGAAAACATTAATGAGTTATTGAATGGTTTGGAAATCTTTGTTTCCTCTCATCAGGGCGCTGATACCCTTCAGGATTACCTGGATGAGATATCCCTCATAACAGACATTGATCGCTGGGATCCTGATAAGCCTTCAGTGACGCTTATGACACTTCACAGCGCTAAAGGTCTGGAATTCCCGGTTGTTATCATTTCCGGCCTGGAGGATGGACTTCTGCCTTTATCCCATAATTTTAATGACCAGTCGAAACTGGAGGAGGAACGGCGCTTATTTTATGTGGGCATAACCCGTGCAAAAGAAAAATTGTATCTTCTTCATGCGCAGACCAGACATCGTTTCAGCCAGGTGGAATTTGGGACGACTTACCGTTCTCTGCCCTCCCGATTTTTAAAGGAGATACCTCTTGAGTATCGGATAGAGGAGACTTCCGGTTTTGATGAGTTTTTCGGAGCGAAGGGCAGAAAAGTACGGGAACGAAAATCTTCGGCGTTTAAAAGAATGGAACAGTTGCCGGATGAGGAAAGCGAATTTAAGATTGGTCAATATGTTTTACATAATGTTTTTGGCAGGGGACAGGTTTTAGGTGTAGATTCCACCAGCCTGGGAACCAAGTTGACCGTTCAGTTTGAAAATAATAGTATTAAAAAACTGATTGCTGAATATGCAAATTTATCAAACTGCGATCCTCTGGAGTAATTTTATGCGAAAATTAATGATCATAAGCCTGGTTATAATTTTACCTGTGGTGGTTTTTTCTCAAAGGTACGGGGAAAGCGATGATTTTTCCTATGCCCTCAAACTTTATAATGAGGGATTTTATGATATTGCAGCTCAACAGTTCAGTATATTTGTTAACCGCTATCCGGTCAGTGAGCGTGTTCCGGAAGCCCGGTATTATCTGGGTTTATCGCTTTTCCGTTACGGAAATTACGAGAATGCCCGTGCGGAATTTCAATTGATGGCCGTCACTTTTCCCGACCACAGCCGGGCACCGGAAGCCTGGCAAAAGGTGGGAGATTCTTATATTAAGCTGGGGAAGATGGAAGAAGCTGCACGTGCTTATGAAACGGTGAAGATTCTTTATCCTCAGGATCCCAGGGCACCTGTTGCCCTCTACCAGTCGGCGAAGATTTACTATGACCAGCAGATGTATGATAAAGCCGAAATGGTTTTAAAGGATTTCCTGGATCGTTATCCGGACAGTAATAATTATCCCAATGGACGGTTGCTTTATGCCAACCTGCTGATAAAAAAACAGAATTTTGATCAGGCCCTGAATGAATTCGACAAAGTTTTAAAGTCCGGTGCGGAGACCGATCTAATGGCGGAGGCTTTTCTGGGAATTGGTGAATTTTATGCCAGCCTTGGCCAGTTTGAACGGGCACAGGAAAATTATCAGACCATTCTTGCCAAATATCCATCTGAATCCGCTGCTTTTCCTGCGCTTCTGAATTTAAGTGAAGTACTGGCCCTCTCCGGAAAATATGAAGCCGCTCTCAAAGTAGTTAATGATAATTTATTAAGATATAAAACCCAGCGTCAGAAAGCTCAGCTGAATTTGCAGCTAGCGGCTATATATATTACCCAGAATAATTATTTCTCTGCCAGAAAGACAGTGGAATCCATTTCACTCACCGGTTTAGGCGACACACTGGCTGCCAAAACCCATTTCTATCTTGCAGTTGCCAGTGCCAGGGAGCAGAAGTACGAGCAGAGCCTGGATAATTTCAATCAAATCCTGGCGGATTCTTCCCTGCGATCTGCGGCACAATCTTATCTGCCGGAAGCCGAAAAACAGCGGGGATATGTTTATCTGGCATTAAAACAGTACGATCGCGCATCAATGGAGTTGCATTCATACATGTCACATAATCCGGCTGCCAATAAAGAAAAAATCCTTGCTGATCTTTTTTACGCAGCTCTGGAGAATGACCGGCCAGAGGATGCGGAAAATTTGTACCATGAGATACTGGCAGTGAGTCCGCATTATGTCTACCGCGACAATCTGCTGTTTGCACTGGGAAAATATCGTTTTTACCGGGCAGATTATCCGGCAGCAAAAATCTTGTTCCAGCAGTTTAATAATAATTATGTCTGCTCGGCAAAAATTGATCCTGCCCGTGATTATCTGGGCATTATTAATACGTATTATGTAATCGATCAGCAAGTTGGCGTTAACCGGCTGGCAAAGCTGATGGGACGAATTCTGGTTCAGGAAAAAACCAATGAATTGAAACTGGAGCTGGCGCGTGTCTATTTGCTCCAGCTGAATGATGTGAATTCTGCTATCGAAATCGTCCGTAGTTTATTGAATACACCAGCTGATTCCAGTTTAACAGGCGAAGCATATCAGCTTCTGGCAGAAGGTTACCGACGCTCAGCGGATTTGAAGCGTTTTAAACATGAAAATTTCAGTGACGATCAGGCCAGGGCCATTGAAGCCTATAAAAATGCCATGAATTATGTGCAATTCGTGGATTCCCCGGACAGCCTGGCTTACAGTTTTCTGCATGAAATGACCCGGAATGATGCACCAGAAGCAATTCTGGTCGAAAAACAGATCCAGTTCTGGGAACACTTCAGAGCCAACTATCCCTCCTCAAAATTTTCAGGTCGGGCCGGATATATTCTGGCGGAATTGTATTTTAAAAAACGCAATCCCGAAAAGGCCCTGCAGATATTACAGAACATTTTGAGTTCCGCCGATCAGGAACTGGCTGGAAATTCCTATTATCTGATGGGAAAAATATACTATGAGCAGAAAAATCTGCAGGAAGCGTCCCGTATATTAAAAGATTTTCTACTGAATATTACTTTCCATCCACTGCTGGCGAATGCTTTCGGCCTGCTGGCTAAGATTAGTGAGAATGAAGGAAATTTTGAAACCGCCGCTGGTTTCTGGACAAAGTTGCGGGAAGAATATGACTATTCTCCGGCTGCACTTGCAGCCCGGACGCGTATCCCTGAAATTTATCTTCTTGCTAACCAGTATCAGTCCGTATTGAAGTATACCGATCCCTTTGTGCAGGAGACACTTCCCAGAGACCTGTTATTAGGGCGATTACAGGAGGTTGAAGAACCGGACTATTATTTTTTCAATGGTAAAGCCCTGTTTGAATTGAACAAAGACTCAAAATCGCGAAAAGTTTTGCTCAATTATATCTACACTGAACCGGGCGCAAAATACTATGATGAAGCCCTTTTCACCCTGGCTGAAATTTCCCTGCGCAGCGGAGATCCGGATGCCGCACTTCTTCATCTGCAAATCATTACCAGAAATGAATCTTCTCCCTTTTTCCTTCAAGCCAGCGCAAAAACTGCCGATATTTACTTTGAACGGAAGGACTATGAAAAAGCACAGATCCTTTATAGTAATTTAATTTCCAGGGTAGCTGATACTGACCAGAAAATTCTGTTTCAGGCAAGGGAACTGATATGTCTTATTAACCAGGGGAATTTAAAACTGTACGACAGCAAAATATCAGCGTTTAACAAGGTCTTTAAAAATCATAAGGAGTATGATAATTACCGGGCTGAATTCGAATTTGAAATCGGTAAATATTATTATAAAAATAAAAATTTTGATGCTGCCATAAAACGTTTCGAAACCGTTACCGGGAAATATAAAAAAACCGATTTTGCTGATGACGCTGAGTATCATCTCGGTTTAACTTATACCACTCTGAATAAGGTAGATAAAGCTATGGATATTCTCTCCAAATTTGCAGAGAAGTATCCCGGCAGTTCCTTGAAAGCGAACATATTTGTAACTCTGGGAGGACTCTATTACCGGGCAGAGAAAAGAGAACTGGCTGTAGGTGCATTCCAAAAAGCGGTGGAAGTTGCGAAGGAACCGGAAACCCGACAGCTGGCACTTTCCAATCTTATTCTTATCTACCGCGATTTGGGCCTGTGGGACGGTGTACTAAGCCAGGCGCGCACCTATGTGGATGAATTTCCCGATGCGGAGGATATAATTGATAAAAAGATTATGGTCGGCTCCGCCATGATCAATTTGAATCGTTATTCTGAAGCGGTGGATTATCTCAAAAATCTAAAGTTCCAGGCAAACAGTGAACAGGAACCTGAGATCCAGTTTTATATCGGTGAGGCTTATTTCAATGGCGGGCAGTATGAAAATGCCATTCGCGAATTCGTTAAAATTCCATTGCTCTCCAAGCAGACTAAACTCCAATGGGAAGCCAGCGCACTATATTATTCCGGTCAGGCGTATGAAAAACTTGGCCGTAAGGATGATGCCATCCGAATGTACCGTGAAATTGTTGAGAGGCCGGGGATTCTGGTGGAATTGAAAAAAGAAGCGCAAAAACGCATCGATCAATTAAAAGAATCGTAATGAGTGAAAAAGTCTTTGTTATAAACTTATGAAAATGTTATTATTAGATAAACCAATTTCGGAGGGGATTTTATGAGAAAATCCGTTCTGTTCTTATTACTAATTTCAATGACTTTCCTACTGGTACAATGTGGTGGCCCCAAAAAATTAACGTCAAATGAATATGAACAATTGTCTCCGCAGGAAAAGATGACCTATCTTGAGAAATATGTCAAGAAAAATGACACGGATACTGAAGCTAAAAAGCAGCTTTACACGATCTACCTTGATCTTGATATGCCCCAAAAAGCCATTCCGTTGATGGAATCCATCATTAAACAGGATCCGTATCAGCCACAGGTTCAATTTGAATACGGAACTCTTATGTTGCGGCAGGGAGA
>Ga0315555_1003397_pt1 | contig 10960 bp, 6 predicted proteins | sample SalMarSW160380MG_FD_202113 | JGI IMG/M metagenome (GOLD analysis project Ga0315555, IMG submission 202113) | Salt marsh sediment microbial communities from the Plum Island Ecosystem LTER, Massachusetts, United States - Salt Marsh Sediment SW1603-80 ...
AACGTTGTTGTGGCACCAGAGGAAAACCATTATATTTAGTATATTCAAGCGAAATGGTAAAATATATACGGAGATAGTCACAGACTGCAAACATAAGATTTTACAAGCAGTTATGAGAGTCCATTTGAACTTAGTTAGGGTAATTCATTTAAAGAGATGGTTTGGTTATCTGGGTCTGGTGATCCTGGATACCAGAAACATTTTAGAGTTAACCATCTGAAAAATAATTTCAGTAATATGCACCCAAAAATCAATGTATAGAAAGCTTCTAGGCCTATGCAAAAATACGATTAATTAAATTCTGAGGGCTGAAGTCAGATACATTTTATCTCCATTTGAAAGAAATAGAAATTAGATTTAACCATAGAATTGAAAATATCTATATTTTAAGAGCGAAAATTTTTAAATTAAAACTGCTATTCTAATCATGACCCTAAAATAATCTATGCGTACTTTATAGCACACTTTAAATATTAAGACAAGAGAAAGCGGGGAGAGAAAAATGTGGACAAAATCATGGTTTTTTCTCTTAGTGCCGTACCTGATTTTTGCCGAAATTACTGAGAGTAATGGTAAGGCAGAAATATACAGATTGTCCAAACGTCCAAAAATTAAGATGTATTCTAATCTTATCGATCAGTATCTATATCAAAAACCCGATAGCGCATTGAAATATGCCAGACTTAGATTGGATTTAGCGACAGCACTAAATGATTCTAATGAAATTGCTCAGTCATACTATTTATATTCAATAATTTGCAATTTAAATGGTGATTATCAAGGTGCATTAAACAACATGAAGAAAGCGACAATATATTTTGTACTTTTGGATGATACAGTTTGGACACCCCATTCTTTTTTAGGACTTGGAAATTATTATTTAAATATATGTAATTTAGATTCTTCAGAAAAATATTTGAAGAGGTCATTAGAGCTATTTATTAACTCAAATAAAAGCGATGGTATAATCCAATCATATATAGGATTATCTAAACTTAATCTTACTTTAGCCAATTATCACAAATCCCTAGAATATGTTTTTAAGGGATTATATTATAGTAATAATGTAGAAAATGAAAAATATCTCTGTTACTTATATTGTCAAGCGGGTTTTGTCTATTATGATTTATCAGATTTTTCTAAAGCATATGAAAATTTTAAAAAGTCCTTTTTATTTGCCAAGAGTCAGAATTTAGTTTATGATATAGCTTTGCTATATGATGCTTACAGTAAAATTAAATTACAAGATTCAAAAATAGATTCTGCCCTTTATTATGCAAAATATGCTTTAACAATCTTTGAAGAAATTCGAAACATTCCTTGGATAGCAATCGTCAAGATCACCCTTGGTGATATTCATACTACCATGGGTATTTATGACACAGCCTTTAGCAACTATAGGGAAGCTTTTTTATTAGCTGATAGATTGAAAAATAAATGGCTTATTTCAAAATCTTCGCAGAAACTGGGTCAGTATTACTTGTTAAAGGAAAATTTTCATCTTGCTTATAATTACATAGATATTAGTTTTAAACTTGCGAAACAACTGGGTGCAAGAGACCTTATACAAAATAACTATAAAGAACTCTCTGATTATTATTCGCTTACCGGCAGTTATAAGAAAGCTTGTAATTATCAAGTTCGATACACAAAACTTAGAGACTCTCTTTTTGTTCAGAATCAAAATGATATTACGAATCTTCAGGTAAATTATTTTACTGAGAAAATAAGAAAGGAAAAAGAACTCTTAGAGAGAGAAAAAGAATTATATAGATTGGCAGTAGCGAAACAACAAGTAACTAAATCGAGGCTACTGATAGGTCTCTTAGTAGTTATGATGATTTCCATCATCGGTTTTTATTTGAATTGGCAAAAAAAACATTTGAACAAAATTCTTCAAAAAAGAGTCGATGATGCTTTAAAGAAACAGAAAGAACAGCAACAGATTATTGTCCATCAAGCAAGCCTTTCAAGTTTGGGTGAACTTACTGCTAGTTTAGCCCATGAAATTAGTCAACCCTTACAAAATGTTAATCTGAATTCTGAGTTAATGGTTACGGAATTGATAAAATCTGATCAAATTGATCAAACCATAAAGCAATGTGCCCTAGAAATTTATGAAGATTCACAGAGACTAAAGGAGATAATCGAACATATTCGATTATTTTCCAGTCGCCAGAGAGAATCTGTTTATATAAAATTTTCAATAATTTCATCGGTTGAGGATGCTTTGAGGTTGCTTCATTCACAATATAAGAAACTAGGCATAGTATTTAAGATGAAACATAACGATAATCCGTGCTACACTATCGGAAATCCGTATAGATTTGAGCAGGTTGTCTTAAATTTATTGTCAAACGCAAAAGATGCACTTCTTGAAAAAGAAAAAACACCTAATAATGGATTTGAGAAGACTATTGAAATAAGCAGTTATATTAATGACTCTTCTATATATCTTGAAATCTCGGATAATGGAATTGGTATCAACGATGAAGTGAAAGTAAATCTTTTCAATCCGTTTTTTAGCACGAAACCACTTGGTGTGGGACAAGGGCTCGGTTTATCAATTGCTAAAAGAATTATTACAGAAATGAACGGTAATATATCATTTCAAAGTGACTATTTACTTGGGACAACAATGCAGATTAAATTACCTGCTTACAGAGACAAGAAGAATGAACTTGGTTGATTAAAAGTATGGGAAACTTATGTTCACTGAAAATATACATATATTAATTGTTGATGATGATTCAAATATTACTGACAAATTATATAATTATTTCCGGAAGAAAAAATATGTCCCTTATGTAGCTCGTTGTCCTTCCGAAGCACATAAAATTCTAAAAGAAAACATTGTTCATGTTTGTTTCATTGATGTTTTATTACCAGAATATGATGGTATTGAATTATTAAAAAATATCAAATCGAACTTCCCCCAAATTGAAATAACCATCATAAGTGGACATGGAAATATGAATGTAGTAATTGATGCTTTAAGATATGGTGCCTCAGATTTTATTAAAAAACCGTTTAATTATTTTGATATTGATTTTTCCTTAACTCGTACTAAAAAATTCATAGAAATACAAAATCGATTACAAAATTCTGAAAATGAATCATCATTATTATCAAGAGAATTGGAAAATTTAATAGACCGGCAAATGATCGGAGAGAGTTCACAGATAAAGGAAGTTCTGGAAATGGCATTATTGGCAGGGAGTGATAATGATATTAATGTTTTGATTACCGGGGAAAATGGTACAGGCAAAGAAATCATTGCAAGGATCATCCACTTTACGAGCACCCGGAAACGTCAACTTTTTTACCCCATTAACAGTACAGCTATTCCAGATACCCTGCTTGAGAGTGAATTTTTTGGCCATAATAAAGGGGCATTTACGGATGCCAGAGAAGATAAAAGGGGGCTTTTTGAACTTACAGATAGGGGAACTCTTTTCCTGGATGAAATTGCAGATATGCCTTTGGCCCTTCAAAGTAAATTGTTACGAGTCCTTGAGGATAAGACCGTTCGACCCTTAGGAAGTGACCGAATAATAAAGGTTGATACTCGGATAATCACTGCCACAAATCGGGACATTGAGTTACTGATAAGTGAAAATAAGTTTAGGCGAGATCTGTATCATAGGATTAATACATTTATCATTCATATTCCACCTCTAAGGAGTAGACCCCAGGATATTCGGCCTCTTGTCAGTCATTTTATCGAATTTTATGCAAAAAAGAAAAATAGATCCGGACCAACGGTGGATGAATTAATTATTGATAAATTAGAAAAATATGCTTTTCCTGGAAATGTCCGTGAATTGAAAAATATGATAGAAAGAGCATTTTTGGTATCCAATAAAAATAAATTTGAGCTTAAGGACTTTTTTGTAAATTATCATTCAGAATTCAAAGTAGATAAATCTCAAGATAATCTAGACATCGAATCCAACGAGAAAATACTGATCGAAAAGGCTCTTTCAAAAGCTGAATTCAATCAGGTTGAAGCCGCAAAATATCTTGGTATTTCACGTGATGCTCTGATTAGACGAATAAAAAAACATAATATCTCTATTGAGAAATTAATTCTATAAAAATCTGCTTCTTTGATATTAGATTAAAACCACACACCTGTGCGGATTTGATAAATTATAAACAGTCCCATTGAAAATATCATATTAATACAAATTTATATAAATTTCTAGATAACTTTATTGTATACAATACCTTAAAAAAGTGATATTATTTTATTTTGATATATGGAAATGATTTTTATTTAGTGGCACAATTATTGTCTATTTATTAATTGAACTTGAGTTGGGAGGGATGGGAGATATCGAAACTGGATAACAGGATTAGATATCTCCCCTTTTTTTGTTACATTATTTTTCCTGTATAATCGAATTTCCGGGTAATTCAAGCTTCTTTATTCATAAAAACTACCCTAAAATTAGATATGAAATCATAAATCATTCAAATAATATTAATTTGGATGAAAAGAACCAAGAATCTTCTTTATTACTTGCATAAATAACCCAATGTATTTTCTGTTCTTAACATGAATTAGTCGTGTTCCTTCCGGTCTGTTCTCAAACGGTTTCTCCTCAGAAAAAATTTTTTCTATTGAAAAAAATAAAAAAGTCTCCAATATTGTGACTGATTCCATGAAAATAATAGCATGGCTTTATGCTAACTTTACCAGGAACAGTCCACTCTGAATGAAAACCCGTTTACCTTCATACAAGCTTATATTTCCGGTGCTGGTCAAGTCGCTCTTTTTAATATCACTTAACATCTATGGCCAGCCGTTTCTGCCGGAAAAGAGAGCACTCGCCATCTTTACACCCGCCCCCCCCCAAATTGACGGCCTGGTGGATCCCGCCTGGCTGAAGGCACCCATGCAAAATTCTTTCATACAAAGGGAACCCCATGAAGGCGTGAAAGCCCGAAATCAGACACGATTTTATATAATGTATGATAAAAAAAATGTATATTTCCTTTTTATATTGTTAGACGAAGACGCAGCATCTGTCCCTTCGCGGCTGGTGGAACGGGACCAGCAATTCAACCCGGATGATCATATAAATTTCTACCTGGATACTTATAATGACCAGAGAAAAGCTTACTTTTTCTCTACCAATCCTGCCGGTGTGGAACAGGATGGACTGGTGAGCGAAAACGGTAATAACATCGATATGACCTGGGATGGAATATTTAAAGTAGCCGCACGCAAAAATGACTATGGATGGGTAGCGGAATTCGCCGTTCCTTATACCACTCTTCGCTTTACCGATCAGCTGAAATATCAGGTGTGGGGATTCAATGCCTGGAGAGTGAGGAAGAAAAACCGTGAAATAAGTTACTGGTCTTTGGTGACCCAGGATTATAAATCAATGCGCCTGGATAAGGGTGGCGTCCTTATAGGAATGGAGAAGATTAAAAGCGGGCAAAATCTTCAATTGCTCCCTTATTTCACAGGAAGGAAAATCCAGGGCACTCTCTCCACAGATAATGATTTTACTGCCGGAATCGATATTAAATATGGATTAAACTCAGATCTTACCCTCGATATCACCTTGAATCCTGATTTTGGGCAGGTGGAGATCGATGAAGAGCAGATCAATCTGGATAAACGCTATGAGATCCTGCTGGAAGAAAAAAGACCGTTTTTCCTGGAAAATACCAATCTCTTCCAGACTCCCTATTATCCTCTCTTTTACAGCCGCAGGATAGGCGGGGAAAGTGAGATTAAAGCCGGCGCCAAACTTACCGGGAAGATATCTGATTTTTCAATTGGAGTTATGGAAGCTTACACCGGAGGCTGGGAAAATTTCGGACTTGGAAATCCCGACACTCCTCCAAGGGATGAATTGTTTTCCGTAGTCCGACTGCAGGCCGATGTGCTCTCAAACTCAAATGTGGGATTTATGTACGTGGACCGGGCAGCCGATCTGGGCGGAATTAATCCGGAATATAACCGTGCTGCAGGTCTGGATGCTACCTTCCACTCAGGGCAGTTTTATGTACTCGGGCAGGGAGTATATACTTATAATTCTTTCCAGGGTAATCTCCAGCAAGGTGTAGGAGGATGGAGTCAGGCAGGATATTATGGGCATCTTTATCGTTCCGATACCTATCTGATTTCATATACTCCGGATTTCAACCTGGACAATATCGGTTTTTTTCCAAAAGTAAAAGGTAAAGGACGTACCCATGGTGGTTCTTATATGGATATCCATCCCTTCATTTCTTTCGGAATTATTAGAAGCTGGGGTTTGGGAATAGAACCGACTTTTATTAAAGATTCTGATGAAGTGGGTACCGGCTGGGGAATCATATCTAAAGCCTGGCTTGAACTCAGGGATCAGTCACTGATAAAAATCGGCCTGACCCGTTATAGAGATTATGAGACTGATAATTATTTCAGCCTTTTCAGACCTTCGCTCGAACCCGAACCCGAACTGTCTTATTGGGGGAGTGATTTCTATGCAGAACTGATAACCGACATAAGTAAGCCACTCTCTTTGGTGATACGCCGGACTCAGAATAGGCAGTATTATTTTCAAACCCATAGTACTGGTTTTTCCCGGGGATGGGAAACTTTTATTAGAGTAAAACCAGCGTCTAATGCATTCATCGAAATGGGATTTCAAAATCAGCAATTTCTGGATAACGATATGAATTTTATGCCTGTATCAATAATCGGACAACCCAAGGTTAGAATCTGGAGTCTGCGTGGCCGCTATCTGTTCACAAAAGACATTTTTACCCGTCTATTTTTCCAGCAAACAAACGGCGCTGAAGATTTTGTAAAAGCAGGTTCTTATTACGAATACCAGGTGTGGGATAGGATGAGTTCGAATGCCTTACTGGGGTGGCGTTTCAGACCCGGCAGTACCTTATACCTGGCATACACCGAAGAGTGGGATAAGAAAGTAGGGGATACTTATTCTTCAACTAACCGGATTTTATATTTAAAATTGTTATACCTATGGAGTTTCTGATAAATAATGGTATTAAGAAATAAGGTTGTATTAACCTTGAATATCGAAGAAGCAATATGGGCTGTCGGTTATGATGTGATCGCTGGCATCGATGAAGCCGGATGTGGACCCTTAGCCGGGCCGGTTGTTGCATCTGCAGTTATTTTCCCCAAACATTTTCATCACCCGGAAATTATGGATTCCAAGAAACTCCAGCCGGCAAAACGAGAGGTACTCTATCATATTATCACTCAAAATGCCGTTGGGTGTGGTGTGGGAATTGTCAGTCCTGCAGAGGTGGATCGTCTCAACATAAGACAGGCTACTTTTCGGGCCATGAAAAAGGCCTTGGGTAATATAAAAATCCAACCCGATTATCTTCTTGTCGATGGCTACGAAATTCCCGGATCCATTATCCGGCAGGAATTCATTGTAAATGGAGATGAACTCTGTTTCACTATTGCAGCCGCTTCAATTATTGCCAAAGTCACCAGGGATCGGATGATGTGTGAGTACCATAAACAATTTCCAATTTATGGTTTCGATAAACATAAAGGATATGGTACGGCCTTTCACAGGGAGATGTTAGTAAAACATGGGCCATGTCCCTTGCACAGAAAAACCTTCCTCCGAAATATTTTTAAAGAAGAAACCTGAGCAGTCTTCAAAAGAAAATTGTCAATTTTTCACTCATGTTCTAATTGATGTTAAGAGCTCATAAAAAAATGCAGAAATTTATGACTTAAAATTATCTTGACAAATTATTTCCCAATCTGTAACTTTCCTACATAAATTGTGCCAAAGATATAGAGATAGAATAAAGGATTGGATTTTATGGTTAAGCTGAGTCAATATTTAGCGCTGGAACAACGTCTGACCCCCCAGCAGATTCTATTGTCAACACTGCTCCAGTTGCCCATGCTCAGTTTGGAACAGAAAATAAAAACTGAACTGGAATTGAATCCTGTCCTGGAGGAATCTGCCGAACTGGAAGAGGACATTGATGAAGAAGATGCAATTGATGAAAATCCGGAAGAAGTTGAAGAAATCAAGGAGGAATTTGAGCAATTAAAAGAAAATAATAAAACAGAAGAAGAGGAAAAATACGAAGAGCTTGACCCCGAAACAAATTGGGAAGAACTGGTCAATGATAAGGATAACTATGAATTCCGCCTGCCCCGCGATAAAAATGAAGAAGAATATGACCGTCCTGAAGTATATCACACCAGTGTGGCGGAACATTTACTCGAACAATTGTATCTGTTGAACCTCAGTGAAAACGATTTCAGAATAGGTGAATATATCATATACAATTTGCGGGACGATGGTTATCTGGATTCAGAAGTGACTTCAGAGAATATTGCTGCCATTTTTGAAAGTAAACCGGAAAAGATCGAGAAAATACTGAAACAGATCCAAAAATTCGACCCGGTAGGTATAGCTGCCCGAAATCTTCAGGAATGCCTGCGAATTCAGCTGGAAAATCTGGATATAAATGGTAATAAAAATCTTGCATTGAAAATTATTAATGAAGCGTTTCATGATTTTGTCAACAAAAGATATGAAAAAGTCGCCGGAATTCTGGATGTTTCCCTTGAAAAAATAAAAGAAGCTCAGGAGATCATCAATAAATTAAATCCTAAGCCGGGAGAAGGTTACTGGGATTCTCGTCAGAATTATGTGATTCCGGATTTTATTGTAGAAAAGGTAGATGATGAACTCGTGGTCTCCCTTAACGAATGGAATATGCCGGGACTTCAGATCAGTCCGCATTACAAAAAACTGATAAGGCAATCCCGTAAACTTGAGAAAGATGTTCGGCAATTTCTGCGCAAAAAGGTTGAGAGTGCCCGCTGGTTTATTAATGCTTTGCAACAGAGACGTATCACCATGTTGAAAACTATGAATGCCATTGTTGATCTTCAAAGACAATTCTTTGAAAAAGGTCCCGAATTTATTAAACCGATGATCATGAAGGATGTTGCCGATAAGATAGAAATGGATATTTCAACGGTAAGTCGCGTTGTAAATGGCAAATATGTGCAGACCGATTACGGAGTATTTGAATTGAAATTTTTCTTCAATGAGGGAATGGAAACCACCGATGGCGAAAACATGTCCACTTTGCGGATCAAAGAACAGCTCAAAGAGATAATTCAGAATGAAAATCCAGGCAATCCTTACAGTGATGATAAATTGGCAGATATATTTAAAAAGAAAGGCATTCCTATCGCAAGGCGCACTGTGGCAAAATATCGTGAACAACTCAGCATTCCCATTGCCCGTTTACGCCGGAATATCTAACGGCTGGTATGATAAATTTTAATCAAACCCCGGTATTTTTGATCCGGGGTTTTTTTATGGGTAACAGAATTAATCAAATTATACCTGCATTTAAACAATAAAAGTAAATTTTAGGCTCAATTTGGCATCTTCCAGAATTTTATTTAAATTAGAGTTTATTTACAGAAAGAAAAAGCGAGCGACAAATGAAAATTTCACGAATGCATAGTACCACAATTCTGGGTATTATCCATAAAGAGCAGGCCGTGATTGCCGGTGATGGGCAGGTTACGTTCAATAATACTGTTCTCAAACATGGAAGTGTTAAAATAAGAAGGCTTTATAACGGAAAGATTCTGGCCGGATTTGCCGGAGCTTCAGCTGATGCTTTCGCCCTTTTCGAAAGATTTGAAGAAAAATTACAGCAATACAATGGAAATCTTACCAGGGCCGCAGTTGAAATGACTAAGGAATGGCGGATGGACAGGTTTTTAAGACGACTGGAGGCCATGCTCGCGGTGGTTGATAAAACCACTGCTTTAATTCTTTCAGGCACAGGTGATGTAGTAGAACCGGATGATAAAATTGTAGCCATCGGTTCGGGAGGACCGTATGCCCTGGCAGCTGCCCGCGCATTGGTTCATAATTCGGATTTGAATGCTCAGGAAATTGTAAAAGAGGCAATGCAGATCGCTTCTGAAATATGCGTTTATACTAATAATAAAATTACCATTGAAACAATAGATTAGACGGATGGAATTGGAGGGTTTTTATGGATGAATCTATTCACGAATTAACTCCCAAAGAAATTGTTAAGGAGCTGGATAAGTATATCATCGGGCAGAATGCAGCAAAACGGATGGTTGCTATCGCATTGCGAAATCGCTGGCGGCGCCAGCAGGTAACTTCGGATCTGCGTGATGAGATCATGCCTAATAATATCATACTGATCGGTCCTACCGGGGTAGGGAAAACGGAAATCAGCCGCAGGCTGGCCAGGCTTGCCCAGGCACCTTTCAGCAAAGTAGAGGCATCTAAATATACGGAAGTGGGTTATGTGGGCCGGGATGTGGAAAGTATGATCAGGGATCTGGTTGACATTGGTGTAAATATGGTTCGGGAAGAAATGGCTCAGTCGGTGAAAGGTAAAGCCAGGGAAGCAGCAACAGAACGATTACTCGATTTACTACTGCCGAAACCCAAGATGCCTCCTCAGCATCATCCTCTGGAAGAGGGGCAGACTATTCCCATGGAAGGCAGTGGAGAAGAACGTTATGACAAGACACGGGAACGATTTCGGGAAAAACTACTGGCCGGCGAGTTGAATGAGAGAGATGTGGAATTGGAAATGCCTTCTGATACCATGCCCATGATGCAAATTTTTTCCCCCATGGGAATTGAGGAAATGGGCATGAATATCCGGGAACTGTTTGGCAATATTATGCCCAAGAAATCAAAAAAAAGAAAAGTTAAAATAAAGGAAGCTCTTGGAATATTAATTCAGGAAGAGGCACAAAAATTGATTGATATGGATTCGGTAGTGAGGGTAGCCATCCAGAGAGTTGAAAATTCCGGGATTGTTTTTCTGGACGAGATAGATAAAATTACCGGAGTAAAAGGAGGATCAGGACAAGGGCCTGATGTCAGTCGTGAGGGCGTGCAGAGAGATTTACTGCCGGTGGTGGAAGGAA
>Ga0315555_1003398_pt1 | contig 10957 bp, 9 predicted proteins | sample SalMarSW160380MG_FD_202113 | JGI IMG/M metagenome (GOLD analysis project Ga0315555, IMG submission 202113) | Salt marsh sediment microbial communities from the Plum Island Ecosystem LTER, Massachusetts, United States - Salt Marsh Sediment SW1603-80 ...
CCAGGAAATGCTCGGACATGTTGATATAGCCACAACTCAGATTTATACACACGTTGACCAGGAAAGATTGCGAAGGATTCATAAGAAATTCCATCCAAGACAATAATTTTAGGCTGAATTTTGAAAAGCAGCCTATAGCAGATTGACTTGAGTGGGATTTCATGTTTATTATAGTGTTCTGGCTTTGCAGGTAGATTCTTGTTTGGGGTCATCCGGATGGGCGTAAAAAGGTTTTTTCTTGTAATACTGCTTACGGCAGTAACATTTCAACAGACCGGTTTTGGGCAGGACAACTCGACTTTGCCGGCTGATAAGGCATCTGCAGAGGTTAAACCTGATGAGCAGCTGGATATTAATAGAGAATCCCTTCTTAAAGGCACGAGCGAAGAAATACGCATAAAAGCAGCAACTGTTATGCTGTCATACGAAAATCCGTTGGCAAGAAAAATACTCCTTGATGCACTAAAGCAGGGGGAAAATGCCGCAGCGCGAGCGGCTGTATGCAAAGCATTGAGCCAAACACGAGCGGAACAGAAACCTGTGAAGAATAAGGAAGATTTTATCCAGCCGCTGCTTGAAATATTGACCACTGATGATACCACCGGGGCAAGATTAGCTGCTGAAGCGACCTTGATTTTTAAATATGAGCAAATTAAAGGGCCTCTTGAAAGGATAGCAATAGATGCCTCATTGCCGGTGAAAGCGAGATTGAACGCGATATATGCGTTGAGGCTTCATCCCGATATGGCGGCGGTGTTGAAGTTAATTGAGCTGCTTGAAGATCCTGAAAGTCAGGTTGCAGCGGCGGCGGCAAGTGCCCTTTCTTCTATAGGCATACCAATAGGAGACAGCGCCGAGGCCCGCAAAGAAATTATAAATGAGCTGAAACGCCAAGGTCCGGAAGCCTTCTTGCGGGATAGGCTTCTCCGAAGAGAAACAGAAATCCGCAAACTGGAAACCGAATTGAACTCCTGGCGAGAACGATACCGCACGGCGCTGGATAAGATATACTTAGCTTTGAACGATGATGCGGTCAGGAGCCAGTTTCTGGTTGAGAATTTGCGTGACCCTGAGATGATAATCAGATTATGGGCCTTGGAGAAGGTCCGCCAGGATAGGGTAGGAACCCGACCTAATCCAAAGCTGCCGGGGGAGGTAGGCCCCGTCCTGGTGAATTTAATATCGGACCAGAATAGAGACGTCCGGCTTAAAACGGCTCAACTGCTTTCTTTAATGGGTGGCGTGATCCCGGCTCAGAGTCTGCTGGCTCGGCTCGAAGTCGAAAAGGATGATGTAGTCAAAATTGAGTTGTTCGTAGCACTCGGGTATGCCTTTGCTCCTAATCCTAATATAAAAGTTCCTGAGGATATAAGAAAGCAGGCCTTGGATTGGGCGGTTAAATATCTCAATGAGAATGACCCGAAAAAGGCGCAAAAGGGTGCGGAAGTTATGAAAAGGTTGCTTGAGCAGGATGGATTAGCGTCTGCTGAGGTCGAAAAATATCTCGGTAAGTTGGCGGAAAAATTTAACCAGCAAGACAAAGACACCAACGGATCCCTGCGTGGCGAGCTGCTTAGCATGATGACGGGGCTCTGTGCTCCCCAGAGCGCTCAAAATGTGCCGGCGAGAAAGCTATTCAGACCTTTGTTTGAAAAGTCTATAAATGACAGAATGGATTTGGTTCGAGAAGCGGCAGTAGATGGACTTATCTATATTGATAAAGCGGGCGCCCTTAAGATATTGAGAAAAGATTTCGTCAATGACCCCAGTGCAATTGTGAGGAGGAAGCTGATAGACCTTGCCGGCGATGTCGGTGCCAAGGAAGACCTGGTGTGGCTGGTGGAAAAAACAGGTTCAAGCCCAGAAGGCAAGCTGGCCTGGCAGGCAATGCTTAAAATATTTAACGGCTCCGATACCAGCGTTTTGAGCGAGTGGATAGACAAGTTTTTTTCGCAAAATAGCCAAATCAGGCTATCCGACGAGCAGAAAATTGCTTTTCTTGAGATAGCAGACCGAAAGATTGGTGAAAATAAGCCGGAAATTCTCAAAAATATCAGAGAAATGTTGGCTAACCTTTATATTGAGATGGGTCAGTTTGAACAGGCGGCAAACTATCTGGGCAGATTACGTGAAGCTACGCAGACCGAAGAGGAAAAAGAGGCTGTTTTATCTAAGTTGGTGAATGTGTATTTAAGATGGTCAAAGATAGATCTTGCAGTTAATTTAGTGGAAAACTGCTTATTACAAAAGGACTTAGACCCCGACAATAAAGTGGTACGCTCAATTGACGCATATCTAAGTGCTCCCGACGGGGGCGGAGCAGATCCTAACACGGTGATTGATGCGCTAGGCAAGATTAAAGGAGATGCCATTCAGGCCAGGCCTAAGTGGCGTAAGCAGATGAAACGCTGGAAAGAACTCATTAGCAAGGCTGCAACCGCTGAACCACAAAGGAGTATAGGTGATTAACCGCGGCTTTAACCGATATAATGTAAGCATAGATTTGCGTTACTTTGGTCTGTAAACAGCAAGTTTAGCTCATTTTTAGAAAAAAACGAGCCGTGAAGATTTTTTTGTGTTTTTTTATTTTTTTTATTTTTTATGTTTGCAGTTCTTAAAGCATTTCTTGTATTATAATTCGTTTATACTAAAGTTGGTCATGTAGCAGGCTTTTTCCTTATTAACTTTAGGTTTATTTAGGAAAAACAAGGGGGGTTTTGTTGTCTGCAGGATGATCAAGGTGAATTGGGTTTTGCTGCTGTAGCTCAGCTGGTAGAGCGCTTCCTTGGTAAGGACGAGGTCATGGGTTCGAATCCCATCAGCAGCTAAATGTAAGCAGGTCGAGCTGAGATTGCTTGCAAACTATATATGAATCTTGACTTTAAGCTAATTGTAGAGGTTTGAAAGCGGATGTTGGAGAATAATTGAAGATATGGGCAAGTAAATAATATTAACCTTGCATATTGGAGGTCTATATTAAAATGGCTAAGGCGGTATTCGAACGGACAAAACCACATGTAAATGTTGGAACCATTGGTCACGTCGACCACGGTAAGACAACTTTGACGGCAGCGATGACAAGAGTGATGGAGTTCAAAGGGCTGTCGAAGTTCAAGTCTTATGATGAAATCGCAAAGGCGTCGGAATCTCAGGGCAGACGTGACGAAACGAAAATTCTGACCATTGCTACGGCGCACGTGGAATACGTGACGGAGAATCGGCACTATGCGCACGTTGATTGTCCGGGCCATGCAGATTATGTCAAAAACATGATTACCGGTGCGGCACAAATGGATGGAGCCATTCTTGTCGTTAGTGCAGCCGACGGTCCAATGCCGCAGACTCGTGAGCACATTTTGTTGGCCCGACAGGTTAACGTACCTTGCATATTGGTTTTCCTTAATAAGGTGGATCTGGTAGATGACCCGGAATTGCTGGATTTGGTCGAGCTGGAGATAAGAGATCTGTTGAATAAATATGATTTTCCAGGTGATGATACACCTGTTATCCGCGGTTGTGCTCTGAAAGCAATGAGAGCCGAGAGTATGGACGACCCTGCATGTGGACCTATCCTTGAATTGCTTAAGGTGATGGATGAATATGTCCCAATTCCCGTGCGGGATGTCGATAAACCGTTCCTTATGCCTGTTGAGGATGTCTTCAGCATAAAAGGCCGGGGAACAGTCGGTACGGGAAGGGTTGATCGTGGAAGAGTTAAAGTTGGCGAAGAAGTAGAAATCATCGGATTGGCTATAGAAACACGTAAAACAGTTGTAACCGGTGTGGAAATGTTTAATAAGACCCTCGATGAAGGCCAGGCCGGTGATAATATTGGTTTGCTTTTACGTGGAGTTGAGAAAAAGGAGCTCGAAAGAGGTCAGGTAATTGCGCGGCCGGGCAGTATCACGCCTCATACCAAGTTTCATTCTGAGGTCTATGTCCTGACAAAAGAAGAAGGTGGCCGTCATACACCGTTTTTCCCGGGTTACAAGCCACAGTTCTATTTTAGAACTACAGATGTCACTGGTTCAATTCTTGCGCTATTAAGTGAGGAAGGCAAGCCTGCAGAGATGTGTATGCCGGGCGATAATATCACTATGGAGGTGGAGATTATTTCCCCCATTGCTATGGAGGAAGGACTTCGTTTTGCTATTCGTGAAGGTGGTCGAACGGTCGGTGCCGGCGTGGTAACGAAAATCCTTGCATAGCTTGTTGGTTTACAATTTTCGATTTCCAATTTTCGATTTGCGATTTTAATTGGCATTCGACAATCGAAAATCGGCAATTTATTGCGGCCTGCTTGGTAGGATTATATTTCTATGGCGAAGAAGAGCAAAAGGGAAAACGTGTGGCTTGAATGCTCTGAATGTAGCAACAGAAACTATCGCACGAGTATCAGCGTAGCTGAGGGTGTGCCGAAAATAGAGCTTAAGAAATTTTGTAGAAAAGAACGCAAACATACCGTTCACAAAATACGACGTAAATAGGATAAATCTGCCCTGTGATGACAATATCAATAGAGATTAGGCCAGTAGCTCAATTGGCAGAGCGTCGGTCTCCAAAACCGAAGGTTGGGGGTTCGATTCCCTTCTGGCCTGCTTTGATTATCATCAGTCCCGATAAATCGTGGTCAGAAAAAACTAAAGGCAATCAGGATTAGATAAGATGTTTTTTAGCTTTTATAAACCTGGACAAGGAAAATATACCAGATTATGCAGCGCTCTGGGTACTGCGCTAATCGTCGGATTAGGCTGTTTGCGGCTTTATCACCTATTAGAAGCTGCTGATTTGGGATTGTGGGTCGAAAGTATGGTGCCCGCAGGATTGTTAGTTGCTTTGGGCATTTTGATTTTTTACCTTATGAATAAGCCTTCTGTTGCAGATTTCCTGATAGCAGGTGAAGGCGAAATGAAGAAAGTAAGCTGGTCGAGCAGGAAAGAAATCGCTGTTTCGACCTTTATCGTGATTGTGGTTGTGGTTTTTATGGCTGTTCTTCTTGGTGCAACAGATACCGGCTTTAGACTTTTTTTTGACTGGCTGTTTGCGTAAGGCGTTATGATGCAGTGGTACGTTTTACGAGTTGCGGCAAATAAAGAGATGCAGGTACAAGAAGCTCTTGCGCAGAAGGTGAAAAATGAGAGCTTAACGGATATTATTGGTAGAATAGAGGTTCCTGTAGAGCGGATTAAGCGAATACGGGGAGGCAGACAAACAATCCAGAAGAGAAAATTGTATCCCGGCTATGTCTTTATGGAGATGGATCCGACCGAGGATGGCCGGGTTCCTGAAAAGGCCTGGTTTATGATTAAGGCGACCTCCGGAGTCGGTGATTTTATTGGCACAGAAGGAGTTCCGACCCCAATGAGGGATACGGATGTGGCAAAGATGCTGTTAGAGGCGGAAAAGCCGGAGGAGGCGCCAAGCATCAAAGTCGAGTTCCAAAAAGGCGATCAGATTAAAATCCGAGAAGGTGCTTTTGAGAATTTTGAGGGTGTAGTCGATTCGATTGATGCCGAGCGCGGGATTGTGAAGGTGATTGTTACGATATTTGGTAGAAGCACACCGCTGGATATAGAGTATTGGCAGATCGAAAAATTGTGACTATTTAGCACAGTTCGTGTTAAAGACTGAAGTCGAGAAGTGCAAAACCATAACTTGAGAGCCAATAATTGGAGAAAAGCATATTACGATATTATATAGAGAAAACCTTTGAATTGGTAAGGCGTATGCATGACTTACTCTGGGATATAAGATTAAATGTTAATACCCGAGTGGTCGTCAGAAGAAAAGATAGCAATTCGCTAAATCGAGATGCTCGTTGGTGCCAACCGAGTCCTTATTTTCGTTTACAACAAATTTTCAAAAGAATTTCGTTCAGCGACACAGATGTATTCGCTGATTATGGATGCGGTGTTGGCAGAGTAGTGTGCTTTGCTGCTCATTTGCCACTCGCAAAAAGTTATGGTATTGAACTATTATCGGATATGGCATTAATTGCACGAAGAAACGCCAAAAGAATGAGAAAACGTAAGGCAACTGTTGAGATCATTGAAGGTGATGCTTTGAAGTTTGATTGTGAAGATGTAACGATTTTTTTCTTTTTTGATCCATTTGGCGAAAAAACATTGCAGGATGTTTTATCGCGAATTCATGCTACTTTGTTGAAGAAGCCGCGTCATGTTCGGATGATATATTTTGGCAGTGACCCTTTAAGAGAATCGATGTTTGACAAAACAGGTTGGCTACACAAAAGGGAGGATTTGAGCATCAGAAAAATAACACGCGATAAGGATTTGGTGCGCTTCTATGAAAGTGCAATCTAAATTGACTCTATATTAGAGTTTGTTGGAAAACAGATTAATTTGAGCTTTTATAATATTAATTATTGCGAACTATAATTTTGGAGCTTGTTTATTTTTCATAGTTGAAGATTTTAGGTGAAGAATGGCGAAAGAAATTGCGGTAAAGATTAAATTGCAGGCGAAGGGCGGACAGGCGACACCGGCCCCACCTGTTGGACCTGCTTTGGGTCAGCGTGGTGTTAATATCGGCCAGTTTGTTTCGCAGTTTAATGAGCGAACAAAGCAGCTCAATGGAACAATTGTGCCGGTTGTGATAACCGTCTATAAGGACAAAAGTTTCACATTCGAGGTTAAAAGCCCGCCAGCAGCGGTACTTTTGAAACAGGCGGCTGAAATTGCAAAGGGAAGTGGAGTTCCAAATAAAGAAAAAGTCGGAAAAGTAACTGCTGAACAAATCCGGGAAATTGCTGAGACCAAATTCAAAGATTTGAATGCGTATGATATAGCCGGCGCCGAAAAAATCATTAGAGGTACAGCCCGAAGTATGGGCGTAGAAATAATAGAAGATAGTGAATAGAAAAACAAATTGTTCAGGCGGTGTAATACGCTGCGAGAGATAATATATGAGTTATAGAAGCAAAAGATACGAGAAAGAATCGCAACAGGCAAGTAAGGAGCCGATGAGTCTGGTGGAGGCGGTCGAGAAAGTCAAATCTTTCAACACGGCGAAATTCGACCAGAGCATAGAGTGTGTACTGCATCTGGGAATAGACGCGAAACAAGCCGACCAAATCGTTCGCGGCGCAATATCTTTGCCTTATGGAATTGGTAAACAGAAAAGAGTCGTTGCTTTTTGTGAAGGTCCGGACGTCGAAGCAGCTCAAAAGGCCGGTGCCATTGATGTCGGCTGTGACGAGCTGATAAAAAAGGTCTCGGGCGGCTGGATGGATTTCGATGTGGCGATTGCTTCACCTAAGGTAATGGGCAAGGTCAGTAAGCTCGGCAAACTGCTTGGACCACAAGGGAAAATGCCTTCACCGAAGAAGGGAACGGTAACTGATGATGTAGCCACAGCCGTAGCTGAATTCACGGCGGGCAAAGTTGAATTCAGGAACGATGCAGGTGGAAATGTCCAAATAGTAGTCGGCAAGCAGAGCTTCGAAGCAGAAAAACTTATAGGTAATATCGAGGCATTCGTCACACATATAAAGAAAATTAAACCGGCAACAGCGAAAGGCACATATATAAAGAAAATGTGCATATCTGCAACGATGAGCCCTGCTGTAGCTGTTATTGTTTAAAGACCGACTGATCGGCAGCATACAATGAAACTCTTGATATTAACAGGTGAAAGATGAGTAAGTTCGTAAAAGAACTGCTTCAGGCAGAACTGGAAAAGAAAGTTGCTGATGAGCATATTAGCGACTTTTTGGTTGTCACCACGATTGGTGTCAGTGGAGTTGACAATAATCTGATGCGTGGTGAGCTTAAAGAAAAGGGCATCAGGTTAATGGTAGTGAGGAACTCGCTGTTTAAAAAGGCTCTGTGCAATGTCCGGCTGGAGCCGGCGACAACTTTGTTTAAAGGCCCATGCACCATTGTGTATGGCGGTGATAGTATTGTTGATGTGGCCAAAGAAATAACGCAGTGGTGCAAAAAGGTTCCGACAATAGAGATAAAAGGAGCATTTCTGGAAGGCTCATCTTTAGATGCTACAGCAGCAGGGGAACTCTCAAAGATGCCCACGCGTCCAGAACTGCAGGGCAAAATAATCTCTCAGGCACAATCACCCGGGGCAAGATTGAGCGGCTGTTTTGGCGCTGCTGCAACTATAATCGCCGGTTGTATAAAGACTGTTATCGAAAGGGCTGAAAAACAAGCGGCATAAGACAAGACACAAGGTTGCTTGTGTGGCTGCCCCCTAAGGGGTTAAATGAAACGACGGAGTTTCGGCTACCACCAAGCGCAGAATAATAGGAGCAGATAGAAATGGCAAAAGAAGAGGCAAAAGAACAAACTAAAGAAGAGGTGAAGGAACAAGTTAAAGAGGAAGCAAAAGAGGTAAAAGAAACAAAAAAGGAAGAAACACCACAAGCAAAGGACAAAAAGAAGTGGAGCACTGAGATTAAAAAACTTGGTGACGCAATAGTCAACCTGAAGTTAATGCAGGCTAAAGAGCTTGGTGATTACCTCGAGCAGGAGTATGGTATAGAGCCGGCCGCAGGTGGTGCTGTCATGATGGCAGGGCCGGTGTCTGCTGCGGCTGAAGAGGTTAAGGAGAAAACAAGCTTTGATGTAATCCTTAAAAGTTTCGGAGATAAGAAAATTCAGGTTATCAAAGAAGTGAGAGCTTTGACAGGGCTTGGTTTGAAGGAAGCAAAGGATCTTGTCGATGGCGCGCCCAAGCCGGTAAAGCAGGGATTGAACAAACAGGAGGCAGAGGCAGCTCAGAAGCAGCTTGAAGCTGTGGGAGCTGTTGTTGAATTGGCATAAGCAAAGACTCGTGCTATGTAGCGTGGCTTCCAGCCTTCGTCCCTTAGGGACTACGGCGGAATAGGCACTACGCAGAAGTAGCATAAGGTCTTATCTATTTGTCCCGTTTAGAGGCTTTGCCTCTAACGGGATTTGAATCCTGGGAGTAACAGATGGTTCCAAAACCGATTCGCAGTTTCGGAAAAGTAAATGACACTATGGAAATTCCCGACCTCGTAGCGGTACAAAGGTCAAGTTACGACCGATTTTTGCAAAAAGATATTCCACCAGGTAAAAGAAGCAATATCGGCCTTGAAGCGCTTTTCAGAGAGATATTTCCAATTGAGAGCTATGATAAGAAGAAGATTATGGAATATCTACACTATGAGCTGGAAAAGCCACATTATTCGCAGACCGAGTGCGTACAGCTACGGTTGTCCTATGCTTATCCGTTAAAAATCTTTTGTCGCTTGCGCAGCGAGCAAGGTGAGGATTTAGCCGAGCAGGGCATATATCTTGGTGAGATACCGGTTATGATAGGCGGCGGTGAGTTTATAATCAATGGTGCTGTACGAGTAATTGTCAGCCAGCTTCACCGCAGTCCCGGTGTAGATTTTCTCATTGAGAGTAAGGAAGGCGATAGGGTTCTGCACGGCGGCAGAATCATCCCAGAGAGAGGTAGCTGGATAGAAATAGGTGTTACTCAGAAAGACATTCTGGTAGTACGAATTGACCAGTCCAGTAAGATACCTTCAACGGTTTTTTTACGAGCAATAGATTCGGCCTATGGGACGACTGAGTTAATATTGCGTTCGTTTTATCAAACAAACACGGTCTCCGTTGACAAACTCACACCTTCTATGTGGTCGGTGGAGCCAATCGTGGATAAAGAAACCGGTGAAATAATAGCAAAAGCCGGCTCGCAAATCGGCGATAAAGCTACCTTAATACAACAAAAAAGTGGCATTAAAAAAGTTGAGGTTATTAGTGAGGTCAGAGATACGCTTATTTTAAATACACTTGCTGAAGATGATTGCCAGAGCCACGAACAGGCACTATTGAAATTCTATATAAGATTAAGACCTGGCAATCCACCCAACCAGGAGAAAGCAAAAACATTCTTTGCGGAGAAATTTTTTGATTCCAACCGATACCGGCTCGGTAAAGTCGGCAGATTCAGATTGAATCGTAAATTTAACCAGACCGTAGATGAAAACGAGATGACGCTTCGGCCGGAAGACTTCCTTAACACTATGAAATACATTATAGCTTTGCGAAACAACGAAGGTGAAATCGATGATATTGACCATCTCGGAAACAGAAGGCTGCGGACTATCGAGGAGCTTGCTGCTGATGAGATCAGAAAGGGATTGTTGAAGCTGCGAAAAACCGTTCAGGAAAGAATGAGTATTAAAAGAGACGTCGAAGAGCAGTTGCGAATCGCGGATCTTGTGAACTCAAAAAGTGTAGCCAGCAGTATAAATTATTTCTTTGGTCGTGGTGAGCTGAGCCAGGTTGTCGATCAGACAAACGCTCTAAGTCAATTAACACACGAAAGAAGATTGTCAGCTCTTGGACCTGGAGGTCTGAACAGAAGAAGAGCCGGCTTTGAAGTCAGAGACGTACATATCAGCCATTACGGGCGAATTTGTCCGATCGAAACACCCGAAGGAACGAATATCGGATTGATTTCCTCTTTGGCAATATTCGCAGCCGTTGATGAATATGGCTTTCTGCTTACACCATATCGCAAGGTAAAGTCCGAAAAGGTTACGGATGAGGTGGAGTATCTACGTGCCGATGAGGAGATGAGAACGGTATTTGCTCCGCCCGGAGCAGTGGAGATGGAGACCGGCAGAATCAGGAAAGGGCTGGTCTTGGCAAGAAAGGGTGGTGAGCTTGCCCATGTCTCAAGCGATGAAGTCGATTACATTGACATTTCACCTAAGCAGATTGTTGGAGTTTCAGCTTCTCTGATACCGTTTTTGGAACATGACGATGCCAACCGAGCTTTGATGGGCTCGAATATGCAGCGGCAGGCAGTTCCGCTTTTAAAGACAGAACCGCCTCTTGTCGGTACCGGCATGGAGGCTGTTGTAGGACAGAATTCAAGTATGGTCGTCCGTGCCATAAATAGCGGTGTTGTTACTACAGTGGACTGTACCAGGATAGTTATTAACCAT
>Ga0315555_1003400_pt1 | contig 10954 bp, 14 predicted proteins | sample SalMarSW160380MG_FD_202113 | JGI IMG/M metagenome (GOLD analysis project Ga0315555, IMG submission 202113) | Salt marsh sediment microbial communities from the Plum Island Ecosystem LTER, Massachusetts, United States - Salt Marsh Sediment SW1603-80 ...
ATATTAATGGAAGTCGTGGCGACGGGGTGTAGCGCAGCCTGGTAGCGCACCTGAATGGGGTTCAGGTGGTCGGAGGTTCAAATCCTCTCACCCCGACTTTGAATTGGAAATAAAGTGGTCAGACCACCTAATACCTCGAAAAAGCTAAAGGTGGCTGAATCTAATATAGACCACCTGATACGGTGGAAATAGGGCGGGTCCGCAAAATGAATAATGGTTACTGCAATAAAACAAGTAGCGCGCCCTGGCACATCTCTAAAGTCACTCGTTAATGGCTTCGTCCTCACTAAACAAACGGAAGGTAAAAGTCCCCGCACAGTAGAATTCTACTCGGAAAATCTTAGGCGTTTTCTGTGGTATGCTGAGAAACAAGCCTGGTCTGACGACATTAGGTTTCTTACTGAATGGCAAATCAGGGAATTTTTAGGGTACGTAGGTACTGAGACTCATCGCTGGGGTCTTAAAGGCAATGGTTCTGAGACTTCCCGCTGCATCGCTTCCCATTCAACTGTTCGTCATTACTTTGTTGTTCTCTCTTGCTTCTTTAACTGGGCGGTGGAAGAGGGTTTTGTTGAAGAAAACCCTATGGCAAGAATAAAAGTGGCGAAGTCAAAACCAAAGGTCGTGGTTCCATTTAGCAGCGAGGAGATCAGCCGAATGTTAGCAGTTTGCGATTATGATTATGAGCACAACGCTAAGTTTCTGGGCAGTCGCAATCGAGCAATAATCTTGGTCTTGCTCGACACAGGTATTCGACTTTCGGAATTGACTGGAATGAAAGTCAGCGATATAAATAGTGAAACAGGGTATATCCGTGTTCTGGGTAAAGGTGGTAAGGAACGAGTTGTGAGAATGGGGAAGGTAGCTCGGAAAGCACTGTGGCGCTATCTAATGTACCGCACCCACAAGGACACTCAGGAACTCTGGTTGACTGAAGAAGGAAAACTTTTGCACAACAGTGGTGTCCACTCGTTGGTCAAACGACTTAAAGAAAGAGCAGGCGTAAATGGCGATGGAAATGTTCATCGCTTCAGACATACCTTTGCCCTAAACTTTTTAAGGACGGACAAGAACGTTTTTAATTTACAGTATTTACTAGGGCACTCCGACCTAGAGATGGTAAGACGATACACTGCAACCTTAGGGATGGAAGACGCTCTAATAGCCCACGAGAAGGCAAGCCCGGCCGACATGATGAGACTCAAATGACTGGTCGTAATGTATAACGTAATGCTTTGTTTTTTCCTCCCATTAGACCCTGTTCACGCGCCACGTCTAAATACCAGCCCTCTGGAACCGGTGCAGGTTCTATGCCGAGTAGGTTCTTCCAGATCCGTCTGCAGTAGACTTCGGTAGCTTTCGCACTCTTGTAAAATCTCTCCCAACGGTCTTTATGAGCTCTAGCGTATGTTGGGCTCACCTCGTACTCTTTATAGCGCAAAGTGAGAGAATCTTGTAGAAAGTACAGATAGCCATTTGGGTAAACCGACAGTAGCAGAGCATCGATCAACAATGTGAGCCTTTCCGGCTTTGGAGGTCGGCCGCGCCCTTCCCCAAGTACAATTTTTGTACCATCCAGTTCATGGAAAAGAGGCGCGGGATCCATTTGCTGCTTTAACATCCGTGCCGTATCTTCCAATGAGATGTCAACGGAGTATGTCGACTTAACACCGACACGGACACCATAAGCGAAAAACCCGAGCTCTTTCATTGCACGCATATTTACATTGTGTATAAATGATTCTCTGTACAGGTGAACAATGTTATAGAGCTTCTCCCTTACTTCTTTGAAAACAACTTCTTGATAGTACTGCGGCAGCATGCTTTGACTAACCCACAGTGTGCGCTTAGCGTTCAATGGCACAAACCCCGACTTGTCTGAAATTCCGTGGCACTTGGGGCAGGTTATCTTTTTCTTCTCAGAGGGCGAGATGGAGAACTCGTGTCCGCACTTCTCGCAAATAAACAGGTCAGTTGGACGGAACCTTTTTGTGCCGTTTGTATGAGCTTTCCTTCTTTCTGTCATATTGATACCCCCTCAACGTTTCTTGCACAAAACTAAGCGACATTTTGTTTGAAGTGCGTGTGCTACCGTAGTTATTACTAGCATAAGGAACTTGATGTAATTATGCAAACCGACGGCCAAGCCAGCGATGTGGCAAGAGAAACGAGTTGCTCCGACGGTGTTAGCCGCCGTGCAAAAAAAGTAGAGAAAATCCCCGTAGCTAGACGAACCCTCAATAGATCGTCAATCTATAACCGGGACAGCATCCAAAGGCCTGGACAGCTTTCCACCCTCGCGTCATCACCGAGCGAGGAATTGGCTATGACAGTACGTGAGGCAGGCAAGAAGGGTGGCTTATCATGCCTGCGCAATCACGGCAGGGAATTCTTTTCCGAGATCGGTAGGACAGGACAACAAGCAATGCGCCGCAAATATCCTGGCATGGCTGGCAAGTGGGGTAAAAGAGGTGGGCGGCCAAAGAAATGCAACCTGAGGGACATCGTGGGGTGAGCCAAGAAATAAGTAGAAGGAGGAGCGGACCCGCCTTAAACCAATCTTGGCTCCCCCTCCCATTATACAACAGAGAGACGCATGAACCTTTTCTTGAAAGGTGCCCTGCTCAGCTTAAGTGAATAGTGAAGACTTACTTGGAACCTTCCGAAGTGACATCATTGGAGGAAGTCGCAACGAACCTCCGTGATAAGCTGCTGATTCACCTTCTGTTCCATCTCGGTTGCAGAATCAGTGAGGCTCTAGCTTTGGCGGTTGAGGACGTGGACTTTGAGCGTGGCACAGTTACCATCAAACATCTCAAAACCAGCCTGAAGCTATCTTGCAGCCAATGTGGACAGCGAATCGGCAGAAGCCACACGTTCTGCCCCAAGTGCGGGAGCAGGATCACGAAGGCTCAGGCCGAGCAGCTGGAGCGTCGTCGACAAAGGATGCTACCACTCGATGCCGATACCTTGGACATGCTCAAAGAATTCGTCAAGCGCGGTGGGCCGGTTGTGAAAGAGGGCAAGAAGGTGATTTTCGGCATCCACAGGCATCGAGCGTGGCAGGTTGTAACCGAATGTGCCGAAAAAGCAGGACTGCCCAAGCTAGTTAACCCCGAGACCGGGAAGACCCACAATGTCAGTCCGCATCGCCTGCGGGATGGCTTCGCGGTTCACGCAGTAAAGCTTGATGACTCTGGCGACGGTTTGAGACTTCTTCAAGAACATCTCGGTCATCACAGCTTCGATACAACAGCTCGGTATCGAAAGATATCCGGGACAGAACACCAAGAATGGTATTCAAAACTCTGGAACAAGAGGTATTGACCGGCACACCTTCTATCTCGAGGATGAGACAAAGTGGCTGAACTGCTGAGACCAGTCAGGGGTGGGTTTCTCCGCCCCTTCGGCTGTGCCTGGTTCATCTGGCAGCTTCTCTTGGGCAACGGACCACACGGGTCGCCCTCAATCGACCCCGAAGTTGGTGCGTGCCAGGCCGACATCTTCCATCACTACAAGGTGGCACTAATGAAAGCCACTGCCATCGACCGGGCAACAAGAGCAGAAGAAAAAATGGCCAAACGCCAAAAGCGTCGCATTGACCCAGAAAATATAGAGAAGTTAACCCAAAGATATCTTAGCGTCATGCCCTACAAGGCTCAGGGCTGCCGATTCCACAGCTTCGTCGTCTACTTTTCAACACTGCAGCGACTGGGTTGGGTTGAACCCACCGGACGGGAAGAACCATCGAGTTTCCAAGATCATTACCCGCCTAGTCCGCCACGCCGATACTTCCGTCTCACCGACGCCGGTAGAACTGCTCCTGAGACGGCCTGGGCCAATCCCCAGCGTGCTCTCTACGGCTGATGTCCGGCCGACCGGACATGGGCCGATAATGTTTGGTTTTGTTTATGAAATCTGGGGTAAATGAGAGGAGAGATTCTTCTTTAAAGGGCGTTCACGTGCTGTTCAGAATTGTGTTCAAATGCCAGATACAGCGTTCAGATAAGGTTCAAGTTTCCATGATTTTTCGCTGCAAAAATCACCTGTAAAAGGAGGCTAAAGGTGGAACGATTAACAGTGAAGAAAAAACTGGCGGTTGTCAGGCTCTACTTCTCCGGCCTATCCTATGATGAGATTGCTGCCAAATGTGGTGTCAGCAAAGGGACAGTCGCCAATGTAGTTGCCGAGTTGAAGGCAGGCACGGTCCCCGAGGCAGCGGATGTCGGTGAACATGTTGAGCTGCTTCGGGAATTATCGATCGACTTGAAACAGTCGAAATTGACCCCTGCGCAGTGCGCTATAGGACTCATCCTTCTCACCCGGATAAGTGAATGTGGACTGGAACCGGCCGATATCGACCGCTGGCCGATGATCCTCAAGGCGGTGCGGAACGAAGATGATGCCGGGGAGTTTGTCCGCCTCATCTACAGCATTCAAGAAGTTCAGCAGAGGAGCGGCCTGGGCATTGAAGCTCTGAACAAGAAAGTCCATGAACTGGAGAAGAAAGCGGCCGACCTAGAGCCGGTGTCGGGCAAGCTGAAGGACTCCAAGAAGGAGCTCGTCGACCTCACCAAGCAACGAGATGAACTCACGAGTTCGGTGGCGATGCTGGAGCAAAGAGGTGAACTGCTGACTCCCCAGGTTAAGGAGCTGGAAAAGCGAGAACGGAACCTGTCACGGCGCATTGCTGATATGGAGCCGAAGGCCGAAAAAGCGGAATTGACCATCTCCGCCGTGAAGCGGGAGATGCAGAAACTTGAAGATCTGGGGCTTTCCCTCAAGGAACTGGCCGAGTTCAACGGGAAGTTAGAGGAGATTGCCCAGCATCACACAATCAAGCCTTCCGAACTCAGGAGTCGCCTGCTACAGGAGCTCCAGACCCTGGATAAAGGACTGGTACTCGAAACCCTAATCCGGAGCGCGCAGCAGGAGTTGGAGAAAACGGAGCAAGCTCTTGTCATGACCAAGAAGGAAGTGGAAGCTGCAAAGGCAGTCGTTCACACTCTCGGACAGGAGAAAACGAACCTCGAGGCCAGTATTAAGGAAATGAGGGAAAACATCATGCGGGAAGTCGCCAGAATGATCCCTCTCGCTCAGGATACCGTTGATAAATTTGGGGAGGAACTGCGGCGCGGGAGTGACGAGGCCCTGGCTGAGGTACGGCGGGTTAAGGATGAAGCTATAGAAGTTGGCAAAGACGTGGGACGATACGAAGGAATCTTGAAGTCTTGCGAATGGCTCGATGACTTGCTGGGCCTGGTGCAAGGTGAAGAGAACATAGCAAGCAAACGTGTGAGGACTATTGTTCTATTGGTTGTGCGGGCTCTCTACATTTGGTTAAAGCGTCAGGACTCTCTATCTTTCGCCCTTCTACCGGATACCGTTGAGATACTAATCAATGAGCTGGAACGATGGGAAGTCTGAAATCATTTCATGACCGTTTGAAAAATCTGCACTCTGAAAGCAAGAGGCTAATTGAAGCGAGGCTTGCCTTGAACACCTTATTTGCCGAAGAGGAAACCCGGCTAGAGCGAGAGGAGGAGGTATCAATCCTGCAGGGAGTACGTCGTAGTATTGTGGAGCAGTTACAGCGGTTAAGAAATGTTGAGACTTCAGCCAGCTGCGGGCACAGCCAGGCGAGCGCTGTATTATTCGTGGCGGAGCTGGCTGCTACTGCAATAGTTTCACAGGGCAATCGGGCTTCCGCTATAAAGGATTATCTACTGCGTAAGGCGACTGACAAAAAAGAGCCTTTCGGGCTGGTTATGGTATGTGTCGGCCCCAGAGGACTGCCTGATGATGTGGAGGGTGTCTCTATATCTAAGTTGGCGCGTGAATCGAGTCGACTGGAGCCCGAGATTGTGAACAAACTGCAAGGCGATGGCTATCTCCTTTTCGGCAAAGAAGTATTCTCGTCCTTGATTGATAAGTTGATCGCTGATCTTCGTCATGGAAAGCTACGGCTGCCCATATCTAGGGAGACACTGTCGGACATTGTGGAATCGAGCAAGTCAAAGTCTAGTATCAAGATTGTGCCAATAGAATAAATTGCAAGCTAGCTATCAGGCCAGTCCCCTCGGTCTTGCCCTTGATGCTGCCCGCTCTCTCCTGCGGCTCTGCATTGGCAGTCTCGTCACCTTAGAGTAAGGCTGTAGTCGCCATTTCAGCCGATTTCATTTATCCCAAGCAAAACGAAACTGCCCGCCCGATATCACGAAAATATAGGTTCATTCTGTTAATGAACAAAATGTCCTTTTGTTCAATAATGAAATCATAGAATTTGAACCTTAACAAATAGCAATCACAGGGCGATTGCTCATATTGGAAAGCTGAAGCCTGAACCTTGCCTTATTCCTTGCTCCAGTCTAGTGCCTCTAAAAGCAAATCCCTAGCCAGATGCTACCTAGCTAGGGAAATCTAACAAAGGGAGGAACTCCGCAATGCTAGACTGGCAAAAGTATATAGAAATAGCCGACAAGTTTCAACACAAAGCAAGGTATGAGGACAGGGAAGATTTGAGGCAAGACATCATACTGAGGCTTGCCGAAGTGGCTAGCAACAACGGACACAAGCCATTTACCGAAGCGTCAATGGTGAGAGTAGCTAGCTACGTGGCAATGGAATACTGGCACAACCTCAAAAGGCAGCCCACAATTCTAAGCCTCAATGAGGAAATAGACGATGGCGAGGGCAATAGCATTGAGCTATACCAGACAATAGCCGATGACAAAGCCATAGATTTAGAGGCTTGGCTAGATGCCAAAACTTGGCTAAATGGTTGTCCACATAGGCTCATAGCAATTGCCGATAAAAAGGTAAAAGGCAAGCCTCTAAATGGGAAAGAGCTAACCTATCTTTGCCGATACCGTCAAAAAGAGCTAGCAAAATGCCAAAAAGCCTTAGTCTGATGTAATGTTTTGACCTCGTTTTGTCATTATATTAGTGAGGGGGAAAGAGAGGCTAGCGGTAGCAGCTCTTAAGTAACCTTACAGCTTCAATAATTGCCTCGCTCTAATCAAAGTGCCTAAGCAAGGCTCGCTTAGGCAAATCTAAAATAAAGGAGGTGACAGATTGGAGCAAGTGAATATAGAAGGCAAGCGTTCGGGTGAAGGCTTTATAGCTCACAAAGACCAGCTTGTAAATGCTCTATCAAGAGCACAAGGCGAAAGGGTAACGTTGTTTGATAGCGATGTTACTCTAGGGCGCAAAGGCTTCTATGCTTACCTCAAGGCTTTAGCAGGTAGCAACATAGTCAAGGTTATTCCTGCTAATGGTAACGCTAGCGGTTCGCAGGTTATCGCCAAGGGCTTAAAGGTAATGTGTGGCAGCCACGAAAGCTACTTGCCTGATGGTGCTTGGATTGGCAAAGGCAAAAAGACTCTACCTTATACCTTTGTACAAATCCGAGTATCGCCGTGTAACGCTGTTATGCCAAACCTCGGCAGTGTCGAGCTAGCCGAAGCCTTGTCAAAGGTATTGTCATTCACCGCAACTGACGAGCAAAGAGCCGTCCTTCAGACGGTTAGGCTCTATCAAAAGGATGGCAAGCTGACCTTGACGGGGTGCGATGGCTTCAGCCTCAGTGAAGTTAGCTTCAACTTTGAGGATGGCGAAGGCGAAGCCCTAATTCACAAGGATGAGTTAAGAGGCTTGATACCAGCCTTACGCAAAGCCAAAAGAGTTAGGCTTAGCTTCGAGGAAAAAGCCGACGATGATGGCGGTTTGCTCAGTAAATCGGTAGTCATTGACACTGAGCTAGTCAGGTATAAATGCCAAAGCCAAAAGGGTGAATATCCTAGCTATGGCAAACTCATACCGACTGAGTTTACCGCTAACGCCAGTTTTGACGCTAAAGAGGCAACAAAGGCAATCCGAAGCCTCTTAGCGGTTTGGTATGACGATAGCTTGAAGCCTCTTTACCGACCTCTAATCCTAACCATTGCCGAGGGCAAGGTAATGATAGAGGCAAAAGAGGATAGAGGCAAGGCTGAAATAACAGCCGAAACAAGCGGGGAAGGCAAGGTAAAGGTTGAAGGCAGACGCCTCATACAAGCCTTAAAAGCCTGCGGCGGTATAGTGGAGTTGAAGCTAGTCAGTGCTAGCTCACCAGTGCTCTTTACCGTAGACAGCCATATCTGTTTAGTCATGCCTATGGCGATGGATAAAGCCAAGGCAGAGGCTAAAACCGAAGTCAAAGCAGAAGCCAAAACCAAAGCCAAGCCGAAAGGCAAGGTAAAACGAAAGGCGAAAGCCAAACGAACTGAGGCAACCGAAGCGGTAACAGAGCAAGGCGAGGTGGCAAAAGAACCGATGGCTGAAGAGCCTGAAGAGATAGTCGAAGAGCTTGAAGCCGTAGCCGTATAGACGCTTAAGCCGAAAAAGAGAGCCACGCAAAAAGAGGGGTGGATTAAGCCCCTCTTTTTGTCTTTTTCGGAGGTAAAGGGCTAGAGGGTAGGGAAACCTAACGGAGAACCTACCCTCTTTTTACGCCCAAATTTACAAAGAATGGAGGTAACTATGAGATGTCAATTTGGCGACCATAATGTCTCAAGCCTACTGAAGGTGTCCATTTATGGCAAAGGCATTTGGGTATGTCGGAGTTGCTATGAACTGATAAGAGGACATCGCAACAAGCCTTATTCAAAAGTGATGGACAAGGTCGCAATGCTTGAAGCTGGCTACCACGCAAATAGAAAGCTGACAAGAATGAATAACAGATAACAGCCTGAGAAGAGGTCGAATGCCGAATCCCGTAGGGCAATTACGCCCAAAATTACAAGGAAAGGAGGTGATTTAGATGCCGATTAAATGGAGCGCACTCGCTGTCTGTGAGGCTATGGATGAAGTCGAGGGTCTACTTGCTCGGGCAGCTCTCCCCCTTGCTGAGGCAAAAACTAGAGTGGGGAAGGCTACTGGCATAGCCCATCTGCCAGGATATATGGAGCAACGCCTTCGACGCCTGCTTTTCACCATTGACCGAATGCAGGATATAAGAGGTGCTATAGCTAGAGTTCGGGAAGATATCCCGCAAGATGCACTTACAGCCGAGAGGCAAGCTGGTAAGCAGCAACTCTTGGAGCTAGAGGTTGAGCCGTGCGTTATAAGAAAGCCAGACGACTTCATGGAAGCCGTGCATAAAGGAATAAGCCTCAGCTAAGAGCACGCTGGCTGGCGCGTTAACCTAGGCTGAGCGGTCGAAATTGATAGGGCAGCTATGTCCAGAAAGGAGGTGAAACATGACCCTTGGAAGCGTAAGCCGTAGGGATTTGCGGCTAGCATCAGTACAGGAGAAAGAAGAAACCTACAAGCTAATTGATGGGTTTGCTGAGCTAGGTATTACAGTCTCAATCAAGGAGCATGAAAGTGGCTTTCCCGCGGTGACTGTCGACTGCGGAGAGATTCATGTCCTCACCGATATCCTGAGTTTAGAGGAGTGGCGGGCAAAACAGAAAAAGGCGAAGTAAAGGTTCGAACTCCGTAGGATAACTATGCCCAAAAATTTGAAAGGAGGTGAATCATTGAAAGACTTAGATAGCCAGGTAGATGAGCTGGTTGGGACCTTTTTTGACCCCATCATTGTAATGCCCGGTGGCTGGGGCGACACTTTACCGGATTGGATTAAAAGCCAGATAACTTTGGAGAGGCTGGCTCAGAATATGAAAACTCTGAAGGGTGAACAACTGACAGCTACCGATGCTGAGGCTTGTGCCTATCTCTATACCGCCAGTCTGGAGGCTCCTATGGATAACGATTGGACGCGAATTTATCTTTATGTCGCTGGCAGGGTAGTATCAAGAGCGAGGGACACTAAAATCCCGGACGATATCAGGGTAGACTCGCTAAATGACTACCAGATACGACTCCTCCGAGACTTGAAGGACTGGATATATGGGCGAAGACTTAAAGCAAGGCAGGAAAGGCAAAAAATGGAGCAGGCACAGGCTATGGCAGAGGCAAAAGCCAGAGCACCAAAACAGCTCAAACTAGGCGTCTAATAACAAATAGGGTCGTGGAGCTAAATCCACGACCCTATTTTTATCTCTGAAGTGGCTATCATTCCATATAAGCGCTGCCCTGCCTTCTAATTTGTATTCTTGGCCATTGACATCGTAGGTGTGAATAGCATATTATCCATTCCAAAAAGAGGGAGGGTTAAATGCAAGCATACTGTATGAAGTGCCGTGCCAAAAGGGAAATGAAGGACGCTAAAAGGATAACCATGAAAAATGGCAAGCCGGCAACTCAGGGCGTGTGCCCTGTGTGTGGAACCAAGATGTTCAGAATTGGCAAGTAGACTTGCTCCTTACAGAGCCTAACAGAACTCAGAAGGGCTGGATTTTCCGACGGGATCTCCAGCCCTTCTATTTTACGAATCACACTTAACAAGTTATTATTCGGGGCTAGGGTTATTTTAGTTTTCCTACTCTTATCCTTCGAGGTTCACAAAGCATATTCAGTGGCGATAGGGGCAGGGATTACTGATCCCCACCCCTATCGTTGCCGGATGCTGGCCTGTTCTAGTCTTCGACAGCCTCTTACTCCGGCGCATTCTCAGCACCATCTACCTCAGCAGCATCGTTGCCAGCCTATTCCGTGTAGAGAATCTTTCCGTTACCAGCATCCACCTTGACGTCCATGCCGTTGCTCAGTTCGACGCTATATACCAGCACGCCGTTCTCGTTATCGAGCTCTATCTTAACGACAGTGGTTCCTGGATTGGCCGCAAGAGCAGCCGCTTCAGCCTGAGCGCTGGTGATGTTAGCCTTAGCCTGCAGAGCCGCCGCTTCATCAGCCTCACTCATGCCCTCGTACTGCGACTCACCAATGGTGATAGAACCCGTGTACTGTGGCTGCTGCTCTTCAATATTGTCTAGATCCGGGCCCTTTATGTTACCTTCAGCAGAACCAGTGATTGAGCTTTGTATAACAGCCTGTGTCGGAATGGTATTGG
>Ga0315555_1003402_pt1 | contig 10948 bp, 8 predicted proteins | sample SalMarSW160380MG_FD_202113 | JGI IMG/M metagenome (GOLD analysis project Ga0315555, IMG submission 202113) | Salt marsh sediment microbial communities from the Plum Island Ecosystem LTER, Massachusetts, United States - Salt Marsh Sediment SW1603-80 ...
AATTGCCTAGTGTAATCAGAAGTATGGATTGTCATCTTAAAAGTCCCTTGTGCAGTCTCTTCACCTTTAACAGCATCTTCAGCTTTTTTAATTATTTCCTCGGCAGTTTGACTATAAATAATTCCTGCAGAAAAAATAATTACAAAAAAAATCAAATATTTTTTCATAATGTTCTTCGATCTTATTTTAGAATGACTAAACGTTCAGTCAAAAAATAAGAATAAATTTTTATTTGTCAAAATTAATTTTGTGTTAATTGACAAATGATCCCTTTTTATCATTCCTAATAATGTCTACCGCTTGATTTAATGCAGTTTAAAAAATAAATTTATGAATGAACATTTAATCAATAAAAAATATTTATTATGCCAAGGTCGAAAGAACAGTTTGAAGAGATGAGGGGAAAAACCAGAAAAGTAATTCTTGAAAATGCATTAAAGTTGTTTGCAACTAAAGGATACCACGGAACTTCAATAAACGATATCGCTCAAGCTGCCGGAATATCAAAAGGTTTAGCATATAATTATTTCGATAGTAAGCAGAAATTGATTGAAGCTTTATTTGAACAGATGCTGGAAATCGGAGAGGATTTTGAGGAAATTTTAGACTCGTCGTTGAATGCTTACGAAAAAATGGAAGTATTGATTAATTTCTCGTTTCAATATATAGAGGAAAATGAGGAATATTGGCGCTTATATATTTCGTTTGTACTGCAGCCGGAAATACTTGAACAAGGCATGAGAGTTACGAATGAATTTAATACAAGGATTCTTAATAAATTTGAAAAACTGCTTAAGCAGGTTGGATTAAAAAACCCGGCTATTGAAGCAAGTATACTGGGAGCTTTATTTGATGGGATCGGATTAGATTATTTTATCGATAAAAAAAATTTCCCGCTTCAAAAAATTAAAAAATTAATTTTGCAGAGATACAGTAAAGAGGGGATTGAAAAATTAAAAGAGATCTGACTGAAAACAAAAGTCAAAAATAAAAAGTCAAAATATCCCACATGTCCGGTACAATCAATTTGAAGCTATAATTTAACCGGTATTTCTCACTCCTGCTGCAATACCGTTTACGGTAATTCTCAACAAAGAAACCAGCTTATCTCTTTTTGATTTGGGAAAGTTCTTCTCCCTGTATTGCTTTATAAACTTAACTTGTATAAAGCTTATCGGGTCAATATATGGATTTCTTAAAAGAAGAGAACTTTGTAAAGATTTGTTATGATCGAGCAGATCATTCTCACCAGTAATTTTTAGAATTGTTTTAATAGAAAGCTCATATTCTTTATTTATCATTTCAAAAATATCTTCGGCTGTTTTTTTGTATTTACATAAAGAAACATATTCTCTCCCTATTATCATATCGGTTTTAAGAAGAACCATTTCAATATTATTTACCAGCATTTTAAAGAATTCCCATTCATCATACATCTTTTTAATTTCATCCCACGAAGTGATTTTCTCATTTACACATTTATTTAGTGAGTATCCGAATCCATACCAGCCTGAGATTGTCTGCCTGTTTTGAGTCCAAGAGAAAACCCACGGAATAGCTCTTAAGGATTTGAAATCTTTATTCTTTTTTCTTGATGACGGGCGTGACCCGATTTCAATTTGTTCTATTATATCAATTGGCGTTGCAGTTCTAAAATATTCCGCAAAATTTTTATAATTAACTAATTGGCGGTAGCTTTCTAAAGCATTGGATGAAATCCTTTCAAAAATTTGCTGGTATTTATCAAATTTATCTTCGCCGTTTTTATATTTTGATTCTGCCGATGCAATTAGAACCGCCGAAGTAATAAACTCCAAGCTTTGATGAGCGATTTCAGGTATTAAATATTTTGAAGATATCATTTCTCCCTGTTCGGTAATTTTAATTTTCCCTTCGATTGTTCCCAAAGGTTGAGCCAGTATTGACTGACTCACAGGTCCACCGCCACGTGAAATGCTGCCGCCGCGTCCATGAAACAGGATCAATTCTATTTTTTCTTTATCGCACAATTTCTTCAAGTTTTTTTGAGCTTTATACAGTTCAAAATTTGATGTTACAATTCCGCCGTCTTTATTACTATCCGAATATCCTATCATTATTTTTTGGATTTTATTCCTGGTTTTTAAATGAGTTGCATATGCTTTGTTCTTAAAAAGCGATAGCATGACTTCTTGAGATTTTCTTAAATCTTCAATTGTTTCAAATAATGGGAGAATATCCAGATTTGATTTTATTATTTTACCCTGCTGCACAATAACTACACCAGCTTCTTTTGCAAGTAACAATGCAGTTAAAACATCACTTACGGTTGAGCAATTGCTAATTATGTAATCATTGCAGGCTCCAGTTGATATATTTTTTTTGCCCCAGTTAATTAATTCAATTTCATCAATAACCTGTTCTGTTATGCTTTTTAAATTACTGAAAGCATTTTTCAAAGGACGAGAACTTAAGATTTCTCTAGTTAAAATTTCGACTTTATCATCTTCGTTTAAAGATTCAAAGTTGGAACTAACTTCCGAATAACTCATAATATCATTTATTGCAAAACGAAGCATCGGGGAATTCTGCCGGATATCTGTTGATACCAAATGAAAATCAAATGTTTTTATCTTATAGATAAGCGGTAGAATTTTATAATCAGCTATTATTTCCCCTTTATTTTTTACAAGGCTGTTGTAAATCAATTGAAAATCTTCAAGCATTTCATTTGCATTTTCATATCCGGTTTCTTTGTTATCAATTGTATTCTGAAGTTTTTCTGCAATTAATAATAATTTAGTCCGGTAAATTTCAGAAGGATCGCGCATTATTCCATCACTAGTTTTGGAATCTAAAAGCTCTCTATCCTTTTCAACGGAACGTTGAAGCTTTTTATCGGTACCAATAATATTTAATGAAGAACTCAAAGAAGTATAAAGCGGAGGAAGATCTTTTAAATAAAGATTAATAATCTGGTTCTTATTATTTAATAGAGTTTCTTTGGTTAAATCTATGGTAACATAAGGATGCCCGTCTCTGTCCCCACCCATCCATGAACCAAAATTCAAAACATTCGGGGCGGGTTTATCGAAATTATATTCGCTTTTAAGCTTTGAATTTAGAGTTAAATAAAATTGTGGCATTATTTCATAAATAACATCCTTAAAGAAAAACAGTCCTCTTTGAATCTCATCCCTTACAGTTACTTTGTGAAAACGAATTTCATTTGACTGCCATAAAAGAGTAATTTCTGTTTGAAGCTGGATTTTAATTTCTTCTTCTTCTTCGGGGGTATTTTTTAATAATTCTCTTTTAAGCAATAATTGACTAATCTTTAATATTTTTCTTAAAATTGTCTGCCGTGTTGCTTCGGTTGGATGGGCAGTAAAGACTGGAATTATTCTAATATCATTTAATATTTTTTCCAATTCATTTTTATCCACACCTGCTTGAGATTTTTCTTTAAGATAATGCAAAGCCTCTTCAATTGAATTTTCATGGGGTGTATTATTTTGCATCAGGGTTTCTCTGTACCTTCTAATTCTATGAACTTCATCTGCCGCATTAACGAGAATGAAGTAAGTTGAAAAAGCTCGTACAACTTTATATGCATCTTCAATTGAAAGAGAATTGATCAATGAAATAATTTCTTTTCGCGTTTTTTCGGCATAATCTGTACGAAGGGATTTTGTAAGTGCTCTGAGTTTTTCCTCGGTTTCAAATAAATCTTTTCCCTCCTGCTCTTTTAGAATATTTCCTAAAATAAATCCTAATTCTCTAATATCTTTTTTTAATGGAGCGTCTTTTTCGGAAGCTTCCAGCTTATTTAAAGAAATTTTATTCATTTAACCTTTTGTTTTTTAAAGCTTTAAGAATATATCATTTTAGAACATATGCGAGTTACTTTAAAATCTGCAAAAATAAAAAAACTCACTATAGACGACTGGCACATTAATACATAAATTAAAATAAGTAGTAGTCAATATTATATCAATATTAAATATTAAATTAAATATTAAATTTAATCTATAAATTTAACATTATTTTATAAAATCGTATATGCTGCAGATTAAAATTAAAAATCAGCCTAATGATACTACATGCGGTCCTACAAGCCTTCACGCTGTATATAAATATTATGGAGACAAAATAAGTTTGAAGGAGGTTGTATCACAGGTAACTTATTTTAACGACGGCGGAACCCTTGCCGTGTTTTTAGCTTGCCATGCACTGGAAAGAGGTTATAATGTAAAATTATATACTTATAATCTTAATGTTTTTGATCCAACCTGGTTTAAAAATAATGTGGATATAATTTCAAAATTAAAAGAACAATATTATTATAAAAGAAATAAAAAATTAAAAATTGTTTCCAAGGCATATATTCGATTTTTGGAAATGGGAGGTAAAATACGCTATGATGAACTAATCCCATCATTATTGAAGAAATATTTTGAAAAAGGAATCCCTATCTTAACCGGTTTAAGTGCAACTTATTTGTATCAAAGTAAACGAGAGTCTACAATAAAAAATAACAGATTAAAATATGATGATGTTAAAGGTTATCCTATGGGGCATTTTGTAGTATTATGTGGTTATGACGAAGAAAAGAAGCATGTTGTAATAGCTGATCCATATACAAACCACCCCTTTAATAGTAATTACTATTCCGTTAAAGTTAGCAGGTTAATTAATTCAATTCTACTTGGAATTGTTACCTATGATTCTATATTATTAATTATTGAGCCTAAAGATAAAAAATGAGAAAAATTGTTGTAACCAATAATCCCGCCGACCTGGATTTTTATAGAGAAGATATTGAAATAGCGGCAGCCAAATCGTATTTAACTGAAAGTAAATATGCCGAAATAGAATCCGCAAGAATTTTTAATTTATGCAAATCATACAGGTATCAAAGCACAGGGTATTATGTATCACTTCTTGCAGAAGCCCGCGGGCACCGTGCATTTCCCAACATATCAACTATTCAGGATTTAAAGTCAAAATCTTTAATAAGAATTATTTCTGATGATATAGAGGAACTTATTCAAAAAAGTCTTTCCAAGATTCAATCAAAAGACTTCACATTAAGTATTTATTTTGGAAGAAATATTGCCAAACAATATGATAAATTATGCTTCCAATTGTATAGTCTATTTCAGGCGCCACTTTTAAGAGCAAAATTTTTTTACGATAAGAAGTGGATTTTGCAGAACATTTCACCAATTTCTTTGGTTGATATTCCTGAAAATCATAAACCATATGTTGTAGAATTTGCTCGTTCTTACTTTTCAAAAAAAAGATATTCATCTTCAAAAATATCAAGGGCTAACTACGATCTTGCCATTCTTTTTAATGAAGAAGACAAACTCCCCCCTTCGGATAGTAGGGCAATAGATAATTTTATCGAAGCTGGGGAAACTATTGGAATTAGAACTGAAATTATCGATAAAGAGGATTTCAACAGGATTCCAGAATTTGATGCACTTTTTATTAGGGAAACTACAGCGGTTAACAATCATACCTATAGGTTTTCTCGCAGAGCATTTGCCGAAGGATTAGTTGTAATTGATGATCCCTGGTCTATTTTGCAATGTACAAATAAGGTGTATCTTGCCGAGCTGCTGGGAAAAGCAAAAATCCCAACTCCCAAGACCATCATTGTTCATAAAGATAATATTCAATTTGTTGAAAAAGCAATTGGTTTGCCTTGCGTTCTTAAAAAACCAGACAGTTCTTTTTCGCAAGGCGTAACAAAGGTAAGTGATCGCGAAACCTTAAAAGTAGAACTCGAAAAGCTTCTCGATTCTTCCGATTTAATTATAGCCCAGGAATTTACACCAACCGAATTCGATTGGAGAATCGGGATACTGGATAAAACACCTCTTTTTGCCTGCAAATATTATATGGCAAAAAATCATTGGCAGATTTATGATTGGAATGAAAACGGAGATTCGAATTATGGAAATTTTGAAACCCTATTAATAAAAAAAGTTCCGCCCAAAGTTGTAGAAATTGCAGTAAAAGCTGCTAACCAAATCGGGGATGGACTTTATGGTGTTGATCTAAAGCAAAAAGGGGATAAGATAGTCGTTATTGAAGTAAACGATAATCCCAGTATAGATTTTGGTGTTGAGGATTTAAAATTGAAGGATAAACTATATCGGTTGGTAATGCAATCATTCAAAAATAGAATAGATAAGATTAGAAAAGTTAAGGAATTGCATTTATGATCTCCTCTATCCATTTATTTGGCGGTTATGGTGTAGAACTCGAATACATGATTGTTGATAACAAATCTCTTTCCGTAAAACCAATTGCGGATAAAATAATTTATGATGTTAAGGGAGAATTTGTATCTGATGTTGAATTTGATGAAGCAGCTTGGTCCAATGAATTAGTTTTACATGTTATTGAAATTAAAACAAATGGTCCAAGGAAAGATTTAAGTAAACTTGATGAATTGTTTGTAAAAAATGTAAAAGACATAAATAATATTTTACAGAAATATAACTGCATGCTTCTGCCGACCGGTATGCATCCCTTCATGGATCCATTGAAAGAAACTATGCTGTGGCCGCATGAATATAATGTTACTTATGAAACATATAATAAAATATTTGATTGCAGGGGGCCTGGATGGAGCAATTTACAAAGCCTTCATTTAAATCTTCCTTTTGCAGATGATGAAGAGTTTAAGAAGCTTCATGCAGCAATTAGACTTCTGCTGCCGATTATTCCCGCAATAAGTGCAAGTACACCAATTATAGATGGAAAAGTTTCAGGATATTTAGATACAAGACTTGAAGTTTATAGAAAAAATCAGGCAATGATTCCTTCAATTGCCGGTAAAATCATCCCGGAAAGAGTCTTCAATAAAGCAGATTATGAAAATAAAATTCTAAAGAAAATATATTCCGATTTATCTCCTTTTGATAAAGAAGGAATTCTTCATAATGAATGGGTAAACTCGCGGGGGGCTATTGCCAGGTTTGACAGAAACACAATCGAAATTAGAGTTATTGATATCCAGGAATGTCCGTCTGCTGATATTGCAATTGTATATTCTATTGTAAATACTTTGAAATTATTGATTGACGAAAAATGGATAAAATTAGAAAAACAAATTGAATGTGATGAAGAAAGATTGTTACAGATATTTCTTAATATAATAAAAGAAGGTGAAAATTCATTAATTGATGATGAAGAATATTTAAATGTTTTTGGATATACGGAAAAGAAAAAATGTTCGGCTTGCGAATTATGGAAATATTTAATGAATGAAATTATTGATAATTTCAATTTGCAGAAGGAAACATGGATTAAAAATATGGAAATGATTTTAGAATATGGCAGTTTATCATCAAGAATTATAAAATCTTTAAACGGTGATTTTTCACATAATAATGTCCTAAAGATTTATAATAATCTCTCCGGTTGTTTAGCAAATAACAAAATGTTTATCCCATGATCACGGTTATAACTTGTGAGCACGGGGGAAGCAAAATTCCCAAAGAATATTCAGATTTATTTAAAGAAGACAAAAATATTTTGGCATCACATGAGGGATATGATTTAGGTGCATTAGAGCTTGCAAAAGAAATATCAAAAAAAGCAGGTGGTTATTTTTATTACTCACAAATAAGCAGACTTTTAGTCGAACTAAATCGTTCAATTACAAATAAGAATTTATTTTCCGTATTCACAAAAAAATTAAATCAAAATGAAAAAAATGAATTATTAAAAAAATATTATTTCCCTTTCAGAAATAAAGTTGAAAATCAAATACGGAAATTAATATCCCGAAGAAACAAGATAATTCATATTTCCGTACATTCTTTTACTCCTGTTCTGAACAATAAAGTAAGAAATACAGATATCGGAATTTTGTTTGATCCTAAAAGGAAAGAGGAAAAAGATTTTGCTGTTTTATTTAGGAATGAATTATCATTATTGAAAAAAGGCTTAAAGGTTAGATTTAATTATCCTTATCTAGGAATTTCAGATGGATTAACTTCTTATTTGAGGAAGAAATTTAATCAAACAGATTATATTGGAATTGAATTGGAAGTGAACCAGAAATTTGTTCTCAATGATAAAAATAAATGGAAAGATTTAAAGAAAAATTTACAGGATGTCTTAACAATTGTAATGAAAACAAAGACTTTATTTTGATAATTTTCTTCATCTTTTTTTAACGATCCTTTTCTTATATTCGCATATTAAATTGTAATTTATTATAAAAGGAGAAATCATGCACCGGTTATCGATTGTTATTTTAATGTTGTTGGCAATAAGTTTTTCAGCTTGTGAGAAAAAAGAAGAACCTGAAAAAAATGCTGCTAATCAATCAGCTATGCAGTCTGAAAATCTTCATAAAGTTGTGGTTGAAGATAATATAAATGCGTCAAATTATACTTATTTGAAAGTTAAAGAAAACGATAATGAATATTGGATTGCTGTTCCGCAGATGCAGGTTCAGAAAGGTGAAACTTTGTATTTTGGAAAAGCTATGGAAATGAAAAATTTCCACAGTGAAGCATTAAATAGGGACTTTGAATCGATACTTTTTGTTGACCGTGTTTCAAAAACACCGGGTAATATGGATATTGTTCCTAATCATCCTAAACTTACTTCTGCTAAAGAAGATTTATCGGTAAAACCTCTTAGCGATGGCAAAACTGTAAAACAGATTTATGCTGATAAAAATGATCTTGCAGGTAAAACTGTTAAAGTGAGAGGAAAAGTTACCAAGTTTAATCCTAATATTATGGGACGCAACTGGATACACATCCAAGATGGAACAGGTTCATCAAATGATTATGATTTGATGATAACCAGTAAGGACATTGTAAAAGTTGGAGATGTTGTTGTTGCCGAGGGAACGGTTGCTGTTAACAAGGACTTTGGTGCCGGTTATTCTTATCCGGTTATGATTGAAGATGCAAATGTAAAAGCTGATAAATCAATGTAGGAAGGGGAGGGTTAAGGGTATAAGGTTATAAGGGTATAGAGGTATATCGTTTAATTCTATCGAAACTTACTTTATACCGTTATACCCATATACCTTTATACGTAATTATCATTTATCATTTGACTTCTGAAATATTAATGCTGCAGAATTTATACAATATCTTTTGTATGTTGGTGCCGGGCCATCATCAAAAACATGACCTAAATGACCGCCGCATCTGCTGCATAAAACTTCAATTCTATCCATTCCTAGACTATGATCTTCGACTAACACTACATTGTTAGGAGAATAGGGTTTCCAGAAACTCGGCCAGCCTGTTCCCGATTCATATTTTGCATCGGAACTGAAAAGTATTTGTCCGCAGCCGGCGCATTTATAAGCTCCTTTTTCATGATTATCAAGATATTTCCCGGTAAAAGGAATTTCTGTCCCTTTTTCGCGAAGTATATAATATTGTGAAGGTGTTAATATTTTTTTCCATTCAGCATCCGATTTTTTTACTGCAAAATGGGTACTGTCCTCATTTATAATTTTAATACCGTCACTTGTTACGGAATTTGATTTTATTACGCTGCATGATGCAGCTCCTAATATAAAATATGAAAACAATAAAATCAGAGCAATCAAATTTATTTTCATATAAATAACCTTATCTTTCTACTTTCTATTTCTGAAAAATATTTAACAAAAAATTACAAAAAGCAATCTAAAATTTTATCTAGAAATTCTTCCGGAATTATTAAAAATTTATCACGAAAATAAAAGACTGTATAAATAATAAGTAAAAAATAAAATAATGAAGGGAATTATTTCTTAAGAGCGCTATCAACTAACTGTTAATAATGTTGTAACCGTAAAAAAAGATGTGTTGTTTTTTAACACTATGTATAAAATAATTTTAATTTAATATTGACTATTCAAATGAAATAATATTACTTAACGATTTAATTTTAATCCTTTTATTTTTTATTTAGTTGTTCAAAGTTGCCCATTTGTAAAATACATATGATTATAAGAATATTTTTTTGTTACTTTTTATTTTTAATACAAATATTCCCGCAAAGTAATTTACCGGCGCATTCAGGTTTACCTGATAGCGCTGGTATAGAATTAAAAATAAAACCGGCACAAACAATTACCTCATCAATTTCTCCTTCTTCAATTGAAACTAATCCATCAGTTCTTAAAAGCAGTGTCTTTAAGTTAAATTCTGTTAATATGGAAAAGGATTCTTTGTTTTCATATAATAATGAACCGATGCCAAAATGGTATTCAATGGTGACCAATCTACCTTCTGATATGCTTACTTTTTATAATCAAGAATTTACTACCGACAATATTCCGAAATATTTAGGGATAGCTGTTTTAACTGCAGGATTAATTATGACTGATGAACAAACATGGCGCGAGTCTGAAAGATTTTATAATCGAACGCCGTTTAATAAAAGTTTCAGTGATTTTTTTACGGAAATGGGAGACGGCAGAACTCAATTTGGATTAGCAGCCGTTTTCGGCGCATACGGATTTATTGCCAAAGATAATAGGGCAATAAGAACTGCCAGTCAAATCGTTGAATCAGTTTTAGCTTCAGGTGCAGTTGTGCAGGTTATTAAACATTTAACCGGAAGAGAAAGTCCTTTCGTTGAAACCAAAGCCGGCGGTGCATGGAGATTTTTCCCAAATCAAATTGAATATCACAAGCATGTTCCTGCTTATGATGCTTTTCCTTCAGGCCATATTTGTACTTCTATGGCAGCTTTTATTGTAATTTCGGAAAACTACCCGGAAATAAAATGGCTTGAGCCTGCAAGTTTTGTATTAGCTGGTTTTATAGGTTTTGGTATGGCAAACAAAGGAATTCACTGGTATAGCGATTACCCATTAGGTATTGCCTTAGGTTATATCTTTGGTAAAATAGTTGCTCATCCGGTTTATTTAATAAAACCAACTACGGGAGAAAAAAAAGAAACACTAGGTATTATGCCGTATTTC
>Ga0315555_1003403_pt1 | contig 10947 bp, 12 predicted proteins | sample SalMarSW160380MG_FD_202113 | JGI IMG/M metagenome (GOLD analysis project Ga0315555, IMG submission 202113) | Salt marsh sediment microbial communities from the Plum Island Ecosystem LTER, Massachusetts, United States - Salt Marsh Sediment SW1603-80 ...
CCCGAAGCAAAACTTTATATCAAATGTATTCGGTATAACCGCTAATGCCAATTCTTATTCTTGCAAATAACCCAATGTTCTAACCCTGATTATGTTGAAATTTTGACTCACCCGAAAGATGTAGTTCCTTTTTCATCCCTTTGCTCGATTGAATCCTTTCCTTTTAATTTTTATCGTTTTTTATGAAAAAGATTAAATTATTAATAATTGAAGATAACCGGCTACTCCGCGATGGAATTATCGGGATGCTTAAAAAACAGCACGATATTGATATTATTGCTGCATCAGGAAATAGTACTTTTGCTAAAATCCGGCAAATTAAACCTAATATAATTCTTCTAGACTTGGGTTTACAAAATCACAATAGTCTGTCTGTAGTAGAGTTTGTAAAAAAAGATTTTCCAAATGCAAAAGTGATTATAATGGATATTGCACCTGTCCAGGGAGATATAAATCTTTTTGTTAAAGCAGGTGCCTCCGGCTTTATTATGAAAGATGCTACACTTGAAGAACTTCTGACTACTATTCATGAAGTTGCCGAAGGTGCTAATGTTATTCCACCTAATTTAACCGAATCTCTATTATCCAAGATAATAGAACATGCGCTTAAAGGTGGTAAAATAAAGCTAAAAGAAGCAGTTCGTATGACAAAAAGGGAAAGGGAAGTTATCGGACTAATTGGTGATGGTTTAAGCAATAAAGAAATAGGGCAAAAGCTGCATGTTTCAACTTTTACTATTAAAAGTCATATTCATAATATAATGGAAAAGCTTACATTGCATACACGTCTGGAGGTTGCAAACTATTCATACTCAGCCGGAACTCTAAAAAAGGTTATCAAAGATATTTCAATGGTTAATTAATTAGAAGAGTAAATAAAATGAGCAAAAGTCACAACACTAAAAAGAGTTCTAAAAAAGAACCCGCTAAAACAATGAAGGAAAAAAAGGCGGTTAAAAGAGAAAAGAAAAATCAGAAAAAACATGGGTTCCTCGAACAGTAATTTTATTTTCTGAACCTTCCGTTTTGTTTTAGATATCTTTGTTTAAAAATATTATATTTTTGTTGGCTTAAGCATTATAAAGCTTTGGTATTTTTATATGGGGATTACTATTAAATTCATGCCGTTAAGCGGGCTGTAAAATAAATTTCCATAAGTTGTTCTATTTATTATCCTAAGTAAGTCATTAATCTCTTTACCTTCTTGGATTTTCTTATCTTTCTCAAGGCTTTTTCTCTTATTTGTCTTATCCTTTCTCTTGTAAGATTAAAATTATTCCCTATTTCCTCAAGAGTTAATTTATTTTCTTTTCCGATACCAAAACTCATCATTAAAACTTTTATCTCCCTCTCGGAGAGAATAGACAACATACTTTCTATCTCCTTTGTAAGAGATTCTTTTGTCAGGTTCTCGTCCGGTGAGGGCTGGTTATTATTTTGAAGAATATCCAGCATGTTTTTTTCATAACTATCATCGTTTTTCAGAGGAGCATCTATTGAAAAGTGTGTACCTGAAGCCTTAAGTGCATGTACTACTGCTTCAATTGATATATCAAGAATTCCTGCAAGTTCTTCGTTCGTAGGTTTTCTATCATATTCCTCCTCAAATTCTTTTGAAGCTCTAAATATCTTTCTCAAATTCCCGATAATATTTACCGGAAGATGAACGATTCTTGATTGATCGGCAATTGCCTGGGTTACACCTTGCCTTATCCACCATACCGCATATGAAATGAATTTAAATCCGCGTGTTTCGTCAAATTTTTGTGTCGCTCTGATCAATCCTAGGTTGCCTTCATTTATTAAATCGGTAAGTGAAAGGCCCTGGTTCTGATATTGCTTTGCCACTGAAACTACAAACCGCAGATTAGACGTTATTAACTTATTTCTTGCATTCTCATCACCTTTTCTTATTTTGACCGCAAGGTCGAATTCCTCTTCCGGGGTTAATAGATTAACTTTACTTATCTCCGTAAAATATTGATCAAGTGTTTTACTTTCGCGAACTGTTAATTGTTTTGTTATTTTCAATTATTTTTCCCGTCTCTTAGATTTATGTGTCTTAATAACTATCACAATGTTTATAAATAAATGATATTATGAAGGCACTGAAACTTATGGAGATGGAATATAATGAAATAAAAGATTGGAAGAAATGTTTATGGTTTTCAATTTAGTGGTATCTGCATGTAAGGTCAGTAAAATTATTGAGAGGTAAATGGACGATTTTTGTTCTACTATTTTTACTCAAAGCTTGGTTTTATATTAGTTCCCGGTATTGAGCCAATTTACCGCTTCTTCTATATTATCAAAATATTTAAAATTACTCCATTTAGCATTATGTTCGATTTTCTCGAAAAATAAACGATCATCTTTTATATGTGAAATGACAATCGCAATTTTGTCGAATTCCTTAAACCCAAACTTTTCTAATGCTGCACCGTCGGTATGCAACTTATAAATTCCTGCTCCCTCCAGTTTAGTCTCTGTGTGGTTAATTAAAAACTTATGGCAGCTATTTTCATGAGCTATTTTTAGTGCCTCAACTGAATACTTTTCTGCCAATTTAAAATTTAATTTGCCTTTTACTTTTATATCAATAAAATTTTTTTCACTCTCATAATCAATTGCATAATCCATTATAATCCTTCTCTAATTCTTTTATTCTCTTTAATGATAGTCACCAAATTTAAACTTTAATAAACTTAGCGGCCGGGGCATAGCAAATCGAACAATTCTTATCCGGCTTTTCAGATAAAATATTACCGCAGAATGGACAGAGATATAATGTGCTGTCCATTAAATCTTTGCCGTGTTCTAGAGCTGATAAAGCTGAAAAATATAACTGTGCATGAGCCTCTTTAGTTTTAATGTTATTTTCAAATCTACGCTTTGCTTTATGATTATCCGTTACGGCCTGTTTCATCGAAGGGTACATAGTTCTATTTTCATTGTTTTCTCTAGCAATAGCAGCCTTTAGATTTTCCAATGTTGAACCTACTTCCTTTAACGCATTCAACTTGCCCTGAGCATGAATTCTTTCAACTTTAGAAGACAGTTTAAATAAACGAGCTATATTTGGAAAACCATCCTGCCGGGCTTTTATAGCAAACGCACTATATTTTAGATTCGCCTGACTCTCATTTGGAAATGCAAGTTTTAGATTCTCTTCTGTTTTTGTCATTTTTTCCTTTATACAAATATTTAAAAAAAATATTTTTTATTTGATCAAAAAGTTCTCCTTCGATATCTCTTCATTTACACTATATGATTGAGAAAATATGATTAACTAAAATTATATTCAATAAATAAGGATTATAAAATTAGATGAACCTTTTAAAATATTGTATTAAATAATAAGAATATTTTTTGTGTTAATCTATCCACCAAAGGGATGAAAAAGGGATTAGTTCTTTAACTATTATAATACAGATATAAAATCAATTTTTTTAATTGAAGAGCAGGAAGATTAATCCTTCTCCCGTCCTTTTGCACTATTACATCACAATTTTTAATCTTCTATTAATCGGTATTTAATCTTAACAGACCAGGAATATAAAGGCGATTCTATTTAAAAAAATCGCCTTTTTTAATCATTTGATTATTTTAATACATTCCACCCATATCACCCATACCGCCTCCGGGCATTTGAGGCATTGCAGACTCTTTTTCTTTCTTCTCATAAACAACTGCTTCGGTTGTAATTAACAGAGAAGCTACCGATGCTGCATTCTCTAAAGCAGTTCTCGTAACTTTAGTAGGATCAATAACGCCTGATTTTATTAAGTTTTCATAAGTTTCAGTTGCAGCATTAAATCCGAAATCATCTTTACCGTCTTTTACTTTCTGCAGCACTACTGAACCTTCTATACCGGCATTATTTACTATTTGTCTTAACGGTTCTTCAAGAGCTTTCTGGACTATTTTTACGCCTGTTGTCTGATCTAAATTATCTCCCATAATTTTCTCCAGACCGGGGATTGCTCTAATAAATGCAACGCCGCCACCGGCAACAATTCCTTCTTGAACTGCTGCACGGGTAGCATGAAGTGCATCTTCAACCCGGGCTTTCTTTTCCTTCATTTCAATTTCCGTAGATGCGCCTATCTTTAATACTGCTACTCCGCCGGAAAGTTTTGCCAATCTTTCCTGTAGTTTTTCTTTATCATAATCGGAAGTAGTTTTATCAATCTGGGCTTTTATTTCATTAATTCTTTTCTTTATATCATCTGTTTTCCCGGCACCTTCAACAATAGTGGTGTTATCTTTATCAATTACAACTTTTTTTGCACTGCCAAGATAAGATATTGTTGCATTTTCCAATTTGAATCCTCTCTCTTCGGAAATAACGGTACCACTGGTTAATACCGCTATATCTTCCAGCATAGCTTTTCTTCTATCACCGAATCCCGGTGCTTTAACAGCAGCGACCTTTAAAGTTCCTCTTATTTTATTAACTACTAATGTAGCAAGAGCTTCTCCTTCAAGGTCTTCGGTAACGAGCAGCAGTGCTTTTCCTGCCTGGGCAACCTTTTCCAAAATAGGAAGAAGGTCTTTCATTGCCGAGATTTTTTTATCATGAATCAATATATACGCATCTTCAAGTATTGCTTCCATGCTTTCCGTATTGGTTACAAAATAGGGTGATAGATAACCTCTATCGAACTGCATACCCTCAACAACTTCAAGCGAAGTCTCGGTTCCTTTTGCTTCTTCAACAGTAATAACTCCATCTTTTCCGACTTTTTCCATAGCATCGGCAATAAGTTCGCCAATAGATTTATCATTATTAGCTGAGATAGAACCTACCTGAGAAATTTCATTTCTCCCTTCAACATCGCGGCTGATAGATTTTAAATATTCGACAACATTATTAACTGCCAAGTCAATTCCTCTTTTTAAATCCATAGGATTTGCACCGGCAGTAACATTCTTTAAACCTTCACGGTAAATTGCCTGAGCCAAAACCGTAGCAGTTGTAGTACCGTCGCCGGCAACATCACTTGTTTTAGTGGCAACTTCACGAACCATTTGTGCACCCATATTTTCCGTGGGATCTTCAAGTTCAATTTCTTTAGCAACAGAAACACCATCCTTTGTTACTGTAGGTGCACCAAATTTTTTCTCCAGGATAACATTACGACCTTTAGGTCCTAACGTAATTTTTACAGCATTTGCCAGTTTATCCACGCCTCTTTTTAGTTTAGTACGGGCTTCACTGTTAAATTCAATTAATTTTGATGACATTGTTAAACCTCATTATAATTATAATTTTCAAAATTTATTTACCAATTATTGCGAAAATGTCACTTTCGCGCATAATTAAATATTCCTCACCTTCAACGGTAACCTCTGTACCGCTGTACTTTCCATACAGAACTTTATCCCCTTCTTTTACTTCCAATTTAAATTGTTTTCCATCTTCAGTAACTTTTCCCGGGCCAACGGCCACTATAGTTCCTTCAATAGGTTTTTCTTTTGCTGTATCAGGAACAATGATTCCACCTTTTGTTATTTCTTCTGTTTCCATTGGCTTTACAATAACTCTGTCAGCCAACGGTCTTAAATTAACTTTAACCATTTTTTAACCTCCAATAAAATATTTTTTTTAATTATTAGCACTTTTATTACGGAGAATGCAAGATTAAGAAAATATAATGCATTGTGCTAAGTAAAGTAAGAAGAATTGATATGTTAATCTATCCTGCAAAGGGATGAAAAATGGATTAGTTCTTTTATATCCGTGTTGATAAAAGGGAAGCTAATAATCTCAGATAAGGAATCAGAGGAGGAGAAAACTTTAGAGCCTTCTCTTTTCTTTTCAATCGGCTGAAAGAAGGTACGAACCGAACAATCTCTTTCCAAATCTCCTTCGGTTAATTTATTTTTGTAGCAATATTTATATTCCGAAAAGGGAGCAATATTATTGCGAAAGACTAACTAATCAATTAATTTGCAATATAAAATTTAATCCATTTATAATGATCTGATGAATGAATATTTCAAGTTCATCGGGACTCAGCCAATTAAATGAAAAAAATTTCAATTTTAGTTATAGAAGATAATCGACTTTTGCGTGAAGGTATAACCGAGATGATCCGTGAACAAGATGATCTAAAAGTAGTAGGTGCCTACGGTGATTGTGCAAAAGCGCTGCAATTTGTACGCAAATCCCAGCCAAATATATTGCTTCTGGATCTCGGCTTACGAAATCAAAATAGTTTAAACCTTGTTAAAGTATTTAAAAAGGATTTTAAAAAGATAAAAGTTATAGTTATGGATCTTGTCCCTTTACAGGAAGATGTATTTGTATTTGTTCAGGCAGGGGTTTCAGGTTTTATACTTAAAGAGGCAACTGTTGATGATTTTCTTTCGGCTATTAGAGCGGTTGCCAGTGGAAATAAAGTGCTCCCCCCGCATTTAACAGAATCACTCTTTTCCCAGATTGTTGATAAGGCAATAATAGAATTAAACCCTGAGAAGTTAATTGGTTCTGTAAAAATGACAAAACGGGAACGGCAGGTTATAGATTTAGTTTCCGACGGTCTAACGAATAAAGAAATTGCACAAAATCTTCACCTTTCAACTTATACTGTTAAAAGCCATATCCATAATATACTTGAAAAGCTTGCTCTGCATACACGTGTACAGATTGCAAAATACGCACATACCTCTGAGGATTATAGTGCTGGAGTGAAATCAATTTCATTAATTGAAGAATAAGAGGATTAATACTTTTTCCATCCCTTTGCACTATTGATGAAACATTCATTTTTCTATATCATAGTGAATAATAATAAAATAAATTAAAAAAATTTAATAACAAGAGCTTTTTGTTATTATGCAAATAATTGAAGAAAAATGTTCCAAGGAAATTATGATAAAGGTATAGAGGAAATATTTTCTACCGGTAAGCAACATCTCTGGGGAATCGTTCTTGCAGGGGGAGAAGGAAATAGATTAAAGGATTTAGTAAAAAAGCAATATGGATACCACAGACCGAAACAATTTTGTACTTTCATAGGTACACGTTCATTAATCAGGCATACTCTTGACCGTGCACTAAAGATTATTCCACAAGAACATCTGTTTACAGTTATAACTAAACATCAATATAAATATGCTGTCGAAGAAATAGGAGACCCCTTATCAAAAATGACAATTACCCAGCCATGCGCACGCGAAACTAGTGCAGGAATTCTTTTGCCGATGTTAAAGATTAATCAAATTGATCCTGAAGCAATAGTAACAATTTTTCCTTCCGATCATTTTATTAATGAAGAAAATCATTTCATGGATTATGTAAAAGAAGCTAATTTATTTGTAGTGAATAATCCCGATTCAATTGTAATGCTCGGCGTGAAGCCGGATCGAATTGAAAGCGGATATGGCTGGATAGAACCGGGAACCACGATTTTATATAAGGATGGAAAAATAATTAAGCGTGTTAAAAGATTCTGGGAAAAACCTGATCCTGAAAAAGCAGAAATACTATGGTATAATGGCTGTCTTTGGAATACTTTTGTTCTAATTGGCAGAAGCTTAACATTTATTAAGCAAATGCAAAATTGCATTCCCGAAGTATTTAATGCATTCGAACCTATTCGAAAAGAGATCGGTTCTTCACGCGAAGAGATCGCTATCGAGAGGCTGTTTAAATTTGTACCTTCAATTAACTTTTCACGGTTTGTCCTGGAAATGATCCCCGAACATCTATGTGTCATGGAAGTTTCAGATATTTACTGGAGTGATTGGGGAGATGAGAAACGCATTAGAAACGATCTGGAAAAATTAAGTTTAATTATGGTCGATTCGGTTGCATCTGAAATAGATTAGATTAATAACTATTATTACTTTCTTTTGATTTCTACTTTCTTTAGCTAACAGATATGAACCCGCATAGCCGGAACCAACTAGGAGTATGAAGTCAGCAAACATATTTCTTTTTAACAAATTTAGCTGAGTTAATAAAACAAATTATATCAATAATATATATTAAGGAGTGCTAGAAAGATTTCTTAGCCTCTTTAAAACATTCTTCATTAATGTATAATTATTTTTTATTCCTAAAAAAGGATTAGTTCCTTTTTCATCCCTTTGCTCGATTTACTTACTATTATTTTCTTCATAATATGATGGTGCTTAATTACCAGGAAAGAGGTTTTATATGTACCAGATAAATAGTAAAGGAGACTGGATCGCTCTTAAAGAAAGGATCAGGTTAGCATATCCAACAATAACCGAAGAAGATTTAAAATTAAACCATGGTGATGAATTCGATCTTTTAGCCAGGTTACAAAAAAAATTTTCAAAAACTAAGAGCCAAATTATTAAAATGATTGATAAACTGTAGTAAGCTTGTCTGACTGTAAACAACTATACAGAATTTATTCAAGAGTAAGATATAAATAATAAAAGCTCAACGGAAATATCATAAATAAAAAGGACCAAAATGAAATATTTAATAATATTCTTAGTAATAACATTTTTACCGTTATTTGCCCAGAACAATAAGAATAATGACAAAACAGCACTTGAGATTCAAACCAAAGAATGGATGACTAAAATATCATCTGATCCTGAAATGCGGGATGCAATGATGGCAATGATTCTGAATGAAACAAATGGGAACAAGGAAGAAATGACGAGTTTGGGAAAAACAATAATGGACAATCCCGGGATGAATTCTATTATTGCAGGTATGATGCAAAGAAATACTAATAGTGATAATATGACGGTTCCCTCCCGTACCATGATGGGAGACAGTACCAGCAGTAAGACTATGAAAATGTCGGGTTATAAGCTAAACCAAAAAAAGTAACTTAATAATCTAATAATCCCAAAATATGATTGAACCAAAAGAGTTTTATAGAAAACTGGATTCTTTGCTCAGTAAAATACATGGTGTAAAATCCGGTTCCGACTTTCTTTTTACTATTGTTGAGGATCTTGAAAAAACTTTCAGCAGTGATCTTCATATCGGAAGAGGACGTATATATGAAAAAAATGGTATAGAGTATGGCTTAATTTCATCTCTTTCAAATTGTGAGAATGTAGATATCGAAATAAATCTTCCAACAAGTTCAAACGCAATACAATCCATATTAAATCACAAAACATATATTTTCGATAACACCGGATTTGATATCCGTAAGAAAAACAACCCCAGGAAAAAATATGCAATTCCCGCAGCAATTACTGTGCACAATCAAGAACACGATTGGATTTTAATTTTCGAATTAAAAGATGGATGGATACGTGAAGAAATTGAATTTTGTCTTAATGCGGTACGGGCAGTATTGAATTATAGGCTTTTGTCCGAGTCAATAAAAAATGAATATGAACAAGCTTATCTAATCCAAAAAAGTTTACTTCCTACCTCTTCACCAAAAATTACCGGTTATCAAATTGCCGGAAATTCCCGGCAAGCAGAATTGGTGGGAGGTGATATATTTGACTATTATAAATTCAATGAAGAAGAGTTTGGGTTCTGCATTGGGGATGCAAGCGGGCATGGAATCCCTGCTGCACTATTAGCGCGTGATGCAATTATTGGGCTGCGTATGGGGCTGGAAAACAATATGAAGATGGTGCACACGCTTAAAAAATTAAATAGAGTAATATTCCAAAGCGTTTATTCAACCAGGTTTATTTCCCTCTTTTATGCTGAAATGGAATTAAAAGGTAATTTATTTTATATTAATGCAGGCCATCCTCCACCAATCTTAATACATGATGATAAGGTAATAGAACTGGAATCTACAGGTCTTGTATTCGGTGCTCTCCCTGAAATTGATCTTCGGCGGTCGTATATAAAAATACATCCGGATAGCGTTCTTGTATTATTTAGTGACGGAATTGTGGAAAGACAAAATAACAATGGGGATGATTTCGATTTAAAACGCTTGAAAGAAATAATTATTGAAAATAAAAATATGGAAGCTCAGGAAATACTAAATGCAATTTTTGAAGCAGCTAACAAATTCGGCGATAAGAAAAAATGGAAAGATGATGCTACGGTGGTGGTAATTAAAAGACTTAAATAATCCACTATATGAACAAGTCGAACTTAGATTTCTAATCCTTTAGGATTAATCCCTTTTCTATCCGTTAGAGCCATTTATAATTTAGTCTATTATCCATACCTTATACGAATATAATACTGTTTGCTAACAATAGGATTGTTTGATGGACAATTCTCATTGTAATTTATTGTATATTGTATTAAGATAAAAGGAAAGTGAAAATAGGTAGTAATATGAACGGTAAACTTCAGGTCGGAATAATAGATCTAGTATCCAAAAAACCAAACAAAAAATTATTTGCACGCATAATGAATGCGAACTTTGCAAGTATAATGCCTCAAGTTGTAGGAGTGTGGTGTGAAGAAGAGGGACATGACGTAACCTATATTTGTTATACAGGAAAAGAAGACCTGATTAAAGAACTGCCGCAAAATGTAGATGTAATATTTATCGGTGCATTTACCGAATCTGCGCAAACAGCTTATGCTCTAAGTAATTTATTACGGTCACGTGGTGCAGTGACTGTATTAGGAGGGCCGCATGCCCGCTGCTACCCTGAAGATGCCGTAAAGTACTTTGACTATGTGGTAGGATTTACAGATAAAAATATTATTCATGAAATTTTATATGACTGTTCACCCCACCGCCCGGAAGGTTTGCATCTCACTGCACATAAGCAGCCTTTATCACTTCCCGGGGTAAAGGAACGGTGGAAATTTATTGAACCAACTCTAAGGAAAGCACCGCTAATAAAAATGATTCCTATGCTCGGCAGTTTGGGCTGCCCTTACACATGCAGTTTCTGCATTGATTCAACAGTAGCTTATCAACCATTAGACTTTGATGTTATGAAAGAAGATTTGTCGTTTCTTCTTACCAAGTTTAAACGCCCTCTTGTCGGATGGCATGATCCTAATTTTGG
>Ga0315555_1003407_pt1 | contig 10943 bp, 9 predicted proteins | sample SalMarSW160380MG_FD_202113 | JGI IMG/M metagenome (GOLD analysis project Ga0315555, IMG submission 202113) | Salt marsh sediment microbial communities from the Plum Island Ecosystem LTER, Massachusetts, United States - Salt Marsh Sediment SW1603-80 ...
ATCGCTTCGATATTAACCTTTGAGTGGCATTTACAATGCCATGCCACCAATCCTCTGGGTCCTGTTCAGCGCCCCCTCCCGGAAGTAAGGTAAGCCCGGTTTTTTCAACCTCCCAATCCAGCACTTCTCCCAGAACGGATACCAGGGCCACTTTCGGTCCGGAGGTGCCCATATCGATCGACAGGATATACTTATTGCCAGTGTCTTTGGCTTCCATTCTTTGTCTCCAATATAGCAGAGGCTTTAATCAAATAAGATAGACTTGATCAGCCGTTAACAACCTGGTAGGAGTCCAGTACTTTCGTAAATCATTGGACTACGCTGTAGGTAAAACCTCGAATTCTTTTTCATGGATTTTAGTAATTCGACTGAAGAGCGCTTTTATTCCATATCTATATTGTTCCAATTGAAGATTTTGTTGATGCTTGAAGGCTTTGAGACGTTCAGCAAATTCTCCTTCGAGCCACTTTTTTCCGAACCAAGTAAACGCACCATATGCAATCGCTGTTGCCCCACCACCGACTGTAATCACCTCAATAATAAACTTAATTATTTTATCCGGAATCATCAGATTTCCCTAAAGGATTATTATCTCACGACTGAATAAATAGATCTATTATCACCGTAATAAGAATCATACACGTGTTGGTATACGAATTGACACTTCAGTCGATATAAATCCGCATTATATTGCTCTGGCAACTTATCAAGGATTTTCTCAATTTCTAACTGCACCCCTGCCCTGGTTTGCTGGTTTTTACGCCAATCGAGAACCAGTCGCTCTGCTTTGAGGGTGTCTAAAAGCTGACGGGCTACCTTCTTGACTTGCTCCTGTTCGTTACGGCTAAGCTTTGGATCCGGTTGGGTGAGCAGGTCGAACAAGGCTAATTCCTCTTCAGTCAGGTTCTCAGCAATACCACGTTGTTCTTCTTCGCTCAGGTCTTGCGCCAAGAAAATCAGCTCGGCGTAAAAAGCATCCACATTCTTTGCCCCAGCGTTGTACTCATCAATCAGCTCCTGAAATTTCTGGTAGTAATCCATGCGCATCCGGTTCAGGCGAACCAGTTTCCTCAGCTTGGCGTGGAGACTCCCGCGCAGTTTTTCGGCTTCGATGCGCTTACGCCCTGTCTTGAATTGCTTTTTGAGTGTCTCGAAATCGACTTTGCTCAAGTCAAGATAATGCCCACCTAAAACCGGCTCGCTGATCACATAGCCTTCTTTCGTCGGGACAATCGATTCATCCAGTAATTCATCAACCGCAATCATCACTCCGGATATATCCACGGATGGGGTCAGGGAGCGAATCATGTCGGCAATAACCACCATGGTCTTGCGGTCCATGCTGAACTGGTTAGCTGCCTCGTCAGGCAAAATGGCGTGAAAAAGGCGGTCTACATTACCAGCCATAGTCAGATACTGGTACTTGGTATCATCGTTGACCAGTATGGCATCGACGGCATCATCGAGTAGATTTACTCGCTCGAAACCTTCAGACCGGTGAAGTTCATCCAGGTCAACTTCGTGCTCGGCTAAAAAGTCTCGGACTTCCTGGATAGTTTCCCTTAGCTCTTCAACCAAAGCCTGCTTGGTTTCGACCGGCATCTCTCCTTCTTCAATCCCGCCACCAGAAGCAGAACCGTATATCGCCAGGGCGCGCTGCAGATCACGGAAAATCCCGATGTAATCCACGATAAGACCGTTCACCTTTTCACGCCACACCCGGTTAGCACGGGCGATGGTTTGCATCAAGGTGTGATTGCGCATGGGTTTATCGAGATAAATGGTGGAGCAGCTGGGAACATCGAAACCCGTCATCCACATGGCGCAAACGAAGACCATCCGCAAGGGGTCGGCAGGGTCCTTGAATTTAGTGTCGAGATCCTCTTTGACCATCCGTCTGCGGTGGGGGATGATGTCCAACCCCTTCTCCTTCATTTCGGCGATCTCGTTCTGACCTTGCGAGATCACCACAGCCATATCTGTTTCCAGCATAAAACGAATATCCTCCCATAAATCCGCCAGGAAGGCTCCTTCCTCGGAAATGGAAGGGTCATGGGGATTCTCCCCGGGTGAGTACGGTTTTCCTGACCTGGCCTCGTACTCAGCCATCAGCTCTGCCAGGTGCATCTTCCAGTATTTCTGCACCTTGTCGTACATACGAACCGCGGTGGCCTTATCCACCGATACAATCATGGCTTTACCCTGGAAGCCTCGCCCCATAAAATGAAGCACGATATCTTCAGCGATCTTCTCCAGCCGGTCGTTGCGGGTGATCAAATGATATTCACGGGAGAATTCGCGCTCTAGCTTGGCCTCTTGAGCTTCTTCCAGCTCAGCATCTTCCAGCAGGCGATCCATATCCGTATTCAGCTCCTCATTCTTGAGCTGCAGTTCGGGGATGCGGTTTTCGTAGTACAGGGGAACCGTGGCGTTGTCTTCCACCGATTGGGCAAAGTTATATATGCTGATGTAATCGCCGAAAACCTGCCGAGTGCGTTCCTCTCCTGCCATCAAGGGTGTGCCGGTAAAGGCCAGGAAGGCAGCGTTAGGTAGGGCGTTGCGCATGTTGAGGGCCAGGAGGTCATATTGAGTACGATGGGCTTCATCGGTCAATACGATAATGTCATCACGTTCGGATAAGGTTGGGTAGGTCTCCCCGGGTTCGGTATGGAATTTGTGAATCAGGGTGAAAACATAACGATGGTCTTCTCGAAGGAGCTGTTTGAGGTGCTCGCCGCTTTGAGCGCGAACCCGCTCTTCGGGTTCGATAACTGCGTCGACGCCGGCGAAATTCTTATAAATCTGGTCATCCAGGTCCCTGCGGTCGGTGATGACTACGAAAGTCCAGTTACCATGCAGCTTACGAAGAACCTTCTGGGCGAAGAATATCATTGAGTAAGATTTGCCGCTGCCTTGCGTGTGCCAGAATACACCCAGCTTTCCCTGATTCTCATGGATTTGCTGGAGAGATTCGAAGGCGTTATTGACCCCCAGATATTGGTGGTTCTTGGCTACCAGTTTGCGCAGCCCGCCTCTCGCTTCGGCAAAAAGGGTGAAGTTTTCAAGGATATCCAGCAGGCGAGCAGGCTCACAAATCCCGCGAATCGCAGTTTCCAAGGAGACAAGACCCTCTTCCCCTTCGTAATTGATTTTCTTCCATTCATTAAAGTGTTCCCAAGGCGAAGTCATGCTGCCAACCCGGGTATTGCTGCCGTTGGAGAGGATGATAATCCCGTTGTACCAGAACAGATGGGGGATGGTATCTTTGTAATCGCGCAGATTTCCTTTGTAAGCATTCTCGAGCCGTTTGTGAGCAGCTTTGAGTTCGATAAAAACCAATGGAATGCCATTAACAAAACCAAGCAAGTCGGTGCGGCGTTTGTGCAGCTCCCCGGAAATCCAGAACTGGGAAGCCAGAAAGAAATCGTTGTTGTATGGGTTTTCCCAATCGATCAAGGTGACAGTCTCAACGGTTTCATTACCCTCTTCATCGCGAAATGTTACTTTGACCCCACCTTTGAGCAGCTCGTAGATTTCCCGATTAGCGTTAGCGGTGCTCATCAGGATACGATCACGGGTGAGTTCTTCGATTGCAAGTTGGAAGGTTTCGGGCGGTAAGCCAGGGTTAAGGCGAGCCATGGCAGGTAGCAGGCGAGAGAACAGGAGGACTTCATTGGGGATCTCACGGCCCAGGGTGCCTTGAGGACCAAAGGTCTCTTCGTAGCAGTTAGCAGTCTCCCAACCCAATTCAGCAAATAAGGCAATGGCGGGTTGTTCTACCAAAGAGTCTTCGGAGTAATCGGTCATAAAGATCCCAAATTTCCTGGATGATATTCGTCCGTTTCCCATTTTACAGGATTCCCCATGATATACGCGCGGATATTTTCAAGAGAATTTTCATCCTGGATGATGTGATCGTAGAAACGGGGCTGCCAGGCAAAGTGGGGATGATCATTTCGCCTGGCCCAACGTGTAACCGCGGATTTGTAAGATCGGATGATGGCAGATAATGAACCGGGTGCGGGTTTATTCAACTGTTTATGTGGATTGAGTTTGGGATGGGATATAGGGTCAGCCCGGTATTGTAGAGACGCAGCATGCTGCGTCTCTACGGTGATATCGTTAGAGGCGGAATAGTTAGCGTTGATGATCACGATCCCATGGATATGGTTAGGCATGATGACAAATTCATCTAGACATGTGCGATGAAAATGGGTTGGGATTTCTAGCCAGAATTCACGGGCAATATCGCCCAGAGGTGAAAGGTTTACCTGGCCATCAATAACCCGACCGAAAAACGTCTGATGATTGTAAGTGCAAATGGTTACAAAATAATACCCGGGAGAAGTGTAATCCCAACCAGAAAGACGGGAGGAAGGAATGCGGTATTTTCCCTTGAACTTGTCCATGATAATTGATAGGTGTTTAAATCTGGTTAACTTTCTTTACCACACGAACCGTTAGATAAGCCGACCAAATAAAGAATAAGAATATCAAGATGAAAACCATCACGAAAGCCGATGGAAGGAAATCAAATCCCCAGAGTTGGATATTGGACGAAGATATCACCTTAATCAAGAGGGGAGAAAATAAATATAGGAGAAGCCCATATCCAAGCACCAAAGGAAAGTTCGATAACAAGAGAACGCGCATAAATTTCTGCCGATAAATACGACGTTCTGAAGTCCTCTCCTTGGGTGGGATTGGTCTTTCAAGTTCTTTGATAATTTGAGGGTATCGTATGTCAAATAAAACAAAGGCAAAAACTAACACCAGGCCAATGACATCAAAGGAATCCTTTATTAGACTATTAACATCCTGCGTAGCCATAATAATGTCCAATAGAACTCAGATGCCAAGATGTTGGCGAAGAATCTCGTAAGAGTCGGGAGCGATCGAAAATAAATTGGGCTCGTTGCGAATATTGGTTATTGGGTGATAGCGAACACCCCTTCTTGCGATTATGCGATTCAATTCTTCACGCATGTTAGCAGATTGAATGAAGACCCTGTATTCGTGCCCCTCATTGATAACCTCAGCTTCACGGACGATATTCCGTAGTGTATTGAGAATTTCTTCTTCTAAATTGAACCTGAATCTAGTCAATACATACAGGATCAGACTCTTGCTCCTTGTTTCTGGAAGCTGAAACATGGAAGAGATTTCTAGCTCGTTTGGAATACGGCCATTGAAATAGCGTTTTATCAAGTAATAGAGACGAAATTCACGGATTTCATTGGCGCGGGAGGGTAAACCCATTCCCAGAAACATATCTCGGTATTCATCCAGGGCGGCAAGAACCACTCTGCCAAGGGCATTGGCAAAGGCCTCTTCATTGGTTACTCTGAAGAGGTTATATAATTTTTCTTTTTGTTCCCCGGTAAAGATATCGTCGGGGATTTCGATTTGGATTGGCATTGTGTCCTCCCTATGAGAAAAACACGTTATGAACGAAATTTCCACCCTTGGGGTGAGATGTTGTCATGCTGGGGACGTCGCAGTGAAGGAGACGTTGCTTTGTAGAGACGCTGCATGCAGCGTCTCTACAATTACAATGACGAAATTGAGAAAACCGATGTATGAAAGGTTGGCAGTGTGATCACCAAACGCGGTATTGAATTCCATACTCCGACAATGATAATCGGGGGGGTCTTTCGGTTGTTCAACTTCCCTCCATTCATATTTTAAGAAATGCAAAAAACTTTCAAGAAAGGATTTGAAACCGACCTACAGTGCTCTTCAAGCCAAGATTTTATTTTTAGTCCATCGTATTAATTTAGCAACTCCATTTCACTCACATCCACCTACCCGCTAACCAGACACGACAGCAGCAGGTGGCTTATAGGTTGGTGGTTTTTTTCTTGATGTTGATAAAATATCTTACAAAACATTAATTTGACTTTTTCTTAAATTCCACTATACTAAAGGTAGCCTCATCTACCATGTGTAGAAGGAGATCTTTCGTCGTTCGCATGTGCGAGCGACGAATGCATTAAACAATACGACGATTATATTTTTTGCTTAGGTTTCTACGTGTGCTATTCCCTTCTACGTAAAACGCAGTAATCAAGAAAGCAACCTCCCTAATTCTTTGCCTCCGCTTTTCCAGAACAATTACATAATCCCAATGTTCCAACCATAGATAAGTTCGTATCCTGCCATTTCCTTCTAGATAATCCCAGTACTTTACAGCTTGATCACTTGAATTTGTTATAGTGGGTCCGCACCATAGCAAGCGTTCTGCTCTACGAAAATCAGGAAGGCGATAATTTGTAGCCTGGTCAATTTTTGAAATAAGATGCCAGAAACCCTCGTCATAATTATCATCCAATTTCCGTCTGTCCCACCAAACTTCGCGATTTTCAAATTGACATTTTTTTGTTATAAAATCCTGCTCGAAAATTGAAAATAACCTCGCCAGTGTCTCATTCCACTCCCCATTCACGTCAATCATTTCTGGCAACCAGATCGGTTTGGGAGTCATACTTGCGCCTCACGTGGGTGCCAGCAAAAGATATTTACTTTGTCTTCCTGAGGTAATGTTGTGCGCGTTAAAAGATATCCCGATCTATTTTGCATTCGCTCGACCATCATATTCTTCGCTGAGCTAGTCATCTTGCCACGGTTAACATAACCCACTGTTCCAATGAGTAAATCAGCTAGTTGGGCTTGTTCAACCTCGTTTGACCGTATATTTTGGATTTTTTTAATAATTTCCCGATCAAAATCATACTTTTCATAAATCAATACTTCATGCAATTTCCTTATCTTCGCAGCGCTGCGTGTGTCCTTAATATCCAAGTAGATTCGATAACTTGATGTAGGAACAATAATTATTTTCAATAAGTCAAAGAACATTTTGTAATACCATTCTTCATGTGTTTGATTAAATTCCGCGTGCCGAAGTTTCGTTTTATCTGGAATTATCAAAGCACGAAAATGCAAATCATCGTCATCAAAAAAATAATCGATGATTTCCTGATAAAAATCTAGCTTGGCGGGCGAAACCTTGACCCACTTAATCTCGAAATTTGGTGACAAGCCATGTTGAGTTTTGATTTCTCGTAAGCGGGTAGCGATTTCACGAGTCTTTTCCAGTGGACACCAAACCGCTCCCAACACCATAGTAACCTGGTTATCATGTTCTAAATGGCAGCTTTCATCACAGTAAACGTTATAAACTTGGGGCATGTTCTAATCTCCCACACTGATTGCAATTTCACTCACATCCACCTCCCCACTGACCAGACGCGGTAGTAACAAGTCGCGGGTTGCCCTTAGGTTGGCGTTTTTCTTAGTCAAGGTATGGATACACTCAAACATCGGAGTGACTATTTCAGCAAACTTCTCTAGAAACCTACTTGGTGGTTTTACTACTAGATAAGTATCAAAACATCCAGGTTGCACACGTTGCCGCCCTGATGCACCGACCATGCTATTGATTGCAGTACCGCGAAAATCGGTTTCGCGCGATAGGAAGTAGATGTATTCGGGATTAAGATCTTTTTCTCTGAATACGATTATTTCCGTTGAACCCATCGCAATTTGACCTTCATCCAAGAATTGAACAAAGCCCGCTTTTCCATTTTCAACGGAAGGTGTGATTCGGGGAAAAAGCACGTCACGATTCTGAAATTTGGCTCCACTGCTACCAGTTCTCATTTCAACCAAACCTAAGTCGATGAGCATGGAATTTGTTGAAAGTGCATTCATTCCTACGTAAGGCTTTTTCACCTGCTTATCAACGGAAAGCTTGGGATTAATATTAATTAATTTACTGAAAGGTTGAAATTCCCACCCTTCCGGTATCTCACCCAACTCAGTACCCGAATCGACCAAGGGTACATCCTCATGCCCCGGGAACTTGAACTCCACGAACCACTGGCGATAGATAGCCTGAGCCATTTCTTCGAGAATCTGGATGCGGCAATTGTTATTCTCAATCAGGTCATCATAGGCTGAGAGCACGGCGCCGATTTTTCGCTGGGTAGGAAGGGAGGGAAGTTTTGGCATAACAAGATTTCTGATATCCGACATATTCAAATGAGCAACTGTAGCTCCAGCGGAATATCCATGAAACTTCCCCTGAATTTCATCACCCAACATCAAATAGACAAGGTATCGTGAGTCAATTTTGGTTTGATCCGGCCTCAAATGAACTGTTCTTTGCCCAAGGCATATTTTTTTATCGCTTGGAATGTATGCGACATTTCCAACGGGTGCTTCCCGAGCCATTATTATGTCATCTCCTGTTGGCACAGCTCTGACGGTCCATTTGTCATATGTTTCTTTTGAGACGCGATTAGCTTTATCAAAATCGATCCATCCCTTACCAATATCCGTTGTCCGAATAGAGTAATAACCTGTCTCATAATCTTCAATAGGTGCCGTTCTATGGAGACAGTCTACGATAAATTCACATAATTCATCTAAGATAACAGTCATGTCTTAAATTTGTCCCACATCATACAACAGAGCAAAAGCATTTTCAGCGATTCGGGCCTCTAGCTCGTGAGCTTCGGCGTTGAGTACTTCGAGTTCTTCGTTGAGTTCCTGCAAGCGTTCGGCGAAGTCGAAATCATCGGCGGCGCGCTCGGCCACGCCCACGTAGCGTCCGGGGTTCAGGCTCCAGCCCTGGGCTTCGATTTCCGCCCTGGTCACGACCTTGCACAAACCTGCTACATCCTCATATCCTCCCGCCTGGAACATGCTTTGTAATTGTTCGATCTGCGGTTCGGTCAGGGAAGGGGCGATCTCCTGTAGAGACGCAGCATGCTGCGTCTCTACATTAATGGGTTCGCCGCGATAAAGGCGCACGATGTCCGCCAGCAAATCAACCTGTTCTGGGGTGAAATCTCTATGGGCGCGGTCAATTTGCTGGTAAATGTGCCGAGCATCCAGAAATAGGACCTGGTCTTCTCGGTCTGTCCCTCGCTTGCCACGATCCAGAAACCAAAGGGTACAAGGCAAAGTAACCGTATAGAAGAAATTACTTCCCACCGCCACCATGAGGTCCACCACACCATTTTGGATGAGCTGCTTGCGTATCTCTAGCTCCGATTGGCGAGCATCGCTGGCGCTGTTAGCCATGACGAACCCGGTCCGACCGTTTTCATTCAATGCGCTGTAAAACAATTGGATCCACAAATAGTTGGCGTTATCAGCCCGCGGCATACCGAAGGGGAAGCGGGCGGTGTCATCCTTGATACGCTCTTTATCCACGTTGTTCACGTTGAAAGGGGGATTGGCCATGACGAAGTCAAACTTACCGGGGCTGTTGTGCAGGTCCTCGTAATAGCTGTTAGCCTGGCGGATGTCACCCCCTAGACCGTGAACCGCCAGGTTCATCTTACACAAACGCACTGTCTCCGCCACACGCTCCTGCCCGTAGACGCTGATGGTCTCCATCGGCGTGCCTTTTAGTTGGGCTTTGGCCTTATGGCGGGTTACAAAACCGGCGCTCTGCACAAACATGCCGCCCGAACCGCAAGCCGGGTCGTAGATGCGCCCATGATAGGGTTCGATAATTTCGACAATCAGCTTGACAAGGGAGATGGGTGTAAAAAACTCACCGCCTCTCTGCCCCTCCGCCATGGCAAAGTTGCCCAGGAAATATTCATAAATTTTCCCAAATGCGTCGCCTTCGATATCCATGGGGATAGTGTTGAAGTTCTTGAGCAAGGCAAACAAAACGCGGTTGTCCAGGCGGTTGTAGGTCTTAGGCAGCACGTCCTTCAGGTCGTCGTTTTCCGCCTCGATGGCCCGCATGGCATCGTTAATCTCTTTACCAATATTGGCGCTTTCAGGTAGTTGCATCAAGTTAGACCAGCGCGCTTTCTCGGGGAGATACATCACACCGCGCGCCTGGTAATCGATTTTGGAGATGGCGCGCCTGCGTGGGGAGGCATCCGGTTGTGAGGGATGATGTAGAGACGCTGCATGCAGCGTCTCTACGAGGTTATGTTCCGCTTGGGCAAATTTCACGTCGGCATAGCGCAGGAAAATCAGTCCAAGGACAGGCACAGAATATTCGGATGATTTCAGTCTTGAATTAGCACGCAATTCGTCGGCTGCGCTCCACAAACGTTTTTCAATTTCGTTGTTGTTACCGGGCATAGATACTCCTATTGGTTACTCTATCTGTATCGAGACGAAACACCCGGCCTCTGCGAAACAAGTTTCGGCGAAGACCGGGCGCTTGATATCCTATCCAAGTGCCAAAGCGTCCCACCTACGCTGAGGCTGTACCTCGATAACTTATATCCGGGGGAGGTTTTTTATTTACTCCTGAGGATGATATATCAGAATTAACAAATATGCAAGCTTGGGAGTGAATAGGTAATTTCCTCCCTTAGAAAACGATTTTGTCACTCTCCCAACATATCTCTCAACAACCACCGCGCACTCTTACTCCAGCAATTCTCCTAATACCTTTCCATCATCCTTATTCCACACAAAGAAGTACTACATGTTATGCTCGATAAACATTTTACAGAAGGAAACTAATTCGAATAGCTCTAAAGATGAAGGGATGCGCGCCAAGCAAATCTATTCTCACTTTTTATGGGGTGTTTCGCTGCCAAACACCTTTTGGATAACAACCTCAGCTCGTGGAGATATCAACATTACATTGGAGCGTATGTCCTCCAGATGTTGAGTAACGGCAAGGCGGCTGATGCCTGGGGGAGCGTAAACGCAAAACAGCACAGAATGCGTATCAGGCTTAATGCGGGTGCGCAGGTCGGGTCCATAGATAACGCTGGAGAGGATGCCTGCCTGGTCGGCTATATACATATCGTCGGCTTTGAGCACCTTGGCTTGGTTTCCCATGGTAATAAAGCGCTCGCCTCCCTGGGCTACATCAATCCGCAGCGGCGGCCGGACCATTTCCAGATCGTGGCCAGCCGTAAGCAACTGGTTTTTCACCTCGGACATGAACATGG
>Ga0315555_1003410_pt1 | contig 10941 bp, 9 predicted proteins | sample SalMarSW160380MG_FD_202113 | JGI IMG/M metagenome (GOLD analysis project Ga0315555, IMG submission 202113) | Salt marsh sediment microbial communities from the Plum Island Ecosystem LTER, Massachusetts, United States - Salt Marsh Sediment SW1603-80 ...
ACAAAAAGCAGCTGATGATGCAGTTAAAATAATCAGAGAAGAAGGTAAAAAACCCAGAGTTATCGTAATGCCATTTGGCAGCCTCACAATTCCACTTATTAAAGGAGGAAAATAAATGGATTTCAGTTGGACCGCTGAACAAGAAATCTGGAGGAAAACAGTTAGAGAATTTGCTCAGAAAAAAATAAAACCAAAGATCCGTGAGATTGATACAAATAAAAAAATACCAGAAGAAATCATCAAAGAAATGGGAAATCTTGGACTTCTAGCACCAACCGTGTCAAAAGAATATGGCGGTGCAGATCTCAGTTGGACGATGGCATGTATAGCAGCTGAAGAACTAGGACGTGCCGATATCAGCCTTGCAATCCCCGTGCTATATCTAGTTGAATCAGCATGGGGTTTCATATTCAACCGGTATGGAACTAACAAAGCTAAACAAGAATATCTACCAAATGTTACCTCCGGTAAAACTTTCTGCGGCATAGCAGTGACCGAACCAGAAGGAGGATCAGATATCGTAGGTGCAGCAAAAACCAACGCAATTAAAAAAGGAGACACCTGGGTTTTAAACGGCGAAAAAATGTTCATCAGCGGTGTATCCGAGTCAAGCCACCGGGGTGGCATACATCTAACATTAGCAAGAACAAACCCAAAAACAGGTCACAAAGGGTTTTCATTTTTCGCTGTACCAATAAAAGACAACCCCAACGTTGAGACAACATTACTTGAGGATATGGGACGTATGGGGATCTCCACAGGAGGTTTTACAATGAACAACTTAGAACTACCAGATGACAATCTCATCGGTGAACCAAACAAAGGATTCTATTATGCAATGGAAGGATTCTCAGCCGCACGAACACTCATCGGTGCAACTTGTGTTGGCGCCGCTGAAGCAGCACTTGAAATGGGTAAAGACCACATAAAAAACAGGAAATCCTTCGGCCGACCAATAGGAAGCTTCGAGGGCATACAATTCCCACTAGCTGAACACTACACAAACATCGAGAGTGTTAAACTTCTAACATACCGAGCTGCTTGGATCATGGACAAAATGTACAAAGAAAACAAATTCAATCATCATGATGTAGCACTATCTGCTGCTATGAGCAAACTCCGTGCCCCCGTTCATGCTTTTGAAGTTATGAACGAAGTAGCAGACTGGCTAGGCGCTACTGGCTATACAAAAGAATACCCCATTGAAATGGGCATCCGCGGTGTACGCTCATATTCAATTGGCGCTGAAGGAACCATGAACATTATGAGAATTATTATAGCCAGAGAATTACTAGGTAAAGACTTCTTACCATATAAATAAAATAAACTGCTTTTTATCTCCCAAATTGAGAATAGTTTTGGAAATATTTATTAAACCATCTCTTTTTCATGGGTTGAGAAAAAATGAATGATGAACCAATATATCTCAAAAAAGGAGAACAATTAAACGAGGCGCAAATACCTGGTAAATTATTTAGATTAATGATTAAATCAGATAAACTAGAAGCAATTATCGCTGAAATAGATCCGCATACATCATCACGCTGGTATCAACATGACGGTGAAGAACTTCATTATGTCCTCGAAGGCGAAATAGAATACGACGTCGGTGAAAAATCTTATAAACTCTCTACTGGAGAGTTACTCTGGCATAAATCAAATGTTAAACATAGAGCTATAAATATCAGTGATAAGAAAGCAAAATATGCAACAGTTGGAACACCACCAACTTTTATGTAAAAAACATTCTAAGTTTATTTTGTTAATTCAAGTAATTCTTTACTCAGTAGTCTTATATGACTCATTTCTTCTTTTATTATCTCATCTAGTTTATCATTTCCTAAATTAACTGGTACAACATCTTTCATACCTAAATAAAAAACTATACTTTCTTTTTCAGCAGCTATCGCATTTTTTAAAATCTCTTCAAATGATGAAGCATCAACTTCTTTTTCATAAAAAACACGAGTATCAGCAAGAGCACGGAGATAACCACTAGTTTCATCCTCTGGATCAAATCTAGTCATAGTTTTTTCATCTTCCGAGAGTTGTTCTCTCATGGTTTTAAATGTTAATCCATGTTCATCTTCCATTTCAGCAAGATGAACTAAAAGTCTTTTCTTATTTTCATCTTCAATATTTTTTGCAGCACTTCTATAGAATTTTGCACCGTTTCTTTCGATTTGTTCAGCTATCTCAAAAATTTCATCTGCGTTAAAATCTAAGCTCATAATCTTATTTCCCAGGTTATATGTTACATAATGGTTAACTATGCCAATGTATTTTAATGTAATTATTTTTTTGATTACAAACTATTCTCATTATTACCGATTATATTAATAAAACTAAACAATATTAGGATTTTACCCAAAAAGTAGTTGGATGGTTATGAAAGCATACGCCATTGAGAAAAAAGATTTAGGAATTCTTATTGAAGGATTTCTAAAAAAGTTTAAAATCTATGGCCCAACAAAACCTGGTTTAGATTCAACTTTTGATGAAATCAAATCAATCGATGATTTACATCTAGAATATGAGTCAACTGTTCTCCCACCTAAAAGATTCTTTCACCCACCAAGAGAGACCCTATTTGAATTCAAAATACAAAAAGGGAAATATGAAACTAAAGAAATTAAAGATGATGAAAAATTTATTTTATTTGGCGTTCACCCATGTGATGTTAACGCTATTTTGAAATTAGATAAATTCTTTTCTGGCGAATTCAAAGATAAATATTACCAAAATAGAAGAAAAAATTCAATCATAGTTGCATTAAACTGTGTTAAACCCGGTGAGAATTCTTTCTGTAAATCTATGGAAGCTGGTCCATTCATAGATAAAGGGTACGATATATTACTAACTGAGATTGGTAAAAAATATTTGATTGAAACCGGATCTAATAAAGGAAAAAAATTGATACAAGGATTAAAACTAGCTGCTGCCTCTGATAATGATTTGCTAGAAAAAGAAAAAAAATGTAAAATTGCTAATAAAAAAATTAAAAAGATCATGAAACCAGAATGGTTACCTAAGTTAGCTCAGGAAAATCTTGATCATGAGGTATGGGTTGATTTAGGAGAACGCGGAGGCGTTGCTGGTTCTTTTCCTTGTTTGTCCTGTGGATCTTGTAGTCTTGTTTGTCCTACGTGTTATTGTTATGATGTTTATGATACACTAGACTTATCGTTAAAGCAAGGAAAGAGAATACGAGAACTTGATTCCTGTCAACTGCTAGAGTATGGGGAAGTTGCTCTTGGGGGAAACTTTCGAAAAGAACGAAAAGACAGAATCCGGCATTGGATGTTTTGTAAGTTTGGTGCTGCAGCGGGTGGCAGAAATTCTAGTTGTGTTGGCTGTGGACGATGCATACGCATTTGCCCATCTAAAATCGATATCACAAAAGTTGCAAAAGAATTAAGGAGAAAAAAATAAGATGATGAACGAATACTATCCGCATTTTGCTGCTATTGAAGAAATTAAGGAAGAAACGTATAATACAAAAACCTTCGTTTTAGATTTCTCCGCGAGTAGACGTGCCAAAGATTTTTCATGGAATCCTGGACAGTTTATGATGCTGGGCATACTTGGAATTGGTGAGTCAGCTATTTCTATTTCCAATGTTAATACTGATGGCTTCATCAATATGACCATTCGAAATGTTGGTAACGTGACCAACTCATTGTTTTCTTTTAAAAAAGGCGATACCATCGGTACGAGAGGCCCATACGGCACTGGTTGGCCACTTAAGGAAATCAAAGGAAAGGACATCATGCTTGTTGCTGGTGGAATGGGGATTGCACCACTCAGAGGCGTAATACATCACATCATTAACCATAGAAAAGATTACGGTTATTTTGAAATTATTTATGGTGCACGAACGCCTGATGATATGATTTTCAAATATGAGTTTGACCGATGGAGGAATATAAAGAAGAGCACTCTTCATTTGACTGCTGATGAAATACTGGGAAAAAATCCTTATGAATGTCAAACAGGCCTTGTCACGTCTTGTTTTCCAATGATGAAAACTCATCATAGAAATGCAATTGCCCTAATTTGTGGCCCTGAGATAATGATGCGATACGCAGCTAAATGTCTTGAAACAATTGGCTTTGCTGACAAACAAATCTACTTATCACTCGAACGTCGTATGAAATGCGGTATTGGAAAATGTGGCCATTGTCAAATCGGTTTGAAATATGTCTGTAAGGACGGACCCGTGTTTAATTATGCAGATATAAAACCCCTTATTCGACCATTATGAGGTGAGGCTAAAAATATGGCTAAAAAAACAAAAATCGGCATATTCAAATTCACTGGTTGCGCAGGTTGCCAGATGGAAATATTTCGCATGGAGGATGAGTTTTTAGATTTAATTAGACTGTTTGATATCAGCTATTGGAAGATGGCTAAAAGAAATAATGATGAAGAAGATTTAGATATTGCTTTAGTTGAAGGTGGAATTTCAACGCCATGGGAAATCGAAGAAATCAAATGTATCAGGAAGAAAACAAAGTTTCTAGTTGCTTTTGGCGACTGCGCTATCGGTGGTTGCATACCAAGTATTCGTAACTGGATCCCTCAGATGAAAAGTGAAGAAGTGGTTTATCCTAATCCATCAAAAATTTGTTCTACAAAATTATTAGGTATAGGTGAGTATGTAAAAGTTGATGCAGAACTAAAAGGATGCCCACCTCATCGAGATACAATTATTGAGCTACTTAAATCGGCTCTTTTAAAAATTAGACCAAGACTCAGGCAACATCCTGTCTGTGTTGAATGTAAACTCAATGGTAATGCATGTTTGATTACTAGTAAAAAACTACCATGTATGGGGCCTGTTACTAGTGGTGGTTGTGGTGCTATTTGTCCAACTCTTGGCCGAGTATGTGAGGGATGTTTTGGACCAATGAGTAATCCAAACGCTGCTGCTCTTGCAGGTATTTTCAAGGACCTTGGTTTAAATGACGAAGACATAAAACGTAAATTCAGGAAATACTCAGGCATGAGCCCAGAATTCAGACTGGAGGCGGGTCACTAATGACTAAGAAAACAATTAAGGTGGACTACATCGCCCGAGTTGAAGGCCAGGGTGCAATTAATATCGATGTTACAAAAGATGGAAAAGTTGAAAATTTACAGTTTAAAATATTTGAGCCGCCTCGTTTCTTCGAATCTTTTCTTGTTGGTAGAAAATATGATGAGGCAATGGAACTTACCAGCAGGATTTGCGGTATATGTCCAGTTGCACATCAAATAACTGCTTTACGTGCTGTTGAAAACGCTATGGGAATTGTTATAAGTGACCAGACAAGGGATCTTAGGAAAATTATGGCTATTAGTGCTCATATTCAGAGTAATGTTCTAAGTATGTATTTTTTGAGTCTACCTGATCTAATGGTTTATGAAAGCATCATAGCCATGGTAAAAGATCATCGAGATATAGTTAAAAGAGCTTTAATGCTCAAGAAACTTGGTAACGATATTACACAGTTAATTGGTGGAAGATCAGTTCACCCAGTTACCATGATTGTTGATGGTTTTACTTCCATTCCTAGTAAAAACAAATTTGAGGATATTCGAAAACGACTAGTTGATTCTAAAAAAGCAGCTTTTGAAACAGTTGATCTTTTTGCACACCTTAAGATTCCTGATTTCACTCGCAAATGTGAACATGTTGCTATTTCTAATCCGAAATATTACGCTATTAACGAAGGACGTTTTAGGTCAACTAAAGGTCTTGATGTTGATGAGATGAATTATCGTGATATTATTTTTGAAAAACAAAAACCATATTCTACCGCGCTACATAGTTATATTAAAAATCGCAGTTCGTTTATGGTTGGACCTTTACCACGAGTTAACCTTAATCTTAAACAAATGTCAGATGACGCAAAAGATGCTGCTAAAAACTGTGATGTGAAATTCCCAAACTATAACCCTTTTGTTTCTCATCTTGCGCGAGCGATAGAGCTGGTTCATGATATCGATGAATCAATTGAAATTATTGATAGATTGCCACTTAAAGAGGAACAAGGTGGTTACATGTGTAAATCAGGTTTTGGAGCAGCAGTAACTGAAGCACCAAGAGGAAGTCTATACCATAGCTACACTTTAGATAACAATGGAGTTGTAAAAAAAGCAGATATAGTTCCACCAACCGCTCATAATGCATATAACATCGAAAAAGATATGAATAAGTTTGTTCAAACAATAATTGATGAACCTGTTGAAGATATTACCTTGAAATGTGAAATGCTGGTAAGAGCATATGACCCTTGTATATCTTGTTCAGTTCATTAAAAAAATTGTTTTCCAAGGATATTAATTGTAGGAAAAATTGACTATCTGTAAACTTATTACGCTGAACAGTCCTAGTCTTAAAAAATATTTATTTTAGATTTAATGTAAACATCGGTTTTAATAGAGTTAGATATTAAACAAGCCCGTGGAACTTTTTTCAAAATCTTTTCAACTATTGAGCGATTGTCATTAGAAGAAATCCCTATCTCCAGCTTGATATAGATGGAGTTAAATATATACTTGCCATCAATCTTTTCCACTGTACCAGTTGCTTTGCTACTATATGACTTCAGATTAATATGTTCTTTATTTACAAACCATAAAAACGTAGTTAAGATACATACCTCAACAGAAGATAAAAAAAGATCTTCAGGAGACCAAATGCCTGTATGACCACCGAATTCAGGAGGAGTTGCTACCTCAATATTAGGTTTGCCCTTGCTGCTTAGATTACCCATACGTTCAGATGTCCATCTAAGCTGAGTATTATACGTATATTTCTCAGGATCTGAAGACATAATCCTAAAGTCATCTCCTAATTTTCTAGCTTTCTTCTATTTTCCTAGGGCTTTAATCATGGTGAGAATCTGGCCATCAGTGAAACCGAGGTGACCAATAGCTTGATTTAAACAAGCTGCAGCGCAGGAACCACAACCTTTGCACAATGCTTCATTGACTTGTGCGACAAGAACCTTGTGACCAAACTGGTCTTTTTCAACAAGCTCAATTGCTTTGTATGGACATACATCTACACAGAACCCACAACCACGACATAATGATTCATCTACTTTTGCGATGGTCGCCTCAATTTCCAGTTCCTTTTTTGATAATATGTTACAAGCACGTGATGCTGCGCCACTCGCTTGGGCTACTGTATCAGGTACATCTTTTGGGCTTTGGCAGCAGCCAGCTAAGAAGATACCATCAGTAAACGTATCCATCGGACGCAGCTTTGGATGAGCCTCGAGTAGAAATCCATCAGCACTCTGATTAATATTTAAAACACGTGAAAACTCCTTAGTATCACTCCTTGGTACAAGACCCGTTGCCAATACAACTAAATCAGCCACTATACTAGGATGACCCTTTGCCTTAACAACAGCCTTATCACCTTTCTTTTCCACCTTAATAGGATCATCAAGTTCACGACGACGATAATTAACATCTTCACTCTGTACACGATTATAAAACTCTTCAAATCCTTTACCAAAAGCACGAACATCCGTATAATAAACCGTCAAATCAGCATCAGGAATCTTTTCACGGACCATATGAGCTTGCTTTGCAGTATACATACAACAAACACGACTACAATACTCATTACCTTCCTTGTCACGAGAGCCCACACATTGAATGAAAACAACCTTCTTAGGTTCTTTACCATTAATCTCAATATGTCCCTCAGTAGGGCCACTAGCAGATACTAGTCTTTCAAATTCCATACCTGTTAAAACATTTTTACACATGCCATAACCATATTTAGGCTTGGTCATAGGATCAAATAAATCATAACCAGTTGCAACAACAATTGCACCTACATCAATATCGACTATTTCCTCCTTCATATCATGGTTAATCGCATCAGCTTCACATGTTCTAACACATTCGAAACACTCAGAACAGCCACCACAGTTCAAACACCGCCGCGCTTCTTCAATAGCTTCTTCTTCAGTATACCCCAACTCGACTTCATCAAAATTGTTTTTCCTCTCCTCAAGCGGCGTATACCGCATAGGCACCTTACGCTTCTTTTTCACACCCTCCAACGGTACCTCAGCGACTTCAGGTTTTATTCCACGACCCTCTTTCAGGTCTTCCCCGTTGACATATCTATCTATAGAAATTGCAGCTTCCTTTCCCGCACCAATAGCCTCGATAACAGTACCGGCGCCCCACACAGCGTCACCGCCACAAAAAACACCATCAATATTGGTTGCTAACGTTAAAGGATCAACATGAATAGTACTCCAAGGAGTCAATTTTAAATCATCTTCCACGTTTTTCGGAAACGATACCGGATCAACCTTAATATTGCTCCAAGGATTTAATTCTAGATCAATATCCTTTGATAAAAACTCTGTATCAACCTCTTGACCAATAGCTAATATAATGCTATTCACTTCCATTATAAACTCAGAACCAGGGATAGGCCTAATCCTCCGTCTACCACTTTCATCAAGCTCATCCAACAACTCCATTTTAATGCATTCAACCGCTTTTATATGCCCTTTTTCACCGATAACTCGTGTGGGTGCAACAAGATAAACAAGTTTTACACCTTCGCGCTCTGTCTCATCGATCTCCCAATCAGGCTCCGCAGGCATCTCCACACGAGATCTCCGATACAAGATAGAAACCGCCTCAGCACCTAACCGTAACGCAGAACGCGCTGTGTCCAACGCCGCGTTACCACCACCAATGACCACCACTTTCTTACCTATTTTAGGACCCATATCGTGAAAACCTGTCAGCTTGATAGCTTTTGATGGGCAGACAGAGGCACATTTTCCGCATCCTTTACATAAATATTTTAAAACTTCTGGATACTTCTTCTTAGGAGTATCTTTGTCTTCCTTAAGCCTTATCGCCCCATATATACATGAAGGACCGCAGACACCACAGCCGACACAAAGATCCTCGTCAACAGTAGCGATCGGTGTCGTAATAATCTCACCTAAATTCACCTCTTTCAAAAAATCAATTGACTGAAACACACCATCAAGTTCTTCGCCAGGAATGTTCATCTTTTTACCTTTCTGAGCGCCAATAGCAAGAAAAACAGCTTTAAAGCCTCGTTTAAACAAACCAGGGATAGTTAAATCTCTACCCATCATGGCATTAAGATGTACTCTAACTCCAAGTGCAAGAATATCGGAGATTTCTCGCCTAAGAATCTCTTTAGGCAGACGGAACGTAGGTATCCCAAACTTCATCATCCCACCAAGCACAGGAGCTGCCTCAAATATCATCACATGGTACCCTTTCAAAGCAAGATCATGAGCAGCAGTCAACCCCGCGGGTCCACCACCGACGATAGCGATCTTCTCCGCACGTGTTTCTATAGGGGGATTCTCCATAGCAGGAATCCTAAGCTCTAAATCTCCGACAAATCGTTTAATATGCGCAATACCTACAGGCTCATCGATATCCTTTCGAGTACATGCACTTTCACAAGGCCTATGACAAACCCTGCCACATATCGATGGAAACGGAAGACGTTCCTTTATCACCTGCAATGCCTCATAGAATTTACCGCGGCTAACGAGCGTTACATAACCAGGAGCGCCAACTCCTGCGGGACATGCATCTCTACAGGGATGCATACCATGTTTATCAATAGTGGCTTTAAGCGGAACTGCCTGTGGAAATGGCACGTAAATTGCTTTTCTAACCCCTTGTCCCATATCAAACTCGTTTGGCAACTCCACAGGACAACTACTAAAACACTCACCACAACCAGTACACTTTTCAACATCAACATAACGTGGCTTCTTACGAACTTTTACTTTAAAATTTCCAACATACCCTTCAACACTGTCAATCTCAGAATAAGTAAGCAACTCGATGTTGCAGTGACGTGATACATCAACCATTTTGGGAGTAAGAATACAAGCAGAACAATCCATAGTTGGAAAAGTCTTATCAAGCTGAGCCATACGCCCACCAATACTAGGAGTTTTTTCCACAAGATAAGTTTTGAAACCCATGTTACCTATATCAAGAGCAGCCTGAATACCAGCAATACCGCCACCAACAACCATTGCAGCAGGAGTAACATTAACTTTTTTCTTCTCAAGAGGTTTTAAAAGCCCTACCTTAAAAACAGCACTTTGAACAAGATCCTTTGCTTTTTCAGTTGCCATCTCACGATCTTTATGAACCCAGCTACATTGCTCACGGATATTTACCATCTCTAAACAATATGAGTTTAAACGCATTTCCTCAAGCACTTGTCTAAAAGTAGGCTCATGCATACGAGGACTACAAGAAGCAACAACAACACGATCAAGTTTCATCTCCTTAATATCCTTCTTAATAAGCTCTTGACCTGGGTCAGAGCACATATATTTATAGTAACGACTTGAAACAACATGTGGCAAGTTTTTTGCGTGCTCTGCGACTTTTTTAACGTCCACTATTGCACTAATGTTGATTCCACATTCACAAACATAAACTCCGATTCTCATGTTCACTTGCCTCCTCGTTTCGCTGAAGTCACAATTCCATCAATTTGAGCAACTATCTGTTTTATTGCAAAATGTCTCATTGAAATAGCACCAGATGGACAAGCAGATGCGCATGATCCGCAGCCCTTACACATTACATCGTTTACTCGCATAACACCTACATCTTCATCAAACTCAAGGGCAGAATAAGGACATAACTTTTCACAGACTTTACATCCACTGCAAAGATCTTCATCGATAATTGAGGTAATTGCTTCTACTTCCACTTTACCTTGAGCTAGTGGCTCTGAAGCACGTACCGCTGCACCGCTTGCCTGTGCAACTGCATCAGGAATATCCTTAGGCCCTTGGCAGCAGCCAGCTAAGAAGATACCATCAGTAAACGTATCCATCGGACGCAGCTTTGGATGAGCCTCGAGTAGAAATCCATCAGCACTCTGATTAATATTTA
>Ga0315555_1003415_pt1 | contig 10935 bp, 10 predicted proteins | sample SalMarSW160380MG_FD_202113 | JGI IMG/M metagenome (GOLD analysis project Ga0315555, IMG submission 202113) | Salt marsh sediment microbial communities from the Plum Island Ecosystem LTER, Massachusetts, United States - Salt Marsh Sediment SW1603-80 ...
ATTATTCCGGAGTGGACGATTTCGTCTGGTCGCCTGATGGGAATTATCTTGCCTTCACTTCTCGTGTTTATCCCGATTGCCCAGACCAGGAGAGTACTAAGAAACGGGACGAAGAGATTGAGCGAAGTAAAGTCAAGGCTCGGGTTTACACCGAGCTGCTCTATCGCCATTGGGATACCTGGTGGGATTATAAGCGCTCGCATCTTTTCGTGCTGAATGTTGCAACGGGCGAGTTTAGAGATGTAACCCCCGGCGATTATGACGTGCCGCCGATAGCATTGTCCAGCGGCTTCACTTTCTCACCCGATTCAAAGTACCTGGTCTTTACCAGTAATCATGCCGAAATGGTTGCGGCGAGCACTAATAACGATCTTTGGCAAGTTTCGATTGAGGGCGGGAAACCGCAACTGATTACTTCTAAAAGTACTGATCGAGATTTCAACGGAAATGAAAGCGACCCCCAATTTTCGCCCGACGGCAGGTATCTGGCATTTCTTTCGATGAAGCGCGCTGGCTTCGAGGCGGACAAACCGGATCTGTTCCTTAAAGATTTACAGAGTGGCAAGTTCATTAATCTGACTGCGAATAAAGATATTCGGATTGACGAATACTGCTGGCTAACAGATAGTAAAGCCCTTTTATTGAGAATAGACGAAGAGGCTCGCAATCGCATCAAGTGTTTGAATATTAAATCGGGAGAATTAAAAACGTTGGTACCCGACGGCGACAATCGCAGTATTACCGTCTGTCCTGATGGAAAGACCTTTGCCTATTTGCATGAGCGGACAAGCATGCCTTTCGAGTTATATACTGGTAAGATAGAATCCGGCGAATCGCAGAAAATTACCAATTTTAATGAGCAGCTGTTGCATGATGTGGAAATGAACGATATCGAAGATTTCTGGTTTGCTGGTGCAAATAGGACTAAGGTGCATGGTTTCATTGTCAAACCACCATTTTTTAATAAGCAGAAAAGTTATCCAGCAGTCTTTTTTATTCACGGTGGTCCTCAGGGGGCTTGGCAGGATGATTTCCATTATCGCTGGAACATCCAATTATGGGCAGCCCGGGGTTATGTGATGGTAATGATTAATCCCCGCGGTAGCACGGGTTACGGGCAGGCTTTTACCGATGCTATTTCTAAGGATTGGGGCGGTGCAGTGTTTCAGGATCTGGTTGCCGGGCAGAAATACGTCCTGGATACTTTTAAGTTTATCGATAAAAACCGGATTGCGGCAGCCGGAGCTTCCTATGGTGGTTATATGGTGAATTGGATTGAGGGGCATATGGCAGCTTTTACATTGCCGTTTAAAACCCTAGTCAATCATGATGGTACTTTCAATCTTTATAGTATGTATCTCTCTACCGAGGAACTCTGGTTTCCCGAATGGGAATTTAACGGCCCTTACTGGGAAGATGAGACTAATTATCAAAAGTGGTCGCCCCATAATTATGTCCAAAATTTCAATACACCGATGCTGATCATTCACGGGGAACAGGATTACCGGTTGAGTTATACGGAAGGATTGATGGCCTTTACAGCTTTGCGGCGAAAAGGTATCCCGGCAAAGCTGGTAATTTTTCCCGATGAGACTCATTTCGTCCAGAAACCCCAGAACAGCCGTTTCTGGCATCAAACGATTTTTGAATGGCTGGCTAGTTATCTTAAATAAATACTTACTGCATAGCCAGCTTTGCAAAGTTCTTAAATCCCAATTTTATCTTGTGGGAATCCTAAACCGACGGAAAATATCCTGCTTTTAAAAAAGGGCGGATTTATCTATTTTATGTTGAATTAATGTCAATTGATTTTTTATTGATAATGTGAATTTGGGAATAAACTACCAAGGCTGGATCATACAAATTGGTAATTGCGATAATTTCACATTTTTAAGTATGATGGCGCTGTTTGATTTCGGTTTTAGTCAGGAGGTACAATGAATCCCTATATTTTTCGAGAGTATGATATTCGTGGCGTAGTGGCAGAAGATTTTCCGGAGGAGATTGTAATTCTGCTGGGCAAAGGTTTTGGCACCTATGTGCGGGAGAAGGGAGGCCGAAAAATCGCGATCAGCGGCGATGTTCGATTATCAACCCCAAAGCTGAAAGAAACCTTTACCAGTGGTTTGCTTTCGACCGGAGTTGATGTGATTGACATTGGCATTGTGCCGACGCCAGTGAACTACTACAGTATGGTTATGCTTGAGATTGATGGGGCAGTTCAGATTACCGGCAGTCATAATCCACCCAATATGAATGGATTTAAAATGTCGTATGATACTAAGGCGGTCTTTGGAAAAGATATCCAGTACATCAAATCTCTGATCGAAGCTGGCAAATTCGCCACGGGTAGAGGGAAGTATAGTAAACAGGAAATCCTTGAAGATTACAAGCGAATGGTAATATCTAAGATAAATTTGGCCCGACCAGTTAGAGTAGCAATGGATTGCGGCAACGGGACTGCCGGACTGGCAGCCCCGGAAATATATAAGAGCATTGGTTGCCAGCTCACAGAATTATACAGTGAGGTAGATGGTTCCTTCCCTAATCATCATCCCGATCCAACAGTGACAAAAAACTTGAAAGATTTGATAGCGATTGTGCAACAAGGTGATTATGATTTTGGGATTGCTTTTGATGGGGACGCCGATCGCATTGGAATTGTTGATGACACCGGTTCAATCATCTGGGCAGATTATATTATAATCCTTTTCCTTGACGAAATTTTTGCTAAATATCCCGGTGCAGGAATAGTGTTCGATGTGAAATGTTCTCAGGCACTCGAAGAGATAATTACCGCCAAAGGTGGTAACCCCATCATCTGGAAAACTGGTCATTCATTGATTAAACAGAAAATGAAAGAGGAACATGTCCCCTTTGCCGGTGAGATGAGCGGGCATATCTTTATTGGAGATGATTACTATGGCTATGACGATGCCATGTATGTGGGTGCCCGCCTGGCTCAGATGGTCTCTCATTCGACTACTTCGCTGTCAGCAAGAATGGCTCAATTACCGCGCTATTATTCGACCCCCGAAATGCGTTTGGAGTGTGAAGATGATGCCGCTAAATTTGCAATTTCCCGTCAGGCGAGTAAATATTTCAAAGCACATTATGAGTGCCTGGATGTTGATGGTGTGCGGATTAAGTTTGGTGATGGGTGGGGTTTGGTTCGTTCATCCAACACCCAACCGGTCATCGTTACTCGTTTTGAAGCCCAGACTGAAGCACGGCTATACGAGATTAAAAATTTAGTTCTTAACAAATTGCAGGAATTCGGAAAGATTAAAATATCTTGAGTTCAGAGACTTTAAATTATGAACACGGATCTTAACCAGTTAGTCCAAAGGTATCAGAAAGAGATAGATAAAGGATTGGCGGACCTGCGTCTCCCCGACTATCCATCTAGCTTATATGCACCTATAAATTACAGTGCTGTCGCATCGGGCAAACGCCTTCGCCCAATATTGACTTTTTTGACTGGCGAAGGATTGGGTGTGCCACATGCTAAAATTCTGCCGGTTGCTTTAGCCGTGGAACTACTGCATACCTTTACTCTGGTCCATGATGACATTATGGATAATGATACGCAGCGCCGGGGTTGTGCAACGGTCCATGTCAAATGGGATACCAATACAGCAATCTTGACTGGCGACGGATTAATGGCTATCGCCTTCCGTTCGCTAATGGAGTGTCAAGCTCCACGGCTGCGGCAGATGGGCTATGAGTTCAGTCAGTCAATGCTGGAAATTTGCGAAGGTCAGGCTTTGGATATGGAGTACGAAAATTCTGAGAAAGTGACGGCTGAGGATTATCTGCACATGGTGAGCAAAAAGACCGGCCGCCTTTTAGGACTTGCCTGCCAGTTGGGAGCATTATTATCTGATGTTGACGAAAAAATTGCCGATGATTTAAACTGCTTTGGTATCGAATTAGGTCAGGCATTTCAGATTCAGGATGACCTGCTGGAGATTACTTCCGACACAATTAATATGGGAAAAAGTCTGGACAGTGATATTATCACCGGTAAAAAAACATATCCCTTGATTGTAGCCCAATCGGCAATGGATCAGCAACAGCGGCAGGATTTTATAGTCTTCTTAAAAACCCGCCTGCATGATCGGGCGGCGATTATTGGTCTTTTTCAAGAATATCAGGCACTGGATCTGGCGAAGCAGAAAATTTCGGAGTTACTGCAAGGTGCCCGGAACCAATTAAAACATATTCCCGAACCGGCAGCTGATTATTTGAATTTTGCGATTAATTTAATTTCCCGGAGACAGCGATAGGATAGTGACCTTTAAAGAAGTCCAGATAACCAATAAATACGGGCTGCATACCCGGCCGGCAACAGTGCTGGTGACAATTGCCTCGAAATTCAAATCGGATATTTTCCTGATTTATAAGGGTGTGCGCGTTAATGCCAAGAGTATTTTGGGTATTTTAGTGCTGGCAGTTGAGCCTGGTTCATTTTTGACCGTGGAAGCTGAAGGTGAGGATGAAACGGAAGCTGTTGAGAGTTTGGTAAAGTTGGCTCAGAATAAATTCAATCTGGAATAGATAGTGCGAAAAATTAAAGGCATAAAAATCTCTCCCGGAATTGTCAGCGGTCCTATTTTTTATTTTGAACGCAGCTATCTCCCAGTGCCGAAGCATTTCGTCCAGGAAGCGGATTTTGACAGCGAATGGGAACGCTTTCAACAGGCGGTTCAAAAATCAATTGCCGAACTGACTCAGGTACGGGATCTGGTACTGAATCATTTGGATGAAAACCATGCCCGGATTATTGAAGCTCAGTTGATTGCGGTCCAAGATAAAGAGATGTTTAATTCCGTTCGTGAAATGATGCGGCGGGAAAGGAAAAACATCACCTGGTCCTATTATGAGGTTATGGAAAGTTATGAAAAGTTGCTACTTAACTCTTACAGCCAATATTTCAAAGAGCGAACTGCCGATCTGAGGGATGTTAAAAAAAGAGTTATCTATCATCTTAGTAACCAGACCGACTATAATCTGCTGGGGATTCAGCAACCCTCGATTATTGTCAGTGAGAAGATATCACCAGGCGACCTAATTCATATTGACCATGAACTGGCTTTGGGAATTATCACCCGCTTTGGTGGAGTGGATTCACATGTCGGCATTTTAGCTCGCGCTTTTCGGGTTCCCTATATCTCAAACATTGCCCAGATTGACGAACTGGTATCCTATTCGGAGATTATCCTCGATGCCGATAATGAAGAAATTTTATTGAACATCACCGAGGAGATAAAAAAGAAGTATCGAGTTCGCATTAAAGAGTATGCCAACCACCGCAACAAAATTATTACCAGAAAAATTGCTAATACCACAAAAGATGGAATTCCTTTTCATATCTATATTAATGCTGGTTTTGTTGATGAAGTAAACGCTCTCAATCCCAATTTAATTCAGGGCATTGGATTATTTCGGACCGAATATTTATGTATTGAAAGAAATACCATTCCGTCGGAGGAAGAGCAGTTTAAAGCTTATAAGGCAGTTTTGGATAAAATGAAACGCCTGCCGGTGGTTTTCAGAGTGTATGATTTTGGTCGGGATAAAATATTGGCCATGCTGGATCTTGATCTTCTGCGCGAAGACCACCTCTTTGATGAATGGGGCGGAATCGGGTTTTTACTGGATAATCCTGAAATTTTACAGACGCAATTGCGGGCGCTGCTAAAGGCAAGCACTTTTGGGAATATTCAGATCATGCTGCCGCTGGTGATGTCTGTGCTGGAGGTAGCTAAGACCAAAGAGATTTTACACAAAATCCAGGCTGATCTGGAGCAGGAGGGTATGCCTTTTCGGCGGAATATTCAATTGGGTGCAATGATTGAAACCAGACGAGTACTGGATGAGCTGGAAGAACTGGCCCTGGAAGTTGACTTTTTCAGCATCGGTACCAACGATTTGGCCCTCTATCTAATCGGGACTTCACGAGATTCTTCAGTACCGAAGAACTATTATCATCCGAAATTATTTCAAGCTCTGAGTAAAATTGTTCGGACCGCTACGGATGCCAATATCCCGGTCAATGTCTGTGGTGAAATGGCGTCGGACCGCTATGCTTTAGTGGGCCTGGCGGCGCTGGGCATCCATTCCATCAGCGTGAGTGCTAATGCCCTGGAAAATATTTCCAATGTTGTTCGAAAACTTGATATCCGGCTAACTCAAGAATTGCCTGATAAAATTTTAAGAGCCCGTGATGCCGCCACAATTTATGCCTTACTTAAAAAATTCTACTGTGAGAAGGTAGAGTAACCTAAATCAGGTAAAATCGAATTTTATCCTTGCGAATCCTGAATTACCCCAATATATTTTAATGGAATGATTAACGTAGACATAGATAAAATTTTCTTTTATCCGCCCAGTAAGGGTTATGCCATTATCCTGAAGGAGAGGAACGGTAATCGCCATTTGCCGGTAATTGTCGGAGTTTTCGAAGCCCAATCTATCGCGCTTGCATTAGAGCAGGTAAAAATGCCCCGCCCGATGACCCATGACCTTTTTGTCCGCTTTCTTAACCAGCTGGATCTCAGTGTAAAGGATGTAATTATTAATGATCTTATCGGGGGCACTTTTTACGCTCAAATTAATCTGGTTAATGAACATAATCATACCAATTATCAAATTGACAGCCGTCCAAGTGACGCCATTGCGATTGCCCTGCGAGTTGATGCGAATATCATGGTCAGCGACAAAGTAATGAAAGAGGCTGGTCAATTGACCAGCAGTCTTGAGGTTCAGGAGAAAAAAGGAGCTACTACCACCGCTCCTACCGAAAATGAAATACTTGATCGGCTGGTGGAATTGAAGACGAAGCTACAGGTAGCCATTGATGATGAAAATTATGAGCTGGCGGCTAAACTGCGGGATCAGATTATTTCACTAGAAAAAGAAGCCAAAAATAATTAGTCGGATAGAAAATACAATCGAAGGGGTGACAAATTTTGTCACCCTTTTTTATTGAGGTTTTTAAAAGCGATTTCCGCGGCCTGCTGTTCGGCAATCCGTTTGGTCGAACCCTGTCCCTGGCCAGCAAGTTCCTGACGGATATAGACGGCAATTGTATAATGCGGCGCATGATCCGGACCTTCAATTTTTTCGATTTGGAAAACGGGTTGACCTAGCCCTTTTTTCTGACAATGTTCGATTAACTGTCCTTTGTAATTATACTGTGCCGGCTCGACATCTTTTTCTCGCGGAGAGATCAGCGATTGACGGATAAACTTCTTGGTGGGTAAGATGCTCCCGTCCAGATAGATTGCTCCAATTACTGCCTCCAAGGTGCTGGAGAGTAGATTTTGGCGTGTAGCGGAAGAGTTAAGGTTTAGACCTTTGTCAACCTTGACATATTTTTGTAAGTCCAGCGATACTGCGACCTGGGATAATATTTTGCTGTTTACTAATAGCGAGCGCAAGTTGGTTAGTTCACCTTCCGGTTTGGCTGGATATTTTTTAAATAGATATTCTGAAATGACCAGTTCGAGTACCGCATCACCTAAAAATTCCAGCCGTTCATAGGAATCGTTGGTTGACGACACATAAGAACGATGGGTTAACGCTATGTCCAGTAATTGTGGATTTTGGAAGGCGTATCCGATCTTTTGTTCTAAATTGCTCGAAAATCTTCTACTGAAAAATTTCTTTAAGAATGACAATGCTCAGAGCTCGAATATTTTTGCAGTTAACACCGCGTTGTGACCACCAAATCCGAAATTACTGCTGAGTCCGTAGATGACCTCTTTTTCGACAGCTTTATTAGGTGTGTAATTCAGATCGCATTCGGGATCTGGCTCCTCCAGGTTAATCGTGGGAGGAATGATTTGGTTGCGGAGAGTCAGACAAAGGGCGATAAATTCAAGACCTCCGGTAGCTCCCAAAAGGTGACCAGTCATAGATTTGGTGGAACTAATACTTAAGTTATATGCATTCTGACCGAACACTTTTTTAATTGCGATTGTTTCGAATTTGTCATTAAGTGGGGTTGAGGTTCCATGAGCATTAATATAATCATAGGATTCTTTCGGAGCGCCTGCCATCCTGATCGCGGCTTCAATTGCCAGGGCTTGACCCTTACCTTCCGGATGAGGGGCGGTAATATGATAGGCATCGGCAGAGAATCCGTAACCAGTTATTTCGGCATAAATGTTCGCATCGCGCTTCAGAGCATGCTCTAGCTCTTCCAGCACAACAATGCCGGCACCTTCACCGATTATAAAACCATCCCGTTGGCGATCGAATGGCCGACTGGCTTTTTTAGGCTCTGAATTACGCCGGGAGAGGGCTTTCATATTGGTGAAACCGGCCAGCGAAAGGGGTGAGATACTCGCCTCGGCACCGCCGGTTATGATGACATCCGCATCACCACTCAGGATATGTTGCATCGCAATTCCGATAGTGTGAGATGAGGATGCACAAGCCGAGCTAATCGAGTAATTAGGTCCGAGGAAACCGTGATATATGGCAATATGTCCCGCGATAATATCCGGAATCATCATTGGGATAAAGAACGGGCTGACAAAGCGACTGCCCTTGGTCAAAAGATTCGCATGCTGCTGTTCGAGTGTCTGTATTCCACCAATACCGGAGCCGACAATAACACCGACCCGCTCGGGATTGACGTGATAATCGAGGAGACCGGAGTCTTGGAGTGCTTGTTCGGCAGCGGCTACTCCGAACTGGGTTACCCGATCCATTCGTTTCGACTCTTTCAGGTCTATCCATTTAGTTGGATCGAAATTCTTAACTTCAGCGGCAATCTGAACGGGCAAATCATTGCAGGGAAAAGCGCTGATTTTATCGATGCCACTTATGCCGTGCACCAGGTTTTTCCAAAAGGTTGCGATATCGTTCCCGACGGGGGAAATGATGCCCGCACCGGTTACAACAACTCTTTTTTTCATAAAGAATTGGACTTTATTTGAGATTGTCGAGGTAGTTTACGACATCACCAACGGTTTTTAATTTTTCCGCCTCTTCATCAGGGATTTCGATTCCGAACTCCTCTTCCATTTTCATAATCAATTCGACTGTATCGAGCGAGTCGGCTCCCAGATCATCAATAAATGATGCCTCAGGAGTAATCTTGGTCTTTTCCACGCCGAGTTTGTCAGCAACGATTTCCTGAACTTTTTCAAAACTACTCATTCTATCCTCCTACTTTAGTTTACATGACCATGCCACCGTCCACCTTGATAACTTGGCCGGTGATATAATCCGCCAAAGGTGAAGCCAAAAATAGAGCTAGGTTGGCTACATCGGTGGCTGACCCCGCCCGTTTGAGCGGTATCTTTTTTAAAAATTCTTCTTTTACCTGTTCACTTAGATTATGAGTCATCTCGGTTTCAATAAAACCGGGTGCAATGACGTTAACGGTAATATTGCGGATGGCTAATTCCTGAGCCATGGTTTTGGAGAATCCGATTACTCCAGCCTTACTGGCGGCGTAATTTCCCTGGCCGGCGTTACCGGTTATCCCTACTACGGAACTAATGTTGATGATTCGACCATAACGCTGTTGGATAAAATACTTGGCGGCGGCACGGGTTGTTAAAAAAACACCTTTTAAATTAGTATCTAAGACCGTATCCCACTGATCGTCTTTCATCCGGAATAGCAAGGCATCCCTGGTAATCCCGGCATTGTTGATTAAGATATTTATTTTACCAAAGGATTCTATGGTGCGTTCCATTAGCCTGCTGACCTGATCTTCTTTGGTTACATCGCAGGGGAGAGCGATGAAGCGATGGGATTTTGCGCTGAAATCCGCAGCTGCGTCGCTAAGCAGTTCCTCATTATAGTCTGTGAGAGTAACTGCCGCGCCGCACTCGGCAAAGCGCTCGGCGATGGTGCGACCGATCCCCCGCCCCGAACCGGTAACGATTACCACGCGGTCCCGAAAAGTTAATTCCATTGCAGATCCTCCAATTCGGCGACATTTGATACACCGGCCAGGATTACCTCACTGTTAATCCGCTTGACTAGTCCCTGTAAGACTTTTCCGGGACCTACTTCCAGGAATCTGGTCGCTCCGTCTTTGACCATATTCTCAATGGTTGTAGTCCAGAGCACCGGGTGGGTCAACTGCAGGTAAAGGCGTTCGCGGATGATTTGCGGATCGCTGGAAGCTGTTCCAGTTACATTGGAATAAATTGGGCAGCAGGGTTTGTTGAATCGGAGCATATCCAAAGATTGTTTGAGCTTGGCACTGGCGCTTTGCATTAGTTCCGAATGAAATGCGCCACCAACCGATAATTCGATGACCCGCTTGGCGCCAGCCTCTTTGAAACCCAGCATCAGCGATTGGACGGTGTGAGTATCACCACTGATTACAATCTGGTTGGGTGCATTGTAGTTAGCAATATTGCATACCCCGGTGAACTGGGAATTTTCGATTATTTTCTGAATCATATCATAGTCTAATCCGACGATAGCTGCCATCGTGCCTGAATTTGACTCGGTGGCAAGCTGCATTGCCTCCGCTCTGACCTTAACCAGCTGCAGTCCTTGTTCAAAATCCAGTACCCCGGCGGCTACCAGTGCAGAGTATTCGCCAAGACTGTGTCCGGCGACCATGTTAGGTTTAAGATTACGGGTTTTGAGCTCTTCAAAGATAATCAGTGAATGGATAAAGATAGCTGGCTGCGTTACTTGTGTTTTGGTTAATTCACCCAGAGGTCCATAGAAGGAGAGATCCTTGACTGAGAAGTCGAAAATCTGGTTGGCATAATCGTAGAAGCGCTGAGCTGTAGTCTTTAGATTATAGAAGTCTAGTCCCATGCCTACATATTGGCTAGCCTGTCCGGGGAAGATAAAGGCAGTTTTTTCCATCGGTTTAGAGACCCCAACGCATTATTATGCTACCCCAGGTAAAGCCACCCCCGAAGGCTGACATCAGGAGCAGGTCAC
>Ga0315555_1003417_pt1 | contig 10932 bp, 11 predicted proteins | sample SalMarSW160380MG_FD_202113 | JGI IMG/M metagenome (GOLD analysis project Ga0315555, IMG submission 202113) | Salt marsh sediment microbial communities from the Plum Island Ecosystem LTER, Massachusetts, United States - Salt Marsh Sediment SW1603-80 ...
CCCCATATATCTGGATTAAAACAGGAGAAGAATCCTGGAAATTCTTTGATTTATTATTAAAAGAAGCCAATATCATCTGTACACCCGGAAGCGGTTTCGGCAGATGCGGAAAAGGTTATATCAGGATAAGTTCATTTAACAGTAAAGAAAAAGTAGAGGAAGCCGTAGAACGTATTAAAGAAGCTCTTAGCTTTTAGCCTTTGGCCTTTAGCTTTTAACTTAAAAAACAAAAAAAATCTGTGTTAATCTGCCTGCCCTGCCTGTCCCGTAAGGAAGAATGACTGTATCGGGGTAGGGAGGTTTACCCTGTGAAATGCGAAGCGATATTTAACAGGGAACGACTGTACCAGGGTGAAATCTCGTGATTCATTTTTTGAAGGGTTTTTATGAAAAATATAAAAATGTTTTTTAGCCTTGACATTTTTGGTTTTTTTCGTATTTTTATATATAATTATGGTAAGGATTAAAGAGGGGTTTACGTTAATCGAGTTAATGGTTGTTGTTGTGATTATTGGAATTTTAGCGGCAATTGCGGTTCCAAATTATGTAAGAATTGTTGATCAAGCTAAGATAGCGGAGATAAAATCAAATATGCATACAACACAACTTGAGGTTGAATTTTATTGTATAGGAGAAGTAAAACATTATCCCGCTTCAATCGAACTTATTTCTGATGCATTACCTATCGGAATGAAAAACCCATTTACACCCACCGGTCCAGTGGTTCAAAATGAGTCAGGAGCGGATGTCCCGGGTGTTGTTGAATACGATACAGATAACCCCTATAATGTTTACACTATTACCGGTTTGGGGAAAAGGGCAAATCCAATTAATTTGATCCTTTCTCCTGGTTTAGTCGAGTAAAACCTATGAAATCGATGTTTGTTTTGTTAAATTTTCTTTACGAAACCCGTCATAAATTTTGCAATTTGCGAGAATTTGGAATCTAAATGGTTGGAAATAAATCTCTTATATTCAGGAATGTTTTTTGTATGTATAATAAGTGTATGATTATTAATAGATTTACTGTAGAAAGTATTTATAAAGGTAAGTTAAACTCTAAAAATCAGGAGGTTATATGAAGAAACGTGGGTTTACGCTTATTGAGTTAATGGTTGTGGTCGTCATCATAGGTATTCTAGCAGCTATAGCTATCCCGAATTTTGTAAAGATCGTTGACAGGGCAAAATGTGCTTCTGTAAAAGCCAATCAGCATACTCTGCAGATAACTGTTGAATCATTATCTATTGACGAAATGGGTAGATATCCCGATAACAACACGGCTGCCGATGTAACTGATATTGAAAATGATCTGCCGCCAAACTTTGAAAATCCGTACAATGGCACCAGCGAAGGTATAGACGCCGTTGAAGTGGCTGGATTAACTTTTGTTGATTCTGACGAGGGACAGGTTGGTTATGAAACGGATGGTAGTGGCTCCTATACAGCTACATTCTACACTATAGATGGTGGTTGTAAGGAAGGACATTCTTCTGGTTTAAGATTGATGCCGGGTGTAGACAACGATTAAGTTAGTTTATTTGATTAGTAACAATTATAATAAAAGGGACACAATTGTGTCCCTTTTATTATTTTTTCTTTTGAACAATTTTTTTATTTAGTCTGTGGACAATCTAATCCAGTAATGATATGAAATGAATCTACCGATAACTTCTACCTTAATTTTATCACTTTTTGTTTCTCTTGGTATATTTATGTTAATCAACTCTTGATCTTCTTTTATTTCATACCGATATACTTTTTTCCCATTAATCAATATTTCAAAATAAGGCGCATTTAAATCGAAGTGGACTTTTTGGAAGAACATTGATTTTCCCATCATTAGCTTTCCGCCTTTAAAGTTTTTACCTAAAAGACAGGTTAACTGGTTGTTTGTTTTACTGGAGAGTTTTAAGTAAAATGTCTCGGATCCTTCAGTTATTCTGCCGGCATCATAAAAATCTTTTGTTTTGGGTAAAAATTGTACGAATCGATTATTGCTGAGGTTAACCCTCTTGTATTCATGGATCGATTCGGAAGAAGGATCTCCTATATCTATTTCATCTATTACGTCTTTTTCGAATCTTTTTTTAGTTAGGGGAGAAAGATCTATAGAATAAAGAGCATACTTTTCGGATTCTCCAATCCATTTAAAAAAATGCGGATCTCCTTTTGCAAAATCCAATAAAAAATTCATTAACGGATTTGCTTTTTCATCCTCTTTTATTAAAAAATATTTTACATCACAATAATACCTTTGAAGTAACTCCAATGTTTCCGTGTGTTTCAAAAAAGAATTTGTGAATTTCCCAAAGACCGGATCGAGATTTGGTGAAAGCAAAACAAATCTCATATTGTCTGCTCCAAAAACAACAAATTCCTTGGCGGCTGGATTCGCTAAAATTTTGGTTTTATCCGGTAAATTTTCATTTAACCATTCCGATACTTCCATCCCTCTCTTTACGCTTTTTATCTTTTCAGTGATACGAGAAAATAGAATTACTTCCTGTGATATAAAGAAAATCCCAAAGAGTATTAACATTGATGGGAAGAAACCCTGAATATCTTTGCCCGTTCTTTTTATTCCCAAAAAAGAAAAAGCAAAAATAATAGGAAAAATAGCAAGAATATGTCTATTATAACTTAATCCTGTAAAAAGAATGAAGGAATCGCCTAATAAAAGTATGACTAAAAAAGTTGCACTCGCAACTGCCATTAATTTATTTTCTTTCAAGAACCCAAGAATTGTAAATATAAAAAATAGGGGTGGTAAAGTATAAATACTTGTACCCAGGGATCTTAGCCCAAAATCCTCCGTGGGTTTATAAAGACCTAAAATTGTTGATTTGAAATGATTTATGAAATTAGTGGTTCCGATTATCAGGACATCTGAGAGAGAGCCATAATGAAATAAAATTTGAGATACGGTTCCCTGGGTTACTTTTTGCCCGATTAATATACGATTTAGAATGAAGGGGCAGAAAAGCGGAATTAATCCCATGGCGATTTGCCAGGTATGTTTTTTATTTATCCCAAGGTATAAAGAAGAAAGGAAAAAGTAATATAATATTCCTTCGTTTCTTGAAAAAGCGGCAAGTATCGCGAATAAAAGAAAAAAGGGCAAACTTCCCAGGAAAGCAAGCGCTCCAGATATCATTAAAAATAGTAAAGGCATTGTGGTGCAGGTGAAGAAGTTATAGAAAATTGGAGCAAAAAGAGTGCTTAAAATAGTTGAAGGTAATGCTACTTCCGGAAAAAATCTTTTAAAAAATCTGTAAAGAAAAAGAGCAGAACCTAGAAGCATAATTAAATTTATTAAATAAGTCCAGAATATAAAAGCGTTATCACTTTTGAATCCTATCCAATGTCCGACCGATAGGATCATGGCATACGGTATTGGGTTCTTTGGTACCGCAGCTTCTTCCGGGTATATTGATAGAGGGTGGCCCTGGAACCATGCTTTCGCGTGTTGTAAAATTATGTTGCCGTCACCTGAAAATATCAAAAATTTCCCATCGGAAGAAGTATAGACTATTTGTAATAAGATAACCCAGAATAGAATTATTAGTAGTAATACTAATTGGAATTTGTTATCTTTCAATATTTTTTTGAAGGGAATCCACTCTGCTTCAGTTTTTTTCTTGTTTTTCTTCTTACTTTCTTTCATTTCGAATTACTTATTAATAACCGAAAAAGCAGTATTGTCAAGATTGCAAATCATTTAATTTAACCGTGAATTCATACAAGTCATTGGTGTGTTGGGGGTACTGTTTTTCAAAATTAAGAGTGGAGTGAGAAGTGCATAGAGTTGAGTTCTTACTTTTAAAAGTAAGGAGTTTGAAATAATCTTTTTTTTGTGGTTTTGTAAGAAAATTGGTTTTCTGTGTATTAAATAACTTAATATTTTCAGGAAAACTCTTGACAAAACACGAAAGAGTCTTTATTTTCAAGGTATATGAAAGGTGTTATACTTGCCGGAGGAAAAGGGGAGAGGCTTTATCCCTTAACAAAAGTTACAAACAAGCATCTTTTACCTGTAGGTAAAGAGCCCATGATTTATAATCCCATTAAGCAGCTAATTTCTTGTGATATCAAAGATATTCTTATTGTTACAAGTACTCTTCATATGGGTGAAATTGTTAATATGCTTGGTAGCGGAGAACAATTTGATGTTGAATTTACTTATAAGGTTCAAGAAAAAGCAGGGGGTATAGCACATGCTTTGAGACTCGCAGAGGGGTTTGTTCACGGGGAAAACATTGTGGTAGTTCTTGGAGATAATATAGCTGTTAGATCGATAAAACCTTATGTAGTTAATTTTGAAAAGCAGAAAAAAGGCGCAAGGGTTTTAATTAAACAGGTCGATGAACCGTCAAGATTCGGTATTGTAGCGCTCGATGAAAAGAAAGTTATAGAGATAGAAGAAAAACCGGATAAACCTAAGACAAAGTTCGCTATTATAGGTTATTATATGTACGATGATAAGGTTTTCGATTATATAAAGAATCTTAAACCTTCAAAAAGAGGAGAACTCGAAATTACTGATGTTAATAACCAATATATAAAAAATAATGAACTTGAATATGATATTTTAGAAGGAGAATGGACAGACGCGGGTACCATGGATTCTTTTCACTATGCCAATCGATTGCTTGTAAAGTATGATAATAAGGTTAACGTTTAAATTATGTGTAAGGTTGCTATAATTCAATCAAGTTATATCCCATGGAAAGGTTACTTTGATATAATCAATATGGTTGATGAGTTTATCCTATATGATGATGCGCAGTATACAAAAAGAGACTGGAGGAATAGAAACAAAATTAAAACACCGGATGGGCTTTTTTGGTTAACTATACCCGTTAAGGTGAAAAATAGGTATTTGCAAAAAATAAAAGACACTAAAGTTGCGGACAAAACATGGAGTAAGAAACACTGGCAAACGATATCCTCTTATGCTTACCCTGGGGCAGAATTTTTCGATAAAAATAAGCAGTTTTTTGAGCAATTGTATTTGACCTCGGATGAAGAATATTTAAGTGATGTAAACTACAAATTTATTAAGTCTATCTGTAATTTGTTGAATATTAAAACAAAAATATCATGGTCAATGGATTACAATATATGCAGCGAAAGCAGTACAGGAAAGCTTATTGATTTATGCAAGCAGGTTGGAGCTGATGAGTATCTTTCCGGGCCATCCGCCAAGGATTATTTAGAAGAAAAACTTTTTGAAGAAGAAGATATTAAAATTAATTATATTGACTATTCTTCTTATCCCGAGTACAATCAATTGTCTACACCTTTTGAGCATCACGTCAGTATTATTGATTTGATTTTTAACGTTGGTCCTTCTGTTCCGAAATATATGAAGAGTTTTTGATATGAAATTTTCAATAATAACTACTTTGTATAAATCACAGGAATATTTAGATGAATTTTATGAAAGAATTAAAAAAGAAGTTGAAAAAGTAACCGATAAATATGAAATAATTTTTGTAAATGACGGTTCTCCAGATGAATCTTTAAGAATAGCAAAGTCTTTGTTTGAAAAAGATAGTAAGGTAAAAATATTAGATCTTTCAAGAAATTTTGGTCACCATAAAGCTTTTATGACGGGATTGGCCCATTCGAAAGGAGATGTAGTATTTTTAATAGATTGTGATCTGGAAGAAGAACCGGAATTGTTCGGAGTTTTTTATGAGAAATTTAAAGAAAAAAAAGTTGATCTCGTTTATGGAGTACAAGATAAACGTAAAGGCAGTGTATTTGAGAGGCTGACTGGTTATATATTTTACAGGATTTTTAGTGCGCTTTCCAGTTATCCTATACCCAAAAATCCGGTTAGCGCAAGAATGATGAGTAGAAGATATGTTTCCAGTCTATTAAGACATAGAGATAGGGTAGTTTATCTTGCAGGTTTAATTGCTATTACAGGGTTTAAGCAGGAATCTATTCCTGTTGTAAAAAAATCAAGAAGAAGAACTTCATACACTTTAGGCAGGAGGATTGCACTTTTTATTAACGCTATTACTTCCTTTAGTAATAAACCTCTTATTTATATTTTTTATTTGGGTTTTTTTGTTTCTTTCTTCGCAAGTGTTTCAGCATTATTTCTTATTTTTAGAAGAATTTTCTTTAAAGTTTATATGAAAGGGTGGCCTTCGTTAATCGTTTCAGTGTGGTTGTTAGGAGGATTGCTCATACTTTGTGTTGGTGTTATAGGCCTTTATCTGTCAGAAATCTTTATTGAAACAAAAGAAAGACCTTACACTATTATCAGAGAAACTTACAAGCACGATGAAAGCGAAAAATAAGCCAAAACATATTTTTGTTACTGGTTGTTATCGTTCAGGAACCACACTATTAGAAAAAATTTTGCATTCGCATAGGAGCGTAAATATTGCTTCTCAACCTTTCCCTGTCTTGTATTTTTATATAAAAAATCTATTTTACAAGAAATTAGGAGTTGAAAGACTCTATCCTTTAGGTTCACTTTTTTTGGAAAATTCTTATGCTCTTTCCGATTTTTATGGTTTTCTTGACCATTATAAAATATCCGAAGATGATATCATTAGTATTTTTGATGAATTAAAGAAATACAAAAAAGGGCTTTGGACACCTGAAATCTTGGATTTTCAACATAAGCTCGAGCCGGGGTCTTTTATTGACGTTTATAGTCAATTAAATGGTTTTATTCCGAAAATATTCTCAAAAGAAGATGTCTTTTATACTGGTGGTAAAGAAATTCTCTGTGAAGAATATGTACCGTATTTATTGTCTAAAGGTGTGCGAGTCATCATTATAGTACGTGATCCTCGTGACGTAATAACTTCTTTAAATTTTAGTGAAAAAGATAATTTAACCGGTGAGAAAAGACCAATTTTGTATAGTCTTAGATTGTGGAGAAAAAGTGTAGCTTTTATTTTGGAATGTGAAGATGATATAAATTTTATGTGTTTAAAATATGAAGATTTAATCGAAAACACAGCGGAAATCTTAAATGAAATTGCTGTTTTTCTTGATATCGACGCATTTACGTCAGATATTTCAAAAGAAAATATTCTAGATCAATATGGTGATTTATGGAGTAGTAACTCGTCTTTTGAGAGTAAAAAGGGGATTTCGCCGAATTCAATCGGTAGATTTAAAGATATTTTACCTGAATATGTTATATCTTATATCGAAACCTGCTGCTTGCCTGAGATGAAATATTTAGATTATGATTTAAAAGGAATTCAGGATTTTGACGAGGAGATTCTTAGTAATTTTAAAGAACCTTTTCCTATACGGCATAAAAAATTTGAAGGTAATAAGGAATATTCATTAATTCATATAGGAGAAGAGATGGAGCGTTATAATAAATTAACAGGTTCTTTAACTCTTAATACGAATGAAGCAGAGAAATGGTTTTTATTTGAAAAAATTTATAAAAAGTATCTGACTCTTTTCAAATGATAAAATTTAGGATTAAAAAGAAATTTTTGTTTAGTATAAAATTAACCATAAGCATCGGTCTTGTTGTTTATCTCATTTTTCTTGTTGATTGGAATAGAGCGTTTAAAATTTTGAAAGGTGTAGACAAAATTTATCTGATTATTGGGTTCTTGCTATGGGTCTTTGGCCTTGTTTTTGCTTCCCTGAGGTGGCATTTGATTTTAAAAGATAATAATCTAAAATTTTCCATGCTTAAATCATATAAAGGTTATCTGCGAGGTATGTTTTATAATATATTTCTGCCGGGAGTTGTGGGGGGGGATGTTATTAGAATTGGAATATGTCGCTTTCAGACTGATTGCGAATTAGGTACGGCTACAGCAAGTGTTCTTCTTGAAAGAATTTCAGGAATATTCACTTTATTTATCTTTCTATTTTTAAGCTATTCTATTTTTTTCGATAAATTTTTAGCCGGTATCAATTTCCAATTTTTAAAGTATTTATTTTTGATTGGATTATTGTTCATCATCTTCTTTATTGTATTGTTTTTATTACGTTACAAATTTACGGAATGGTTATCTGGTAAAGATTTGAACAGATTCTTGAGTTTTTTGAGTGTTGGGATAAAAGTGTTTTGTTCCGTTCGTCTCGGAACTTTGTTAATCGTTTTGGTCCTCTCGAGCTTATTTCAGAGCATTGATATTTTTGCCTGTTTTTTGTTTTCAAAAGCAATTGGAATTAAATTATCGTTACCGATTTTCTTTGGGATTGTGCCTCTTGTATATTTTGCTACAGTTCTTCCTGTTTCACTTGGCGGATTGGGTGTCAGAGAAGGGGCATTTGTTTTCCTACTTTCTATTTTTGGTGTAGGAACTACCGAAGCGATTACACTCTCTTTCCTTATGTACTTTAATAGGGTAATTTATGGCGCTGCCGGAGGTCTTGTAGAATTTACGGAGTCTTTTAAAGTAAAAAAAATGGCAAATATTGTGCCTTAAATACTAAAGGAGTAAAACTAAATGGCAGATTATAAAATTCCATTTAACCGTTCAGCTGTTCTGGGTAAAGAATTAGAATATGTAAAAAAAGCCGTTGAAGAAAATAAATGTATTTCGGGAGATGGCTTATTTACAAAGAAATGTCAATCTTTATTAGAAAATTCTTTAGAGGTTTCTAAAGCATTATTGACGACTTCCTGTACTCACGCTTTAGAGATGTCGGCTATACTGCTTAATATTAAAGAAGGAGACGAATTTATTCTTCCTTCTTTTACTTTTGTTTCTACCGCCAATGCTTTTATACTTAGAGGAGCAAAGCCAGTTTTTATAGATATAAGGGATGATACTTTAAATTTAGATGAAAGTAAATTAGAAGCATTAATTACAAAAAAAACTAAAGCTATTGTTCCTGTCCATTATGGGGGAATAGGGTGCGAAATGGAAGATATATGTGATATTGCCGATAAGCGCAATATACCTGTTGTCGAGGATAATGCGCACGGATTCTTTGGTAAATACAAGGGAAAATATTTAGGTTCTTTTGGTTCCTTAAGTGCTTTAAGTTTTCATGAAACTAAGAATTTTTCCTGTGGGGAAGGAGGAGCTTTGATAATAAACGATAAAGAACTAATTCAAAGAGCCGAAATTATAAGGGAAAAAGGTACAAATAGAGCTCGATTCTTTAGAAGAGAAGTTGATAAATATACATGGAGAGATATTGGTTCGAGTTATCTGCCTTCCGATATACTGGCAGCTTTCCTTTTAGGACAGTTAGAAAGAAGAGATTTTATTCAAAATAGAAGAAAACAGATATGGAATTTTTATAAAGCAAATTTATCGGATTGGGCTGATGATAATAAAGTAAAAATACCTTTTGTTCCTTTCTACTGTGAACAATCTTATCATTTATTTTATCTTCTTTTACCTTCTATTGAAATTAGAACAAAACTTATTTCACATTTAAAGAGCAAAAGTATATTGAGTGTATTTCATTATCTTCCTTTACATCTATCTCCTATGGGAGAAAAATTTGGATATAAGAAAGGAGATTTTCCTGTAACTAAAAACATAAGCAATCGTCTTTTAAGGCTTCCCTTTTATAATACATTGAGAATGGAAGAATTAGACGAAGTTTGTAAAACTATCAGAGAATTCAAGATCAAATAATTAAAGCTCGAAACTTTAAGGAGGGGTAAATTGCTACAATTTCCCCTGAATTGCTTTTAATACATCGTTTAATATAATCAAAGCCATAAGAGAAAGCAGGATTACAGTGCCAACTGTTTGAACGATTTTTAACAATGTTTTTGAAGGAGGTCTTCTTGAATTAAAAGTAGCTAGTGACATTATAATGTGAAATCCATCTAAAGGAGGTATTGGTATCAAATTTACCATAGCAAGATTAATTGTTATAAGTGCGATAAACATTAAAAATTTTGTAAACCCCTGGTCCAGCGATTTTTTGGTAAACATAACTATACCAACAGGTCCTGACACTTCTCGTGGAGAAAATTTTCTCTGAAACAACCAGTTAAATTGACGATAAATAAGTAAAGCGATATTACAACTCTGCTGCCACGCAAACGAAAATGCCTGTAAGGTCCCTATCCTCATTTTTGTTGTAGGAGCTTCTATTCCAATCATTCCTATGCTTATCAGTGAATCTCCTTCTATGGTCTTTTGTTTGTCGGGTACCATACTGGTTTTAATTGTATCCCCATCAGATAAGTAAATAATATTAAGAGTTTCTTCCGCCGCGGGATGGATTTGATTTGTTATATCTTCCCAGCTTTTTATAGTTTTTTCTTCGATTTTAATTATTCGATCATCCTTTTTCATCCCTGCTTTATCGGCAGGTAAATCTTTGATTACGCTACCTACAATAGGAGGTAAAAAAGGAATTAGTGAATCAGAAATAAGAGAGTCGACTACTATTTCCTCTTCTTTGTTATCACGAGTTAGCAGGATTTTCGATCCCTTTCCTATTTTTTCTGTTATTTCATACCAGTTGGAAACTTTTCTACCGTCTATTTCTAATATTTCATCTTTCGGTAAAAGGTTACTGGCTGTATTCGCTTCTTTTATTATCGTCGCGGGTGTTACAGTTACACCTTGAAAGAGCAAAACAAATAAAAGGATTACAAATCCAAGAGCAAAATTGGAAAAAGGTCCGGCAAAGACAACCGCGGTTTTTAAGAATACATTTTTAGAATAAAACTCATCCTCTTCGCCTTTCATTTCTTCCGGATCCATTCCCTTTATTTCAACGTAGCCTCCAAAGGGTATCGCGGAAATTCTAAATTCGGTTTCTCCCCATGTGAAAAAAGAAAATAACTTTGGACCGAGTCCGATAGAAAAAACGGGAGCATGCATCGAAGCCCATTTTGCTACAATTAGATGAAAAAATTCGTGTACAAAAACCATGACGCTTAAGGCGATAAGTGCGGCAATTATTCCTAACAACATTTACAGTATCCTCCGGGCTTCTTGTCGTGCC
>Ga0315555_1003420_pt1 | contig 10928 bp, 6 predicted proteins | sample SalMarSW160380MG_FD_202113 | JGI IMG/M metagenome (GOLD analysis project Ga0315555, IMG submission 202113) | Salt marsh sediment microbial communities from the Plum Island Ecosystem LTER, Massachusetts, United States - Salt Marsh Sediment SW1603-80 ...
TTATTTACTTTATATACAATTGTTTCATCTTTGTCAAAGTGATACTTTTTTGCCTGTTGATATAAAATTTCGTTTTTTACCCAGGTAGTAATTAATGATTTAATATAATTGATATCTGTCAGGTTTTTATCGTCAATATCCGGAATGTTCTTAAGCAAATCATCTTTTGTCAAATAGATATCATTAACATGGGCAATATAGTCAACAGGTTCATTTTTGCGACCACAAAAAGCCAAGAATGTGAATAAAAAAATGAATAATACTTTTATTTTCATGCAGATAGCGACCCTTTATTATTTTAATTTTGATGCATCAATCTTATATGGATATTTATCTTTTAAACGTTTAAGAAGTTCCAATTTCAAAAATGAAAATTTATAGCGGTAATAATCTGAATAAATTCGATCTTTATTTTCTTCAAAATTTATTAATTCGGGTTCTTTTACAGATAATACTTTAATAATTGAGTATCCGTTACCGGATTTAATCAATTCAGGATAAACAGTACCCGCTTTTGTAACCGCAGCGGTTTTCCCAATAATGGAATATTTGTCTGATGATATAAAGCCCAGATAACCTTTTTCCGGGCGATCAATGTATCTTTCGGTATATTTATCAGAAAGATTTTTAAAATTATCTGTTGTTTGTGCCTGAAAAAGGATTTGTTCGGCGATATTTTTGTCTTTGATATAAATCTCATGAACCTCATATAATGAATTTGTCATATATAAAGAATCTTTATTTGCTTGAAAAAAGACAAATAAACTATCATCGTTTTTGGTAATTTTGTTTTTTATCTCATTATTTATATAGTATTTGTAAAGGAGTGCATCAGTTTTTATTTTTAAATTTTGTCTAAAATCATTGTTTTTAAAATATTTATGTCTTTTTGATATAGTTATTACAATGTCATTTAAGATTATGTTTTCAATAGCATTTTCAAAAATTTTTGAATTAGATAGTCTGTCAGGAATACTGTAAGGATAAGTTTTTAGCGCTGCCTTAAAATCTGAGAAATTGTAAGATTTGTCATTAATCGAATAAACAGGTTGATCAAAGCGAATATTATTGAGAATATCTCGTGGCGATGGAATGGTTGAACTTTCAGTCATGAATTTTCTATAGACGATAGAATATTGTTTGGAAAGACTATCAATATTTGCCGTGAAAACTACCAGGTTGTTTTTTGTTTTTATATTTTCAATAGTCTTAAAATAAGCAGCTTCGATTTGTTGATTATATTTGCTTATAAACTGATCTTTAATGATGGGTTTATATTCATCATAGGTAAAGAGTTCTTTTTTCATAGGATCGAGAGTTTCATAAGCAGAAAGTAACATATCTTTTGTGATAATCGAATCGGTAATGAATTTTTCAAAATATGCACCGATCAGCATCTTTGTCTTTAGATTGTACAATTCTGCTTTCAGATCATCGTTTTTTAAACAACCCTTTTTTAGCGCATCATAAATAATCAGTTGTCTATCGATAAAATCATTGACCGTCTGTTCTTGCTCGCTGGCGGGTAAAAATTTATACGTATGACGTGGATTGATCGAAAAAAAATCTTCTGTATAGATCCATTTCGAACCAATTTTTAATAGTTTTTTCTGGTTATTTTGATCACAGAAGGATAAGAATATTATCGATAAGATCGTGGAATATAAAAAGAATTTTTTCAACATAACCTCAAAGATTGCCTTGTAAATTAAGTTTACCCCCGAGATGATACAAGAATTGTTTTATCAAATCAATATTTTTACCCTTTCGTAAATAAAGGACAAACAGAAGGCTATCGCTTGGAACAAATTTGTAAGAGAGAGAAAGATTCGAAGAAAGAGTTTTTAAAGCAGAGATAAGTGTAAAAGAATCCTGAAAAGCATGATTTTCCGAAAAAATGAGATGATACCGATCATTTTTTAAAATCAGTTTCTTTATGCCAATATGCGAACAGTATAATTTGATAGTTATCAAATCAAACAAGTTATTGACCTCTTCTGGTAATCTGCCAAAAATATCAATGATATTTGCCTGAAGGCTGACAACTTCTTCAAATGTTTTCAAAGACACAAGACTCTTATAATATTTCAAACGGAGAGACTCGGATGAAATATAATCCTCTGGAAAAAAGGCGGGGAAAGGGAAGGTAATATTTACATCTTCAACAGGAGCTGTTTTGGCAACAACGACATCAGTATCAAATTTTTCCTTCTTTTCTGAAAGAGCGTCTTGTAATATTTTTACATAAAGATCATAGCCGATCGCATGAATATTTCCGCTTTGTTCTAATCCGAACACGTTGCCCGCACCTCGAATTTCAAGGTCTTCGAGGGCAATAGAGTATCCGGATCCAAGTGCGGTATGTCTTTTAATTGTCTGGAGCCTTTTAACCGCCGTTGGATTTAAATGTGTCAGGCTTGATACAATTAAATAGGCATAAGCCTGCCGATTAAGGCGCCCCACGCGACCACGAAGTTGATACAGTTGAGACAAGCCCAAATTTTGGGCTTTATTGATAAAAATTGTGTTAGCATTTGGAATATCAATCCCGGATTCAATGATAGCTGTAGTTACGAGAATATTTATCTTGTTATTCATAAAATCTAGCATAATAGGTTCAATTAAGGTTTCGGACATTTGTCCATGTATAAAACGAATAATTAGATCTGGAAACATTTTTTGAAGAGTCAATGTAATCGATGCAATTGTTTTAACTTCATTATGAACGAAAAATACTTGTCCGCTACGATTAATCTCATGATACACACTGTTTTTGATTATATTCTTATCAAAGGATATTATCTCGGTTAAAACCGGCAAGCGCTCTTTTGGCGGTGTGTTTATTAATGAAAAGTCGCGAGCGCCGATAAGGGAAAAATGAAGCGATCTTGGTATTGGCGTCGCAGATAACGAGAGCACATCAATATCTGTTCGATATTTTTTGATTTTATCCTTATCCTTTACGCCAAAGCGGTGTTCTTCGTCAATAATAAGTAAGCCTAAGTCTGAAAATTGTATATCGCTTGATAAAAGCCGATGTGTACCAATGACAATATCTATTGTACCATCTGATAACTTTTTAATTGTTTGTTTTTGTTGGGGTTTTTTAACGAAACGAGATAAAAGACCAATAGAGATAGGATATTTTTCAAGACGTTTTTTAAAGGAAATATAATGTTGATCCGCCAAAATTGTAGTGGGTGTTAAAATTGCCACCTGCTTTGAATCGCTTACAGCTTTAAAAGCTGCCCTGATTGCAACCTCGGTTTTACCAAAACCGACATCACCACATAATAAACGGTCCATGGGGGTCGATGTTTCCATATCAGCTTTGATCTCATCAATAACATGGGACTGATCAACGGTCTCCTCGAAGGCAAACTCTGCTTCCATGTTCATCTGAAATTCACTGTCTTTTGAATAAGAAAATCCGCTTGTCTGCATTCGCCTAGAATAAAGATCAATAATTTCATCTGAAAGTTCTTCTATTGACCGTCTGGTGCGAAGCTTAATGCGATCCCACTCACCTCCACCCAATTTTGAGATTTTTGGGACGAACCCGCCGGTAGCATGATACTTATGAACCAGCGACATTTTTTCAAGGGGAACAAGGACATTGTCTCCACCCTGGAAGGCAAGAACCAGACATTCGCGGGTGGCGCCAAACGCAGAAACCTTTTTTAGACCAATATAACTACCAATACCATAGTCAAGATGAACAACCAGATCATTATATTGTATTTCTGATGGGTTTATTTTGGTATGCTCGATTCCGGCGGGAAGAAATGAAAAAGACCGGGGCTTTTGTCTTTTAGAAAAAATCTCCAAATCAGAATATATAAACAACCCGATTTCCGGAATTTCAAAACTCGTAGAGAGATGGGCGCCAATATATATAACCCCCTTTTCTTTTACCAATAAAGACAATCGATCTTTCTGTCCTTCGTCTGAACAAAAAAGAAAAATGTTTCTCCCCATGTCATTAATATTTAATGAATTAATATGTTTGTGCAAAGATTCGAGACCTTTTATCTTTAAAACAGGTGAATTAAAAACGAAATTAATATCAGAAGACACAAAGTCATTTAAGTATATTGTTGTGTAAAATGTGGATAGAACATTATCTTGAAAAGCGGTTCGAATGTCCTCTGTATGTGTATCAGAATGTGTGAGAACAATGATACTATTTTCAGGTAAATAATCAACCAGTGAACCACAATAATCAACATTGCTTATAATGTTAGGAAACAGATCCATGGTTTTGCTTTTTAGAATTGTTTCTTGAGATGAAACATTAAAGATTCTAATCGATTCGACAATATCATCAAAAAATTCAATCCGGTAAGGCTGTTGATTTCCTGTCGGATATATATCGACGATATCCCCTCGCACGGAATACTCACCGGGATACTCTACGATAAACTCCCTAGAATACTGAAGGGATTCGAGTTTCTCCAGCAATTGTTCACGGGACAAACAAGAACCGGTTTTAATCCGAAATACAGATTCTTTGTATTCATCGTAGTCTGGAAATGTTTCATTTAAAGCATTGATAGTTGTTATAATAATTTTTGCGTTTTTATTGACAATTTTATGAATGGCATCGTTTAATAAAAATTCGTTGATCTTTTGAGACGAATGATCCTCGGTAGTAATGTTAATTTCCGGAATGATCGCAATAGAATCCGAAGAAGTAAATGCTTCAAGATCGCCCAGAAAAGTTTCAAGTTCTTCAGGATTGTGGAAGACAATTAGATAAGAAGATGAAGAGTTTTTTCTTAAGGAAGCGACAAACACACCTAGCTGGGCGGTTGAATTAATACCAGAAATGCTAATCCTATCCGGGTTTAATTTTAATCTTTTTTGAACAGCGATAAAAGGTTTGTAAGAAGAGAAGATGCTAGAAATTCGATTTGTGTCTTGAAAAAAATGTTTCACGTGAAACGCTCTATTTTTTCAACAGAATCATTAAAGAGGTAATGTCTGCCGGAGACACACCGGAGATTCTCGATGCTTGCCCTAGGGTTTCGGGTCGGATTTTGTCTAATTTTTCACGTGCCTCTTTTGTGATAGAGTTGATTGATGGATAGTGAATGTTCTGGGGAATTTTAGTGCTTTCCTGCCGTTTTAGGGCGCTTATACGGTTATACTGTCTTTGAATGTATCCACTATACTTGACGTCAATTTCGATCTGGTCCATGAGACCATCAAAATTATCAATGAGATTGAGCAAATCAGGGTTTATAAATTGTTTTATGTCAGAAAGATGAATTTCCGGTCTGCAAAGCGCCTTGAAGAGGCATTGCCCGGATCGAACGGGATTTTCGTTTAAGTTTAATAATAATGGATTAATTTCAGCGGGAGAAGCAATGGTTGATTGTAAAAATTTAATGGTCTGATCTATAATTGCTTTTTTGTTTTGAGATATATTATTGTAATAGTCATTTATTAAACCTAGCGAGTGACCGTAATGAGATAGACGCAGGTCTGCATTGTCGAAGCGCAGGAGAAGGCGATATTCCGCGCTGGATGTAAACATTCGGTAGGGCTCATCGGGACTTTTGGTAATCAAGTCGTCAATTAGTACACCAATATATGCCTCAGATCGATGCAGATGAAAAGGTGGTTCTCTGTGAATTTTTAATACGGCATTTATTCCGGCGATCAAACCGAGAGCTGCGGCTTCTTCATATCCCGAGGTTCCATTGACCTGTCCAGCCAGAAAAAGACCATTAATTTTTTTGGTCTCTAATGTTCTTTTAAGCTGATATGAAGGAAAATAATCATATTCAATAGCGTAACCAGGTTTTATAATTTCTGCTTTTTCTAGACCGACAATAGAATGTAATCCATCGAGCTGAATGTCAACAGGAAGGCTGGTTGCAAAGCCGTTGACATAATATTGATTTGAACTTTCCCATTCGGGCTCTAAAAAGATTTGATGAGAGGGGCGATCGTTAAATCGAACAATTTTATCTTCAATGCTGGGGCAATAGCGAGGACCAACCCCTTTAATAATGCCAGTATAGAGCGGAGATCTGTCTAAACCGCTAAAAAGAATAGCGTGGGTGTTTTTATTGGTGTGTGTGATATAGCAAGGGATATTTTTTGGCGAAAAGTCTATTGTTTGAAAAGAAAAAGGAATGGGTTTGATGTCGCCATATTGTGGTTCAATATTGTCGAAGTTGATAGAATCTTTTTCTATTCGTGGGGGTGTTCCGGTTTTAAGCCGCCCCGAAACAATTCCCATGCCGTTCAAAGATTCCGTTAATCCTATAGCACTTCTTTCATCAAGGCGCCCACCGGTATATTGATCAAGTCCGATATGAATGATTCCATTGAGGAATGTACCCGCAGTGATTATAAGGGAATTACATGAAATATCACCATTATTTTCGGTGACAACTCCGACAATTTTAGAATTTTCTATAAGGACATCATTGGCGATATCTTCTAATATGGTAAGATTTTTCTGCCCAAGAACACTTTTTTGCATTTCCAGTGAATATTGAATCTTATCTGCTTGGGCACGAGGCGACCAAACAGCGCGCCCCTTTGATCTGTTTAACATTTTAAACTGAATTCCGGTCTTATCAATGGTACGAGCCATTTCGCCGCCCAGGGCATCGATTTCTGAAACCAAATGTCCTTTAGCTAAGCCACCAATTGCCGGATTACAGGACATCCTGGCAATGGCAGCAACTTCCATGGTAATCAGCAGGGTGTTCGCACACATTCTTGCTGATGCAAGAGATGCTTCTATGCCCGCATGACCCCCACCAACTATAATAATATCGAAATCCCGTTTCACGTGAAACACCCTACTTTCCGATACAAAAATGGGAAAATATATTGTTTAATATATCCTCGTTTGTTGTTTTTCCTAAGATGGTGTCAAAATGTTCCAATGATTCACGCAAATCGATGACATATATTTCTGGTGGCAGATTATCTGATATGCCACAGATTGTTTTTTCTAGAAAAGATTTTACTGATAATAGAATGTCTTTATGGCGCCGCCTCGTTAAAATCACATCTTCTGATTTTGGTTTTAAAGATAAGATTTGATTAAGAATTCCAAAGGCGAGTTCATGAATTCCATGATGATATTTAGCGGAACAAACATAACAGGGTCTGTTTTTAATGGTTGTTATTAATTTATTTATTTGTTGTTTTGTGGTTTTATCGGACTTATTAAAGACATATAACGTCTTATTGTGAATAGCTGGGGGCAGCATCTCGATTTTCATTCTTGGATTACTAGAATCAATAACATATAGCAGAACATCACCCTCGTCCAATAAATCAATTGATTTTTTAACACCAAAATGCTCAACCTTATTTTTCGTCTCTCTGATTCCGGCAGTGTCGGTAAATCGGATCTGATAGTCACCCACATTAACAGATTCCTCGATAAAATCTCTGGTTGTCCCGGGATGCGGAGAAATAATAACCCGCTCTTCATGTAAAAAGGCATTAAAGAGACTGGATTTCCCACTATTGGGAGGACCAACTATAGGGCACAAAATCCCGTCGCGGCTTAATCTGCCATACTCATACGAATTTAACAGGGAGTCAATGCTGTTGATTATAGAAATAATCCGGGATATAATTTCTGTTTTGGAAGTATGAAAGATTTCGTCTTCTTGAAAATCAAGTTCGTGTTCTGTCACAGTAATTATATCAATAATGTCAGATTTGATTTTATTGAATTCTGCCCCTGTTTTTCCCCTCAGTAAATTTGTCGATGCAACGAGCGCGGAACGAGAATCTGAAAAAATAATGTCCGCAACTCCCTCTGCTTGGCTCAAGTCCATTTTTCCATTTAGAAAAGCACGCCTGGTAAATTCACCAGGTTCGGCATTAACGGCGCCCAATTTTTTACAGATGTCGATGACAAGGTCGCATATATATGGGTTTCCATGAAGACTGATTTCGATCAGGTCTTCACCGGTATAGGAATGTGGAGATTGGAAAAAAGTGATAACCGCCGAATCAATAAAATCCTTTTTATCATATAATTGTCCATAGATCGCTTTACCCGGAAGGATTTTGTGATTGGATTTAAAAAATTTTTGAATGATCGAAAGGGATTTATTTCCGGACAGCCTTACAACAGCAATACCGCTGTGCCCGCGTGGTGTGGACAGGGCAACAATTGTCGGAACATTACTTTTTACCATATCAAGCTATGTTATTTGAATTTTGTCCTTGATTGCAATTTACGAATGGTATCGATAGTTGACGGACGCTGTTTTTTAGGTTTTACTCTTGTGGGGATAAATTTCTGTTGAAAGACGGTCAGTAAATTAAAAAGGGTATAATAAAGGTTTAATCCGGAGGGAAACTGGTTGAACATGAAAAAGAACATGATTGGCATCATATAGGTCATCATTTTTTGTTGCGGATTTGTACTTGACGTTGAACTCATTTTCTGTTGCAAAATGGTTGATAGTGCCATAATAATTGGAAGAACATTTACATATTTACCATAAATTGGAATCGAAAAAGGAAGTGTGAAAATTGTATCGGGTGCAGACAAGTCTGTGATCCACCAAATAAAAGGAGCGTGCCGAAGCTCGATTGTTGTGCGAAAAACTGTAAACAAAGCAATTAAAATCGGCATTTGAAGAAGAAGCGGAAGACAGCCCCCCATCGGGTTAACGTGATGTTCCTTATATAGCTTCATCTGCTCGGAGCTCATTTTTTGTGGATCACTTTTATATTTTACTTTCAACTCTTCGATTTTTGGTTGGAGCTTCTGCATTTCTTTCATTGACTGCATGGATTTGTCGGTCAAAGGATAAAGCACTATTTTTACTAAAAATGCGAATACAATTAATACCCATCCGTAATTTGGCAGAATCATCCTGAGGCGAATGAAAATCCACAGCACTCCCTTGCTGATTGGGCGCAGTAATTTGCCAAGACTCATTATGTTCTCAAGATCAACATCAAGTCCCTTAATAATTGAATACTCAAGTGGACCAATGTATAATACCGTGTGATTTTTTTGATCTGCGGGCAAAGAAATTTGCATAGAGTAGTTTTTATAATAGTTTTTACCACCCAGCGGTTCTCCAGAGGCACCCAGATAATATCCGATTCCGTCCCCGCCGGTGATTAGGGACACTGCAAAATATTTTGTGCGAATTGCTGTCCAGTCGGTTTGTCCGGTAAAACGGGATTGCTCTTTTTTATTCATTTTAACATCAAGAGCATCGGTTTCACCGCCGCTATAGGCATATGCCTTAGAATATCGGATTTCATCGATAAGAGTTGGCTCGGTATAATTAATACCGCCCTTCCAGGAAAGGCTATATTGTTTTGTTGCCATTTCGGGAATTAAGTTTCGCAGGTCGGTGTTTATATCTATTGTATACCGATTTCCATAAAAAGTCATATTTTTTTCGATAATTGTTTTGTTATCATTGTTTGTGAGAGTAAACGAAACACGAGCCGAATCGTTACCGGTCAGGTTTATAACACCGTTGTACAAATGTGCATGATCAATAACGCTTAATTTAAAATCTTGGGTTAATTCTATGGGATCACCATTAATTGAGACAAATTGAATTGTTAAAGGTGATGCAAAATTTTTATTAATAAGCTGAACAAGCGATGTGTCATTTTGCATGAACATGTTATAATTTTTCAGTATAAAATCTGAAAAGCTGCCCCCGCCCCGAGAGGAGAGAACCGCTGTGAATAAGTCGGTGTTAATTGTAACCGCTTCGGATTTTTCATAACGTGTAAATGTCGCAAGAGAAGCACCAGTTGAGGATGTATCTATTTGTGAAAATTTTTGTTGTTCGGCAGGCTGCGCGGTCTCTAAGATAGTTTCTTGGTTGTTTGGTTGTGTGTTGGTGCCATCTGTTTTATTAACCAATTTCAAATAGCTTGGCATCACCAAAATAATAATAAATATAATGGCAAAGGCTAGTAAAGATTTTTTATCCATTGTTAATATCCTTTACGGGTGGAACCGGATCAAAACCACCGGGGTGGAACGGGTGACATTTGCCAACACGTTTTATAGTTAGGAGAGACGCCCTGAAAAAGCCATACTTCCTGTACGCTTCGATCCCATAACTGGAACAAGAAGGGTAAAACCGGCATGTTTTTGGTAGCATAGGAGATAAAAACATTTTGTATGTTTTTAAGATAATTATGACAATCGTATTTAAAAATCGTTTCATTATTTTAGCGCTGTGGTTAGAGTATCAAATAATTGATTAAAATTGGGAATGAGATTATTATCAGAGGGGTTTTCTCGAACAGAAAATATGATATTATAAGGGGTATTAATTTTTGTTTTAATTAATCGATAAACAGCCCGAGTAACACGTTTAATTCTATTTCTGAGCACTGCATTACCAACGGCTTTTTTTATTATAATCGTAAAACCCCAATGTTCTTGGGGTACTATGATTGCCGTAATGATTCCAATTTTAACACGGATTTGCATGTTGTTATCGTAAAGAGAGCGAATCGTATTTTTGTCGGTGATGATTTCCTTTTTTGTTAGCTTACGCCGACAACATTGATCTTCCTTTTGCGCGTCTTCTGGCGACAATCTTTTTTCCACCATTGCTACTCATTCTTTCTCTAAATCCATGCTTATTTTTGCGCTTGCGGTTGCTTGGTTGAAATGTTCTTTTCATATATATCCCTTATACAATAATTCACGTTATTTTGAAAAGCTCCGTAATTTAAAACAATTTTTATTATTAGCAATCAAACGAAACAGAAAATTTGTAAGCCAATAATAAAGCTTTTTCTTGACATTGCGCGCAAGATATTTACTTTATAATTGATTGCGCCTGGCGACCGTTGATATTTTGTTAATAACTTTAATGTTTGCTCCTTCTTTGGGTGGGGCGCGTTAGGTTTTTGTGTCGTGATATCTCCTGCTGAGATGTTTTTTG
>Ga0315555_1003422_pt1 | contig 10919 bp, 8 predicted proteins | sample SalMarSW160380MG_FD_202113 | JGI IMG/M metagenome (GOLD analysis project Ga0315555, IMG submission 202113) | Salt marsh sediment microbial communities from the Plum Island Ecosystem LTER, Massachusetts, United States - Salt Marsh Sediment SW1603-80 ...
GGTCTCGAACCGGCTTTTTACGCCCATCGCGAGCGCCCGCCGGACGAATTGCTCCCCTGGTCTCATATCGATACAGGCATAACCGATGACTTTTTAAAGCGGGAATTCCAGCGCGCCCGGGAGGGACTGGATACGCCGGATTGCCGGAATAATCCCTGCAATGCCTGCGGCCTGGAAGACACAGAAAATTGCGCGGATAGAAAATAGTTCGCACCTGCGCAGTTGCGCAGTTAATACTCGACGGCGGTAATGGCCACCAGACGGTCGCCCTCATCCAGGGTCATCACCCTGACGCCCTGCGTGCTCCTGCCCTGCGTGCTGATACCCTGCCGCGGGTCTTTCTCCTTTATCGGCGTCAGCGTTACCATGCCTTCGGCCGATATCAACATGACCTGCTGCTTGGGCGTTACTACCCTGGCCGCCGTCACGTCACCCGTTTTATCGACTATCTTGAACGTTCTCACGCCCATCCCGGCGCGGTGCTGCCGGGGATACCTGTCCAGCGGGGTAATCTTTCCGTAGCCCCCCTCTGACACTACCAGCAGAAAGGCTTCCTGGTCTACCCGGTCCATGCTGACCACCTCATCGCCCCCGGCCAGGCGTATAGCGCGCACGCCGCCGCTGGTCCTGGACGCGGCCCTCAAGCTGGAAACGCCGAAACATATTGATTGTCCCTTACGCGTTACCAGGACTACGTCGTCCTCATCCCTGGCAATACAGGTCGATATCAGCTCATCTCCCGGCTCCAGGTCCATGGAAATAAGCCCGCTGCTTCGCACGGCGGCGAACTTGTCCAGCGATGTTTTCTTTATCTCGCCGAGTTTGGTAGCCATCACCAGGTAAGCGTCCGGCATCAGGCCCGTTGTCGCCGCCATGGATGTGACTCTTTCGCCTTCGGCGATGGACAACAAATTAATGATGGCCAGACCCTTGGACGTACGGGAGGCGGCGGGGACTTCGTGGCACTTTAGGTAAAATACTTTACCCCGGTCGGTGAAGAAAAAGAGGTCGTCGTGGGTATCGGCCACGACCAGCAGCATGACGGCATCGGTGTCCCTGGTCACCTGGCCTATTCTGCCAACGCCACCACGATGCTGCGTCGGGTAGGTCTTCGAAGGAATTCTCTTGACGAAGCCGCGACTGCTCAACGTTACCGCCACTCTTTCGTGGGGGATAAGGTCTTCCTCGGTGAATTCCAGCGCCCCCTGCTCAACGATGGAGGTGCGGCGCTCGTCCCCGTATTTCGACTTAATACCTTCCACATCCTCTTTTATCAGGACGAGAATTCTCCTGGGATTGGCCAGCAGGTCTTCCAGGTAGGCGATAGTCTTGACAACCTCGGCGAACTCATCGAGTATCTTCTGCCTTTCCAGATTAGCCAGGCGGCGCAGCTGCATATCGAGGATTGCCTGTGCCTGAATCTGGGTCAGGCCGAAGCCTTCCATCAGGTTTTTACGGGCCGCCTCGGCCGTCTCCGACTTCCGGATGGTACTGATTATCGCGTCGATCTTATCCAGCGCGATTCTCAAGCCTTCCAGTATGTGGGCCCTCGCCCTGGCCTGTTTGAGTTCAAAGCGGGAACGCCTCTTAATTACCTCGCGGCGGAAATCTACGAAATGCTGCAGCGCCTCCCTCAAGCTGATTACCTTCGGCTGCCCGTCTACCAGCGCCAGCATATTAACAAAGAAGGAGGACTGCATGGAGGTATATTTATAGAGATTATTGAGTACTTTCTGCGGCTGGGCTTCCTTTTTCAACTCGATGACGACACGCATTCCCTGTCGGTCGGACTCGTCACGCAGGTCGGCGATGCCCTCGACTTTCTTGTTCCTGACCAGTTCGGCGATATTCTCCACGAGGGCGGCCTTGTTGGTCTGGTAGGGAAGTTCGCTGACGATTATCTGGCTCCGGCCGGCCGCCGTGGGGCTGCTGATATGTGCTTTGGCGCGGACCACCAGCTTGCCGTGCCCGGTGGTATAGGCATTTATGATGCCCTCCCGCCCCTGGATGATGCCGGCTGTCGGAAAGTCCGGACCCTGTACGAATTTTGTAAGTTCCTCGATGGTAGCCCCGGGGTTATCGATGAGGTAGTCAATGGCGCCGCACACCTCTCCCAGGTTGTGCGGGGGGATATTGGTGGCCATGCCCACGGCGATTCCGGAACTGCCGTTCAGTAAAAGATTAGGCAGTACGGTGGGCAGCACCGTCGGCTCCTGCTGGCTGTCATCGAAGTTCGGGATGAAGTCCACAGTGTCTTTCTCGATATCGACCAGCATCTCTTCCGCTATCTTCGCCAGGCGCGCCTCGGTATAGCGCATGGCGGCGGGAGGGTCGGCATCGACACTGCCGAAATTACCCTGACCGTCAACCATGGGATAGCGCATAGAAAAGTCCTGCGCCATGCGCACCATGGCGTCATAGACCGAGGTGTCTCCATGCGGATGGTACTTACCCAGCACTTCACCCACGATACGGACACTCTTGCGATGGGGACTGCTGGGCCGCAGTCCCATATCGTTCATGGCGTACAGGATACGCCGGTGAACCGGTTTCAAACCGTCGCGCACATCCGGCAGGGCGCGGGAGACGATGACGCTCATCGCGTAATCGATATAGGAACTCCTCATTTCATCTTCTATGTTTACCGGCTTCACTATGCCCGAAACCATATCAACCCGACCTCCTATTCGTCATCGCTATTCTCGCCATCGTCAACGCCCTCGGATTCCTCGGGCAGTACCTCTATCTCATCACCGCCGATTATCGTATAACCGGACTCGTCCTCCTCCTCATCCTCTTCCACTTTCAACAGCTTATCGCCGACATAGGGACGGAACTCGTCCATTCCCTTAGGGGGGAAGGACAGCTTCCCGACCTGACTCGGGTGCTGGTACGTTTCCCTGATAATTATAGTCATCATGTCCATGTTGGACCTGACTACCGATGTCGTGTACTGGTTGCCCCCCAGCATCAGCCGGATGAGCCGCTGGGCGTACTTGGGCTCCACCTTACCCATGTAGATACCGCGGCTGTTTTCCACCGAAAGAACGGGGCCTTCCGCTTTCAGGTTTACCTTATCGCCCGCCACCATTCTGGCACGCGCTTCTTTAGGTGACAGTTCGTAAAGCGCAACCACCCCGGCTTTGCCTATTTCTTCGATAAAGTGGTGGGGGTCAACCGTATCGGTCTCCACCCCTTCGTTATCCGATTCCCCCAGGTCGCTAAGGCGCCGCAAATTCCTGGCGGCGATAGCGTTATAGGGGTCCAGCTGCGCCGTGCGATTGTATGCCTCCCGGGCCAGCGTGTACTGCCCCAGTTCCATGTAAGCCCTTCCCAGGCGGTTGCAGGCGTCGACATCATCCGGGTAACTTTCAATGATTTCCTTATTGATGCCGACGGCCTCCTGCCAGCGGGCCTGCATCGCCAGGTCGATAGCCTCTTTGCTGCGCTGCTGTTTGAGCCTGATTAATCTTTCATCGTCACGCGTCATTGACTTCCCCGGGACCGGTATAATTTTTAAAGTAATTTATTCTACACTAACGAGATACATCATACAAGGGGTTTTTGTTCAAATAAAAACACCGTTTGACAAATTGCCCCCCGGCAGATAGAATTTAATCAGGGGCACAGTTAAATTCTAAAGGAGACAGGTCTAAAATGCAAGATAAGGTGGAAGAAGTACTCGATAAAGTACGCCCGGTTCTGGAGAGGGATGGCGGCAACGTAGAGCTGGTCGGAGTCGAGAACGGCACCGTAAAAGTAAAATTGGTCGGCGCCTGCGCCGGTTGCCCGTTATCACAGCTAACCCTGAAGAACGGGATTGAACGGATACTCAAACAGGAAATTCCGGAAGTCAAAGAGGTGGTGTCGGTCTAGAGACCTCCCCGCGGCTTTTCTTAGTCCTCTGTTTCCAGTTCGAAGGCGCGGTGCAAAGCTCGTACCGCGTCTTTAACTCTTGTCTCCTCGATGATACAGGTTATCCTTATTTCCGACGTAGCGATTAGCTGTATATTGATATTTTCCTTTTTAAGCGTATCGAACATGCGCGCGGCGTAACCGGGGGCGTACTGCATGCCGGTCCCGATGATGCTGACTTTTCCCAGTTTGGAATCGCTGACGCACTCCCTGGCGCCGATAGTCCCGGCTGCCGATTCGACCACCGCCATCGCCCCTTTCAACTGGCTCTTCGCCACGGTGAAGGTAAGATCGGTAATATTCTCAATGCTGGCGTTCTGAACGATGGTATCGATGCTGATACCGGCCTCCGCCAGGGGAACGAAGATTGCCGCGGCGATGCCCGGCCGGTCGGGTACGCCGACTACGGTTATTTTGGCCACATCAAGGTCATGGGCTATACCTCTTACTTTGTTTCGTATTTCCATAGACACCTCTTTGTGAATTAACGTACCGGGGTTATCATTATAGCTGGATGCCACCAGGATAGGGACGCTGAACAGTTCGCCCAGCTCAACCGCGCGGGGGTGTATCGCCTTGAACCCGTAGGTTACCATCTCCAGCATTTCCTCATAGCTTATCTCCGTCAGTTTCCGCGCCTCCGGGAAAAGATGCGGGTCGGTGGTATAAATCCCGTCAACATCGGTGTACCTTTCACATCTTTCCGCCTTAAGGCCGGCCGCCAGCGCTACCGCCGTGGTATCCGAGCCGCCCCTCCCCAGGGTCGTGACATCCATGTCCTCGGTAATGCCCTGGAATCCGGCCACGATGACGATATTGCCCTTGTCCAGCTCCCTGACAACCCGCCCGGGGTCGATGTCCGTAATCATGGCCCTGCTGAAAGCGGCGTCCGTCCTGATGCCGGCCTGCGCGCCGCTAAGGCTGATGGCCGGGTGGCCCAGGCTGTGCAGCGCCATTGCCAGCAGGGTGCTGGAAACGACCTCGCCGGTGGAGAGCAGCACGTCGAGCTCCCGCGTGTGCGGATGTTCGGCAACCTGGTAGGCCAGCTTGACCAGGTCGTCGGTGGTATCGCCCATCGCGGAGACGACCACCACCACCTGGTTGCCGGCCTCTTTGGTCCTGGCGATACGCCGGGCGACGCTCTTTATCTTTGCCGCGTCCGCCACCGAGCTGCCGCCGTATTTCTGTACGATTAGAGCCATTTTATTTTTCTCTTGACTATACTCAATTGCGCAACTGCGCATTCAACTTCTTGAGCAGCTAAAAATTTATGTGTCTATATATTCCCAGTCCAAAACATATACCCAATGAAAACAAGTACCACCAAAATGAAGAGCAACGATAAAATCAGAAATACGCGTGCTGCGGATGTTCTTGGCTTCTTACTATCTCCCTCACTTGGCCTTTTTAAGCGTCCATTGGTACCTGGCGGTTCGCGCCCCTCTCTTCTCCAATAACTATCATACCACCATGGCCTTCCCATTATTAACTATCCCCCACCAGCCTCCCCATTATTTTATAACCTTCCTCGATAAAAACGCCAGTTTTAGCTGCCTCGGCCTCGGTAAACCGCTTCGCCCCGTTAGCCTCTACTCCCTTACCCCATATCAGGAACGGCACGGGGTCGGCGGTATGGGTGCGCAGCTTAATCGGGGTGGGGTGGTCGGGCATTACGAGCACTTTTAAATCTCTGCCTCTCCACTCCAGCAGCCTCCCGACTACCTCCGCATCTATCTTCTCTATGGCTTTAATCTTTTCATCAATCGAGCCGCCGTGACCGGCTTCGTCCGGCGCCTCGATGTGCGCCACCGCCAGGTCGTGAGTTTTAAGAGCTTCGAGGGCGCCCTTTATCTGGGCGGCGTGGTCATTATCCGGGCCGTCCGTCACGCCCCTGATATTCAGCACTTCCATGCCCGCCATCTTCGCCAGCCCTTTCAGCAAATCCACCCCCGATGTCAGGGCGGCGTCAAGTCCGTAGACTTCCTTGAAAGAGGGCATCGCAGGAAGCTCGCCGCTGCCCCAGAAAAGCCAGATAGAGGTAACGGGCACATCGCCGCGGTCCCGGCGCGCCACGTTGATTTCATGGCCTCTCAACAGGGTTTCAGAACGCGCCATGAGGTCGATAAGCAGGTCGCTGCCCTCGCCCTTCGGCAGGAAGCCGGCTACTAACTTTCCGGGAATATCATGGGGCGGCGTGCAGACAGCTTTCAGCGCATCTTCATGCCCTTTTATTTTCAGAATATGACGGTAGCTGACGCCGGGGTAGAAAATCACGTCTTCGCCGCCGAGTTTTTCGTTAAGAGCGGCGATAATTTCTCCGGCTTCATCCGTTCCGATATGCCCGGCGCTGTAGTCCTTCATCCTGCCATCCTCGATATTTACCAGGTTACAGCGGAAGACCACCTCACCCCTGCCGATATCTATGCCCATGCTCCTGGCTTCGATGGAGGCGCGGCCCTTGTAATATACCGTCGGATTGTAGCCCAGCACCGACATACAGGCGCAGGCACTGCTCGGCTCCATGCCCGGCGGCACGGTGCGCACCAGTCCCGCCAGGCCCTCCGACGCCATTTTATCCAGGTTAGGCGTCCGGGCAAGCTCGAGGCAGGTCTTGCCGCCCCGCTCCGGCAGGGGCAGCCCGGCGGCTCCATCGATTATCAACACGATATATTTCATCTATTTCTCGTCTCCAGTTTACAACAGAGGTACAATACGCCTATAATATGTCTGGCGGGGCGTAGCGCAGCCTGGTAGCGCGCCGCGTTCGGGACGCGGAGGTCGGCAGTTCAAACCTGCCCGCCCCGACCAATAACCCCACACAAATATCCTCCTGCATTTTTCATTCTAGGTTTCTTCGTAATCCGTGTCAATGTATTGCCTCAAGGCGGCCTGGTTTTTACGTATAATTTAGATATATTTCAACCATATTTACGCTTTATTTACCTGTTAGCTGTTATTCTAGTAAATGAAAGCGCCTGAATCCCCATGAATTCAGGTAATTCAGCTTGCTCGATAGTCAGCATGCAAATGGATTAGCGAAGTTGTTAAAAAATGAGTAAGAACCGAACCACAATGTCCGCGGGGAATCCCGGTACGCGCCTGGTAAAGTTCAAGGCTATGAGCCACCTTTTTAATAAAGCCAGAGGCGGGAAAAAGGGTCGGAAGGTTGCCAGAGCTAGCACCGGGATTGAAGAGTACACGAAAAAGCTGGAGCTTCTCTACGAGGACGCCCAAAATGCAGCCTCCGGGTCAGAGGTGTCAAAGCTGCTGGAAGAAATCCTGCGCATGACCAATCAGGTACTACAGGTTTCCGCATCGTCTTTACTGCTGTTGGGCACCGAAGGAGGAGGAAGCTACTTCCATGTCGCCGGAAACAGGGGAGGCAAAAAGCTTAGCCGAATGATTATAAGTCTCGACTCCGGAACCGCCGCCTGGGTTATCAGTAAAGACAAGCCGTTAATCATCAACGATGTGACCAGGGATGAGCGTTTTAACGATGAGATAGACAAGTTAACCGGTCTCGTCACGATGTCGGTCATGTCTGCACCCGTGCACCGGGGGCAGAAGATTATCGGTATCCTGGAAGCGAGCAACCGGGCGGACGGTCAGGGATTCGACGAGCAGGACCTGGCGGTCCTGACCGGTTTAGCCTCGAGCGAAGCGTTAATCTTACTGGCGTCAATGGCGGTAACGGCCATTAACAACATCACGCAGCACCAGATATTGATAGACTGGTATAAAAGCGTGTTCGAGACGCTGATAGCGGCCGTCGACACGAAAGACCTCTACGCCGCCGGCCACTCCAGCCGGGTAAAGAAGTACGCCATGCTGGCGGCGAGCTCCCTTTCTGTTCCATTGGAAGAACTTCAGGCGATAGAGCTCGGCGCGTTACTTCATGACATCGGCAAAATTTGGATCCATGATAAGGTGCTGCGTAAGTCCGGCCCGCTGACGGATGAGGAATGGTACATCATGCGAAAGCATGCCCAGAAAGGCGCCCATATGCTCGACGGGATTCCCTATCTGGAAAAGGTGAGAGAAATCGTACTCCTTCACCACGAAAGATACGACGGTAAAGGGTACCCCCTCGGACTTAAGGGTAGAGATATCCCCATCGGCGCCCGCCTGGTAGCCGTCGCCGATGCTTACGATACCATGACAACCGAGCATTCGTACCGTGATAAAATGAGTGCCGAAGAGTCTATCGACCAGTTAGTCCTGGGGAAAAAGACACAATTTTGCCCCATAGCTGTAGACGCCTTTATCTCTGCCTTATCGAAAAGCCGGGGAAAGGCAGAAAAAGACCCCGGCAAACCTGACAAAGATGAGGAGCCCGCCGCCGACGTATCCATCCCGGACATCTACCAGGGGGATGTGACTCTTTCGATACTATCCCCCGAAAGTTTCGGGGAAGTAAGGCAATTTAAGAAGCACCTGGAAAAGACCGATGGCTTGAAGGTAGCCCTGGAAAGCTGGTCGGAGACCGATGGCATTATCATCATTGTCTCGGTGCAAATACCGATGGCTTTGCCGGGCGTCCTCAAGAAAATGCCCATGGTGGAAAAGGTTACCAAGAATCAGAACAGGCTGACGGTCGTATTAAAGACACCGACCGAAAGCAAGGTGTTTGAAAAAGGCTTTAGCCTCACCTGACCCCGCAAACTCAAGTATGCCCGCCCCGACTATTCTCAATCCACCCCCTTTTTCGCCTCCTCCCAGAGGTCATCCTTCTCCTTGAAGGAAAGCTCCGCGAAATTCAGGCCGCGCCGGCGGCACAGCTCTTCCATGCAGGCAAAACGCTTGTAAAATTTACGGTTAGCCCCCCGCAGGGCCGACTCGGCGTCGATTCCCTCCCAGCGGGCGGCGTTGACCAGCGTAAATAAAAGGTCGCCGAATTCCTGTTCCTTCTCCTCCAGTCCTTTAGCGTCCTTGATTTCCCTGATTTCTTCGACAACCTTATCGATAACCCCCTCCATATCCTCCCACTCGAAGCCGACACGCACCGTCCGGCGCGATATCTCTAAAGCGTAAGCGAGGGCCGGCATGTCTTTAGGCACGCCCTCCAGCATGGAGACTCCCTCGCCTCTTTCACCCCGCTTGAGTTCTTCCCAGTTATGCATCACCTCTTCAGCGCTGGCGGCCTTGCCGTTGCCGAAGACATGGGGGTGGCGCCGCACGATTTTGGTAGTTATCCCCTTGATAACATCGCTTATATCGAATTCCCCGTCATCCCGGGCAATTTGAGCTTGTATCACAATCTCCAGTAGCATATCGCCCAGTTCCTCGCAGAGCTTGTCCGCGTCTCCCTCGTCGAGCGCCTCCAGCGCCTCATAGCACTCGGACAGAAACTCTTTGCGCAACGAGGTATGGGTCTGCTCCCTGTCCCAGGGACAGCCGTCCGGCGCGCGCAGCCGGGCGATTATTTCCACCAGGGCATCGAATTTACTAAAATCCTGCGGTAAAGACAATATTGCCTCCCTGACCTTGATTATACAGGCTGAACCTGGGTGGGGCAACAGGAATGACGTGTATCGGGTTCTAACCCGGCAGCGCCGCTCCGATAAAGTCTCGCTGCCCCCTGATAAAATCGCCGCCGGACATCGCCCGCTTCCCTTCCTGCTGGACCTTGAGCAGGCCGAGTATCCCCCCGCCAGTACCGATACCCACCCCCGCCTCACAACCTGACAGCTTAACAACCCATCCCGCCTCAAGAGACCCCTCCCCGGGCAGTGCCATCGCCTCTAATATCTTAAGCTGCTTGCCCTCCCAGGAGGTATAGCACCCCGGCCAGGGATTAAAGGCCCTCACCCGACGCCAGATATCCACCGCCGGCAGCGTCCAGTCGATTTCCCCATCCTCCTTGTTTATCCGGCTGAAATAGGTAGCCTCGGTCTCGTTCTGGGGGCGGGGTGTAATTTCGCCGCGCCGCCAGCCGGCAAGCGCCTCCCCGAGCAGTCTAGCCCCCACCAGGGACAGCTTATCCGTTAAAGAACCCGTATTATCCCGCGGCGATATCGGCACGGCCGCCCCGGCCAGCACCGGGCCGGTGTCCAGCTTCACCCTGACGAGTTGGATGCTAACCCCGGCAAATTCATCCCCGGCAAGTATCGCCGCCGCCACCGGCGAGGCTCCCCGGTGCCTGGGCAGCAGCGAAAAATGCACGTTCAAACACTGCCGGGGCGGTATATCCAGGACCGCCTGTGTTAAAATTTGCCCGAAGGCGCAAACCACGATTATATCGGGTTTCAATCCCGCCAGCGTTGCCAGGGCTTCTTCCGTCCGCAAACCGGCCGGCTGGTACACCGGCAAACCGTAACTCATGGCCGATTCCTTAACGGGCGGCGGCACTATGGCGCGTCCCCGCCCGGCGGGTCTATCCGGCTGGGTATAAACGGCGACGACCTCATACCCGTTAAGCACAAGGTGCTCCAGGGACGGTACGGCCGACCCGGGCGAACCCATGAAAACTACGCGCAATTTATGCCTCCAGACTCAAGAATTCTATCACTAAATATATTTTTCAACAACTTTTTGTTTTGGGCTGGCAACCCCTGAAAACGGTCAATAAAACCAGTTAGGGGGAGCTATTAAGAGGCGAAACAGGACAAAAATGGCTGGTTGCCGTCCCTAAAAAATTTGCCACGGGGGGGATGCCGGTTGTATGCTATGTGATGTTAATAACCTTACGTTTATTAACTTTTTGCTCCACAGAACCCGCCGTAACGGGCGGGAAGTCCCGATAAATTGCGAGGCAGGGAAGTATTGTGCCTTTAACAAGATGGGGGGTATTTTTGCCTGCGCCGGGTTAGAATGCAGGCTCGTAACTTATGCAACCGACTCGAAACCGGACGCCTCAAGAAATATGGGAAGCCGCCCTAGGTGAGCTACAGATTCAGGTCAGCAAGCCAAACTACCGTACCTGGTTCGGCAAGACCACCGGCTTAAGCCTCCAGGATAACCGGTTCGTCATCGGTGTCCCCAATGCTTTCGTCGCCGAATACCTG
>Ga0315555_1003426_pt1 | contig 10914 bp, 10 predicted proteins | sample SalMarSW160380MG_FD_202113 | JGI IMG/M metagenome (GOLD analysis project Ga0315555, IMG submission 202113) | Salt marsh sediment microbial communities from the Plum Island Ecosystem LTER, Massachusetts, United States - Salt Marsh Sediment SW1603-80 ...
TCGAATTCTTTTACGCTGTCGAGGATTACGTTATGCCCTTGGTTTTTTGCCATAAGGAAAGTTTCTCCGTAGGCACTGTCAACCATTGCTGGGCTGAAGATTGGGACGCTGTTTTCATAGGCGACTGCGGCGATGCTTGGGATTTTTTTCTTGCTGAGGTATTTGCCTAGGAGGTAGAAGAATTCTGCGGATGAGTACGGGTGATCGGTTTTCAGGGTCATGACGAAGTCTGTGACTAGCTCTTCCATTTTGCGGTAGTCAGTTTCCTTCCCGAGCACGTCATAATAACGGTTAATGTCGGCTTTGAGAAGGGCTTCGTCATCTGCCATGTGACTGCCTTGCCAGTAACCGAAGCCCATCGCGTCCACGATGTCCTCGGACACGTTAGCGCCCGTTGAGACCAGCACATCAATGAAGCGTTTCTCCATAAGCCAATTTACTATCGTCCATTGACCAGCGGTGCTCATGGACCCTGCCAAGCCCATAACAATAGTCAAATCTTTTTCTTTGAGCATGTTTTCCCAGATGTCAACAGCTTCGCCGAGTTTTCTTCCCTGATAAGCGGTTCGGCTCATTTCAGCCAGAAGCTGTGAAATGCTTTTTTCTTTGACCTTTATCGGTTCTAGTTTTTTGTTGAAGTATGGCTCGCTCATTAGCTTGCACCTCGTTGTAGATTAGGTGACTTGTATATGAAATTTATTATTTTGGACAGAACCGAACAATATGGCAGGGCGCGTTTTTTCTAGCGCCTTCCTATTGTACTGATTGGAGAAGAATCTACGCTATTCTTCAAGCAATGCCACAAGCGTTTGTATGGGTCAGCGTTGGGAATCTATAGTTTCTCATAATTTCCTTTATTTGTAGGGGTATGGTTTTTTCTCCAGCTTATTCTCCGCAACAATCAGGAAACCACTTGTTCGGGTTTTACATTTTTTCTGGCGCCACTATCCCGATTAGGTTTAGAGCATTGTGAAGCACTATTCGTATGGCGTCCGTTAAAGCTAGTCTTGCGTCGCTGAGTTCTTGCGGTTCCGCTTTTATAACGGGTAACGCGTTGTAGAAAGTGTTAAACTTGTCCGCCAGCGCATTAGCAAAATCCGCAATTAAGTTAGGTTTAAGATATTCTGTGGCTTCGATGAACGCATCTGGAAAACTGGCTAAAAATAGAATGAGCTCACGTTCCAGCGTTTCCTTCAAAAGCGCGAAGTCGGCGTTTTCTGGTTTCCTTGCGGCTTTACGCAAGATGCTGCACGCCCTTGCGTGAGTGTATTGCACGTAAGGCGCACTGTTAGTTTCGAAGTTCAGCACTCTATCCCATGTGAAGACAACGGGTTTTGAGGCGTCAACATCAACGAGAGCGTAGCGCACGGCGCCGATGCCCACAAAGTTGGCGATATCTCGTTTTTCCTCTTCTATTAACTGAGGCGAGCGCTTCGAAACCTCTTCGTAGGCTCGTTCAACTGCTTCGTCCAGAACCTCGTCGAAAGTGATGTAGCGTCCTCTGCGGCTAGACATTTTATAGCCTGGAAGCGTGACGAGGTTGTAAGCAAAATGCGCAAAGTTGTCAGCGTGTTTGCTGTAGCCTAGCGCATACAGAGCTAATTTCAGCTGCAACTGCGCCAGTGACTGCTCCATGCCAATAACGTTTATTACTCTTTCCGCTCGGTCAAACTTCCACATAGTGTAAGCAATATCGCGTGTCGTGTAAAGCGTTGTGCCATCAGCCCGCATAAGCGTCAAAGGCGGAACTTCATAATCCTCTTTCAAACCCAATTTTGCTTTAAGGTTCAAAACGCGCGCCACTTTTTCAGCGTCAAACTCCAAGACATCGCCTTCAGTGTAAACGAACGGCGATGTTTTCAGTTTTTGGAGAACTTCGGAAACTTGGCTGCTCCACACTAAGTCGCTTTCCCAATCCCACGAGTCATAACGTATCTCCACGCGCTCTTGTGTTTCCCTGAAACCTTGAAGGCACATCTCGCTAACGTCTCTCACAAGTTTCGTCGCTTCAGGTTCTCCGTCCTCGTAGGCGCGATTCAGCCTGTTTATTTCTTCCTCAGGATTCTCGTCTTTGCCTATTTTTGCCAAGAGCTTTTCAAAAAGCGTTGGAAATTTCTCTTCAAGCTCTGCGGCGATAGACATCCACTCGTCAATTTGCTTGGTGATTTTCGCTACTTCGTCAGAAGGCGAAACCGCTTTTGCAAGTTCAAGTTCTCTTCTTAGGCGGTTGAGTTCCACCAAACAGCTAGTTATGGTGTATATCTTGCCCACAAAATGATCCGCTTTCTCATCAGGTCGCGGCTTGCCAAGCCTGGCGTAGCCGTAGGCAACAACCGAGGATTGACGTCCGACATCATCAATGTAGTAGTGGCGGAAAACCGTGTGCCCTCTGTACTTGAGAATGCGAGCTAAAGCATCACCTATCATCGGGTTCCTAGCTTGCCCAATATGGATGGGATGAAGCGGATTGACGCTGGTGTGCTCAACGATGACTTTAACGGGTTTATCAGTTTTGACAAAACCATACTCGAAATTCAATTGTCTAACCGATGTAAGAGCCAAAGCAGAAAACTTGGGGAAATCTGCGTGAAAGTTTACGTAGCCTCCACCAGCAGGAACAACCTTCTCGATTAGGGAAAAACTGGATTTGCGCATTGCGTTGACTAAATGTTCAGCTAGAGCAAAGGGCTTTTGATTAAGTTTCTTTGCGAGTTCAAAGCATAGTGACGAGGCGAGCTGCCCAAAACTGGTGTTTGGCGGCTTATCCAAAGGCAACGTATCAATTTTAATCTCGGGCAGAGTCTTCTTCAAGGCATACGCTAATGTGACTTCACATTCTTTACGGAACTCGGCGAAGGGATTTTCGGAAATCACCTGATCTTCTCCCAGTTTCTGAAACGCGCTAAACCTTTAAGAGGAGGTTATATTTTAATGTGAAAAACGTAACTTATCTGTGTATGGATGCAGCCAGCGATGAAGACAAAAATAATCTTCTCAGAAAAATGTTTGGGCTATGGCGCTTGGCACATAGAAGGGCCTCAAAGAGTAAAGGCGGCTCACGAAATTTTAAAAGAAAAAGGATACGATTTTTTAGAACCCACCTCTGCATCTGAAGAAGATTTGCTGAAGGTTCATGAAACGGAGTACATTTGGAACCTTAAGAAGGGCTTGGTTGAAGATTCTGACACGCCAGCGTACGACAACATTTACGAGTACGCACGGCTTTCTGCTGGAGGCGCTATTTTAGCAGCTAAGGTTAATGGTTTTTCGATAATGAGACCACCTGGGCACCATGCAGGACGGAACGGGGCAGCCTTAGGCGTTTACACACGAGGTTTCTGCTACTTAAATAACATCGCGATAGCTGTGAAAGCCCTTAACAAGCCAACCTTGATTCTGGACATTGACGGACACCACGGAAACGGGACGCAAGAGATTTTTCAAGGCGACGAAAAAGTGGTTTACGTTTCGTTGCATCGTTACCCGTATTATCCTGGCACGGGATCGTATTCCGAGGGAAATTGCCTGAACTTCCCATTGCCGGCTGATTGCGGCGAGCAGAGGTATCTGGAAACGTTGGATGAAGCGTTAGGCATGGTTGATGTGGGCAGGTTTGAGGTTGTAGCGGTCTCGGCGGGCTTTGATACGCATCTTGGAGATTTGGCATCTTTTGGCTTGACAGAGAACAGTTATAGGAAAATAGGTGAGAGAATCGCCGCGCTGAAAAAACCCGCGTTTTTCCTTTTGGAGGGCGGGTATGTGGGCGAGAAAAACGGAAATGACATAGACCAGCTTCTGAGAGGTTGCGAAGGAGCGCCATAGTTTCTTTTTTCTGCTTGATAACATGACGTGGGAAAGAATTCTAACCTTGAATTAAAAATTGGTTAGCTGCATTTTTTGAAGGAGTGATCTGGAATTTCTATTCCTGTTTTTTAGCGCTTGCCTTCTTGTTTAAGGCTTCGAGTTTCTCTGTGACTGTCATTGATCTTTTTTCCGCTTCTGCCAGCAGTGGTTTCCAGTCTTTATTTTTGACCGTGTTGGTTAAGCGCTCGGTTTCTGCGGGAAGTTTTCCCATAGCGTCGGTGAACCTTTTTTCAGCTTCTTCATCGGTGCTTACGACTTCTAGGGCTTCTTCGGGGCAGAATTCGACGCATTGGGGTTCTCCATCGCAGAGGTCGCAGGCCATGGCTATGCGCTTGTCAGGATGAAGCGTGATGCCGCCGTGTGGACAAGCTTGAATGCACCAGTCGCAGCCTTTGCATTTCTTTTCGTCAACCATTAAAATGCCAGTTTTCTCGCATTGGGTCAAAGCGTTTTCTGGGCAAGCGGTCACGCATTTGGCATCCTCGCAGAATCGGCAAGCAAGAGCAAAATTGAAAAGCGGGGTCACGCGGACAACGCGTATTCTTGACTTGATGGGGTTCCAGACGGCTTCGCCCTTTTCGAGAGCACATGCGTATTCGCAGATTCCACAACCTGTGCATTTGCTTGGGTCAACTGAAACGAATTTTCTTGATTCGAATTTAGCTGGTGGCATTGTTGTAATCAGACCTGTTTGAGCTATCTAAATATTTCTGTATATCCATGAGTTTTTAACCGTTACTTTGAGGTTTTATAGTCTTTTGTTCTCTAGTGCTCGGGAAAGACTATAGCCCCCTTGTATAAAGACTGAAATTTAGGTTGAATTTTAGGTGGTTTTTATCGAGTTCAACTCTGAAAGATAGTGAATAAGCTCAAAATATGGCGGAAAGTGGAGTGCGGGGGGTGGGACCCCCACCTTATTTTACCGGCAAAAATATACCCAAGTTATGCTTGACTAGAGTTCGAATCTCTCTTGAGCTACATCATACCGGGGTCAGGACGACTTTCAAACACTCGGGCAGATACAGGAACAACCTATTTTTGGGGTCGAGTCCTGTCGAAAAGCCATTCATGTCTCAGGCTTGCCCGATTCAACTTGCCTCACCCCATAAACAGTTACGTCAACGGAAATCTTCGCCTCAAATAATCCTTTGCGAATTCACGGTCATAAGATAACTCTGTGCTTTTCACGATTTGACCTTCAAGCCTGTCCAAAGCTAACCTGAACGTCGGCTCCGGATTCCAACCTTCACCTGAACTGAAAAACGAGCCCTTCCTCGTTCTAAATTGCAATCGACAGTGAATCAACTGGTCACCCTTGAAGTTTGTACCATGCGTCTTCATGTAAACGAACAGCGTACCAGACTCCAATGTCTCTCCGTATCTGCCCGCGAAAGATTCGAAATCGTCCATAATGAAGCCTCGTTGAATTTCATCAATATCAACATCTTTAACGGAAAACTGCACCATAAGCCTTCGCACCGGCTTTTCCATTAGAGCTAAAGGTTCAAGAAAATCCCGTTTAGTCATAATGCCAACAGGTCTTCCTTTGCTAACAACCACCAAAGAGGAAATGTCGAATTTATGCATTTGCTCTGAGGCATCTCGCAATTTGGTTTCAGGCAAAACAGTGACCACAGGTGTCACCATTATGCCCTTCGCTGGAATACTCAGAACGGGAACTTTCGCGCCTACTGTTGCGCCAGCTTTTTGTCTCTGTCTCGGCTGAAAGATATTCTCAATAATATCATAAATACTAATAATTCCCACGAGTTTTCCATCTCTAACTATCGGCACGTGAGAGATCCCCTCAGCTCTTAGAAGGCTCAATACCGCCCCTACAGATTCGTCTTCTTCGATGACAAACGGCTTCTTAGTCATTATCTCTTCAACACGAGTATTGCCCCATCGCTCCATTACAGTTCCATGGATAACATCCTCATCAGTAATGAACCCCAAGAGTTTCTCTCCACTAGAGACCGGAAGTTGCCTAATCTCGCTCTCAATCATCAACTTAGCGACCTTGCTGAGAGAATCGTGCAGAGTAACAGCAGGCGCTGCCCTCATCAAGGTCTTGACTTTGGTTACAGAAGCAGCAAGACTAGACCGTATTATCCATCTGCGAGAAATTACCCCTTTATACCTGCCTTTACTATCTAAGACCGCTAAAACAGGCGGCATTTCTTCTTTGAAGCGTGATAGACAAGAAGAAAGCGTATCATTCTCATGCACTTCTAAGAACCCCTTTGAAAAAACATCTTTCACGATCTTAACCATGGAAAACACTTCAATACTAATTATTCTCATGGCGTAATTTAAGCATTAAATTTTTATCATTTGCTACTTTTGGCTTTGGGATTAAATTTTAATGCACACACACAAAACGCACGCACGCGCACACATAAACAAGAAAACTCAGGTCTGAGCTTTGGCATTAAGTCTTTCCAGAGCCTCTAATAGCTGCAAAGGCAATCCAGTCTTTTGATGAGCCTGTTCATCGAAGGCTACAACGGTCACCTCAGCCTTTGCGGCCAAGATTCGTTCACTCTCTTCAATGTTTTTTTTGTAAAAAGTATGTGAAAGAGTAAGCGATGTTTTGCCTACTTTTTTTACTGTGGTCTCTATATCTATGAAGCTGTCAGGTGAAACTGGAGAGAAATACTCAAAGATGGCGGCCCTTCTTGGAAAAGATATTCTCTGCGCTCTGTAAAAATGCATAGCACTAAAGCCCAACATTTCCATCAGACCCGCTTCGCCTTCTTCGCAGTAACGAACATAAGCTAGCCAGTTCAGTCTGCCAAAAGCGTCGGTGTCATCAGGAAGCACTCGCATGTTCTCTTTTTTGTATATCATTTTTGTCGAAAACATTTTGTTCATCAAGACTTAAAAATGCTATGTAGTATGCGCATGGACTTGGGAAGGGGGATTAAAAATCAAATTTTAATCCAGTACAGGTAAATCCCGTCTGAAGAGAAAGCCCTACTTATCAAATCAGGCGTTACCACTTTCATCTTAACAAATGTCTGCTTTACTTTTTACACTGCGCCGTCTGTCAGGTTCTTCTTTCACTTTTGTCGTGCTGCTTCATCTATTTTTAGAAGCGAAAAAGAGTGGAATGCAAAATCCTCATTGACTCCGTAATCTGCGAAGGAGGATGGAGGCAGCCAACGCGACGGCTGCAATGCCAGCGCTTATTTCCGCTATCATAACGATGTTCGGATTTCCACTTTGATTCAAAGCAATTCCTACTAGCGCCCAGATGATTACCAGTCCATAAGCTACGTCTCTCCTCGTAGCCACAACAAGCAACGTGACCAAAAGAGCAACCACTATGATAAGAATAGCCCAAGTTTCCTGGTTTATTCCGAAACCATCCCAATTAACCGAAACCAACGTCACAGCCACGTTAGCAATAGACGCGATAGTTATCCAACCCAAGTAAACGCTGAAAGGCGCATGAACAGCAAGCTTTTCGCGCAGCAAAACCACAGACTTGCCAATGTCAAGGCGCAAGTAAATCGCAATCAAACTCGCCAGCAGCAGAAACATGAGAACAACCGACAAGCTGAGATACTCAAACTGCCAAAGAAAAAGCCAAGCAATATTAAGCAAGCTGCTAAGGACAAACAGCCAGCCAATCCTCTTTTGATAGTCCTTTCCCTTCTCACTCGGCAACGCCTGAAAAACCACAAAGACACCCAGCAATATGTAAATGACTCCCCAGATCGAGAACACGTATCCTGCAGGAGTAATCAGAGTTGGGTACGCATCAGAAATCTGAGCCGTGTTCTTACCGCCAAGAATCGTGGTGCTACCGGCTAAACCATTGACCAAAACCGTCAACACAAACGCCACGATATTTGCCCATTTCAAAAGAGCAGAATTAGGGGCTGCCAATCACATCCTCCAAAATCTTCTTTCACAGACTAAGTATATAAAAATAACTTGCCCACAAAACCATGCAAATGAGACTAGTTAAAAGATGCTTTGAAGTTGCGACTGCTCCTTCATTGTCCCATCAAAAAGTGTGTGTGGGATTAAATTTTAATCCAACAACAACCAAAGATTCAAACATAATTGCCAATGATTTAGTAGAAAGACTCTCTGATTATAAGCGAACATTTGCCACAGTAGAGCTAAGAAACAAAAACGTTTTTTGGAGGAAACTATGGAAATAATTATTTTGAACCGATAGTGGGAAAGTTGGTTTTAGATTATTTTCTTCAATGCATCACGCATTTGTCTTATAATAGCTTCGTCTTCTGCTTCTGCTCCCTTTTCCTTCTTGGTTTCTTCTTCAATCTTTCTATTTTCTTGTTTTGCTTGTTCGTTAACTGAAGCAACTAATTTTGCTATCCGTTTGCCATCATTTTCAATTTGGCTTATAGAAGTAAAGAATGTAATTGACTTATCATTTAGATGCGGGTCCGTTCTTGAGTTTTGCAAATGGCCTGGTGGTGAACTTTTTATCAATTCATCCCTAAACATAGTTGCCCAAACAGTATCGGGACTTTCTTCCAATTCCAACTCAACCTCAAACTTTTCTCTGATACCTGCCACTTTCTTCATTTTCGGAGTATATCCGTCCACTGGTCTTAAGCTGACTATCTTAATCGCTTCCCTCATTCAATTAACCTCACGTTTTATTTAAGCCGATTTAGCTTAAAAACTTTATTTTTCCAACTATATCGATGTAAACAAAACGCCAAACAAAATGGTGGTTACAGCCCTGCGAGACCGCATTCATTGAGAGCGGCTTTCAACTCAAGATTGTTTACGATTGATGAAACTTTGAGAAAGTTTTGGATGGGACACGCGATAGGTGCAGTATCCAAAGCATATTTGAACATGCCCACAGAGGAAATGCGCAAATTGTATATGAGTGCGGAGGAGTTCTTGAAAATTGAGAGATCATCACAAGAAGAAATGGATGAAACGGCAAAGGCGAAGGATGTTGTTGGAATTATTACACTTAGGCGCGCGCGTTCCCTGAGAGTATTTAGTTTTTTGTTTCTGTTTTGTCAGACTTTATTCCCACTGCTCTCTTCACTTTACATATGGAGGAAATTGAGGAAAAATCAAGGCTTTTAAAAAGGATATAGTTGAAACTTTTAAAGAACGTGTGCGCTAAGGAATGGTTTTAGTGAGAAATCTTCAATAGTTGACATATATCCATTTTTTGAAGAACCCTTTTGGTTTCTGGCGACTTAATTGACCAGAGGTGATAGATGTGACTGAAATCTGTCCGCACATGGCAATGTTCTTCACAAAAAAAGGTTTTAATGGATGCAACTGTCGCTATGAAAGCACTTATGAAAATGCGTTGATTCTCATGTGCAGTTTGGACTTTTATGTCCTATGCACTACACGTATGAGGAAATCATAGAGAAACAGAATGCTTTTGAAAAGCAAATAGTTGAAATTATTAAGAGACATCAAACGTGACACTCCTTCCTTTTTTCAATCAAAATTTTTCTGGGAAGCTCAGGTTGCGTAGACGGCGCGAAGGTGTGTGTGTGGGATTAAATTTTAATCCAACCAACCAAAAACGGATTAACGTCTGGATACGGCAAGGTTGGATAACCAACTTTAGCCTATGATTGGAATGGATTGATATAGTCAGTACAGTATGAGGGGTAAAATTCAATCTAAAACTTACCCCTCATCAAATAACAAGACTAATACTATGAGGGTAAAAAAGACAGGAAAAATTACCCCTCGAAATGCGCGCGCTATTTAAAATTCAAATCAAATCTGTATATTTTGGCTCATTCAAATCTCGCAAACAAGAATTTACCCATAAAAAACTGCTTGAAGAAGTGTATTCTCATATTCCATGGAAGAAGCGAGCCTTCTTTATCGAAGGCATCATGAAAACGATATATAGCAATCTTGCACATACTTTGGAAGGTGGAAAGTTATGCCAAAATGTCCGAATTGCACAGCACACATGCAACAGCCCGATAAGGAATGGAACTTTGGGCAATTCAACGTCAAGATGTACAAGTGCACTAAATGTGGAAACCAATTTAGAGAATACTTCAAGGCAAGCACGCTGAAGTTTGTTCTGAGTGCACACAACGGTGGTTTAGGAAAGATTAGGGCGACAAAAGAAACAATGGATAGGCACAAGACCTATCAATGATAGGCTCTTCTCGCGCGCAGAGTAAACCAGCATTAAAATGTGGTATGTATAGCTTCTTGATTCGCATAAGCTCCTTGCTGAAAAGAAGGGGTTTCAGTCAGTATGGGTTGAAAAAAGGGAGGTTGAGGGGTTTATTGGGGGCTATTTGATTGCATTTTATGCGAAACGCAATCATGGGTAGTGGTTAAAGAGAGTCTTACCTGTATTTTCCTAATAAATAAGATATCTCAGAACCAAGATTCCTAAGTTGAGTCTCACTAACAGAGCAATAATAGAGCAAAGACACTCTTAGATTTTCAATCAAATATTTTGTTAATTTGTCAGCTTCTTCCCTTTCCATTCTCATTCCTCCTAAATTTCTATTACAATACCTCTAGTCAAATAATAGACCTGGGAAATTTAAGTATTCTTTGCGCGTGCTTTTGGTAGCGTTTGGTCCAGGATTTATTTTTGCGTTAGTTCATTTTTTCTCATGCAATCACTACAGACAAGTCTTATAAGAGCCCCAGACTATTCGTAATGTGGCAGCGTTTAGCTGGTTTCGTTGTGTCAAATCCCATTTTTCCATGAATTCGCCGCAATATGAGAAAGATCTGATAGATTCTGCTTTTAGAAGAAGGATGAAAAACGCAAAGCTGAAAGGAGGTGAAAAAGAGTGTTGTCAAAATACAAGTATCCTATCGAGTATGAGTTGAATCCGACGGAGATAGAGAAGGGAACTAACTGGGTAACGTTGAAACTGAAAAACGTAGGCAGCGAAACTCTTGAAAACCTTGACGTACAATTGCACTCTGTGGACACATATAATCTATCGGTTTATGGATCATGGTGGTTTGGGGGTGGACAAAACATCAGGGAGTTAGGACCGAATAAGAAGAAAGAAGCAGTTTTTCGGGTTAATGCAATAG
>Ga0315555_1003428_pt1 | contig 10913 bp, 10 predicted proteins | sample SalMarSW160380MG_FD_202113 | JGI IMG/M metagenome (GOLD analysis project Ga0315555, IMG submission 202113) | Salt marsh sediment microbial communities from the Plum Island Ecosystem LTER, Massachusetts, United States - Salt Marsh Sediment SW1603-80 ...
GGTCTCCTCCTCATTCAACGTCGGAAGAGCTAAGCTAATCGTAATATTTTTCTTTTTCTTCAGCTCAACCAACCGACTTATGTTAGAAAAAGAAGAGTGATGATGAGTATTGCTCTTAATCCATTCATCTACTTTCATTGCTCTTAGTTTATAATACAAATCCCCTTTTGACTATTTTAGCCTCTGGACATCTCTATTATTCATAATAGTGGGTAAGAAGTCAAATTTAGCTATTAAAGGCTACATATCACTCCTCCCAACCAACGAAGCCTTGACTTTGCCTTAGCAGCGGATATAATACTTATGAATTTTTATTCTCTGTCGATGACATTCCTGAGGTCAGAGAAAAAGCTTTTAGTAAGGAAAAAGATATTGGAATTGAATCTTGTAGGGAAGAGTCTTCTTATCCTGGGGATAATTATAGCTCTGGTAGGAGTAGCATTTTTGTGGGGAAACAAAATACCCTTTCTGGGAAGGCTGCCCGGTGATATTTATATCCAGCGGGGACGTGCTGGATTTTATTTTCCTCTCACTACTTGCGTCATTATTAGTTTAATCCTCACCCTGGTCTTTACTCTATTATTCAAAAGATAATAAGCTCATGTCTATGGGAAAGATTTTTCTTTATTCAGCTTTAGTGGTTTTTTTTTGTGGCCTAGGAGCGCTGGGTGGTTATTTTGTGGCTGATCTCTACAATCTTCCTCATATTGAGCAACTTGAGGAATATCAGCCAAGCCAGATCACCAGAGTGTATTCTGGTGATGGCGAAGTCTTAGCAGAGTTTTCTCAGGAAAGACGAGAAGTCGCTACCCTTTCACGTATTCCTCTTTATTTACAAAATGCTTTCATTGCCGCCGAAGACCATAGATTTTATCGGCATCGAGGGATAGTTTTCAGCCGTATTCTTAAGGCAGCCTGGGTTGACCTCAGAACCTGGAGTAGAGCCGAAGGAGCAAGTAGCATCACCCAACTGCTTGCCAGAAATCTTTTCCTCACTCCTAAAAAAACTTTCCTTCGTAAGCTTAAGGAGGCGATTCTAGCCATTCAAATTGAAAGAAGATACAGCAAGAAAGAAATCCTCCAGATGTTTCTTAATCAAATATATTTTGGAAAAGGAATCTATGGAGTAGGAGAAGCCGCTTCCTTTTATTTTGGGAAAAACATTAGTGACATAAATCTGGCTGAATCGGCTTTTTTAGCTGCCATTCCAAGAAATCCTACCTATTATTCTCCCCTAAATCATCTGGATCATACTAACCAAAGGAAAAAGGTAATCCTCAAAAGAATGCTGGAGCTTGGTTTTATCGCCGAGGATGAGTGGAGAACCGCCAAGGAGGAGTTCATAAATGTGGTAATAAATAAAGAAAAAGGAAGTAAAGGAGCTGTCTTTCACGCTCCTTATTTCGTGGAATGGGTCCGTCAGAAAATAGAAGAAAAATATGGATATAGGAGGCTCTGGCGGGGAGGACTTAAGGTCTATACCAGCCTGGATTTGGATTTGCAGAAAAAGGCAGAAGAGAGTCTGGTGCCATATTTAGAAGAAAATAATCACCAAGGGGCTCTATTGGCCATGGACCCCCATACTGGTTGGGTCAAGGCTCTGGTAGGAGGAAGGGATTTTGCTGAATCCCAATTTAACAGAGCCACCCAAGCCCGTCGTCAAACTGGTTCTGCCTTCAAACTTTTTACTTATACAGCAGCTATTGACAGTAGAAAATTTACTTCAGTCAGTCCCTTCTACGATGCCCCTATTTTTTTCAAAAGAGGCACAAAGGTAGGAAAAAGCGGCGAAATAAGAGAAGAAGGAAATTACTGGTCTCCCCAGAATTTCGAAAAGCATTTCTGGGGACAGGTTTATCTGTGGCAAATGTTCACCCACTCTATTAATGTTAGCTCGGTAAGACTTTTGCAGAAGGTAGGAGTAGGCAAAGTTATTCATTATGCTCACAGATTAGGTATCGAAGGTCCTTTAAATCATGATCTTACCCTCACTCTGGGTACTTCAGGGTTGAGTCTTCTGGAGATGGTAAGAGGTTATGCTACCATAGCTAATTACGGAATAAAGGTCAAACCCATTTTTATTCAAAAGGTTGAGGATCAAAAAGGGAGGGCTATTGAGGAAAATTTTCCCCAGGGAGAAATAGTCCTTTCTCCCCAGGCTTCATTTGTGATGATTGATCTGTTAAAAAAGACTATCGATTATGGAACTGGTCAAAGAGTGCGCTGGTTAGGATTCAACAGACCCTGTGCAGGAAAAACCGGAACAGTGGGATGGCCAGGACAAGAAATTACGGATAAAACAATCGATGCCTGGTTCATAGGTTTTACTCCCGACTTGGTAGCAGGGGTTTGGATAGGCAACGATGACGCAACTCCCCTGGGAGAAAAGATGACGGGAAGTGCAGTAGCTATTCCTGTCTGGACAGAGTTTATGAAAAGAGCCTCACAGGGAAGACCGGTAAAGGATTTTCCTTCTCCCTCCGGAATAGTTTTCAAAAAGATAGATGTAGAAACGGGACTTCTAGCCAATCCTCAGTCTAGGAATACACTCTGGTTTGCTTTTCTTGAGGATACAGCCCCTCAAAGATATTCAGACCAAGCTAACGACCTATCTAGATCTATGATTGAGGAGATTAATTCAATCAGATTTTTCCCCGAACTTGATTCCCTAGGAGAGCATTAGTGTTTAGAAGATTTAGACGAGTATCGAGGGGAAGAGTCCCGAGATATTTCTTGAGGTTTATAATCCGGCTTGTTTTCTTAAACTCTCAGCAAGATCTATCCTCTCCCAGGTAAACTCGGGATCACTGCGACCAAAATGACCATAGGAAGCGGTTTTCTTGTAAATAGGACGAAAAAGATCCAGGGTTTCGATCATCCCCCGGGGAGTAAGATCAAAGTTATCTGTGATAAGCTTTTCCATTTTGGATTCCGGGATTTTCCCGCTACCAAAGCTATCTGCCATAAGAGAAACAGGTTCACTTTTTCCAATCACATAGGCAAGTTGCACTTCACATTTCTCAGTGATCCCTGAAGCCACCAAATTTTTGGCAATATAACGGGCCATGTAAGATCCTGAGCGATCCACCTTGGTAGGGTCTTTTCCTGAGAAGCATCCTCCACCGTGGGAACCTACTCCTCCGTAAGTATCCATGATTATTTTTCTTCCGGTAAGGCCGGTGTCTGCTTGAGGACCGCCTATTTTAAAGCTCCCGGTCTGATTTATATAATAACCCATCTCTTTATTTCTATATTGCTCGGGAATGCAGGGCTTTATCACTTTGTCTATTATCTCATCTTCGATATCCTCTACTTCCACCTCAGGACTATGTTGAGCAGAGATAACCACCGAGGTTACCTTTTTTGGTGCCCCATTCTCATATTCTACGGTGACTTGAGCTTTCCCGTCCGGTCGAAGATAGGCGAGAACTTTCTTTTTTCTCACCTCGGCTAATCTGTGCGTCAACCGATGGGCTAAAACTATGGAAAGAGGCATGAATTCAGGGGTTTCCGTGGTAGCATAACCAAACATCATTCCCTGATCCCCTGCTCCATCCCGGTCCACACCCAAGGCAATATCTGGTGATTGCTCATTGATTGAAGTAATAACTGCACAACTCTTATAGTCGATACCAAAGCTTGCCTGCGTATACCCTATCTCTTTTATTGTTTGGCGAGCTATCCTGGGTATGTCTACGTAACATTCTGTGGTAATTTCTCCAGCTACAAAAACGAGACCTGTCGTGACCAAAGTCTCACAGGCCACTCTTCCCTTAGGATCTTTTTCTAACACGGCATCTAATACAGCATCCGATATCTGATCAGCGATTTTATCTGGATGTCCCTCTGTCACTGATTCGGAAGTAAATAAGTACCTTTCTCGGCTCATTGGCTAACTCCTTAGGCCATTCACACTACTGACTTAACTGCGTTCTTTTCTTCCTGGTATCTTTAACCTTCTTCTGCCTCGATGATCTCCTCAATTTCCTCAACTGTGCCTGCTTCCATCAAAGCTTGGCGAGACTTTTTACGTCTTAAGAAACGGGAGATTGTGGCCAAGGCTTTTAAGTAATCTCCGGCAGCGTTTTTGGGAGCGGCTAACATAAAGAATAAATTAACTGGCTCCTTATCTAAAGCGTTAAAATCGATACCCTCCTTGGATATACCGAACGCCCCCACCAGGGATTTGATCCCTGAGGAACGAGCGTGAGGAATGGCTATATTATATCCAATTCCTGTACTTCCCAATTCTTCTCTTTCTTGAATGACCCTTAAAAACTCCTCTTGATCGGCAACTTGACCGGTTTTTTCCAGCAGGTCAGTTAACTCTCTTAGTACCTCTTTTTTGGTGCGGGACTCTAACCTTGGCTTAATGGCTCTTTTATCCAGAAAACTCTTTATCTGCACCTTAGCCTCCTTTTGTTAAAAGTGAGCATTCCAGAATGGAAATGGGCCAACTTTAACTATCGATATTTATATTTGTATTTGGGGCTCTATTAAACCGAAGTTACCATCATCTGTTAAGTAAAGGACATTAATCTGGTCGGTATCGGTGTTTAGAAAGAAAAAAAATCTATCCTGCCCTAAAGAGAGTTCCCCAGCTGCTTCATCCACGGTCATAGGCTTGGCAATCGCTCTATTGATGTGGGTTATCTGTGGATAATTGCTATGGACAGACTCCTCGGAGATAGTGGACAATAAACCTCCTTTTTTCATCCGTAGACGGGATCTGCGTGATTTAATCTTCTCTTTAAACTTCTTAGCCTGGCGGTTTACTTTATCAATGGCAATCTCCACCGAGCTATATAGATCTGGGCTCGATCCATCTCCATGGATGGTCAGACCATCAGCTACAACATTAATCTCAGCTAGATACCTCTTTTTTTCCTCTTTAAGCCTTACCCGTACAGAGAAAACTCGCCGCAGGTATTTATTTATTTTTTGAAGTTTTTTCCTGATATACTTATCAAGATCCGCGGTCACTGGAACGTAACGATTTCCGCTTACTTCCACCTGCATTGCTCTATCTCCTTTCCCTGTGGTCTTTAACAATCAAGATAAATCCCGGCCGAACAACTATAATAAAAGTTACAAGATCATAATGTTGAACTTTTCATTTTCTACTATACCCGTTCAGCCGGGTAAAGCTCGGAAAGTCAAGCGTGCTATTTATTTTTTAACTACGTTAACTGCTTGAAGACCTCGCTCACCTTCCTGGACGTCGAAGGAAACTTTCTCGCCTTGTTCCAGACTCCTGAATCCTTCTCCTCCAATGTTGGAAAAGTGGACAAAAACATCCTCGCCATTTTCCCTTTCAATGAACCCATAACCCTTACGGTCATCAAACCACTTGACCGTTCCTTCTTCTGACATACTTCACCTCCTAATAAATTCAAAAACTGCGGTGGAAAAGTCTTCTTAACGCTTCGAACTCAATTAGGGAGATTATAATATAGGAAGACAAGTTTGTCAACATAGACCTTTCAGGAAGCTCTGGCCAAGGTAAATATGTAAGCTTCTCTGACCTTTGCTTTTTTAAGGACTCTTGCTGCTTCCCTAACCGTCGTTCCTGTTGTATAAACATCATCAACTAAAAGTATCTTTTTTGCCCGGAATTTATCTTTGTTTCTGAATTGAAATGCTCCTTTTATATTCTCTATCCGCTGTTTCTTACTCAATGAAGTTTGGCTTTTAGTTGCTTTGACTCTTTTGAGATTGTCCTTAACTAATTTGAGGCCAAAATGTGTAGCTATCACTCTGGCCAATAACTCAGCTTGATTGAATCCTCTTTCCTTTAGTTTTTTCCGATGCAAAGGAATAGGAACTACCAGATCAAATTTAGAGAAAGGAAGATCTGTCTGAAAAAAATAAATCTTAAGGATTTTTTCTAATCGCTTCATTATCCCTTTTTTTCTGCGGTATTTAAGAAGATGGATCGCTTCTTTCATCACTCCTTCGTAAAGGGTGGAAGCAAAGATTTTCTTAAAGGGCGATGAGTCCTGGCGGCACTCTGCGCACAAAAGGGAGGAAATCTCGTGGGAGGCGAGGGAGGCAGGAAACGGTTTGGCACACCTTGAGCAATGGGGCATCCTTAACCATTTTACGCGGTCCCAGCAGCTTTCACAGATATAGCTGAAGTTCAAGGGCTCAAGAGCTTCGCCGCATATCTTGCAGTCTGCCGGCAAAAAAAGATTAAATACGCCACTTGCCAGACCTTTAAAATCCAATTCCGCTTACTCCTACCAACTAGATTATAAAAGATAAAAGAAGTTGTCAAGTTAAAAATTCTTTCTTTGCTAAAAATTCTTTCTCTCGCCTCTTGACAAAATTCCGTAATTCGATTAACATAAAAATGTAATTATGAATTAACAAAAGAGATTAATATGACCATGAAAAAAAGAATTCATGTTGTAGTACCCGAAGAGTTACTAAAAGAGATAGACAAGCTTTCAGGAAAAAGAGAAGACAGACGAAAAATTAGGAGTTGATCGCATTGTCAACCGAAGTTCTCAGTAGTGAAGTATTGGTTCTAAATAAGTTGTGGCACGTAGTTAGCGTGTGTTCGGTCAGGAGAGCTCTTTGCCTGCTTTATTTAAGGCATGCCCAGGTAGTACTGAAAAAAGGTGGCTCTTTTTATACCTTTGGTTTTGAGGATTGGAGAGACTTCTCTCAAAACCATTTTAAGGACAGCGAGATATTACGAACGATTACCTATGAAATCAGGATACCTCGGGTCATACTCCTGCTCGTGTACGATAGATTTCCTCCGCGGAGAGTGAAGTTTACTCGCAAAAATATCTATAAGAGGGACGAAAATACGTGTCAATACTGCGGAAGAAAATTTAAGTCCCAGGATTTGAACCTGGATCACGTGGTTCCTCTGTCCCGAGAAGGGGAGGATAGCTGGGAGAATGTAGTCTGTTCCTGTGTCTCCTGTAATCTTCGCAAGGGCAACAGAACCTTGGCTGAGACTGGAATGAGTCTCATCAGAACTCCCAAAAGGCCTCACTGGAGGTCTTTCGTTAAATACAGTCTCGACAACATAATTGAGGAAAGTTGGAAAGACTTTCTGGATCTTGCCTACTGGAATGTTGAGTTAGAGCAGGATGAGAAATAGCTGAAGCGTCAATCCAGCAGCATCTAAAAATTGCCTACCAATAAAGTAGTACTAGAGACAAATCTTCCTGGATTAAAAATCTTTAAAAAAGGAAAAGTACGTGATCTTTATGATTTAAAAGAAAAGCTTCTCATAGTAGCCACCGATAGAATATCAGCCTTTGATTGCGTGCTGCCGGCTGGAATTCCATATAAAGGTAAGATTTTAACTGGTCTGTCACAGTTTTGGTTTAATCTCACCCGAGACATTATCCTCAATCACTTAATCACTACCAAAGAAGAGGATTTTCCTCCCAAACTAAGAGAATTTAGAGATCTTCTTAGAGGAAGATCTATGCTGGTGAGAAAGAGCTTACCCATTAAGATTGAATGTGTAGTAAGGGGATATCTGGCTGGCTCTGCCTACCAGGAGTATAAGAGGCACAGGTCTGTAGGAGGTATCAAGCTTCCCTCTGGATTGAAAAGAGCTGACAAGTTCCCTCAGCCCATCTTTACTCCGGCGACAAAGGCAGCGAGTGGCCACGACATTAACATAACCAAGGAAAAAATGAAGAAAGTGATCGGAGTCACATTAACACAGAAATTGGAAAAGATAAGTCTAGAGATTTATGAAAGAGCCAGTAAGTATTTAGAGTCTAGAGGCTTTATTCTCTCAGACACCAAGTTCGAATTTGGACTCGATCAGGGTAAGGTTATCCTGATTGACGAACTCTTGACTCCGGATTCCTCAAGATTCTGGTCTAAGAAAGACTATCGACCCGGACATCACCAGGTAGATTTTGATAAGCAGTTTGTGCGAGATTACTTAGAAAGTCTGGATTGGGATAAGACTCCGCCTGCTCCTTCCCTTCCTTCTGCCATAATCAAAAAAACCTCCCAAAGATATCTTGAAGCTTATGAGAGGATTACCGGAATGAAAATGGGGACGTGATTATTTTTTGTAAAGTGTAAAATGGGGACGGGATTATTTTTTCTTTTTCTAATTTTCTCTCTCTCCAATTTTTTTCCCTTTACAAAAAATGATCCCGTCCCCATTTTCTAGGAATTGACAAAAGAGCTGCCAAGTGTATAATAGCATTAAAATTTAAAAAAACTGGTGATTAAATAATAAGGATTCTTTGATGCAGAAATCCGAGGTAGCTAGTTTAGACAAATTCGAATTTCGATACCAACAGCTCAGTAGACTTCTTTCTGATCCTAATGTTTTAGAAAATAGACAGCTTCTAGAAAAATACAGTAAGGAATACCGAGAACTAGAGGAAACTGTTTTTCTCTGGCAAAAATATAAGAAGATTCAAAATGAGATAACGAAGCTAGAGGATATTCTGGAGGATAAAAAAGAGACTCAAGAGATTAAAGAATTAGCCGAAGAGGAAAAAAAGAGCCTAAACCATGAGCTGGCAGAGATAGAGAAAAAACTTTCAGATCTTTTGAAACCTGGTGACCAATATTCTCACCGGAATGTAATTGTGGAGATTCGTGCTGGAGCAGGAGGAGAAGAGGCGGCTTTATTTGCGGCTGATCTATACAAAATGTACACCCGCTTTGGAGAAAAACGTGGTTGGACAATAGAGAACATAAATCACCGCCCTACAGATAGAGGAGGCTTTAAGGAAGCGGTTTTTGCCATTGAAGGAAGAGATGTCTTTTCTACCCTGCGCTTTGAAAGTGGAGTGCATCGGGTACAGAGAGTGCCTGTTACAGAATCGAGTGGTAGAATTCATACCTCGACTGTAACAGTAGCAGTGCTTCCCGAGGCCGAGGAAGTAGAAGTTGAGATAAAACCTGAAGATTTACGGATAGACACCTTTCATTCTCGAGGAGCAGGAGGGCAGCACGTAAATGTTACCGATTCTGCAGTAAGAATCACTCATAGACCTACCGGGATTATAATCCAATGTCAGGATGAAAGATCCCAACATCAAAATAAAATTAAAGCCATGCGAGTTCTGCGGGCTGAACTCCTTCAGAGAAAAGAAAGTGAGCAGCAAAGGGACATCTCTAAGCAAAGAAAAAATCAGATTGGAAGTGGAGAAAGATCGGAGCGCATCAGGACTTACAACTTTCCACAAAATAGGGTCACCGATCACCGGATTCACTTAACCCTGCATAATTTGGAAGGTATTTTGAATGGAGAGATGAACCATCTGATCGAATCTCTTCAAAGAAAGCTAAGGGAGGAAAGGCTTGTAGGTGGCAAGGAACAAACTTGAGGTATGTCTTAAAAAGATAAAACAAGGAATTATTCCTTATTGGCTTTATGGCTTGACTCAGGAAGCTAAATCTTATGCCACGGCCCTCCTGAGTAAAGAGCTAAAGGTTCCTTTTTTATTAGTTCTTCCCGGTGAATCAGAGGCTGAGAATACATACCAAGATTTACTTCCCTTGCTTCCCTCAGACGGAAAAATTTCCCTTTTTCCGTCTCAAGAAAAGGACCAAACTGGAAAACGTCTTAGGATTCTACATCAATTAAGAAAAGAGGATAGCATCCTCGTAGTATCCTCTTTAGATGCTCTTCGTCAAAAAGTACCACCCCTTTTTATTTTGGATAGGGACTCTCTTCTGGTGAAAAGAGGAGGAAAGGTAAGTCGAGGTACACTTATAAAGCACTTAACCGAAGGAGGATATGAGTTTTCTCCTTTGGTACAAGAAAAAGGTGATTATTCCTTTCGGGGAGGAATCGTAGATTTTTATTCTTCTCTTTACCCCAAACCTATCAGGATCGAACTTTTTGGAGATACTGTAGAATCGATTAGAGAATTTAATCCCGAGACGCAGTCCTCTGTGGGAAAGAAAAGAGAGATTGTTTTGTCTTCTCAAGATGAGCTAGCTTTGAGCAAGAAGACAAATGGAAGACTTTGTTCTTTATTTGAGGCTTTTCCTTCCTTTACTATAATTCTAGATGAACCGGGTGAGATTCAGGATCGGCTAGAAAAATGGGCAAATTCTGAGAATAAAATACTTAAACCTATTTTAGAGTCTCCTCATTTGTATCTTTCCACCTTGCCCCGGAAGACCCCCTGGATGAAACCTCGGGAGAGCATCTCGGTTTCCTGCAGTGGTTTACCCTCTTACCAGGGTCACTTTGACTTATTAATTCAGGACATAAAATCATGGAGAAAAAGAAAATACAAAATAGTTCTTTTGACCCCCAATCGAGGTCAGGGTGAAAGATTGAAGGAACTATTTGAAGAAAAAGATCTCGAAATACCGGTAAAAGAGAAGTTTTCCGTGTATGAGGACTTTCCCCCTCTTCTCATTTCTCTGGGTGATCTGAGGAGAGGTTTTGTTTTCCATGAGATAAAACAGGTCCTTATAACTGATGAGGATATCTTTAAACGTTACAGAGAAATAAGACAGAGATGGGTTGGTGAAGAGGAGAAGAAAATTGAAAGATGGACCGAACTTCGAGGAGGCGATTATGTAGTACATATTGATCATGGAATAGGTAAATTCAGTGGGATAAAAACCTTGGAGCTGCAGGGAAGAAAATGTGATTATTTTCAGGTAAATTACAAAGGAACTGATAGACTCTACATCCCCCTGGATCAACTAGACCGATTGCACAAGTACATGGGAGATTCTGATCATCCACCTCCCATTTACAGTTTAGAAGGGGGACAGTGGAGATTAACCAAGAGAAGAGTCAGAAAAGCTGCTCGGGACCTTGCTTCTTCTCTTCTTCGGCTTTATTCTATTCGAAAAGTGATACGGGGTCATCGCTTCTCCCCCGATGCTGACTGGCAGCTTGAATTCGAGGCTTCTTTTCCCTATCAGGAAACCCCTGACCAGTTAAG
>Ga0315555_1003429_pt1 | contig 10912 bp, 10 predicted proteins | sample SalMarSW160380MG_FD_202113 | JGI IMG/M metagenome (GOLD analysis project Ga0315555, IMG submission 202113) | Salt marsh sediment microbial communities from the Plum Island Ecosystem LTER, Massachusetts, United States - Salt Marsh Sediment SW1603-80 ...
ATACTTGGCGAAAATGACTCTGTCTCCTTTTTTAAGCTCTTTAAAATCAGGTCCTACAGCTATCACCTCCCCCTGCTGAGGCTTTTCTTTGCTAGCAGTTTCGGGAAGATATATTCCTCCTTCTGTTTTTTCTTCCTCTTTCCAAGGTTTAACTACTACTCTCATACCTAGAGGCTTAATTTTCATCCTCATTCCTCCTTTTTTAAAGAATCATTATATATAATTTTTTTCCCCTGTCAAGCTCGGGGGGTCAGGTCTCAACATTTGACATTGATCTCCTTTTTTTCTTTTTATGAGCATCTTTTTTATTGTTATCCTCAAGACCTCTTGACTGTCTGTGAGATGCCAGCATAATCTATATCATAAGATTTTCCTAATGTCAAATGTTGAGACCTGACCCCGTCATATCCCGTCTTCCCTTCAAGGCCTCCCCCAGGGTCACTTCATCAGCAAATTCTAGATCTCCCCCTGCGGGGAGACCGTAGGCTAGACGGGTCACCTTTACCTTATGAGGGGAGATTAACTTAGAGATATAGATTGCCGTTGCCTCACCTTCGGTATTGGGATCAGTAGCAAGAATAATCTCCTTGACCTTACCCTGTTTGACCCGCTTCAAAAGGCTTGCAATGTTTACATCCTCCGGACCAACTCCCTTAAGAGGAGAAATGGCTCCTCCCAATACGTGATAGAGTCCCCCATATTGCCTTATCCGCTCCAGGAGAAAAAGATCCTTTGGGTGTTCCACCACACAGATAGTAGTTCTATCACGGGTCTCGTCCTTACAGATTCTACAAGGATCATCTTCGGTGATATTGCCACAGACAGAACAGAACCTTACCTTTTCCTTAACCTCTTTAAGGGAATCGGCTAATCTGAGGACGTTCTCCCTGGAATTTTTCAAGATAAAGAAAGAGAGACGTTCAGCGGTTTTCTCCCCGATCCCGGGGAGTTTGTTTAACTCCCCTATTAATTTGTCCACAGACTTTACATGATACATGAAATTTCAACCAAATAGGCCCGGAATCCCCATCCCCGGTAGTTGTAAACCACCGGTAAATTGGCCTAGTCTCTCTTTGATTAGCTCCTGCACTTTGCTCATAGCGCTGTTTACTGCGGCGAGGATTAAATCCTCCAGCATCTGAGCATCATCCCCTTTTAGAAGTTTTTTTTCTATACGAATATCTACAACCTCAAATTTGCCGTTAATAGTGACCTCTACCATTCCTCCTCCACTGGAACCGGTAACTTCTTCTTTGGCTATCTCTTCCTGTATTTTTTTCATCTCACCCTGTATCTTTTGAAATTGACGCAGAAGTTTCGATACATCTGGAATCATCAAAAATTACCTCCTTGTGGTATCCTTTACTATTTCCCCTTCAAAAAGATCTATTGCCTGAGCCACCATGGTTTGCCATTTCTGGTCCTGGGGCCTCTCTTCTATTTTTCTTTTGTGCTCAGGTTCAGCCAAAACATAATGAAGAGCAAAGGAGGAAGATAAAAATTTTTCCAGCACCTCTCGTATTAACCTCAGGTTCTCCTTCTTGCTCAAGGTTTCCTTATGAAAGGGCTTTTCCACCCCTAAAGTGAGAGAGTCCGAGGTAACTTGTAAAATTGTGGCCTTTCGCAGGATCGTTCCCAAGGTTTTTTTCCTCTCCTCGATTTCCTTTACCATGAGTTTCCATTCTTGGTGGAACTTCTTATCTTCATCGCCCTTGCCATAAGAGACTTTGTCTGGAGATGTTTCCAAAGTTGGCAGGGAGATCTCTTCTTTTTTCTCCTTTTTTTTCTCTTTTTTTGGCTCTTTTTTTTCCTGGGTCATAGAACTAGAAGATTTAGCAGTAAGCTTTTCTTCTAATTTGAGTATTCTTTGATAAATCTTGGCCAGTTCTGGCTCCCTTAGTGCTAGATTATCCATCTCAAAATCAGAGGAAAGTTCAACCATCAAAAGCTCCAAATGAATCTGAGGCTGGGAGGAAAGTATCATTCTTTGTCTGGCTTTAGAAAGTAGATCTATGAAACGAACTATCTCTTTTAAACTAAAATGAGAAGCCTGTAATTCGGCCTCTTTTCTTTCTACCGAGGAGAGAAAGGTAAGATCCTCTCCCCCCATTTTAAGCACCATCAAATTGCGCAGCCATTTCTGCCAACTCTTGATAAGCCATTGAGAATCTTTTCCCTCTTCAAGCAACTGATCCACCAGGTTAATATTGGCTAAAGTATCTGCCTTAGCTAAATTTTCAGTAAGTTTAAATAGATATCTTTTCTCCACCATTCCCAGAAGATTAGCCACATCCTTTTCCGATACATTTCCTTCAGTATAAGAAATGGCCTGGTCAAGAACTTTTTCTGCATCCCTCATACTATTTTCGGCACCCTCAGCAATCAAGCCAAGGGCTTCGGGAGTTATAATAATATTTTCCTTTTTTACTATTTGCTCTAGTCTTGTCAGAATATCAGAGGTGGCGATCTTTCTAAAATCAAATCTCTGACAGCGAGAGATAACGGTCGGCGGAAGTTTATGAGGAGTGGTGGTGGCGAAAATAAAAACAACGTGAGAAGGAGGTTCCTCCAATGTTTTAAGTAAAGCGTTAAATGCAGGGTTGGTAAGCATGTGAATCTCATCTATGATGTAGACCCTGAATTTACCCCGGACGGGAGAAAATCTCACCTTCTGCCTTAAGCTTCTTATCTCGTCAATTCCCCTGTTGGAAGCTCCATCTATTTCCAGAACATCCAGAGACTCGCTTCTCATTATTTCCTTGCAACTGTCGCACTGATTACAAGGAGTAGAAGTAGGGCCACTCTTGCAATTCAAAGCCTTGGCCAGAATGCGTGCCGTGGAGGTCTTTCCAACCCCCCTTTGTCCGGTAAATAGGTAGGCATGAGCGATTCGACCAAGGGCAATGGCATTTCTAAGAGTACGCACCACGTGATCCTGCCCCACCACTTCTTCAAACAATTGGGGGCGCCATTTTCTCGCCAGAACCTGATAGACCATAAAAACTCCCCTGGTGGAGATGGGGGGATTCGAACCCCCGGCCTCTTGCATGCGAGGCAAGTGCTCTACCCGCTGAGCTACATCCCCTATAATTTTTGTGTGGTAAATCGTTATATCTTAATGAAATCATCAGAAAAATCAAGCCGCGCGTCAGAGTCCCGGGATATCTCTTGACTTGTTTGAACGTATTATTATTATAAAGGCGATTGTATTAGTATCTTGCTCAGATACCCATAATTTAGGAGGTCAACAAAGATGAATGAGAAAGATAAACCTCCCAAGATGCCTGTTTCAACAAGAAAATTCCAAGTGGGAGGACAGGCAGTCATAGAAGGAGTAATGATGCGTTCTCCAAAATCATTTACTGTAGCCATCCGAAAGAGTAATGGCCAGATAATGATAAAAAAAGAGCCCTATATCGCCCTTACTGAAAGATTTAAATTCTTGAAAATTCCCATCATTAGAGGGGCAGTAGTTCTCATTGAATCCTTATACCTGGGGATAAAGGCTCTCAGTTTCTCTGCTGAGGAAGCTATGGAAGAAGAGAACCCCGAGACAAAAACCCTGGATACCAAGAAAGAAAAAAAGGAAGAAACATTTGTCACTCTCTGGTTAATTTTATCACTCCTTATGGGTTTTTCTTTAGCCCTCTTCATATTTTTTTACCTTCCTTTAATTCTGGTAGAGTTAACCGGTGTCAAGGGAGGATTCCTGTTTAACCTTATCGACGGTTTAATTAGAATAACTTTCTTTTTGATATATATCTGGGCTATCAGTCTCTGGAAGAGTATGAGAAGGGTCTTCGAGTATCACGGAGCTGAGCACAAAAGTATTTTTGCCTTTGAAGCAGGGGAAGATTTGACTCCCGAAAATATCAAAAAATATTCCACCCATCATCCCGGATGTGGAACAAGCTTTCTTCTCGTAGTAATGGTAATTAGTATCTTAGTTTTTATGTTTTTAGGTAGACCTCATACTATCTCCGAGCGTTTGACAAGGCTACTTTTTGTCCCTTTAATTGCCGGTATATCCTATGAGGTAACCAGATTATCCCGCAAAAGAAAGAACAGCAAAATTGTCAAAATATTAACTGCTCCGGGACTATGGCTGCAAAAAATCACTACCAAGGAACCCGATGAGAAACAACTGAAAGTAGCCATCGCCGCTTTGAAAAGTGCTCTGGAATAAGGCAATTTAGTTAAATCAGAAACTTATGACATTGAAGGGAAGGCACATTTCGGTCGGAGAGAGTTCAAGTTGAGCCATGCTCCCCCTCTAAATATGCTACTGGCTTCTCTTGAGGCCCAGGAATTTATAAATTATCCAAGGGCGAATGAACTTGCCCATTTATAATCTGGTAGTCGCAAGGCTCAGAGCCTGCGAAGACAAGCGCAACCTAAAGGTTGCGGCTACCTTGCCCCATTCTCTTGTCCTCGTACATCTTTTCGTCTGCCCCGGCAACCGCCTCTGATAGATTCATTTTTCCGTTGACTGGAGTCCAGCCTATACTTAAACTCATAGAGAGCTCCGAGTCCTCGTTTTGCCAATTCCATTCCTCAGTCGCTTTCCTTATTCTCACCACAAGGGCTTTGGTTTGCCCAGCGTTAGTGTTTGGAAGAACAATAGCCATTTCATCTCCACCGTATCTAGCTACTGTATCCATACTCCTTACATTTCTTTTTAGAAGACGAGCAACTTCCTTTAAAAGATAATCCCCTTTGTTATGCCCGAGATGATCATTTACATATTTTAGGTTGTTAACATCCACAAGCACTAAGGACAAATCGATTTGATGCCTTTTTACCTTTTCCAGTTCCTTTTTAAGTATCTCATCAAATTGCTGTCTGGTGCAAAGCTTAGTTAAGGAATCAACTGTAGCTAGTTTCCTCGCCTCTTCGTATAAGCAGGCATTATGTATGGCAATCCCCATCTGGCTGGCTAACTCTTTCGATAGTCTCAAGTGATCCGGAGTAAAGAAATTTGCCCTCTTACTTTCTAGATATACAGCACCTACAACTTGATTTTGAAAAATAATGGGCACACCTAGCTGGAATCTGGCAGAGGTTTCTGCTTTTAAATGTGCGAGATCTTCTTTGCTCGAAACTATGAGATCTTCTTTTTTCCTGACTACTCGATAAATACTCTCTTTTACATCCTCCTTTAATCTCTTTTTTATTGTTCCCTTCTGGTATCCTTTCCATACTTTAGGAATCGGCTTACCGGTTTCTTTGTCTATTAGAAAAATGATATACCATTTAACTCCCATAACTTCTTCAACAGCCTGCATACTATGTTCAAGCACTTCTCTGAGATTCAGGCTAGAGTTTATCAGCCTTTGTGCCTTAAGCAGGTTCTTTAGCTCATCATATGATATTTTTAGTTGGCTAATTTTTGCTTCGTGCTCTTTAGATTTATTCACCTTTCTCCCTTTAGTTTGTTAAAAGAACCCGCCTTTTTGGCTATCCTTCTTTTACTGTTTTTTACAGTTCAATACTTACCCCTCCATCAGTTCGTATGATTATACCAAGCTTATTCTGAATGTCTAGTTCCTTTTTCATGTTGACAAGGCCGAGTAGTTATGTAAAATAGGCAAAATTAGTGAGGAGAAGCGTATTCACATGGAGGAAAAAAAGAAGGGAATAAATTCACCAGAGGAGCGTCTAGTAAAGGAGCGCCAGGATAAGCTTAAGCTCTGGATGGAAAAAGAAGAAAACCCCTATCTCACCAGATTTATTCCCCGTCATACCACAAAGTGGATAGCTAAAAAGTGTGAGACTGTGACCTCAGGCGAGAAGACAGATGTAAAGGTGGAAATAGCAGGAAGAATTATCACCCTGAGGGGGCATGGAAAGACAAGCTTTGGCGATATAAGAGATGCGGAAGGCAAAATCCAGATTTACGCAAGAGAAGAGACTTTAGGAGAAAGGTATTTTCTGTTTAAAAAGCTAGATCTGGGAGATATTGTGGGAGTAAAGGGAAGAGTTTTTCGAACCAGGAGTGGAGAGTTAACTGTCGAGGTTCTTGATTTTGGGCTTCTGGCAAAGTCACTTCGTCCCCTTCCAGAGAAGTGGCATGGGCTCCAAGATATTGAACTTCGCTACCGAAAACGCTATCTTGACCTTCTGTCAAATCCGAACACTAAGAAGATTTTTCTAGATCGGGGAACCATAATTAAGTTCATAAGAGACTTTTTGAACAAAAAAGGGTTTTTGGAGGTGGAGACACCTATGATGCAGCCCATTCCTGGGGGGGCCACCGCCAGGCCCTTTCGGACTCATCATCATGCCCTAGGGGAGGATTTGTATCTTCGGATTGCCCCGGAACTTTACCTGAAAAAACTGGTAGTGGGGGGGATAGAAAAGGTATACGAGCTAAACAAGAATTTCAGAAATGAGGGCATGGATAGATTCCATAATCCTGAATTTACCATGCTTGAGGTTTACTCTGCCTACAGCAGCTATGAGGAGATGATGAAACTCACCGAGGAGCTAGTGTGTGAAGTAGCCATTAAGTTAAAGGGAACCCTTAAGATCAGCTATCAAGGAGATGAAATTAACCTTTCTCCTCCCTGGAGAAGGATAACTTTTGAGAGAGCTTTAAAGGAAATGGGCAGCATTGAACTGGATTACCAGGACACATCTCAGCTCAGAAAAACCGCCGCTCAGATGGGGCTGGAAGTTGAGGGGTTACGAGACGATCAGATAATCGAACATCTTCTAGACCACAAGGTTGCTCCCAGGCTCATTCAGCCCACATTTGTAATTGACTATCCTTTTCAAACTTCACCTCTCGCCAGGAGAAAAAAAGAAAATCCGGCTCTCATTGAGAGGTTTGAGATCTTCATAGGGGCAGAGGAATTGGGCAATGCTTACTCTGAATTGAACGATCCCATTGATCAAAGAAAGAGGATGCTGGAAGTAAAAGGAGAATCTCAGCCACTGGATGAGGATTTCCTGGAGGCACTAGAATATGGGATGCCTCCCACCGGGGGTCTGGGCATAGGAATAGATAGGTTAGTTATGTTATTAACTGATTCTGCCTCTATTCGGGACGTTATTCTCTTTCCTCAGATGAGGCCTAAGACACGATAATAACGGGATAAAGTATAGCTTATGGCTGAAGGATCAGAGGATTAAGGTAAGTACTCAGTGAACCACCTCATCGCGAAACAATCTCGGTAGTCGCCGGTAGCCGCAGGCTTCAGCCTGCGTAAAATCTTAGCCTGCGTTTATGCGCACCCTAAAGGGTGCGGCTACCCGCTCTGCTCCTCGCAGTCAACGACATAGAACGTTCTTCACTGAATACTTACGATGGTGTTAATATAGAATGAGGAGTGAGAAAATGGAACGTCAGGTCTATATAAACGGAGAATATTTTTCCAAGGATCAGGCGAAAATCTCTGTTTTTAACCACGGATTTCTTTACGGAGATGGGATCTTTGAGGGAATAGCTGCTTATGGGGGGAGGGTCTTTAAGCTTGAGGAACACCTGCAGAGATTATGGGAATCGGCTAAGGCCATCGATTTAGAGATCCCCTTATCAAGGGAAGAATTAAAAGAGAGGCTCCTTGAGACTTTGAGGAAGAATAAATTAAAGGATGCCTATATTCGATTGGTAGTGTCTCGAGGAGAAGGAGATCTGGGTCTTGATCCACGTAAATGTCCTCACCCAGACGTTATTATTATTGCCGATAAGATAAACATATATCCGGAAGAATTTTATAAAAAGGGCTTGGAGGTAGTGATTGTCTCCACCCGAAGGAATATTCCCTCTGCCTTAAATGCCAGAATAAAGTCTCTCAATTACCTTAATAACATCCTGGCTAAACTGGAGGCAAACCTCCAGGGGGTGCCGGAGGGGATAATGTTAAACAAGGACGGGTATGTTGCCGAGTGTACGGCTGATAACATCTTCATGGTGAAAGATGGTCATTTAATCACCCCTCCCCCCTGGATAGGGATCCTGAAGGGAATTACCCAGGATACAATAATGGATTTAGCCCGAGAGGAAGGAATTCCTGCGGAAGAGAAGATTTTTACTCCGGTGGCTCTTTACTCCAGTGAGGAATGTTTCCTCACCGGGACGGCTGCTGAGGTGATGCCAGTAACCAAGATAGATGGAAGAGTGATTGGAGGCGGTATGCCGGGGCCGATCACCAAAAAATTGATGATGAAGTTCCATCGGTTAACCCAAAAGGAAGGAATACCCATTTATTGAGAGGAGAAAGTTTATGGCCAAGATCTATTATGAGAAGGATGCGGATTTAGGTGTGTTAAAAGAAAAACTGATTGCCATAGTTGGCTACGGAAATCAGGGGCATGCTCAGGCACAAAACCTGAGAGACAGTGGACTTAAAGTCATAGTAGGCGAGCTTGAGGGTTCCCCTGGCTGGATGCGGGCAAAAAAGGCAGGATTTGAGGTGGAGACTGCCAAAAAGGTAGCTCAAGAAGCTGACATTATCCAGATTCTCATTCCTGATGAATTTCAGGCAAAACTCTATCAGACGGATATTCTTCCTCTTCTGAAAAAAGGTAATGCCCTGGGGTTCTCCCATGGATTTAACATTCATTTTCATCAGATTGTCCCTCCCCAGTGGGTAGATGTCTTCATGGTGGCCCCTAAAGGTCCGGGAGTCCTGCTGCGCAGAACTTACCAAGAAGGAAAGGGGGTCCCATGTTTGATAGCTATCGAGCAGGATGCCAGTGGCTTAGCCAAAGAGATTGCTTTAGCCTATGCCAGGGGCATTGGGGGAACCAGAGCCGGAGTTATCGAGACCACTTTCCGGGAAGAGACAGAGACAGACCTATTTGGAGAACAGGTGGTTTTATGTGGAGGAGCTACCGCATTGATTAAGGCTGGATTTGAGACTCTGGTAGAAGCAGGCTATCAGCCTGAGATGGCCTATTTTGAGTGTTTACATGAACTGAAGCTCATCGTGGACCTTCTGCAGGAGAGTGGACTAAGCGGAATGAGATCAGCTATAAGTAACACCGCTCAGTATGGAGACTTAACCAGGGGTCCCCGAATTATAACCCAGAAGACCCGAGAGGAAATGCGAAAGATCTTGCACGAGATCCAGTCCGGTCAATTTGCCCGAGAATGGATAATGGAGAATCAGACCAACCAGCCCGTATTCAATGCCTTGACTAAAAAAGATGAAGAGCATTTAATAGAAAAGGTAGGAAAGAAACTGCGGGGAATGATGGGCTGGATCAAGGATAACTAATGAGACACATTATCTCGGTAGAAGTAGAGAATCGCTTCGGGATATTGGCCCGCATAGCAAGTCTTTTCAGTGCTCGAGGTTTTAATATTGACAGCCTGGCGGTGGGGGAAACAGAAGATTCCACTGTTTCCCGCATCACCATGGTTGTTCCCGGAGATGATCAGATCATCGAACAGGTTATAAAGCAGCTACGTAAATTGATAGATGTAATCAAGGTAGTCGACTTGACCAACCAGGATACTGTAGAGCGAGAACTCGTCTTAATAAAGGTAAACGCAAAGCGAGCAGATCGGGCTGAGATCATGCGCATAGTAGATATTTTCCGGGCAAGAATAGTTGATATTCATCCCTTCAGCTTTACCATAGAGGCAACAGGGACGGAAGACAAGATCAAGGGAATTCTTACCCTTTTAAGGCCCTTCGGGGTTAAAAAACTGGTCCGAACAGGAAAAATTGCCCTAGCTCGTGAAGGAAAGGAAGGTTGAAATAGGAAAATGGAAAGAACCCTGATATTAATTAAACCGGATGGAGTGTGCAAGGCATTGATCGGTGAGGTTATTCAGACCATAGAAAAAGAGGGATTTAAGCTGGTAGGCTTAAAAATGATTCGCCTAAATGAAAAAAAGGCAGAAGAATTTTATCGTCCCCACCAGGGTAAAGATTTTTTCCCGGGATTAATTGATTTTATGCTCACGGCTCCTTCAGTAGCGCTAGTGGCGGAAGGTCAAGGGGCAGTAAAAAGGATAAGGGAGATTATAGGAGAAAGAAAACCCGAGGATGCGGGAGCCGAAACAATTAGAGGCAGGTACGCCTCTGACGGGAGAAGAAATATAGTGCACGGCTCTGATTCAGTGCAGTCTGCTGAGTGGGAGATCGATTGTCTTTTCCACTCAGAAGAGCTTTTTTCTTATCAGCCGCAGGATTGGCTGGAAAGTGAACCGGGATAGCCCTCCTTCAATCCCAAAATCAAAGGAGTATAATGAATGGCTGAAATTAAGCCCTTCCAGGGCATTATTTACAACCAGGAAAAGATAAAAGACTTAGCTAAAGTGACGGCTCCTCCTTACGATGTAATTTCTCCTCTTGAGCAACAACTGTACTATAAATCCCACCCCTACAATGTCATTCGGCTAATACTGGGGCGCGAGCTTCCCCAGGACAACGAAAAAGAAAATAAATATACCCGAGCCCACTGCTTTTTTAGAGAATGGCTATCAGGCGGAATATTAAAAAGGGAAAAAGATCCTGCCATTTATGTTTATGAAAAAGAGTATTCCCTCAAGGGAAGAGACGGAAGAAGGAAAGGCTTTCTTGCCTTGATGAGGCTGGAAAAATTCGGTACCGGGGTAATTTTCCCTCATGAACAGACCTTTCCTAAACCGGGAACGGACCGCTTGAGATTGTTAGAGTCCTGCCGGGCTAATTTTAATCCTATATTCTGCCTCTATTCGGATTCTCTCCATTTGATAGACCAACACCTGGAAGAAAAAGAGGCCATGTTTGAACTAAAAGACTCCGATGGAGTAAAGCATATAGTAGGAAGGATAAACACTAAAGATACCATCAGAAAGATATGTAAAGAAATGGAGCATAAGAAGATTTTCCTGGCCGATGGTCACCATCGCTATCTAACCGCTCTGAAGTTTCGTGATGCCGAGAAGAAGCAATCTGCCTCTAGCAAAAGGAGC
>Ga0315555_1003431_pt1 | contig 10909 bp, 8 predicted proteins | sample SalMarSW160380MG_FD_202113 | JGI IMG/M metagenome (GOLD analysis project Ga0315555, IMG submission 202113) | Salt marsh sediment microbial communities from the Plum Island Ecosystem LTER, Massachusetts, United States - Salt Marsh Sediment SW1603-80 ...
CAAACAAAATCCTTCGCTGATTCCTATCAGTTCAATATCAGCAATTTCCGGAATGATGATTTTGTAATCTTCCCGGTTATCGCATCATGATAAATTAATTGATAAAAATACATCCCGGCCGCTGTTCTTCCCCCATCCCAATGAACTGACTGGTAAGTTAAACCGGATGAAGCGGGAATAACCTGCTGTGAGAATTCTGTGATTTTCTGGCCCAGAATATCATAAACCAGAACCCGGATTTTTCCCGGGTTTGCTATTTTGAAGACAAAATTAGTACCATTTTGTTGATTGCCCAAATTATATGATGCAAATGGATTGGGAAAATTATTCAGTACTATTAATGGTTCCGCCCCAGGCTGCGGAGGAGTGGTGGAATCAGAAAAAGCCAGACCGGTGAAAACTGCCCGTATCATCCAGACACCATTTGCATTTCCACCAGATCCAAAATTGTAATTGGACAGGGGCAACCACTGGTTTCCATCAACTTTCAGATAGCTGATGCCCGGCACCACCGTATTGTCATATCCAATACTCATTGTAGTATCATCAATTTGAACCGCCACATATACATACTGATTTTTATTCAGGCCAAGCAGAGGTGAGGGAAGTTGAATGTTCACCCAGGCATTAGCACTGGCAGGAACCATATCAATGGGAGTAACCAGGTCATTGCCGGGAAGCTGCCCTGCTCCGCTGTTAAGTATATGTACCTGTACGGAGTTATCATTGGAACCGCTCCAGAAACTGACACTTTCAAGCGCCAGATTGGATTCAGGAACGGCGAATCGATTAGCAGGTAAAGCGGGAAGATTTTGTAGTGCAAAGCTTACTTTTATATCCGTTCTATTATCATCGTAAGCAATATCATAATATTGCAGTGAATATCTGGCATATGCATAATAGCTGTAAGCCTGTTGCTGTGCCTCAGAAAATAATACAAGCACATAAGCTGAATCTTCTGAGAAAAGTGAGTCGGTGTAATTGTTCACATCAATTTCGTTAATGGAGTAGACCTCATCCTTTGAGATTATCCAGTAATTGTCAGGAAGAAAGTTTGAGAATGATATCTCCAGGGAATCCTGTCCTCTGAATCGATGATATTCAACTGAATAGTTTTGAATTATTCCTGAAACAGTCTCCGGGTATTGGGAAACAAGTTTGCTGTAGGATACATGTAATCCCGTTGCTTCGTAATAAATATAACCGAAACGGTGATCCACAATGCGGTTATTGATCAGATTAGCCAGAATCCAGTATGAAAATATCACATCAAGATTACCGGAATTCCCCGACAGGATTACCGAATCATTAAAGCCAGGAATACCGTTTAAGGGATTTTGTGTTAATATTTTAATAAACGCCAGGCCCAGTTGTTCTGCACAATAGAGTGTCCATAGATTTGCTCTGGCATAATCTTCCACCTGCCCTCCCCAGTTAACGAGGCTTTTATTGGTATCATCCAGATACAGGGAAGGGAAATCCAGTCCATATCCGCAATAGGTGCCGGCCAGCTCGGAGAGCCCCTCATTTACCCATAATACTTCGCTTTTATCATAATGATAATGTATCAGATGCTGAAATTCATGAGCTGTGGTGGAAAGGACTGGTTCGGTTCTGTAGCTATTATTGTAAAAAATACCCGGATATGAATCCAGGTACATTAAATCCATTTTATTGCTGTAGGGAAGATCAAGCTGATCGGTGGGAGAAAAATATCCGGCAATAAAAGAGCTGTTCTGATCCGGATCAAAATCGTCCAGTATATTCAATACCAGGAAATCAACAATTCCATCCCCATCATAATTGGGTGGCTGTCCGAAAAGCATTGTATCGATTTCCACAATTCCTTTGGCAGGATCTATAGAGGTTGGACCGCTGTAATCTTCCAGGTTTGCCAGCAGAATATTGAGCACATTATCATTTACATACATGCTGTCCCAACTGGCATTGGCCACCCAGATACGCGTAAAGTTTCCCGTTTTTCGCAACGTAGCGGTAATTGAGTAATGTTGTTGTATCCGAAAGTTATAAGCCCAGAACATTTTCTGTTGTGTCGTCCCTGAATTGAAAGCCGTTATTAGTTCGGATTGTTTTTGAAGTGCAAGGTATTGCTGCGGACTGAGCTGATTAATCTCGGATTGCACATCCACTTCAGTCATTTGTGGCGTTCCGCAAAGACCTATGGGCTCTTTTGAAAAGGACAGGGTTTTTGCATAAACTGAATTCAGGCAAAAAAGAAGAACTGAAATCAAGAAGATTCGCATGTGTATCTCACTTCTGATTCAACAGTCATAATTTTTCCTAAAGAGCACTTTCTGAACAGCATGTATAATAAAAGGGATGATTATACATCCCTTTTAATACTCGAACAAATTTATATTGGCAATGCTTAGAAAAGAATGCAAATTTATAAAATTACCAATAGACCCACGCGATGACTGTTACCTAATTCACGGTCATAACTGGTGAAGGCATAGTCAATTCGGACATGAGGAATCTGCAGACCAATACCGAGGTTCAGGCGCTGAATTTGGTCGATGCCGGTTCGGAGATAAATTAACTGAGAATAGGAATACTCGATGCCCGCAGCATAGTCAAAGCTGATGGTACCTAGGTTAGCGGTGGCACTTGACCGGCGGTTTTCGGCCCGGAAGATTCCCTCCACTACCGGTGTAAAACTACTTTTCCAACTTTCTATACCAAGCCTATAACTTCCCCCCAGATGAAGTGAGGGTGCGACCAGTTCTTTTTCACCAGTGTTCCAGGAAATTAGGGTAGTTGTGATATTTTTAAAAGTTGCACCCAGAAGGATATTCGTATCTATGTGCTTTTGGAGCCCAAAATCCAGTCCTATGCCGTTGGCAGAATATTCGGCCAGATCTCTTCTGATATATTTTACGTTGGCTCCCCAGCTCCAGCTGTTTCTCCATTGTTGAGCCACAGAAAGGGTAAATATATAATCCGAGGAGTTAAAATTGTTAATCCGGCTCCAATCCAGGTTCCAATCCCCATTCTGGGTAATGATCCGTTGCGCCTGGCGGCTGTCTTTAATGTTATCTATACCCAGACGGATGAGGCTGAGTGCTATTATGCGGTTTTCATTTTGTCTGATGCCGGTTGCCAGGAAATCATAATTTACAGATGCAATCATCTGCTGGGTATGCATGAAGGAAATCTGGGTATGTTCCATATTTATCATACCGGCGGGATTATAATAGGATGAAGTAACTCCTCCCCTTATGGCGGTGAACGCCCCACCCATGGCCTGGGCCCTGGCGTCTACTCCTATTTCCATGAATTCACCAGCATATTTACGGAAGTTCAGGTCGCCGGCGTATAACATTGTTCCACCACCGGCCAGTAAAAATAAAATCATAAATAAGATGGTATACCTGATATTCATTATTATTCCTGAAAATATTAATTTTCAACCATTAAGATTATTAAAGGTTTCATTAAATCTGATCATGTATGATTCAAACTGTAAATAATTCAACCAGGGTTGCGCCGGCCATGCATAATAAAAAATTTTCTACAGCGGGCGGAGAAAATATTTCTACCACACTAAGAAGTATACTAATGAATATGGAATGAATCAACGGAATATTCCAGTACCACCTCAGGAGCAGAATTGAAATAAAAATGAAAATTACCGAGCCGGCTGTTGTTTTTCCCCGGCGTAACTCGACAAAACCGGCTAAGCGTCCGGAGATGGCAGCCAGGGGGTCTGCAAAAACCGCCACTGATCCCGCAGCTACGAAAGTAGAAAATGGAAAAATTACAAGAGTCGCGTACAAGCCGGTCCAGAGCGTTGTAGCACCTGCCGGACTTGCTTTCACTTCTGCATCCTTAAGATAATTTCTGAATATCTTGTGAAAAAAGTTTTTCCAGGGCTTAATATAGTGGCGACTCAGATCAAGAATGATAACCAGAAGAACAAAAATTCCAAGAAAATATACACTGCCTTCCTGGTTGGCCAAACAGAGAAAAAGGATCCCCGAGATAATGTGAACAGATTTTCGCAGGTAAAAATAGAGGTCCGGTGCCTTTCCCATAAATGAATCACCAGGTTGATCAAACTTCCAGAGAGGTCTGATGCGTCCTGGCATCCTCAATAGATTTGATTAGATTATGAATAGCGGCGGGGCGGTCTTTTTCATAAAAGATGGCGCTGCCGGACACGAAAAATCTGGCACCGGATTCATACATTTTTCCAGCATTTTCCACATTAATACCTCCATCCACCTCTATGTGAAACCGGGCACCTTCCTGCTTTCTCATGTGTTCCAGTTGTTTAACTTTTCCCAGGCTTGCTTCAATAAATTCCTGGCCGCTAAACCCCGGATTTACACTCATAATAAGTACAAGATCAATATCAGAAAAAACCCAGCGCAAGGTGTCCAGAGAAGTAGAAGGATTAAGACTGACCCCGGCCTTGACTCCGCGCTTCTTTATATGATTTACCTCATGGTGCAGATGGATAACAGCTTCCTGATGAATGGTCAGGATGTCCGCTCCGGCATCGGCAAATGACGGAATCATCTCCGGAGCATTACTGATCATAAGATGTACATCCAGCTTAAAGCGGGTATGTTTCTTTAGGGATTTAACAATATCCGGCCCCATGGTCAGATTGGGAACGAAATGGCCATCCATAATATCCACATGTAAATATTCAATTTCGGGGATATCCACTGTTTGGGCTTCCTCAACCAGCCGTCCCAGATCCCCGCCCAGAATAGATGGAAGGATATGATAATTTTTCTTATTGTGTATCTCCATTTCAAGGCTCCGTTTGATGCATGGTACTGTCTTCTTTGGTTTCTTCAGGTGGTGGTTGATCCGTAGAGACAATAAGGTCAATGGAATCGACTTTGGCAGCACTGGTACCGGCAGAAATTGACTGATTCAGAATGGTGCCGGGCACAAGTTTGGGACGATAAGCGTATTTAACACGCCCAACGGGTACCCCAAGGTTTTCCAGTTCTTTCTCTCCGGTCTCCAGACTCTTGCCAACCAGGTTGGGAATTTCCAGGGAGGTTGGCGCCGGACCAAGGCTTACTGTAATGTTTACCTTCTGATTTTTTTGTACCTCTTCTCCGGAGGGAAATGATTGATTTATTACTACTCCGCGGGGATAAAAATCTGAAAACTCATAAAAAACCTGATTTAAAGTAAGACCCAGTTCTTTCAGTCGAAAATCCGCATCCTGTGGAGTAAGGCTGATTAGTTGCGGCATATATCGGGGTTTCTCTCCTATACTGACAATTAGATATACCCTGCGTCCCTCCTTTACCCTGGAAAATGGAAGGGGATTCTGCTGAATAACTGAACCGGGCGGAAATTGTTCATCGTAAACGGAATCCTGAATCAAGGGATCGAATCCCCCTTCTTCCAATACCTCAACAGCCTCTGCCACCGGTTTGTCTGTTACATCGGGAAGTTCCACCGCTTCGCCGTGTTTTGTGTACCAGGGCATCACGATAAAGTCCATCAATACTGAAAATATGATCAGCCCCAGGAGGCCCAGTGCTAATATTCCGAAAACTTTTTTATTGAATATTTTCTGCCAGAATGTCTGTTGATCTCCATTCATACTTTGCCTCAAATAATTAGTCACGCGGTTTATGTCTGTCTTCACTGTCCAAAATGATGGTAACTGGTCCATGATTATGAATATGGACCATCATCAGGGCACCAAAAATACCTTTTGCAACTTTGATGTCTTCCTTTTCCAGTACCTGCAAAAAATACTGGTACAGAGGATCGGCTTTTTCAGGAAGAGCCGCTTCTATAAAACTGGGCCGGCGACCTTTACGTGTATTGGCATACAGAGTAAACTGAGATATGGCCAATATTTCACCCGATATTTCTTTCAGGCTTAGATTCATCTTATCCTGCTGGTCCGAAAAAATTCGCAGATTAATTATTTTTTTAGCCAAATATTCCGCATCTGCCTCATCATCCTGATGATTAATCCCAAGCAGCACTACCAAGCCTTTATTTATCCGGCCTACGGTATTACCCTCAACCTCAACTGCTGCATGAGTAACTCTCTGAACCACTGCGCGCATCTGTCAAAACCATCTCAGATTTTAATATGTATATTTTGTTTACCTAGAAGCACCTGGAGTTGGTCCAGAAAATCATCTGTCAGGACCACCCGAAATTTTTTTGAACGCATAATGAGTCCTGTTCCATTTCCATTGGGACGCATGTCAAAGTAAACCGGAATATTTCCCGGATATTTCTGGATAAGTTGAAACAGGCTGGTTACTTTCTCGTCTTTCAGAACCCCGGGATCAATGGTTAACTGCAGGCCGGATGACAGCCGGTTTCTTACTTCCGGCAGTGGCATGATTTCATCACACAGCATCCTGAAAGTTTTTTCTTCCGCATCGCTTACTTTTCCCTTCACAAAAACCAGTTCCCCTTTAGTCAGATAGGTCCCGTATTTTTCGTAGACAGAGGAAAATACAACCCCTTCAAAACTGTTGAACCTGTCCTCCAGGGTAATGAAGGCCATGATATTTCCTTTCCTGTCCAGATGTGTTTTAACATGCGTCAGGATGGCACCCGCCTGTACATCCCTGCCGGGATTGAAAGATTCGGGTTTTTTCCAGTTCAGGGTTGTAAATAATTCAATTTCCCGCTTATACCTGTCCAGGGGGTGACCGCTGATATAGAAACCCAGCAAGTCTTTTTCACGCTGGAGCGTTTCCTGAATCGGCCATTCAGAGACATCCGGCAGAGAAGGATAAGTCACAAACTCAGTATTTTCCCCTTCCTTTCCGGTATCGGACATAATTTCAAACATACTGATCTGGGTTTTATTTTGCGCCTGATTCTGATATTTCTGTGCGAAACTGTTTGCTGTTTCGATGGCAGCGAAATTCTGAGCACGGGTTCCTTCCAGTTCATCCAGTGCGCCGGCTTGTACCAGGGCTTCCAGTATTTTCTTATTAACTGAGTGGAGATCCACAAACTGCAGCATTTGAAAAATATTTTTAAATGGACCGTTCTCTTTGCGCGACCTGATAATGGAACGGATAGCAGTTTTACCTACGTTTTTAATAGCTGCCAGTGCGAAGCTGATGTCACCTTCCGGTGTTACCCTGAAGGTGTCCGACGACAGATTGATATTCGGAGGAAAAATTTTGATCCCCATGCGGCGGCATTCCTCAATAAGTACCGATACGCGTGAAGAATCGTTTATTTCGGAGCTAAGAGTGGCGGCCATGAATTCCGCCGGAAAATGTCTCTTTAGATAGGCTGTCTGATATGCCAATAAAGCATACGCGGCAGAATGTGATTTATTAAAACCGTAACTGGCAAACTTGAAAATCAATTCATAAACCGCTTTAGCGGTCTCTTTTTCAATGCCATTTTTCTGACAACCGGATATAAATTCCAGTTTCAGTTTTTCCATGACACTTTTTTTCTTTTTTCCCATAGCACTGCGAAGATTATCCGCTTTACCGAGGGAAAACCCGGCCATGTCAGAAGCTACACGCATTACCTGTTCCTGGTAAACGATGATTCCGTATGTTTCTTTCAGGATAGGTTCCATTTTAGGATGCAGATATTCTATGGTCTCCTGACCGTTCTTGCGGGCAATATAAGCGTCAATGTTCTCCATGGGACCTGGGCGGTGGAGTGCATTCATGGCGATAAGATCCTCAATCCGGTTGGGCTTGAGCTTTCTCAGATATTCCTGCATTCCGCCACTTTCAAACTGAAAAATCCCCACTGTGTTTCCGTCACAGAATATTTCATAAGTTTCCTGGTCATCCAGGGGTAAAGAATCGAGATCCAGCTGGATGCCTTTTTTCTTGAGCATCTCGACACAGTCATGCAGAACAGTTAAGGTCCGTAACCCCAGAAAATCCATTTTTAGCAGGCCGATGGTCTCACAACCGGTCATGCTGAATTGAGTGGCAATAACCTTCTGTCCTTTTTCCTCGGTCTGATAGAGTGGAACAAAATTAGTTATTTCATCCGGGGCAATGATAATGCCTGCAGCATGAATGGAAGCATGCCGGGCAAGTCCTTCCAGCACCAGGGCATGCTTCATCAGTTCCTGAAACTGTTCGTCCCCGTTCTGCGCCATTTCCTTTAATTCAGGAACGGTCCGGAGAGCTTCTTCCAACGGCATGGGTTTCCCCTGAAAGACCGGAATCAGCTTAGCCAGAGTATCAGCTTTTGCATATTCCATCCCCAGAGCACGAGCCACATCACGGATAACACCTTTGGAGGCCATTGTACCGAAGGTAATAATCTGGGCAACGTTATTCTCACCATATTTTTTACGTACATAATTGATTACCTCTTCCCGGCGTTCATAACAGAAGTCGATATCAATATCCGGCATAGTCACCCTGTCGGGATTCAGAAAGCGCTCAAACAGCAGGTCATACCGCAAAGGATCCACCCGGGTAATTCCGGTGGCATAGGCTACCAGGCTCCCCGCCACCGACCCCCTGCCCAGCCCTACCGGTATATTATTTGTCCTGGCAAAATCAATGAAATCTTTGACTATGAGAAAATAACCGGCATAGCCGGTTTTCCGGATAATATTGAGTTCATAATCCAGTCGTTTTTGGATTTCCGGGGTAAGATCCCGGTACATCTTGCGAGCCCCGTCTTTTGCCTCCAACTCTAAATAATCATCCAATTCCATATTTGAATGTTCTTTGGGAAGCGGAAATCTGGGCAGAAGAATTTTACCGGTCTCGATCTCCACATTGCACTTTTCAGCAATTTCCAGCGTCTGCTCCAAAGCTTCTGATTTCCCAGGAAAAGCATTATACATTTCTTCGGTTGTTTTCAGGTACAATTCTTCGGTATTATAGCGCATCCTGTTCTGGTCTGTAACGTTTTTCCCGGACTGGATACATAGCAATATATCATGAGAGGTGTGATGTTCCCGTTCCAGGTAATGGACATCATTGGTAGCGATTACCGGTACATGCATTTCTTTTGCTATTTTATAAATTTTCTCATACCCCTCCTCTTCAGGAATACCATGATTCTGCAGTTCCAGATAAAAGTCCCCTCCGAAGATATCCAGGTAATCCTCTATAGCTTTTACTCCTTCTTCCCGGTTCACATGATTTAGTTTATAAAATATTTCACCTTTCATGCAGGCAGAGGCACCAATAAGTCCTTCACTGTATTTACGTAATATTTCTTTATCTATGCGGGGCCGGTAGTAAAATCCTTCGGTATAGGCCAGAGAGGAGAGTTTCATCAGGTTTTTATAACCAGTATTATTCTTGGCGAAGAGCAGAAGATGGAATGCATTTTGTTTCATGCCTTTTCCACTGGATTTTTTTTCAAAGCGTGAGCCGGGGGCAATATATGCCTCCATACCGATTATTGGTTTAATGCCAATCTTTTTAGCCTCAAGATAAAATTCAAGTACGCCGAACATACATCCATGGTCAGTAATGGCCAGAGCAGGAAAATCAAGATCGACTGCTTTCTTGAGCAGTTTCCGAATTTCCGCGGCACCATCCAGCAGGCTGTAGTGGGTATGATTATGAAGGTGAATGAATGATGACAATGAATACTCCCTGTAAAGCCGATAAAACGAAAATGTTAACACTTATACAGTGATGATCCAAATCTATTTTTAAAAAAAATCATAAAGCTTTAGTTTTATTTAATAAAAATTATATTATTAAGAAAAATGTATTTGAATATTCCCCCAAAAAAATTAATATTAGAATTAGTAAAATTAAACGGGGTGTGATGAATATCATTTTTTTCTTCCCTTTATATTTATAACTTAAGATGATTCTTAAAATATAATTTATTATGACTGATTCTTATCGTTCAAATCTAATCAAAAATATTGAAGAAAATCTACATGATTTTCAGTCAGTTCTTGATTCATTTACAAGGCAGAAAACCAGCGATGAAGACTTGCCTGAGAATGATTTACTGGATTTTTTCCGAACCGTGACTGCGGTGGAAGAGGACGTATTGGAAATGCGGCTGAAAAAGATCATCGAACGGGAAAATCCATACCTGCCAGCCATACACATTGATCGCCTTAAACAGGAGGCGGTAGCAAATCATAAATCGCTGTCCAAATTGATTGACAAATTTATATACCAGAAGAAAGAAATACTAAAATTTCTATATAATATACCCGCCTTTTACTGGGATCGGACGGGATTTCATGAGTTGGAAGGCCATGTCACTTTTGAGGAATTCATCCGTCGAATGATTCGAAATGACAAAATAAACCTGGCTCAATTACGAGAAAATTTCATCTCCGATCAGCACAACAATTAGTAAAGTTCTTTTTTTGATCTCTCTCAGGTTTCGCTTTCTTTATTTTCAAAATGCAGGATTTTGAAATTTTCCGGTATCACAAGCCCGCCGGATACAACAAAGCGCATCATATGTTCTACCGGCAAATCAGTAAAGCGAATTTCACTAATAGGTACCAGGACGGTAAATCCTGAAGTGGGGTTTATGGAAGTAATAATCAGAACACTGCCCAGTTTGGCAGATGAAACCGGATCATCCATCTGTCCATTAAAGAGACCAAGTGAATAGAGCCCCTTACGGGGATATTCTATCATGACAACTTTTTGAGCCTTTTTATTTTCCCGTGATGCCAGGGTTGTGATTATCTGCTTTACCGCCACATATACCGTCTTGGCTACCGGAATACGTATAAGAAGCTTTTCTCCTATCTGTATCAATTTAATGCCAAAATAATTTTTTGTGGATAATCCTACCAGATAGATAAAGATAAAGCTGATCAGCAAACCCAGCCCGGGAATATCGATACGGATATAATTTTCGAATAATGGTTGTATCAAACCGTCAAAAAAGTTAATCAGCCATCTCAGTACGAGCAGGGTAATAACCAGCGGTACTACCACAATGATAC
>Ga0315555_1003432_pt1 | contig 10908 bp, 8 predicted proteins | sample SalMarSW160380MG_FD_202113 | JGI IMG/M metagenome (GOLD analysis project Ga0315555, IMG submission 202113) | Salt marsh sediment microbial communities from the Plum Island Ecosystem LTER, Massachusetts, United States - Salt Marsh Sediment SW1603-80 ...
TTTTAGGTTGCTTAATTGCGCGATAATTACCGAAGAAGCATCATCTTGCGGCTGGTTGCGAAATTCCTTCCAACCAGCAATTTGTAAATATATATTCCACTGGCTAATTCACCAGTCTCAAAGTTACAAAAATAGGTATTGCTAGCCTGATGTTTATTGACCAGTGTTTGCACCTGCTTGCCCAGTAGATTGTAGATTGTTAAAACAACTAAATCGGATTCAGGCACTGAGTAGCAGATTTGGGTTGATTCGTTAAATGGATTAGGGAAATTTTGATTGAGTCGAAAGTTTGTCGGCGCGGCTTTGCCTGAATTTTTCATGTTTGACGGATAATAACCTCTACCGACGGCGATTTCCGTGGCAGCGGCAAAGTCGTCAACGGCGGTGATTGCTTCGAGTCGAATATAACGGGCTTTGGATGGTGGGAAAGTGACGACTTTCATAGTAATATCACCATTCCATTCGCCGTTGGTAACTTCGGTGAAATTCTGGTTGTCGGTACTTATTGACACTTTATATTTTTTAATACTGCCTTCGGTTAGAGGATTGATGTAAGGTTGATACTTGGGGACATAATCCAGAATGCTAACATCGCCGTACTCCAATCCGAGATCAATTGTAATATTCTGCGGTAAGGGAGCAGTAGTCTGCCAGACCGAATAATAGTAACGGTCGTTCAGACCGTCAATGGCATAGGTTGCAGTGCCGCTGGTTGCTTGAGCGGACGCCGGAGTGATTGGGTATTCAATCTGAGCTGCCTGGGCCGGGAGTTGTGGACGGGTCATGTCCGGACTCCAGGCTTGACCGACCTCTGCCAGCCGGGTGACGATATTGTCATCAATCTTACCATCGGGATTCGGTGGACAATTCAGAATGAAAGAGCACCATTGAGGCTCTAATTTTTTCAGGTTGTTATTCACAATCTGGTTGACACTGAGAAGAGTGGCGGTCGGTACCCGATTATCCCAGAACCAGCCATTGCCGCTATTGCTATTGATTAAAAGACTGAAAATTGCCGGTAGGGTGTTGTTACTTGGGTAGGGGCTGCCAGATTCGTAATGGATTAAATCATTGTCGTATAAACAGCGCAGATGAGTATTATCAACCAGCAGACAGCCCGGCTGCAGATCCTTAACCAATTCCCGGATCTGATCATAGGGTATACTTTTATGCCCCATTTTCCAGGACCAGCCGTCTGTAAAAAGCATTTTGATCGGACCGTAATTCGACAACAGTTCGGTAATTTGACCCTTGATAAATTCAAGGTCGTCTGGAGTAATGGTACTATTTCCAACGCCTGCAGTATTATCCCAGACAGAATAATAGAGCATTGGCTCCAAACCGTGCGCTCGAAAGGCGTCCACGTATTCACGAACCACGTCGCCTTCGCCATCCTTCCAGGGACTGCTGGCTACATCGTTTTCGGTATATTTACTGTTCCAGAGGCAGAATCCGTCGTGGTGTTTGGTGGTCAGAATGGCATACTGCATTTTAGCCGCCGCAAAGGCTTCCGCCCATTGATTACAATCGAGGTTGGCAGGATTAAATTTTGACACATCCTGATTGGGTTCGCCCCATTGACCACCAGTGAAAGTCCTGATTCCAAAGTGAATAAATGCGCCGAATCGCATTTCGACAAATGCCCGTTGGAGATCTTCGGTAGTTTGAGATTGAGCAAGTGAGCTATTCAACGACAACAGCAAAAGGCTGAGAATAACGATTCTTTGGGGTAAATGTTTATTCATCCGCAATTTCCTATTTTATTAAGATTTTTCCCCTGATTTGTCTTGCGGCGATGGTTGATAGAGTCCGGCGGGATTTGATCCGGATAGACCTGCCTGATATGATCTTTCATCTACGGTAGCCAGCCTGGCAATCATTGCGGATGTCAGAATGTCAAATTTGCGAATTTCGTCCAGGCGTTGGGCAATGAGATCCAGTGGCTTATCTTTGATCATCCACTCATAGCGGTCGAATTTTTTCAAGTTCAAAGGAATGGTATATCCACGCAGGGTTTTCTCGTGGTTAATGTTGTAATATTGTTCGAAATAGGACATTACCAGTTCGCGTAGGCTGCGAAAGATCGGCTCGCGATAGCGCAGACCAACGAAATTGGATTTTGCTACTGCACCCCAATAACCGTCAATCTTGTAGACTGCCAGCAGATGATCATCATCCCGCTCATTGGGAATCAAATCTACAACTAGAGGTGGAAAACCTAATCGGGATATTGCCGCCGCCGCAAACATGCCGCCATCGAAACAGTGGGCAATCCGTTCTCGCAAAACCCGCAGCGGACTGCGATAAATCGGTTCGGTACTATAAACCAGTTCATCGAGAAAAAGCTGAATTTTAACCGGCGAGTTTAGGCTCGCTAACAACTGGCGTTCGGCAATATTGAGTTCTTTTTCCAGGTAATCTTTGACTGGCATTCCGACTCCTGTATTCTGCTTTAAAAATCCATTACTCGTTGGATTTTAGGATATTCGTCTCAGGGAAGCAATGTTTTTTATTAGGTAAAATATGTGAAAAACCGGACATTTTCGGCTGAGTGTTCAGCAGGCTTTCAGGATTACTTTTGCCCAATCCGCAGCTCGTTCCTGTTCCCCATCTTTGAGGGAGTTCTCGGATGTTTTAACGTAGAAAGGCTCCGGTGGAATTATTAGATTCCCGCTTTTTTTAACCAGTTTCGCGGCGATAGGTTCAGCTGCATAACCAAAGAATTTTACGAAAAAATTGAACACCTTCGAATTGAGGTCAACAGCCGAAATCCGGGTATCGAAAGCCGCGACTTTGATGCCATTGAGTCCCTGTGCCGGAATGTTTTTCAGGAAATTGGTTATCGCTTTGGTGGGTCGGAAAGCCCGGGTTGGAGAACCGACAATTAATAATTCTATGCCGACTATTTGTTCCGGTTTTAGCTGGCTGACCCGGACAACAGTTACTTCTTGTTTACCCAGAGAGTCACCAATTGCCTGGGCAATTTTTTCGGTACAACCGAAGAAGGAATCGTAAATGATTAAGGTTTTCATCGAGACATTATCCCTCCTATTGAGACTCCGGGATTGAATTCCGGAGCCAGATGTGGTGTAAAAATTTGCAGTTTTCAATTTGTCAATAAATTAAAATTTAATTGATTTCGGCCAAGTTTGCCAACGTTAAGAGGGGGGCAGATTATGAAACCTTTTGGTTTTTTAGGAATTTCATATTACTTTTCAACGCTTTTTTTAAGAGATGAATTGGCGACGTACCCAAGTGGCTAAGGGAGCGGTCTGCAAAACCGTTATTCACCGGTTCAAGTCCGGTCGTCGCCTCAAAAAGGTTTTTGAGATAGCGAAAGTCTTTTTCTAAAAAGAGAGTAAAAAAATACACCGGTTCCTCCGGAGGAGTCCCGACGTTGTCGGGAAAGTCCGGTCGTCGCCTCGTTTTTTCAGTGCCGAAGTGGCGGAATTGGTAGACGCAAGGGACTTAAAATCCCTCGATCCTTTCGGGTCGTACCGGTTCGATTCCGGTCTTCGGCACAACCATAAAGCCCTTAGTCAGAATTGGTTAAGGGCTTTTTAATTTGCTATTTGGTATCATTGATGGAGTTCGTTCCATAGTGCTAAAAACACGCCGTTGGTCCAGCCAAATCCATCTTGTAGCGGATATTCACCACCACCGCCCGGTCGGTTAATATTAACCACGTCGTATTTCTCCATCATCTTTCCTGTTTCGAAATATACCTTTGCATTCAGAGCAATCCATCGCTGGGAAATCTCATGAGCCATTGTGTAGAATCCGTAGTTTTTGCAGGCGCTGTATCCGATCCACTGCAGCGGTGCCCACCCATTGGGATAATCCCATTGCTGCCCGGATTCCGGTGTAACCGTTGTCACCAGTCCGCCAGCTTTTAAAAATTTATCTTCAATTACCTCTTTTACTCTTTCAGCCTCAAGGGTGTCAACCAGATGGAAAAACAACGGGAAGAGACCTGCCAAGGTATATTGTGTCATCTGGCAGGATGATTCAATATTATAATCGAAAAAGTAGCCCAATTCATCATTCCAGAAATATTGCTGGATTAGCTGCTTTCGACGCGAGGCGAGCTGTTCATACTTTCGGGATTTAGTCAAATCATTTCGACAGCTATATGCCCGACTAAGCGTCATTTCCAGATGATACAGCAGACAATTCAGATCAACCGGAATAATATTAGTAGTATTAATTGTTTTTAGAGTTCGTCCATCGTCAAACCAGCGGGTACTGAAATCCCAGCCCGATTCGGCTGCCGCCCGGATATCTCTGAATATTGTCGAATCCCGACCAGAGTGTAAGAAGATCTCGACATCATGTTTGTAGGATTCCGGGCGCGGAGTCTGTAAATTATCCCAATAGCGGTTCAATATGCAGTTTTTATTTAAGAATACAACCCGATCTATTTGGGTTCGGTTTTCTCTTAAATCTTCTGCGCCTTGCATCCAGAAGCGATATTCCTGTTCGAGGATGTCCAGATATTTATCATAAACTTCTTCATTTTTGATGGTGCTCAGGATGTCAATCATCAATGACAGAACGGGCGGTTGTGAACGGCTGAGGTAATAGCTGCGGTTGCCATTTGGAACGTGGCCGTAATTCTTAACCAGATAAGCGAAATTGACGACCATATTTTCTATCATCTCATTCTTTCCGGCTTCCCGCAGACCGAGCATGGTAAAGTAGCTGTCCCAGTAGTAGATTTCCCGGAAACGACCGCCGGGCACAATATAAGGTCTGGGGAGTGCAATCAGCGGTGAATATTCATTATGCTCAGTTGCCGGCTGACGGATCAAATAATCCCAGAGATAATTGATATGCTGGAGGAGTAAAGTCGTATCTGTATTTATTAAAGTCGTATCATAATACTGACCCACGAATTCACGCAAGTCGAAATCTTTGCTGTCCTTTTGCTGTCGGTATATTTTGCGGATACTGTCGGGAGCTATTCGGGGTATGCAATCAACAAATTTCTTCTGATCAGTGAAGACTTGATTTAGCTGCACTGCCTCAAAAAGGTCATCAGGAAGTGATTCAGGTGTCCTGCCGCAAAAGAGCAGAATCCCAATCATAACAATGGTTAATAGATATAAAAATTTCATTTTCATTTCAAATATCCTCTATGAACGCATCTAAGTTAATCGGGATTACCTAAAATCAAAAACAGGCTGGAACTACAAGAAACCCTCAATTAGAAATGGTTGAGTACTTGAACTTTTTGATTTGCTGCTGGTTCGCCACCCCCGCCGATGGCGGGGGAATTCCGGTCTTGTCTTTGGCAGAAAAAGTAAGAGGCTGACCTTAGATTTATGGTCAGCCTCTTTAATTAGTGAACTTTATATCGGCTAAGTGACTCAGATATTCAGCATATGACTGACTTTGATCATAAACACATTGTCGCCATCGGTATTGAAGAGAGTACGGACGTCGTTATCCAGTTGGAACGAGCGGAACTCCTCGTAATTGGTAAAGCCTTGGGACCAGACCAGAAAGAGGGTCGAGCCGATTTGATATTCCCAGCGCAAGACCAAATTCGACCGAAATTGTTTGTAATTAAAATCCACATTGCCGCCAAAGGAATATTCGGCTGCTCCGTCTAAGTCTTTATCAACTATATATTCGCCGGAATCTTTGTCATAACGGATCTTATCACCGAATTTTTCGAAGCGTTTATTATAGTCTAGAGCCAAAGGATCGTTGACCCGCATCAGATCGAAATAATTGCCGGCAGTGAAAAATGGCTGAGCATAATATTGAATTGACAATGTGGGAGTAATTGTCAAATCGGTTCTTAAAGTGAAATTGACAGTATTTTGATTCATACAAGCCCAGATGTATTGTTCAGTGCCGATTTCATCCTCGGCTTTTCCAATCCAGGCCCAGGTATCATTAAACTTACTATAATCAATGTAACCGGTGAACTGGATATTTTGGCGGGGGCGCCAGGTAAATTCGGGAGTGATTCCCCGAGATATTACATTATCATCGCTTTCAAAGTACCAGCTGCTTAATCCCACCGAAATTTTTTTCCGTCCATCAGAGTAAAAATATCCCCAGGCATTCCAGTTGTTTGGCGTTCGCATCATCGGGCCACCCCGGTTATATGCGGGATCAAGACCGCTGAGATTACGGTTAATGCCAAAGCCATTACTCCAGTTATTGTTGTAAGTGAAATGCATATTAATGTTACCGCCGAGACTCCTGCGGTCGCCGTAAAAGGTCCATGAAGCCCATTGATTGAAATTAAGCCACATGGCACGGAAATGTTTCATCCCTTCCCATTCCTGATACTGAATCCAGAAAAATTGGGTTATTTGGTCAACCTGGGTCAGGTAGCCTAAATCATTGATTTCGAATCCCGGATTGAAAGCCCAGCCACCGGTAGCGGCACGAATGTGCCCAGTGTTTTTAGTGACTACGGCCTTTACGGCATAACCGGATAATGAGGTTCGCAGTGGATCATAATCCATGCCATCATATCCTTTTCGCCCTACACGATTAAAGTAGCGTGACGAGCTGGTTTGAGTGTTCTGTAATGCAATCGTATCGCCGCGAACATTACTAAAAGCGAAGGCACCCTGAAATCCATATTTGCGGTTAAAAAACTCATGGTCAATATCTACTCCACCGGTATAAGCGTCTCGATGGAGATAATCAATCCCGGTTCCGTCCAGTTTACGGTTGACCGCGGTTAGGATGCCACCAATAGAGGTTTGTCCTTCATTAAAATCCTGTTGGACGCGCGAAAGCCAATAATTTGTCAGCGGTTCGATGACGGCCTTATCTTTGGTTTTATCTTCGTAAAATACGATGCCGGTCTCTTCACTAGTTACAGCTTCCATCATCCCAACTGATAATCCCTTTTTTGTTTTGCCGGTTAATTTGGTAGCACCGAGGATATTTGTACGTTCGGGATAATTGTAAGTCAGCACCTCTTTATTGTCATCTTCCGAAATCCAACCCTGGGGACTCCGACCGATTCGCCTGGAATAAAATAGGCTATTGTATTGTGCATCGCCATCACCAAATCCCAGATTGAAACGCAAGATATTGCCGCCTTCCATGAAAAAGGGACGATTCTCACTAAAGTAGGTTTCAAATTCAGTCAGGTTAAAATCAGCCGGATCAGCTTCCACCTGACCGAAATCGGGATTAATCGTTGCGTTGAGCGTCAGACCCTTTGGGCTGCTGTAGCGAATGTCAGCACCGAGATTTTGCAGTAAATCATAATTATCCCTATGTACCGGATTAACGAGATTTTCTGAGACATTTGCCTGACTGGCGGCATAAGGCATCAGATAAATGGGATTTTTTATGGCTATGTTTTTTAAACCATATAGGGTGCCATAGTGGGAAACGAAACCCTCTTCAGATTTAGCCCAATACGACCAGACGGAGAGCTCGTTGTTTTTGCGCGGTAATTCCCGGTATATCTGAAAACCCCACAGCATATCATCGCTACTCGTAAAGCGTAATTCCCGAAAAGGGATCCGCCATTCGGCATTCCAGCCTTGTTCGTTAATGTGTGAACTACCATCCCAGGTCGCATCCCACTCATCATCGGCATTTGTATCGTCGAAGCGTCTGATATCGTGTTTTACCCCAGCAGCATTGATGCCGAATTCAAAGGCTGTCCGATTATCGTTGTAACTGTCAATCGAGATGTACATCCAGTCGGACTCGGTGTAGTTATCCCGACGACTTAAAATGGCAATAATTTCGTCCGGCTCGGGATCGTAGGCTTTAGCACCGACGTATAAATTCTCGTCATCATAGAATACGCAAAACTCAGTTTTGAAAGTCTCCGGTGAACCATCATTCGGATCCCGCTGGATGAAATTCCCCTGCCAGTTACCTAATTCCCAGATCGGTTCATCAAGAGTTCCATCTACCACAATTCTGTTTTGGTGCAAGGCGACAGCAGTTACTTGCCGATTACGAAAGATATCCAGTTTTTCGGTCGTTAATTTTGCTGATATGGATGTGAAAAGAAGAAAAATTAAGCTGGTTAAAAATATTTTCTTCATTCCTCTCTACCCTCTTTAATTCAATTTCAACATGTGTAATTGACGATTTGATTGGCTAAAAAGTTGTCTTTGATGTTAAAAAAATCATAATTGGTAATCGCGCCAATTAAAAATTAATGCTGCTATCTTTGGGGAAAAAATGCTAAAATATCCGGAGTAAAGTTGAAATGATAATCAGGGATGTTAAATGAAGGTGAATGAGGTAGCAGTTGGAATTGATATTGGCGGGACTTTTACCAAATTTGGATTAATTACTCGGGCAGGTCAGGTTTTGTGGAAAGATTCGATACCAACCGAAGCCAATAAACCCGCCGGACTTCTTTTCGATCGAATATTTGTTACATTAAATAAATTTTTTTCGATGAGCCCTGAAAAATACCGGATTCGGGGAGTGGGCATTGGAGCGCCGAATGCTAATCATTACTCCGGTCGAATTGAGAATCCGCCAAATCTGAGCTGGAAAAGTGTTGATCTGGTTGAAATGGTACACCGACATGAAGCCCAACTATTAGTTGAGGTTACTAATGATGCTAACGCTGCTGCCCTGGGTGAGATGATTTTCGGCAATGCCCGGAATGTTAAGGATTTTATTCTGCTGACTCTTGGTACGGGATTAGGCAGTGGAATTATTGCCAATGGTGCGCTAATCTATGGACATGACGGTTTTGCCGGAGAGATGGGACACCTGACAGTGGTCCGTGACGGACGTCCTTGCGGCTGCGGCCGCCGGGGTTGCCTGGAGACTTATGTTTCGGCTCCAGGGATTGTTCGCACCGTCAGAGAATTGCTTTCGACGTCTAAGAAAGAGAGCGTCTTGCACAATATTCCATTAGAGAAAATGGAATCAATTGATATCTATAAGGCAGCATTAGCCGGAGATGCAATAGCATTGGAAGCTTTTGAGATTACCGGTCGGATTTTAGGCGAAACTCTGGCAGATGCGGTTGCCTATCTCAGTCCCGAGGCTATTTTCCTCTCGGGCGGACTGGCTGAGGCGGGCGATTTCATCTTTAAACCGGCTAAAGAGCATATGGAGAAAAACCTGTTGCCGGTTTTTCAGAATAAAGTCAAAATTTTACCTTCCGGATTACCCCAGGGAGAGGTAGCCCTGCTTGGTGCCGCTGCCTTGATCTGGCATGAACTGAATTAATAATTATGACAGCGTATGAAATCATCGGATATAACAATTGATTTTTCAGAACCATGTCTAAGATTATGCGATAATATTTTCAAATAATATTACTTGAATATTATTGAGTTCTTTTTGATATTTAATCCCGGAAGAGTCTTTGAAAATAAAATTGTTGGCATGACGCGATTAGTAAATCCCAAAATCAGTTCCCTTTTTTCGCTGGTAATCCTGTTAGTTATTAGCACTTTTGCACTTGGCATGTTGACCTATACCGAATCGGTTAACCTCAAGGATTTTGCTTTAAGCGATCTGGGATGTACGGTAACTTCCCACGGCAATTCCAATGCAATTTCCTGTTTTATTTTTGCGCTTGGAATGTTTGTCACCAGTTACATTCTGCTCCGAATCGCCTTATATTTTCGGCAGGACAATTCGATTATTCACTATCGTTTGAAAAACTATCTCTGTCTGATGGGCAGTGTTGGCAGTTTTGTATTTATTTTTCCATGGAATCTCAATAATAATATCCACATGATTGGTGCGGCTTTGATGGTGGCAGCTTTGTGGGCGATCGGTGGACTGCTACTGTTTGAGGCACGGAAATTTATTAGTTTTGGACGATTTCTGCTGTTACAGTTAATTTTGCAGGGAACGGTGTTAACTTATGCGATTACCTTTGCGATTGATTCTGCCATCAGAAATATACCCCAGAAGTTTGCCGTTTTGGGTTTGATCTTCGTCTTGAAAATCGCCACGGCAAGCCCCTCGACGCTGGAATTTTCGAATATATTTGCATTTAATCTAAAAAAAGAATAATCACAGAAGGCAAAATTATACCGTTGCGCGCCGCAGCTTGCGTTTAGCGGATTTCATTTGAGAGCGAATATGTTTTAATTTTGCCTGATCGTGCTGGGTCAAGACCTCATCCCGGACTTTTTTCAGCTCCTTGATATGAGCCTTGATATTTTGTTTATTGAGACCGACTACGTTATGATGCACATACATATCAATATTAAGTGCCTTGCAGATAGCCGCCAGCAGGTGCTCTTTGTTGAGTTGGGTATAGCCCTTGACCTCTTCGCTGTCAATTCCCGCGGCGATCTCGCGCAGCTCCGCAACTTTCTTGTGCTTGAGATCCTGAAAGGTGTATTCCATAGATTTACCTCCTGATGAATCGCTTTATTTTTACTATACAAACTATCAATCGAATTGTCAAAGTTTAAATTCTTGCTACTAATATAGATAGATGAATTAAAATTTCAAGATGGATTTTTAAAGGAGTTGAAATATTTCTTGCATCTAACTTATCCGCTATTGTAATTTCGCTTTAGAAAAAAGCAGAAACGGAAAATCTGTACTGTTTTATTTCTAATAGTGATTTGACAAAAGAAAATTTTTTGTTACGGGGGATTTAAGATGAAGATAAAAAAATTATCCCAGCTATTGATCATTATTGTGCTTACAATCGTTTTTTCATTTCCAAGCGAAGCTCAGGAAAAAGGTCGGATAGGTATTAACGTGAAAGCCCAATACATTCCACAAGTTGGAATTTCGTATGGCATATCCAATAAAATCCAAACAAGGGTCTCAACATATATGGATTTTAATGAAGTATATTTGTTGATATCAAGTCTAAGCTTGTTATTCAGTTTATCATCCGATGAATCTTTTTCAAAATATATTGGCCCGGATATTACTTTAAATAGTTTTGAAGAAGAGTTTTACTTTGGATTA
>Ga0315555_1003438_pt1 | contig 10895 bp, 13 predicted proteins | sample SalMarSW160380MG_FD_202113 | JGI IMG/M metagenome (GOLD analysis project Ga0315555, IMG submission 202113) | Salt marsh sediment microbial communities from the Plum Island Ecosystem LTER, Massachusetts, United States - Salt Marsh Sediment SW1603-80 ...
GAAGGTCTACATCATCCAGTTCATGAAGGGCTGGTCCGATTACGGCGAGCTGGTCAGCGTGGAGAAGCTGCCGAACGTCACCTTGCGCCAGTTTGGCCGCCCGGAGTTCGTGGACAAAGACAAGCCCGACCCTGAGGACATCCGCCAGGCTCACCAGGCCCTGGATCACGCCTGCCAAATCATCCTTGGTGGTCAGTACGACATTGTGATCCTCGACGAGATAAACGTGGCTCTGGATTTTGGGCTCATCAGCTTAGCCGAAGTGCTGAGCCTGCTCGACGCCAGGCCGGAGAAGGTTGAGCTGGTGCTCACCGGCCGCCATGCTCATCCCGAGGTCGTCAAGCGGGCCGACCTGGTGACGGAGATGCTGGACATCAAGCATCCGTATGCTGAGGGGGTACCGGGGCGGCGGGGGATTGAATACTGAAGCCCAAGCAAGGGCACATCCTTTAGGAGGTGGTAGCATGAATACAGTGTTAGGCACGACCATTGTTGTGTCTAAAGAAACGGCTCAACATCTGGAAAGTCTGCCGCTGGGGCTTGGTGATTTGAATAGCAAATTGCGAGCTTTGCTAGAAGCTGAGTACCGCCGTCGGCTTTCACGCTATAGCTTGACAGATCGTGTGCTCCGGCAGAAATATAGAATGACTTACGAGGAGTTCGAATCGCGCAATCTCGTGAAAGAACGCGGCTATAGTTGGGAGGCGGAATCCGACGCTATCGCCTGGGAGACGGCAATGGATGGCATAAAGACTATGCAATGCAAGTTGGAAGAATTGCTGGGGTCTGAAGGGTGAACACCATCGAAGAGTTGCTGGATGAGGCCCGCGAGGCCTATAGCCGTTTCTGGTTTGTGCAGTCCCTCATCGAGGTTGAGCGCACCGCGTCAACGGTCACAGTGCATTTGGTAATTGGACCCGAATTATACATCCAAGCTTACCTCAGCGAACTCAGCGGTCGGCTCAGTTTGGCGCTGGTGGATCCATCGGGACGCCTGTATGGTCGGGATAGGGAACGGGGCACATGGCACCAGCATCCTTTTGATGATCCCGATTGGCATGAACCAACCCCAGAAGGGATGTCCCTTCGACCGTTGCTACAATTCATGGCTGAGGTCGAGGAAATTGTATTGGAGAACGAATTGATCTGAAGCGAGGTGCTATGTGTTTGAAAAAGAAAAACTTGCCGAGATAAAGGAGGGGTTGGATAAATGGGAGGAGGCCACTCTCCAAGAGACGCTGAATCGCTCCCCTGAGCGGCGCGATGCTTTTATCACCACCTCCAGTGCCCCTGTAGAACGCCTCTACACGCCCCTGGACACCGCCGACCTGGACTACGAGCGTGACCTGGGCTTCCCCGGCCAGTATCCCTTCACCCGTGGCGTGCACCCTACGATGCACCGCGGGCGGCTGTGGACGATGCGCATGTTCGCCGGCTTCGGCACCGCCGAGGAGACCAACGCCCGCTACAAGTATCTGCTGGAGCACGGCGAGACCGGCCTCTCGGTGGCCTTCGACATGCCCACCCTGTACGGCTACGATACCGACGACCCCGAGGCCGAAGGCGAGTTCGGCAAGTGCGGGGTGGCCGTCTCCTCCCTGGCCGACATGGAGCTCCTCTTTGATGGCATCCCCGTGGACGAGATCACCACCTCCATGACCATCAACTCCCCGGCGGCCGTCACCTGGGCCATGTACATCGCCGCCGCAGAAAAACGGGGCATCCCCATGAAGGTTTTGGGCGGCACCATCCAGAACGACATCCTCAAAGAGTACATCGCTCAGAAGGAGTTCATCTTCCCTCCCAAGCCCTCCATGCGCCTGGTCGTAGACACTTTCGAGTTCGGTGCCAGGCATCTGCCCAGGTGGAACACCATCTCCATCAGCGGGTATCACATCCGCGAGGCCGGCGCTACCGCTGCTCAGGAGCTGGCCTTCACCCTGGCCGATGGCTTCGAATACGTCAAGGCGGGCCTGGAGCGCGGTCTCGACGTGGACGAGTTCGCCCCTCGACTCTCCTTCTTCTTCAACGCCCACAACGACTTCTTCGAGGAAATCGCCAAATACAGGGCCGCTCGAAGGATTTGGGCGCGGGAGATGAAGGAGACGTTTGGGGCCAAGAACCCTCGCTCCTGGTGGATGCGCTTTCACACCCAGACCGCCGGCTGTTCCCTCACCGCTCAGCAGCCGGAAAACAACATCGTGCGCACGGCCATCCAGGCCCTGGCCGCCGTTCTGGGCGGGACGCAGAGCCTGCACACCAATTCCATGGACGAGGCCCTGGCCCTGCCCTCGGAGTCTGCCGTGCGCATCGCCCTCCGCACCCAGCAGATCATCGCCCACGAATCGGGCGTGGTCAACACTGTTGACCCCCTGGCCGGCAGCTACTTTGTCGAGGCCCTGACCAACCGCATGGAAGAGGAGGCTTACGAGTACTTCCGGAAGATAGATGCCTTGGGGGGTATGCTCGGCGCCATTGAGAGAGGCTTCCCCCAGCGGGAGATCGCTGAGAGCGCGTACCGCTATCAGCGCGAGATTGACACCGGCCAGCGCACCATCGTCGGCGTCAACGACTATTTGACCGACGAGCACGTAACCATTCCCCTCCTGGAGATTGATCGCGAGGGAGAGCAGCGGCAGCGGGAGCGACTGGCCCGCGTCAGAAGGGAGCGGGACAACGAGCTGGTGGCCCAGCGGCTGGAGGCCCTGCGGGAGGCGGCCCAGGGCACCGAGAACCTGATGCCCCATATCCTCGATGCGGTGCGAGCCTACGCCACTTTGGGGGAGATATGCGGCGTGTTCCGCGAGGTATTTGGGGAGTACCGGGAGCCGGTAATTTTGTGAAAGGGGCCATTGATGAAGATCGACTGGCTGGAGTGGGATGAGGACACCATCGAACACATTGCTCAGCATGGCGTTACCATTGAGGAAGTCTACGAAGTATGCGATGGTAGACACAAAGTCAAGAAGGTCAAATACGGACGGCATGGTGTTCTCGGCCAGACAGAAAGCGGTCGGTACCTGACGGTAATACTGGAGAGGCTTTTGGGGAACACTTTCCAAGTTGTCACAGCGCGAGATATGAGCAAGTCGGAAAGACGTCTGTACAGGAGGTAAATCAGCAATGAAAGAAGCTCCATTTAGAACGAAATCCGAGGAAAGGGAATTCTGGGACAAAGCCGACCTCAGCGAGTTGTTTGAAGAGGGCGAATGGCAGACCCTTGAATGGACGCCTCGTGAAGACCGATGTGGGCAGTGTGGCAGTCTCATGCAACTTCGCTCCATTGATCTTCATCTGGCTAACAATCTTGTCACTCTGCATCGTGTTAAGTTCTACATCTGTCCCACCTGCCAATACACCAAATTGACCCCTGAAATCGAGACCTTAGCTAGGGAAATCGAGACCCGCGTCCAACAGGTCATTCTGCAAAGGCAGCCTGCTTAGTTCTCGGTCAGAGCTGCGCTGCCAAGCAGCAGGGAGGCTGTTTGAGCTGGAGACCGTGCCCGAAGAGGTCTTCGCGAGTACCGGGAGCCGGTGATTCTGTGAAGATTGGAGGTTGGAGGTATTTATGCCTGAGAAGAAGATCCGAGTGCTTATCGCCAAACCCGGCCTGGACGGCCACGATCGAGGGGCCAAGGTGGTGGCCAGAGCCCTGCGCGATGCAGGAATGGAGGTCATCTACACTGGCATCCGGCAGACGCCGGAGATGATCGTTGAGGCAGCCCTGCAGGAGGACGTGGATGTGGTGGGCCTCTCCATCCTGTCGGGAGCCCATACGACGCTCTTCCCTCGAATCGTAAGCCTTCTGAAGGAGAACGGCCTGGACGACGTGTTAGTCGTCGCCGGCGGGATCATTCCCGACGAGGATGTGCCAGCTCTCAACGAGATGGGCATCCGAGGCATCTTCGGGCCGGGCACATCCACCCAGGAGGTAATCAAATTTATCGAGGAGGAGATCGGTAAGCGGTAAGTTGGTGCACTGGAAAACTCGTAAGTCCGTAAACTCGTGAATCCGTAAATTCGTCAACTGATCTACGAATTTACGAATCTACCAATGTGCCAATCTGCCCGACACCATGGAACTCACCAGACGCCTACTGACGGGCGACCGCCGCGCTATCGCCCGTCTCATTACGATAATCGAGAACGACGGAGCTGAGGCTCAAGAGACTCTGGCCACGCTTTATCCCCACACTGGTCGTGCTCACATCGTGGGCGTGACGGGGGCGCCGGGCACAGGCAAGAGCACCCTGGTCAACGAGCTGGCTAAGGTCTATCGAAAGAAGGAGCGCACGGTGGGCATCATCGCTGTGGATCCCACCAGCCCTTTCTCCGGCGGGGCGCTCTTAGGCGACCGTATCAGAATGCGGGACCTGTTCGGAGACCCCGGCATCTTTATTCGCAGCATGGCCACCCGTGGCAGCCTGGGGGGGCTGGCCCGGGCCACCGCTGATGCCATCAAGGTGCTGGACGCTGCTGGATACCAGAAGATTTTTGTGGAGACTGTGGGGGCTGGCCAATCGGAGGTGGACATCGCCAGGGCTGCCCATACCACCATCGTGGTGGAGGCGCCGGGGCTGGGCGACGAGATCCAGGCGTTCAAGGCTGGCATCACCGAAATCGCCGACATCTTCGTAGTCAACAAGGCTGACCGGGAGGGGGCAGATAGGACTGCCATGGCTTTGCAGATGATCCTGGACCTCAACCACTCCTCGCATCTTTCTTCCCAGGCTCCTGAGTGGCGACCTCCCATCTGCAAGACGATAGCCCTTCACGGTGAGGGCGTCGGCGCGGTGGTAGAAGCCATCGAGGAACATGCTGCTCATTTGCGAGAGAGCGGGAATCTCCAGCGGCGCGAACGAGAGCGTATCGAGCGGGAACTCAGGAGCATCATCACTCAGGAGATGACGAGGGGCTTCTTCGAGCGATTGGATGAGGCAAAGTTCGACGGTCTTGTTGACAGCATCATTCGCCGCGAGCTGGATCCGTATTCGGCGGCCGTGCTTCTTCTCAAGAGGTGACATGCCTGAACTGCCAGAAGTTGAAACCATCGTCCGGGGCTTGCGCGAGCCTCTCATGGGTCGCCAATTCACCGGCGTCCGCGTCGGTTGGGAGAACCTGGTCGCCAGGCCGTCGGTGGAGGAGTTCGAGCGGAGCCTCGTTGGTCAGAGGATCCTCGGCGTGAAGCGGCGGGGCAAGTACCTGATCTTCACCCTGTCCAGCGGTGGAAGCCTGATCGCCCACCTGCGGATGACGGGCCGGCTGCTGATTAAGAATCCCGATGACGAGCTAGACAAGCACGACCACCTGATCTTCGAGTTGGACGATGGGCGGGAGCTGCGCTTCAACAACGTGCGCAAGCTGGGGCGGGTCTATCTGGTGGACGACGAGGACGAGATCGTGGGCAGGCTGGGGCCGGAGCCTTTGGACGACGATTTCACCCCGGCCGATTTCGCCGCCCTCCTCTCCGCAAGGCGGGGCATGATCAAGCCCCTGCTGCTGAATCAGCAGTTCATGGCCGGCATCGGCAACATCTACGCCGACGAGGCCCTCTTTGTCGCCCGCATCCATCCTGAACGCAAGGCCGACACGCTCACCGCTGGGGAGGTCGAGCGTCTGTACCGCGCCATCCGCCAGGTGTTGGCCCAGGGGATCCAGAATCGAGGAACTACCTTCAGCGATTACCTGGACGCCGAGGGGAGAGAGGGGAGAAATCAGGAGCACCTTCGGGTGTTCAGGCGCACGGGCCAGCCCTGCCCCCGTTGCGGGACGCCCATCGAGCGCACGGTGGTGGGCGGACGGGGAACGTATTTTTGCCCGAAGTGCCAGAAGTGACCCCCGGCTGCAACTGGCAGCTTAGTTAACCGCATACCAGCAAGAGCCCATGCTTTTAGCATGGGCTTTTTAATACTATCGTGCGGGTAGTCTGGATCGCAAAATGCCATTCCCGCTCAAAATACGGCACAAATGAGCATTATTGCCTTGACAAAACGTCAAATTTATGCTATAATTCACTTGGGTTTCAGCGGCGTGGTTGCGCGAATATGGACATTGAACAGGAGTGAGGCGCATTGCTAAGAGAAGAGCGCAAGCGGAAGATCTCGGAGTTCGTCGAAGAGAATAAGCAAGCCACTGTCGCCGAGTTGAGCAAGCTCTTCGGGGTCAGCGATTCAACTATCAGGCGCGACCTGGAGGAACTGGATGGTCAGGGGGAAATCCAACGTGCTCACGGTGGGGCCGTGGCCGTGGAACGGTCGGCCCCGGAGCCGCCGGTGGTTCATAGAATGGTGGAGAGCGAGGAGGAGAAAAGAAGGATTGGACAGGCCGCCGCTCGACTCGTGCAAGATGGTGAGGTCATCTTCCTGGGCTCAGGGACCACCACTTTGGAAGTGGCTCGCAACCTGGATGGCAAGAATGACTTGACAGTGATCACCAACGCCCTCAACGTGGCCAACCAATTAGCGGGCAAACAGAGCATTACGGTGATCGTCATGGGAGGACTCCTTCGCCATTCGGAGTTGTCGCTGGTGGGCCACATCACCGAGCAAGCACTGAAGGAGCTGCGTGCCGACAAGGTCATCATGGGCATGAGGGCTATCAGCGTGCAGGAAGGTCTGACCAACGATTACCTGCCGGAGACGATGACGGATAGGGCCATCGTCAATTTCGCTCCTGAAATCATCGTAGTCGCCGACCATTCTAAGTTTGGCAAAGTTTCCACCGCTCTAGTGGCTCCCATTACAAGCGTGGCCAAGATTGTTACTGACATAAGAACTCCGCCGGAACTCATCAATGAGATTCGGCAATTAGGGATCGAGGTAATTCTCGCTTAGAGATGCTTACAGGTACATATGAAAGGAGGTGTTGAGCAATGTGAGACAGCCAGTTTCTCTGAATTGCGTCAGAATAGATCTTCCCAAAAAGACTATCACTTTCGAAAGGAGTGGAAAATTATGCTAGGCAAAGGTAAGGAATATCTAGACTACGTGTCTAACCTCTTGCAGCGGATTATCGAGACTCAGGCAGATAAAATTGAAGAAGCAGCAGAAATCATCGCAGAGGCCGTGATGAATGGGAATGCCCTTTTCGCTTTTGGCACCGTGCACTCTGCTCTACCGATCTCTGATGCTTACTGTCGGGCTGGTGGTTTTCCGCTGCTTAACCAGATCTGGGCACCAGCGTTGAACTCGGTGGAGCTGGATCCTCCTGCACTTGCCATGGGGATGGAACGGCTTGAGGGATATGGGAGCTTGGTTTTCAGTCACGTCCCCGCCAAAGCTGGAGATGTTCTGATCGTGGTATCCGTGTCAGGTCGCAACCCCGCGCCCGTTGAGATGGCGATATCAGCCAAGGAGAGAGGGCTGAAGGTTATCGCCCTAACCTCCATGGAGTATACACTCAGTGTGCCGTCGCGCCATTCTAGCGGCAAAAGGATGTATGAGTTCGCCGATGTCGTCATTGATAGTCTGACTATCCCTGGCGATGCAATCCTAGAACTCGATGGGTTGCCTGTGAGGTTCTGCCCTACATCTGGTGCAGTTGACGCTGCTATCATTCACACACTCATGGCCGAGACCATTGAGCGCCTAGTGAGGAAGGATTATGACCCGCCGGTTTACATAGCAGGCAACTTAGATGGCTACGAAGACTACCGCCTAAAGCTGCGGGAGAAACTGGAATCTGAGAAGTATCGCATGTTTTATACCCCGTTCTAGCGTGGACTAGAAGGAGTGGAGACCTATAGTGCCCCTGTTTTTGGCTCTGGATCTTGGCACGACGGTAATAAAGGTTGGTCTTTTTGACGCGGAAGGCAATCTTATCGCCCTGTCGCGTAGAGAGTACCCTCTGGTTACAAATGGCTCGTTTGTCGAGGTTGACACTGAAATATGTTGGCATGAGATTGTCACTGGCATTCGAGATATTTTGTCCACCAGTGGTGCTCCACCTGGCGAAGTACTAGGGTTGTCCATTTCTAGTCAAGGTCAAACCTTCTTGCCCGTGGATAGAAATGGCCATCCACTCGGACGGGCTATGGTGTGGCTGGACCGCCGGGCTACTGCTGAGGCGGATAGCATAAGAGCCGCCTTCGATCCAGAGACTCTTTACCGGCACACCGGCCTGCCTGGCATCGAGCCAGGCCTGATGGCCTGTAAATTGCTGTGGCTCCGCCGTCACGAGCCTGCGCTCTTCCAACAGGCACAACGCTTCCCGCATATTGGGGACTACTTTCTGTATAGGTTCACCAATCGGTTCGTCGCTGAAAAGTCTCTAAACAGCGGAACCGGCCTGTATGATATTATTACAGGCACATGGTGGACCTTGATGACCGACCTAGTAGGGTTATCGGCAGATCAACTGTCGGAGTTGGTACCCTCAGGACTCCCCATAGGTCGCCTGGCCCCAGTTGCTGCCCAAGAAACCGGGCTGAGCCCTGATACCGTCGCCGTTAGCGGTACCATAGATGTAGTAGCCACTGCGTTAGGTTCGAATGCTTTGTCCAATGAGCGCATCGCTTTAAGCCTGGGTACCACTATGCAGACGAACGTAACGCTGAGCGAACGGCTCTACGACCTCGATAGGAAGCTACTTTGGATTTGCGAGCATGCGCTTCCTGGCTCTTTCCTAGGCGTGCTGTGGCGGAAAACGGCGGGCTCGACCCTACGATGGTTCCGTGACGCTTTCTGTGCCAAGGAGTGTCATGTTGCTGAGGCAACTGGGCAAGCTGTGTACGATCTTTTGACGCGCATGGCCGGAACGGTTCCGCCAGGAGCCGATGGCTTGCTAGTCTTACCCTATCTTTGTGGTAAACGAATACCTAAGGCTATTCCGGACTTTCGGGGCATCTTCTTTGGGATTTCACCATCTCACAAAAAGGGGCATTTTGTCCGTGCCATCTTGGAAGGTGTAGCCTACGCACTGCGTGAGAATCTGGAGTTCCTTACCCAAATGGGCATTTCCTGTCGAGAGTTGTGCCCAACAGGTGGTGGAGCAAGGAGCCCGTTATGGAACCAGATAAATGCCGATGTAACAGGTTATCCACTCCGACTAGTGAAATGCACTGAAGCCTCGGCGCTGGGTGCCGCTATCCTGGCGGCTACAGGTACTGAGATGTACCCTAGCGCTTTCGAAGCTTGTGACCAGATGGTGCAATCCACGGATATGGTGTATCCTAACCTCAATAACCGTCTGGTGTATGAGGAGGGGTACCAACGCTTCGAGAGGCTCTATGAGCAAGCGAAAGAGCTGTTTCGCTGAAAAGCAGGAAAGGAGGGCAGACGCTATTGGCAAACTACTAGTGCGATGTTTGGTCTCTCTCAAAGCGCTTTGCTTTGACAACACAAAAAAAGAAGGAGGAAGGATAATGAGTCGAAAGATTACTTTGATTACGTTGATGGTGCTGGGGCTTCTGCTGTCGGCCTGCGGGCCTGCAGCAAAACCTACTCCAGTGCCAGAGGCCACTGCAGTGCCTCGGGAGACTCCGACTGAGCCGCCAGCAGCCGAACCAGTGACTGTCGTCTACTGGTCGTTTTGGAATGAGGGTGAGCCTGCAACTCCTGTGGTCAAGCAGTGGATAGCTGGTTACGAGAAGGAGCATCCCAACGTCAAGTTTGACCTTACATTTGCTGGACGCGAGGTCCTGACCAAGCTGCAGACCGCACTCTCTGCCGGCACAAAGGTGGACCTGATTGAACACGAGGGACCTCCCATGCGTGGCTCGCTTATCAAGAACGGCCTGGCGCTGAGCATGGAACCTCTTCTGAGGCAAAAAGCTTACGATGCCGATGTGAACTGGGAGGACACTTTCATGCCTGGCTCCCTGGACTTGCTAAAGGGCGCCGATGGCCAGCGCTACTTCATCCCGTACGACCCGTTAACCACCGGTTTCTTCTACGACCAACGCGTCTTTGACAGATGTGGGATTACAGAGATGCCCGAAACCTGGGATGAGTTCCTCAGCCTGTGTGAGGAACTGAAGGGCTGCGGTATTGCGCCGCTGACTCAAGACGGAGGGCTTTCTATGTACAATGGTTGGTGGTTGGTTCACTTGAGCGAGAAGCTGCTTGGCCCCGGTGGACTCTTGGCAGCCTGTGAGGATCCAACAGGCACCAAGTGGGACGATCCTGCATTCCTGAAGGCGGCCCAAATGGCGCGGTCGGTGTGGGAAAAGGGATACATCATTGAGGGTGCCGAGGGCTTCATCTGGCCTGCAGGCCAGATAGAACTGGCCGTAGGCAATGCGGCAATGGAGTTGCTTGGCAGTTGGCTGCCCAATGAGGTCAGGGACTCAACAGATCCAGACTTTGTCTGGCGTTTCTTCCCCTTCCCCGAGATAGAAGGTGGAAAGGGCAAGCGCACAGATATGGAGCTGTTCCCGATGGGCTTCGTCGTGCTAAAAGATGGATCTCACGCTGAAGTTGCTGCTGACTTTGTACGCTTCGTCACGAGCAAGGAGAACCAAACCCTCTTCGTGGAAGAAACCTTGAACCTCTCTCTACACCGGGACGCTCCGGCACCTGAGGAGTTGGAGGACCCCAGCGAGTGGTTCAAGAACGCCACGACGATTTGGCAGTTCTATGATGGGGTCGTGAACGAGTATCCCGATTACTACGCAAACGTGCTGCTGCCATGGTGGGATAAAGTCTTCCTTGGCGAGATCACGCCAGAAGAGTTCACTGAGAGCATCAAAGAGGCAACAATCGAATACTGGGAGACTCACTAAAGCTAGTGCAAGGGGGCAAGCTATGCTTGCCCCCTTACATCTCCTCAGTGCGGAACATGTTCGTATCGGGGACAGACTCAAGGTTGCGAGGGAGACCGTCGGAATAGACAGTCAACTATTTCGGGAAATTTGCTGAAGGATGTGATCAATGATCAAGAGAGAGAGAGTGGTGGCG
>Ga0315555_1003441_pt1 | contig 10892 bp, 8 predicted proteins | sample SalMarSW160380MG_FD_202113 | JGI IMG/M metagenome (GOLD analysis project Ga0315555, IMG submission 202113) | Salt marsh sediment microbial communities from the Plum Island Ecosystem LTER, Massachusetts, United States - Salt Marsh Sediment SW1603-80 ...
ATGTTGAACGGTTTGTTAAATGTCTCGGCATAATTGCTTTTCAATCCCAATTTGGGCAGGATCGTCAAATCAATAAAAATCACGACTCCCATCGGCATCAGCACCAATCCGTAAATAGATACGAACTCCATCAGTTTCATAACCAGCGCCGGGAAAAGGGCGGCAAGGGTGGTGATGGATCCGGCGACCAGGGTCATTTTCCAGCGTTTCCAGTTTGGCGTGACCACCTGAAGAGCCAATCCTGCACGATAGAGCGTGGGATTTGCCGTAGTCCAGCCGGCAATCACCACACAGACTACACCGGCAACTCCGGCGCCGAGGTAAGCAATCGGTCCTGGAGCCACTTCGCCAATCGCGGCAGCGCATAAAATTCCCGAAGCGATCCAGGCAATAAAATGCCCTAAAAACATTCCGGCGGCACTGGCAAATCCGTAAGTCCATTTTTTAGCGTAGCGCAAAATTGAAAGATCTGCCAGCCCGATATGCATTGCCATATTGCAAAACCAGGCAAAAAACATCACATGCCAAAAAGTGAACTTCGACTGCCCTGCTATCGGGACACCGGTCCAGATTTTTTCATTAGCCACGCGCCAGAAATCGCTGAAAGAGTGGCAGCCTAAGTTCGGCAGCACCGCCACGCCACATGCTACAAAAACCAGGAACATCCAGGGAATGCATACTTTGGCAAATTGGGAGATTTTTTCGAATCCGTAAATTGCCAGCAAGGTCACAACTGCACCAACCAGTAAAACCACTAAGACCCAGCTGATACTCGTTGGATACATATCCTGAAGAGTGGGCATGGGCATCTTTAACGGCAATCCCACCGCCGTCGCCGAAACGGCGATCATCGCGCCGGCAAGAAAGCAGAACATCACGGCATTGACGATGCTGTAGACAAAATTGATATAAGGACCGCAAATTTTACGCAGCTGCCAGTAAAGCGTCAACCGGGTTTTGACCGCAATGGGGGCACAGTAAAAAGCCCAGGACAGAACCGCGAGAATGTTGCCGATGATTAATCCTAAAAAAAGATCCGGTGCGGAAACACCATGGGCGACAAAAAGTGGTCCAAGAACAAATTCGGTGCCCGCCACGTGTTCACCGGCGTAAAGTCCTAAAAAGTTGCCAAATCCCTGCAATTTTTCCTGGCTGACCGGTTCACGGTCGAATTCATACAGGGCATCGAGACGGGCAATCAAACGGCTTGGCTGGGGCATGACGTTTTTTCCTTTAGTTTATGGAGTTGCTGTTTTCGATGAAATCTGCACTTGTAATGCGACTGGGAGGTTCACTTTCGCTTACTCAGGACTTGTTCTTCATATTTTTCCACTTCCGGAATCCATTCGATGCCGGGCGGTACATTCGATTTCAGGCAGTAGTAGTCCCACACCGCATTGATGGGCATGGTTTTATAATCTTCGACCAGCGAAAGCGTGATATGAGTTTTACCGGTTTTTTCGGATTTCAGGAGTTTATCAATTGGCTCAAGCAGAGCAGCTAGCAGGGCAATTAATGTAGCTCGGATGCCGATGACATAGGCGCTAATGCGGTTGATACTAGCATCGAAAAAGTCAAGCGCCAGGAAAATGCGGTCTAATAGACGATTGCGCACAATCTCTTTGGTCAATTCTAATAATTCCTGATTTAGAATGGGCACATGGTCGCTGTCCCAGCGCACGCTGCGGGTGATGTGGAGCAATAGATTATCGCTAAACTGCAAAATGGCGCTCAACTTATCCGCCACGGACTCGGTGGGATGGAAGTGTCCCATGTCCAGGCAAATCATTATCTGTTTTTTAAGGGCATAACTCAAGTAAAAATCGTAAGATCCGACGACAAAGGTTTCACTGCCTAAGCCGAAGAGCTTGCTTTCCACCGAATCGCGTAGCGCTTTTTGGGGATAAGGTTTGGTAAATATTTCATCCAGGCTCTGACGCAAATTTTCCCGATAGCCCCACTTGTCGATAACCAGATCCTTGCTGCCGTCGGGAATCCAGGTATTGTGAAGGCAGGGACTACCTTGCGCTTCGCCAATTCGGGCTGCGATTTCACGGCATCTTTTACCATGCTCGACCCAGAAGCTGCGAATGGTTTCATTTTTACTGCTTAAAGTGAATCCCGAGTTTGCTAAAGAGTGAGCAAAGTAGGTCGAGTTGAAATCTAAACCAATTTGGAGTTCTTTTGCCCAATCAATCCAGGATTGGAAATGGGTTGGGTCTATTTCGTTACGGTCAACTTTTTGCCCCTGGAAATCACCGTACATTGCATGTAAACCGATCCGATGCCGACCGGGAATAAGGGTGAGCACTTTCTCCAGATCCGTCCGAATTTCGGTGATATTGCGCGCACGTCCGGGGTAGTTGCCAGTTGCCATAATCCCGCCGTTATTGGTGTTTTTATCCCGATATTCCAAGCCGGTCACATCATCCGTCTGCCAGCAAGGCAGGGAGAGCTGGATTCCGTTTAAAATAGCGAGTGCCTTGTCGCTGTCAACACCTTTTTCGGCATAAAGCTCCCGCGCCAATTGGTAATGCTTTTCAATTGATTTAGGATTCACTTATCTCGCTTCCCTTCAATATAAATTTATGCAGAAAAAATTAGGACTTAAGCCTGGTATCATGGGATAATTCTATTGAAATCAACTCCTTGAATTATACAAAATTGACCGCTAAAAAGGAAATGAAAAAGGCAACTTTTCCAACGCCTTAAAAAATCCTTGATAAATGCTAAAATAGGCGTTAAAATTTTCAAGGATATATAAGTGTATTAGACCGGACATCTGCTGGCAAACGTTTTTTGGCAAAGTAAATTAAAGGAACGGAATTTTAGGATCATTTTAAGGCAGGAGGTTTAATTTTTCAACTTGGAAGAGAAATCTATGAATTGCGATAAATAGTAAGGAGAATAACTAACAATCTGAAGTGTTAAGTGAAAATGCTGATGAAAAGAATCAGAAATTTATCTCTATGATTATTGAACTTTAGCAGAAAAATGGGTTCGTAAAATGGCCTTGGTGTATTAATCCAGAGGAAAAAAGATGAAGCGCTGTGTATTTGCATTTGTAATTATTTACCTTTTTAATATCATTCAAATCCGATCCCAGGAATGGGTAAAAATAACACCAACATTTAATCCAAAGGGAAATTATAACATGTCTCTGGGTATTTTTGTAGATGAAGATAATGGCTGGTTTACTGAGATGTTTCCTGGTCGAACTTGGCGAACACAAGATGGTGGTTTGACTTGGCATATGCAAATAGATAGTAACGATGTTTGGTCATATAACATTGAATTTTTTGATTGCAATTATGGTTGGATTATAGGAAAAAGAATTAGCGATTATGTTCCTTTTCTTAAACGTACTAAGGATGGCGGTGAAAATTGGGAGATGCTTTCCCTTCCCGGAGAATTTTTTGTTATAGATTTTATTGATTCATTGAAAGGTTTTGCTGGTGGAGATAGTATCTATAAAACAACCGATGGTGGTGAGAGTTGGGAAGTTCAAAAATTTATCGGAGAGGAGAGGTTAGGAATTTACGATATTTATTTTGTTGATGAGCAATATGGATGGGCTGTTGGTTTTAATGATGATTATACTGATTGTGGTATTATTTTGAATACGATAGATAGCGGTAAAACCTGGCAAACTCAATTGCCTATAACCTTCCCTCTGAATGCGGTTTGTTTTAGTAACATACTACACGGATGTGCAGTCGGCTTAAATGTTTTTGGGGGAGGCATCGTATTAACTGCGGATGACGGCGGTGAAAATTGGCAAACAATCAATTTACCAAGTCCCTGGCTTAATGATGTTGTTTTTGCAAATGACAGTACCGGTTGGGTGGTAGGGGAATACGGATATATCGGGTATACGGAGGATGGCGGTCAAACCTGGACCCAGGTGGAGTCGGGAACAGATGCCGACCTTAATCGCATCGTCTTTGTTGATAGTGGCAATGTCGGATACATATTCGGTGAAAATAATACATTGCTCAAATACGATAAAACTGTTAATGTTGTCGGATCTAAATGTTTCTCTCCGTATCAATTTGAACTGCGCCAGAATTATCCCAATCCATTTAATCCTACTACTACAATTACCTTTTGCCTACCCGAAGCAAGTCAGGTTAAGACCGAAGTATATGATCTGACCGGCAGGTGTGTTGCGGTATTATGTGATCGTCATTATCCGGTGGGGACATACTCGCTTCAGTTTGATGGTACGGCACTTGCCAGCGGGATTTATATTCTTCGATCCCGGATGATTTCTATAGAAAATCCCGGGAAGTCGCAGGTGTTGACCCGTAAGATGATGCTACTGAAGTAAACGGGATTCATATTCGAGTACCTTTATAAAATCTCTCGGCGGGAAATCTTGGAGAGGTTAGTTTATTAATTCTATTAAGGGGTAAGATATTATAGATGTATTGATTAATGTTGATTAATTATTAAATTTCAATGAATAAAAGTTTGGATTTATATAATGGTTATAGAATAGTAGAAATGGGGAATGGAGATGCCGCTGTTAGAAGTTTGCCTCATGGATGATTCGCCGCTGACCGGTTATCTGGGTGCGATTTTAAGGAAACCTGAGGCGATCGTCTGGTTGCGCACGGGTCTGCAAAAACAAGTAGTCAGCCGGATTGAGTCGGAGCTCTCGGGTAAAATCAATGCTACTTATGAGAGCCGCGAAATCCAGCCGGAAATTGAGGATTTTGTTGAACAATGTAAACAGATTATCAAAGATTATCCCGAGCATGATATTGTCTTAAATACCAGTGGTGGTGATCCGTTATATATTTTACTGGCTGCGGAAGTATTCAAACAGGCTGAAAAAGAGGTAATTTTTATCGATACCAACCATTCGCGGCTGATTAATATTCAAAACGGCGAGAAGAAATCCTTTCAATTGAATCTGACGGTTAATGAATATTCTGCCCTGCAGGGAATTGAGATTGAGTCCGGAACCCGTTTCGATCCGGAGATCGGCAAGCGCAGTGGATTATCCTATTTTATCGGCAATAATGTAGATGATGTTGTCCCTTTTATTGATAAAATTCGCCAGGAATGGAACGACATGGGCGATAATAAGCAAGATATCCAGTGGAAGATGAACGCCCAGCACCGTTTTGTGGTGACTTATGAAGCCGCGGGCGATAAAATGCGTTTCCGGTTTGGGAATCCCGAGCACCAGAAAACAATGGAAATCGTCGGCAGCGGGGCTGATTATCTGTTTAATGGAGGTTGGCTGCGCGAGCTGGTATTTTTACGGGTCCACCGTAGCCAGTATGATGATGTTCGCCTGGATGTCAGGCTTAACCGGAATTCGATCCCGGAAGGATTACGCGCGGAATCAATGATTGATATTGCCATGATGAAAGGCTGTCATTTCTATATTTTTCAGTGTTTCTCCTATCCGATTACCAGGGAGTCTTTTATCGAATTGAGTGCAGTGCAGAATACGATTAAGCTCCTGAATGCCAAAGGATTTGTATTCCTTGCACATCATCCCTATCGCGGATTTCTGGAACGGGCTAGTGATGCCGGGGTTAATGTAATTTACGGTAAGCGAATCGCCAACTTTTCAATCTAAGAATTAAGCGAACGCGATACAAATTGCGCCGGCAATGATGATAATGCCACCCGCCAGGCGCTCTTTAATATTTATTTCTTTAAATAATAGTACGCCATAAATAATCGCAAACAACATACTCAGACGCTTAAGTGAAATCATGTAAGCGATCTGGATCATGCCGATGGCGGTGAAATGCGTAATTGCCATCAATGCCATTGCTAGCCCGATGCCGAGCTTTTGAATCGGATGTGAAAATAATATTGGCAGTTCTTTGCGTCGGAATAGCAGCAAGACAATGGTAAATACTCCGGCTAGTAGTGAAAAGTAAACGATTGCCATAAAGAGCGGTGAGGACTTGATAATTGCAACCTTTCCGTAAGTCGCAGTGACCGCATACAAAATTGCAACAATCAGCATATAGAGCGAACCGCGATTACGGAAAATTGCCAGCCAGGGTTCGAAAAAACCGTGTTTAGCCCGATCCAATTGCAAAACATATATTCCAAATGAAACCAGGATGACTCCGCCTATGCCTAGATAAGAAAGGTGTTCACCCAGGACAATCACCGGTACAATTAATAAAAATGGGGGGGTAAGACCCAAATAAGGAATCGTAAGCGAGAGCGGCGCAATTTGAATCGCCTTCATATATAAAAACGTGGTGATCAGGTCAATTGCGACACATAATAATATGGCGCCCCAGAAACCCGTTTGTAATTCCGGCACTTCGATGAAAAATAAAAGCGGCAACAGAAAGGGCAGAGCGTAAAATTCCCGAATCCACGCCAGAACAATTGCCGGAGTTCGTTGAGATTCTTTTTTGGACAAAGCATCGGCGCTGGCAAAGAAGAAACCGGATAAAACACTGATGAAATACCACATAAAATTGTGACTTTCTCTTATAAAAGTTGCTTCTGAATTTATAATCAGTAATGGTTAAGTCCAAGACAATCACTTTAATCTGGGTAACTGCAGTAGGATTCGCCCTGTATTTTTATATGTGTTTTTAGTGGATTAGCATAGTGGGAGAAAAACTATCTGGAAAAATTGTAGGAAGGAATGAATTGGTTATATAAGACCAAAAATATTTTTTACAATATCTCTTCGGGAGACAATGCCGACTAATTTTCCATCTTTGACGATCGGTATTCGGTGGAAATGTTTTTTGGAGATGACGATAGCAATTTCTTCCAAGTTTGAATCCGGTTCAAAACAGACGACATTTTTTGTCATTACCGTTTCAACTTTTGTTGTATTAAGATAACCATCGAATGCCACATTTAGAACGTCTTCACAGGAAATGACGCCTACTAATTTATCGGTATCATCAATCACCGGCATACAACTGATTTTGTTTTTGATTAATATATTCACCGCTTTTTTTAGAGGAACATCCGGTTTAGTTGCGATAACCTCTTTTTCCATGAGGTCTTTGGCTTGCAACGATTTTAACATAATCACCTCACTTTTGTTGTTATTAATCGTGACATAGCAATTTGTTTATACCTTCTGCAGCAACTTTCGCATCCGCGATCGCGGTAACTGCATCCATGTTTATATTGACAATGTCACCGCCGGCAAATACACCCGGAATAGTGGTCATACCGTTAGCGTCAACTTTTACCTTTTTTCGATCGGTAAATTCAAGACGTTTGAATAATTCTTCGGGGATAAATGAAAAATCGGCTCGCTGCCCAATGGCTTCGATTATCATTGAACCTTCCAGAAATTTTACTTCATCTTCGTAGAAGGTCGGAGAAAATCTACCCTGTTCGTCGAAAACCGATTTCACTTTTTTGCATAAAAGTCCTTTAATATTACCATTATTATCGAGGACAACCTCTTTGGGACCCCAACCCGGATTAAACTGAATACCTTCTTCCTTGGCTTCTTTTATTTCCGTTTCCGTTGCCGGTAACTGATCCCAATCTTCTAATGATACCGTTTTTGTAATTACCGGTTGGTCAGGAAATTGAATATGTTGCAATCTAATTGATGCACGGGCAACATCCATGGCGACATTTCCGCCTCCAATGACAATGATATTATCCGTCACTTTTCGCTGTTTACCGATTTTATTATCTTGCAGAAAAGCGAGTGCAAGAGTGCATTTTTCGGAATTTTTAACCCGGGTAGAAAAACTGATTGTATTACCGATTCCGACAAATACCGCATCATTATTTTTTAGTAGTTCTTCAAATTCAACATCTCTGCCCACTCTTGTGTTGAATTTAAATTCGATCCCGAGAGACTCTATATTGTGAACATCTTTATCAACAGCATCAAGTGGTAATCGGTAGGTTGGCGGTCCTGTTCTGATGATACCGCCGCCGCCGGAGAGTTCATCATAGACAACTACTTCGTGTCCCTGTAGGCGTAAGAAATATGCCAGTGACAAGCCACTGGGACCGGCGCCGATAATGGCTACTTTTTTACCGCTCGGTTTTCCGGGACTGATTTCCAGTTCCTTTTTAAAATTTTTAATCTGATCGGCTGCGTATCTCTTGAGCCACCGGATTGCGAGTGAATCTCCTCTGATATGCAGTGAGCAAGCATCTTCGCAATGCGCCATACAGATTCTGCCACAGATGGAGGGAATCGGATTGTCTTCAAAAATAATTTTAAGTGATTCTTTGGGAGCATCTCTGTAAATGGCGTCAATATAATCGGATATTTTGAGGTGAGCGGGACAAGCTTCTTCGCAAAGTTTGCATTCCAGACAACGACCGGCTTCCTTTTTTGCCTGTTCCTGATCATAGCCGATTACCTGCTCGATAAAAGAGAGTATTCGTTCGCCCGGTTCAACTTCGGGCATTGTCACTCTATCCGGTTCGAACAGCGCATAGCGCATGTCTGGAGAGAATCCGTCATAATTTTCCTTACGATGGGATAAACTAGCTTGAAAAATTGAATAGTCCTCAGCAGATTTGTAGGTTTGCGGTTCGGATTTTTCATCTTTTGGAATAAAGGTAAAAGTTTTCGTATCGAAGTGGATATGGAAGAAATCTTTGGTCAGGGTCAGAGAGCCCGGTGGACAGATGTCTACGCACAATCCACAAAAACAACACCTTCCGTAATCCAGCTGCGGTCTCTCATTCTTTTTTCCTTCTTCAGGCTTATCTTTCAATTCAGGGATTTTAACCATTGTAATCGCTTTATTCGGGCAGATATCCGCGCAATTCCCGCAACCGGTGCATTTTTCCCAATCGTTTTTATGAAAGCCCCGGTATCGGTCGGCAATTTCTTTCGTTTCAAAAGGGTATTTCAGTGTCTGTGGTTTCTCGAAAAGGTATTTTATGGCTTTGAATGGATTTAAGTAACTCGTTTTTGGCATTTTGTATCCTATTTTTTACCTGTCTATTTCTGGGGCGACGACATATAAACTGATCATTATGTTGCCTACATCCGATATGCTTTCACCTACCAACGCTTTTTCCAATACGGTCAATCCATGATTATAGGAGGGTGTATTGAAATGAACCCGATATGGTTTATCACCGCCATCACTTACCATGTAAAGTCCCAGTTCTCCACGTGAAGATTCACATCGAACATAAGTTTCACCTTTAGGAATCGTCCACTTGAATGGATTTGGCGTTTTTGTATAAACCGCGCCGCTTTTTGGCATTTTGTCAATCAGTTTGAAGATCAGATGCACGCTTTCAATCATATCATCTCTGATGGCTAAAAGTCGCGAATAGGCATCTCCGGCTGTTCTTACCGGAATGTCGAAATCTACCTGATTATAGGCATCGTAAGGTTCAATTTTTCGAATATCATATTTCATTCCGGTAGCTTTAATTATGTGTCCGACGGCGCCCATGCGGATTGCTTCTTCACGGGTGACAATGCCAATTCCTTCCGCTCTTTTTTTAAATAGGCTATTTTCAAAAAATGTGGCGTTATAGTCCGGTACTTTACCTCCAATTTTATGTAAGGTTTCCACCAATCTGTCGGTAAAACCATCCGGAAAATCGCGCCGGACTCCACCGGGGCGAAGATAGATATGATAAACGCGCGCTCCGGTAAGTTCTTCGAAGAGATCCAACAAAAGGTCTCGGTGATACATCGCCCAGTGTGCTACCGTGTCGAAGCCAAGCATATTTGCATAAGCCCATAGTCCAAACAGATGTGATCCGACCCGCGCCATCTCGCAATAAATACTTCTGAGAAATTTTCCTCTTTCCGGAACCTCTATTCCGGCTAGTTTTTCGACTCCCATGGAATAGACCAGTTCCATGTGATCCGGTTCGACGACATTTATCCGGCATACAAGGGGAAAGTTCTGCATCCAGGTTCTCAGTTCCATCAGTTTTTCAAAACCGCGGTGTAAAAATCCGGGATTGGCATCCGCCCGGACGATTCTGTCGCCTTCTACTTTTAAGGTAATGCTGAAATTTCCGACCATGCCGAGGTGCTGAGGACCAAAGAAAAGTTCAAGTTCTCTCATTGCAATCCTTCCTTTTGTTGTTGAATGGAAGGAATTTTTCCGAAAGTATTATCCACATAGGCCTGGGTGTCAAAATCTTTGCGAAAGGGAGGAATTTTATATTCACGCTCCAGCATCAATGGAGTCAAACGGGGATGACCTTCGAAGACTATTCCGAACATTTCGTGCAGTTCCCGCTCATAGGGTTCGGCGCTGTTAAAAAGATTGCTGATCGTAATAAATTTGGCAGTGTTACGGGAAATCTTCGTTTTGATGATGATACTCTTTTTTTCTTTTTCCTGATAATGCGTATCGTCTGCCATATAGGCGGAGAGAATGTAGATCAGTTCGAGCTTTCCCGCATCAATCCAGTCATTACAGGAAATCAATGCCAGGTGTTCATACCCATCGTTTTTAAGATAACTGAGCAGCGACAGAATTGACTCTTTTGCGATACTGATAATCATTCTTTTATCATCAGGGATGTGAATATTAAGACCGTCAAAGTCGGATGATAGCTTTTGTTTCAGGATCTCCATCTTAAATTTTCCCTCTTTTACAACCGTCCTTGTTTTATTGTGTAATGTTCTTTGTAATGTTTAATTCTTTTCATTTTTAAAGAGTGGTGGCCAATCCAGCTCACCGAACAGTTGTTCCTGGTTAGCGCGGTATAGTGCGTAGTCTTCCCGGTATCTTTTGTACCCATCGGCTTTGTCCATATCAATGAGTTTCCATAAATGAGTTACACCGATGAAGACCGCTTCCGGTCTAGGCATACATCCGGCAATATAGCCGTCTATTGGTATATATTTGTCCAGCTGCTTAATAGTGTTGTAAGAATCGTAATACATACCACCATTAATAGGGCAGGAACCGAATGCCACT
>Ga0315555_1003442_pt1 | contig 10888 bp, 7 predicted proteins | sample SalMarSW160380MG_FD_202113 | JGI IMG/M metagenome (GOLD analysis project Ga0315555, IMG submission 202113) | Salt marsh sediment microbial communities from the Plum Island Ecosystem LTER, Massachusetts, United States - Salt Marsh Sediment SW1603-80 ...
GTTTATTTTCGGCAGCATTATATCGAGGAGTATCAGGTCAGGTTTCTCGTTAAGAGCCAGGTTCAAACCGTTCTCGCCGTCGGCCGCAGTTAAGACGCGATAATCTTTGAATTCAAAGTTATCTTTCAGGCCCCGCAGCATCGTGGCATCATCTTCAATTATTAAAATCGTTTCCATATAGTTCGTTTTTTTCAAATTTGTAACCAGTTCCTTCTACAACATGAATATATTTCGGATTATCAGGGTCCGGTTCGATCTTATTCCTGATAATATTTACAGCATTGTCGATGTCCCGTCGAGTGATAAAGCGGGAATAGCCCCAAACGGCGTTGCGAATTTCGTCGCAGGTCAGGGGGCATCCGGCCTTTTTCAGGAACAAATGGAGCATTTTATATTCGCCTGGGCTAAGCTTAACTTCCCGGTCGCCGCGTGTGAGTGTACACGTGTATGTATCGAGCCGGCAATCGCCGAATGTGTAATCATCCGGTTCGTGTTTTGTTTTGCGCCGCATGAAAGCTTTGGTCCGGGCAAGCAGCTCTCTAATACTGAACGGCTTGGTTACGTAATCGTCCGCACCGATATCCAGCCCGAGCACAACATCGGATTCCCGGTCCTTTGCCGAAAGCATAATTATCGGCATATCGAGGTTCTTTTTACGGATATGGCTGCATACTTCGTAGCCGTTGATTTTAGGCAGCATAATATCGAGTATAATCATATCGGGATGTTCGGCCAGCGCTGCGTTAAGACCCTGCTCTCCGTCCCATGCCGTCCTGACACGATAGCCCATATATTCGAAGTTGTCCTTCAGGGCTTTTAACATTGTCGAATTGTCTTCAATAATCAGTACAGTTTCCATCCATACATCCCTTAAATAATATGAAAATTACAAAAGAGCGCTGTTCATTAAGTTATACCGAATTTAAGCAGATTGTGAATTTACTTCCTTCGCCGGGCTTACTTTCCACGGATATTGAGCCTTTATGGGCATCTACGATAAATTTTGCTATACTAAGGCCCAGGCCGCACCCTTCGGCACGTCGAGACAGGCTTCGGTCAATCTGATAAAATCTGTTGAATATTTTTTTAGTTGCACGGTATGGCATCCCTGTACCGTTGTCCGAAACCCGGAAGCAAACTTTTTCGTTTTCGCTATAAACCTTTAATTCGATCTTCTTGTCGTCATAAGAATATTTATACGAATTATCCAGCAGGTTGACAAGCACTGTTACCATAGCATCGCGATCCGCCATTACAGGCGGCAGATTCTCACCGATATTTATTTCGAACTTACATCGCACGTCGGCGAATTTTGTTTTGACCGCCTCGGCCGACGCTCTGGCGATTGCCGCCGGATTCGACTGAACTATCTCGAATGCCTGCTTGTTTCGCTCCATCCTTGAGAAGGTCAGGAAATTGTCAATCAGTCTGCTGAGTCTCTTGTTTTCCTTACTCGTTAGCTCAAGATATTCCCGAACCTGCTGCTGGTCTTTGTAGTTTCCTTCCAGCAGGGTATCTACCAGCACGCGCATCGAGGCTAAAGGTGTTTTCAATTCGTGCGATACCGTTGCTATAAAATCATTTTTAAGCTTGTTTATTTTTATCTGTTTGTTAACAGCCTGCCCGGCCAAACCGCCTGCGGCAAGAATGAGCGCGATAACGAGTACGCCCGTCCAGGTATAAACCGCAATTTGTTTTCTCTCTGCTTTATCAAAGACGTCCCAGCCCTTGAAATACAACTCAACCCTCCAGCCGGGGAAATGTTTTCCGACCGAAGTATCGACGAACGGTTTACCGGGAGGCTTTTTAGTTCCTGTAACGAAACGTCCCGTATCGTCGAGTATTTGATAGACTACGTCGGAATCCTTGAAATTCATCTTATAATCCATCAGAGACGATGCGATACTTTCTGTAGATAACAGAGCCAGCAGATTACCGCCTTTTATTTTATGATATAGCCCGTAAAAAGTATCTTTACCCGCCTGTAACAGTTGGAGTCTGTCTGTTTGCCGGCTTGGCAGGGCGGTTGATACCGGATAATATTCGGAATAACGGATAGAATTTTCTTCGGCGGCTATCAGTTTGCGCATATGCTCGGAGCTTGCGGTAAAGTCATCTCTGAGAAATGAAGTCCTATTACCTATTTCAAAGGCTTTCTGAGCAAGAAAAAGATTATGGTCGGTTGGCAACGAAAAACCCGCCTGATTGGTGGTAAAAACCATTGCGATTAGCTTACTAAAAGTTTCTTTATACAAATCATCATATTTTGTATTTGCTTTCATGAAATTCATCATCAGCAACCGTGCGTCTCCAATGAGGACCAGCAGGGATACATCGGCGGTTTCTTCCAAAGGACTAAAGGCGACCTGCTTGCAGGTTTCGATAGCTTCGTCGATCTTATCGAGCTTTGACAGGCATCTGCTTTTACCGATAAGTGCAGCCAGATAAATATAATCGGGGCTGAATGTTGTCTTTTGCCCGTAAATTCTTTCTCCGATGCGGGTGGCAAGTTGCATCAGGTCTGCACCTCGCCGGGCATTTTGCTCGTAAAGAATTGCGGCCAGCAAAAAGTCTCTTTGTATAAATTCCATCTGCCATGCTTCGCTGAATATCTTGGACGGTTCGATTGTGTTATCCTGGTCGGTTGACAACAAAGGATAGATGCGTTTGCCTGTCGTATCAAAAATAATCAGACCGTCGCAGCAGTTTTTATCAATGGTGGCGGTAAGCTTTTTATAAGGATCGGTCGTGGATATTTCTGTGTCCAAAGACCTGCAGTTTTCAGACCATCTCTTATCGGTCTCCTGGACGGTGTCTGTAAGTTTGTCCTGGTACAATGTCACGAGTTTTTGCCGGACTACGAGGCGTTCATTTTTCACCGCCTGGCTCATAAACCAAAGTAAGCACACGGTAGGCAGTATTACCGCCACTGCAAGCAGTAATACCACCCACCTCATTCGATCATAACCTGCATCGGTTTTTCCTTTGATCTTCATGTGCCGTTAAATCAATTTAATAAAGTGCCTTAATTTCATCTTCTGGCAGGGCATAGCTATAAATTCGAACGTCATCAATTGTGCCCGCGAAAAAGCTCTCATCACTTGCATGCCTGCCGAATTTTAAAGTTTCAATTTCAGAGTCGGCCTTTCCGGATAGGTCAGAATTGGTTGTGATTAATACGCCATCTTTGTATGCTTTGAGATTCTCGCCGTCGTAAGTTGCAGCGAGATGGTACCATGTATTGGCCCGTAATTCGCCAAAGCTCGCATTGTACCACGTTCCATCTGTGCAGATACCCGCCGCTCCACGGAAGCCGTCATCCACGTGGTTCCAGTTGATTTGATAATTCTTCTCCCGGCTTATAGGCCCGCTCGGCATTTCAGACGAAGGTGCTTCGGGGCTCTTTGCCCAGACAGCGATGGTCCATGTGGACATATCTGCTGTGTTGTCAGTGTTGACGTAGTCGTCTATGCCGTCGAATTCCAGAGCACCGTTAATTTTTCCGCCGGATGGTTGCCATTTCGGATTACCAACCAGCCGACCGGTTTGATTGTTATCGGATGAATCGGCGGCATTGTTTCCCTGTGTTTCGTCCAGTTTCCACCAGCCGACAAGACCGGCTAACTCGGCGGTACCAAAGACTTTTGGATTCTGCCAGGCATCGTCTTGCGTGTCGGACCATGTCAGCTTGGTATCACGTTCTCCGCCATCGTCGTCATCGTTGACATGAACATCAAGGCCTATCTTAGCACCGGGGAAAGGCTCTGTTCCAAGGGTTGACCATGGAAATTTTATTTCCAGTCGATAACCGTCGTCGGATGTTACTAACGCATATTTTATGTCGTCTTTTTGGTATAGTTGTCCCCGCGCTTCCATGTTAGGAGTGGTTCTATCCCAGTTAAAATCGTATGTGTAATCTTTATCGCCGTACTCACTTTTTCTGGAATTGTCGGCATCGATGAAAAGTTCAATGTTGTCATCATAATAGAATTCCATTGAATCATTTTTCAATTCGTCGTCGGTAACATCTACCAGCAGATAGAGATTTTCCTGGTCCCACATGACTTTGTAATAAGCGGAGCAATCTTCGTCCGATGATATAGGTGAATATATCACGTTCTCGAGTTTATACTTCGGTGCATCGGACCAGATATCTTCTTCTATTCCGTCGATTACGGGACTCTGGTCGGCTTTATTAACTGTTGCTGTTTTTGTTCCTTGTTTTTCATCCCATTGTTGTCTTTGGGCGGATTCGAGAATCTGTACCAGTTGCATTAATGGCACGAATAAATCATTAGCAGGTGGAATTCCACTGATGTCGGCTCTGATGTTCAAATTATTTGGTTTTTCATCTGTATGTAACTGGAAAAAGGTTTTATCACAGCTTGTTGCCAACTGAGTAAAGATTTCTTTAAGGTTATTTTCCTCCGTCATCGGCCCCATATTGGATTCGGTAATCTTTATGATGCCGCCGACGTTAATCAAAACTAATTTACTTGTATATGGAGATATTTTACTAAGTTGTTCCTGCAACGGCCCGGCGGTTAGGACTGATTGACGATTTTTCAACGCTGAAGTTGAATCTTTAATCACGTCCGGATTTAACGAAATAATGTTTATTTTCTTGCTCTGGTCCATATAGCAGAAAAGCTTCTGACCGTCAACGAGTTCTATTTGATATTCGCCGGTAGTTTGTTCATTTGATTGTTCTGTAGCATTGTCTGCCAAAAGATTCGACGAAGACAATATTTGGAGCAGTATCTGGCGTGTTTGCTGGGGATTATGGCTTGTTATTGCAAGACCGATTGAAGATGCCGCCGGAGGCACCTGCGTGTTGGCTGGATTTGGAGAATCGCTTACCGGCGTGATGAAAAGGCTTACCTGTTCGATATTGGCAAATATCTCTCTGGCGATGTCAAGTCCTGTCTCGCTTTGAATCTTTTGGTTTATAGCCTGCGCTTGGGGACTATCTGCCTCTCCTAAGGCGAAACTGATTAATCCGATTGCGCTGGAAGGGACGGCTTCGAAACTGGACTTTTTTAGATTCGGCGTACGAATCATATTATATGCGAGGCTTTGTTGGCCGTCCTTGAATGATACGTTTGTTTCAACTGCGATACCGGTTTCCTGGAGGGAGACAAAAGAAATAATATCATCGATACTTGAAAAATTGGCTATACCGTCGGCAAGATGTATCTGTTCCGGCATTTCGCCCTCTGGAAACACCTTTTTTATTTTCGCAAAGAAGTTGTCAGCATCCACCCAGACAGTCAACAGATTTTCCTGGCGTGCCTTTTTGGAGATTTTTGTAAATGATTTGTTACTTGATGCCAGTGAAGGCTCGTTTATGAGGCCTTTGTATTGTTTGACAGACCATGCTAATTGTCCTGCTTTGTATGCCTTTGGGGTAGCGAGGATTACTACGATGTCGTCATAAACAGCGCAACCACCCTCGGGAAGCGATAAGGTTTGCATACCTTCGATAGATTCCGTGGGTTTTCCCGCCATACCGAGTGCCATCTGGAGCAAGCCCTTTAGGGCGTCACTCTTTCCGGGGAATAATACGATTATAGCCGGTGGTTCATTTTCCTGAGAGATACCGGTGACCCCGACACCCATTCCTCTTATTTTCTTAAACTCCGCCATCATACTTGGATTTAACAGGGCAGATATCATAGCTGCAGGTGAATTAAATCCCTGAGATTGACCGTTACTGATAGCCGCAAGGGGATTTTCCAAGGGAGTGCCCTTGAGCATCTTCAGGATGGTTTCCACTTGTCTGCCGGGACTGCCGATTTCAGCATAGAATAATGTTTCAGGGGGCATCAGAGCGGCCGGATCGGCGTTGCCCAAATCCTCCAGCAGCGGTTTGACCTTACCGATAATTTCGGTTTGTTCACTGTATTGAGCGACCAGTGTGCGAAACATTTCCTGAGCCTGCGGGTCTTTTTGCTGTTTGAGATAACACATCCCTTCTCGATACATTGCCTGAGCGACGTGGGATCTTTGAGCCGATTTGTCATTTATTATCTGCTCATAAATTCTAATTGCCGCATCAATATCTCCTTCGATTTCCTCTGCATACAGAGCTTCCTGAAGCAGAACGCTTGCCGGCTTGGCTTTGCTGCTTTGACCGGCAAGGCAAAATTGCAGCCCTACTAAGGCAAGCACGCCCAGAGCCAGCAAAAAAATGATTGTGATACTTCTGAACTTTTCCATAATCATACTCCTTTCAAAGAGATTATCATAAAATCTATTGTCTTGACAGGAGTATTTTACAGATAAAATATTACCGTTTTGTTACGGTTTTGTCCTTTTTTGAATATTTTTAATATGTTATCTATTGTTATTCATCAGAGGAGGATGGATAGGTAAATTTATAGTGAAAGCAATGTTTGTTTTATAAAGAATCGGTATAACATTCAATTGGGCCGAGGGTGGATTTTTTCATGCAGTTCTCATAGAAATATTGCCGGATACTTGTGCATAAATGGCATTTGCTGGCGTATGCTTTAGACTTTATATATCCCAGCTTTTCGGCTCTTTCGAGCAAACCGTGTGGGCCGGAATTGAAAAGTATATTTATAAACTCGTTTTTTTCCGGATAGAATTTCTTCCAGGTTTCTTCGAGCGGCGTTTGATTGACGTTCCCGAAGATGATGCCGCTGCATGTGCCGCTAAAGATATTCCCGAACGGGTCGATATGTACGCCTTTGGCGCCGAGGAAATCCGGTTTGCAGTTCATCGAGGCAAGGGCTTCTATCGGTTTGGAAGCAACCAGCTCGGCTAATCTACCGGCGGCTCGGCCTGTGAAACGACAGGGATAGTCATTTATCGCATCGATATATTGCTGCCGGCGTTCGGCAGGGGGGATATCTTTCATTTTAATTGGTTTGTCCAGATATTGTTGCCAGCGAACCAGCACGCGCTGCGGCCCCAACATTTCGATTGCTGTTTCAGCTAATCGACTGACCGGTTCTATATCGACATACTCCTGATGGAAGGGATCGGTGCTGATTTTAAATCTATGCATTCCGAGCTCGTCGAGCCTTTTCAATCGTTGCTTTATGATTTTATCACTATCGGCCCAGAAGCCGTTCGTCTCTATCAAATCAACTTTGCCCATGTTTTGTTTTTTTGCTTCTTGAAGTATTTTTTGCAAATGGTCCCAATACAGGAATGCTTCGCCGCCGGTGATATGAATTTTAGCATAGTCACCGGCGAGGATTTTCAGAGATTGCCATGCGCTTATGGCAGTATCGACAGGCATTAGTCCACCTTTGTCCGGGTTGCAGTTGTAATAGCAGAACTCGCAGGCGCAATTGCATTTGTATGTCAGAAGCAGTCCCGCCGAACGCCAAAGCTTGAATTTGGCTTCGCTACGTTTGGCCCGGCTGTTGTAAATGTTCTCGGATAAATCCGTCATTGTTTCGGTTGCCCCGACGATAGTGTCTTTTTCAAATGGATTTGTATCACCGTGATATCGGCCGGTGTGATGCCGCTGATTCGGGAAGCCTGGCCGAGTGTGCCCGGCTTAAATGCCGAGAGTCTTTCTTTGGCCTCCGGGCGAAGATGCGAGATACTGTTGTAATCCAGGTCCGCCGGGATGCTCCTGTTTTCAAGAGTTTGTAAGCCGATGACCATACGCTGCTGTTTGGTTAAATAGCCTTCATATTTGGCATCGATTGTCACCGCCTGAAATACATCTTCATCGAGATTCATACTCCTGATATCAGGAGTATCAGACAAAGTTTCTGCTATGGTATTGTGCGGCTGGCGAAGGTGGTCCCACAAACTAATCTGGCCGGAGCGGTTATCTTCGAGATATTTTTTGAGCTGGCTTATCTTTTCGAGTTTATTTTGATATCTGGCCCATCGTTGTTCGTCAACAAGTCCGACCGATTTGCCGATTTCCGTCAGCCTTCGATCTGCGTTGTCGGCCCGCAGTGACAGGCGGTACTCGGCTCTGGATGTAAACATGCGATAGGGTTCGTTGATGCCCTTGGTAAGTAAATCATCGATCATCACGCCGATATATGCCTGGTCTCTGCCGAGCACAACAGGTTCTTTACGCTGTAATTTTCTGGCTGCGTTGATGCCGGCGATAATACCCTGTCCCGCCGCTTCTTCATAACCGCTGGTCCCGTTTACCTGGCCTGCTAAGAACAATCCCGATATTTTTTTCGTTTCCAGGTTCGATTTGAGTTGAATTGGCGGGCAATAATCATATTCAATCGCATAGCCGAAGTGGATGATTCTGGCGTTTTCCGTACCCGGCAAAAGCTTGAGCATTTGTGCCTGGATATCCTTCGGCAGGGAGGTACTTATTCCGTTGCAGTAAATAGTCTTTATTTCTTCGTCTTCCGGTTCCAGGAATATCTGGTGTTGATTCTTGTCTGAAAATCGTACGATTTTCGTTTCGATACTCGGGCAGTATCGCGGGCCTGTGGAGGTGATTTGTCCGGTATAAAGCGGCGCGCGGTCCAGGTTGTCTTTGATTAATTTATGTATTTGTTCGTTGGTATATGTGATCCAGCATGGAATTTGCCGCCGGATTATTCTATCGGTCATAAACGAGAAGGGCACGGGTTTTTCGTCGCCATGTTGTATTTCAAGCTTGTCCAGATCGACTGTTTTCCCATCCAGCCTTGCCGGTGTGCCGGTTTTAAGCCTTGCAAGTTCCAGGCCGATTTGCAGAAGACTGTCTGAAAGTTCGTTGGCGGCAGGCTCATCCAGTCGCCCACCGGGAAATCGCTGCGTCCCGATATGCATCAGGCCGCGAAGGAATGTCCCTGCGGTCAGAATGACTGTCTGTGCATTATATGTTTTTCCATTACTGCACCTGACCGCCCGCACATAGTTATCTTCGGTTATAATCTGTGAAGCGAGTGCTTCGATAATGGTCAGGTTCGGAGTTTGTTCGAGCAGCATTAGGATGTAATCTTTATACTTGTATTTATCTGTCTGTGCCCGGGGAGCCTGTACGGCTGGGCCTTTCGAGCGATTGAGCAGGCGAAACTGGATCCCCGTTGCATCCGTCGCCAGTCCCATCAGTCCGCCCAGCGCATCAACTTCGCGCGCAATCTGTCCCTTGGCAAGTCCGCCGATGGCCGGATTGCAGCTCATCTTGGCAATAGTGTCTCTGCTTATGGTAATCAGGCAGGTTTTGGCCCCGATCACAGCGGCGGCATGAGCAGCTTCGGCCCCGGCGTGACCTCCACCTATAACAATACAATCAAATTGATTGTTTATTTTTCCTTTAGGCATATCTACCCAGTATAGCTTTTTAATCAAGGCTTGACAACTGAAGCTATTTTGCTAATTATAGTAGTGGCATGGGAAAAAGGAGTATTTTACTTTATTTTATTGAATTTACATGCTTGATCTCAGTTAGAGGGTGTAAGTTATAGGTTAAAAATATATCTTATTGAAGTTTTATACGAAAACCTTATCATTAACGGTTAAGCAGGGATAAAAAGTTATGAAAACCAGAATATTCACGATAGTTATTGTTACTCTCGGATTTCTTCTGTCGGCTTCCTGTAGGCGTTCCAATGAGGAGAAGCAAATATCTATAGATGGCTGGTTATTTATCAACACTGCTCAGGGTTTTAAAGATGAAGATGGAAAGGATATCGTTCTAATATCTGACGAAGGCGAGGCATTCCTAACAGAGGGTGAATGTGGAGGTAGGGTTGGCCTCTACCCATGCGGCCCGGTTAAGGAGGGAGCATTCTTGATATCATCAGCCGATCTTTATATGGTTTCAAGTGACAAAAGAAAAGTTCTACACCTACTTTTGCGCACCGATACTTCCCTTGAGCTTCCGTCGTATCCTCGTTCGAGCGCTAGGGGTTTGATCAGGCTCGGAGAAGAAAATCTCTATTATGCTACAGGTACTATTAATCCTTCAGATCAATCCCTCGGTGGAGTACCAATGTTTGTCATGGATGTCGACTCATTTGGAGAAGTTCCCAAAGCCGATCAAGGTCCCCCCAAACCTTAGGAGAAAATGTAGGGCAGTAGAGCTAAGTCGTTTATATATCTATAATGAAGGCAGTCAAATCTACTTTCGGCAGGAAGGACCGAAAGTAGATACAATTCTAAGTGCAGAATCCTAGGTTTGAAGCAAATTAGAAATTCAAAATCCCTAATAAACAATACTATTGCTGCTGTAACACATCATTTTGAAAATTTAAAATTTTGGCCATTTGATATTGTTTCGGATTTAGAGATTTGGAGTTTAAATTTGAAGAGTTACTCTTTTTTGTACTGGTCCCGCTACGGCTTGACCTCCGCTGAGGTAAGTGCTACGGCGGAAGCTATTGCAAAATTTGCGGTGTGAGTAATACTGATACTTACCTGTGAGATTCCGAGTTTGTCTGCAATTGATTTAACCTCCCCGTACAGAGTGACCTGCGGCCGGCCGTTGTTATTGTTTATTATCTCTATATCCGTCCAGGCGATTTTCCCCCGCCAGCCGGTTCCCATCAGCTTAAGTATAGCCTCTTTGGCCGCGAAGCGACCGGCATATTTCTCCACGCTGTTCTTGTTCTTATCGGCATAGGCCTGCTCGGCGACGGTGAAAACTCTGTCAATAAAGCGCTCCCCGTGCCGATTTATCATCTCTTCTATCCGTGGACAATCCACTAAGTCTATGCCGTGCGCTACAATTTCCATCTTATAAGACTCCGGGGCTGGGATTAACGACTGAATATATCATCGACTTTCATTTTTGTGTTTTCTGTTGGTTGCTTGTTCGATGAATTGTTTCCAGGCAAAAATCTATGAATTCATCGGTTTGGCCGAGATCCGCCTGTCCCTGGACAATAGCATTCAGTTTATTTAGAACTTCGTTCTGACGTTCTAAAAGAACTGCTTTTCTGAC
>Ga0315555_1003443_pt1 | contig 10885 bp, 14 predicted proteins | sample SalMarSW160380MG_FD_202113 | JGI IMG/M metagenome (GOLD analysis project Ga0315555, IMG submission 202113) | Salt marsh sediment microbial communities from the Plum Island Ecosystem LTER, Massachusetts, United States - Salt Marsh Sediment SW1603-80 ...
CCCCGCAAAATCCGGGAACCCTAAGACAGGCCGGATCGTTGTGCAGATCGATTGATGGTGCGGAAGGAGGAGTGCATGATGTTGTCGAAGGAAGAAATCAGATCGATCTACGATCGCGTTGGCAAGCTCCAGGATACTCAGAAGTTCTACGAAGAACCCGCACTTCGGGACCTTGTGGCACACGCGGGTTTCGATGGGGCCGGATCGGTTTTCGAATACGGATGCGGGACCGGCTCCTTTGCTCATCAAATCCTGCTCCATGATCTTTCCCCCGATGCTCGGTATGTCGGCGTGGACATCAGCTCTACGATGATCTCTCTTGCCAAAAAGAGACTGTCATCGTTCGGCGAGCGGGCTGAAGTCCGGCAAATCGAGGGCTCCACCCTCTTGGATGCACCCGACGGGCACTTCGACCGGTTTGTCTCGAACTATGTTCTGGATTTGCTTCCCGCCGAAGATGCAGCCACGACGGTGCGGGAGGCTTTTCGCATTCTTGTTCCTGGTGGACGGATTTGCCTCGTCAGTCTCACACACGGAACCACTTTCCTTTCCCGCATGGTGTCATCGACGTGGACAACGATCCAGCATCGAATGCCGAAACTCGTCGGCGGCTGCCGGCCGGTAGAACTCGGCGAGTTCGTCGACGGTAACCATTGGGACGTCTTGCACCTCGCGAAAGTAACACCGTTCGGCGTCCCATCGGAGATACTCGTTGCACAGAAGAGGCTCTGACCGCCGGGCGGGTCGGCGAATTCAGAGGGGCACGCCACTCTCTTCCTGATCCAGCCCAAGCCACCTCGGCAATGAAAGACAATTGGATAATCTTCATCTCAGAATTCATCGGGACGGCGCTCCTTTTGCTGGTCGGCCTCTCTTTCGTCATTCTCGACTTTGGCGAAGGCAGCCCTGTCATCCGGCTTATCCCTGATGAAGGTCTCCGCCGTCTCATCACAGGATTCCTGTTCGGCACGACCGGCGCACTGATCGCCGTCTCACCTGTCGGGAAGCACAGCGGCGCGCACATCAACCCGGTCGTGACGTTGGCCTTTTGGTTGATGGGGAAACTGCGCGGCACCCACGCGATCTTCTACATCGTGGCACAGCTCGCCGGCGCCATCGCGGGAACTGCAGTACTGGTTGTTTGGGGATGGATGGGGCAAAGCACGGAGTTCGGAGCAACGCTGCCCGGCTTTGCCTACGGCACCGGCGGAGCGCTCCTGGGTGAGATCGCAACTACCTTTGCTCTGATCATGGGACTCTTCCTGTTCCTTCGTCAACGTACCCTTCGATCTTTCACGCCGTTGCTTTTTCCGTTTCTATACGCCATCATGGTATACCTTGAAGCTCCGATTTCGGGCACGAGCACGAATCCCGCACGGAGCCTGGGTCCGGAGGTGATCTCCGGAGATTGGTCTGCGTGGTGGGTGTACTGGATCGGACCGGTGCTGGGAACGTTCGCCGCGGTCGGCGTCTACAAGAACACGTGGCTGCGCGGCCTGGAGATCGAAGTCGCAAAGTTGTTCCACTTCGACCACGATCCGCACGGAATCTTTCGCTGGCGCAGATCCCGCTGAGAGCCGCACAACCTGCGGCCCGGAAACCTGGCAAGCTTGAAAAGGCTAAAGCAATATCGACGCGCGCTCGCCGTAGTTACCGCATCGGTGATTGCTGACTTCGCAGCGCGATTTGCTTTCGACTTTGATATGGATCGCGTCGTTCCTTTTGAAGCTGTCTTGTTTCTCGCGGGGGCCGGCACACTCCTCTGGACTGCAGGACGAGACAAGCCCTTTTCCGCCCGGGCGCGGCGTCTCGACCTTTGGCTGGCCCTTGCGTTTGGGCTTGCCGGAGTGCGGGCCGGCCTCTGGGCAGGCGGAATGCCGGTCTACATTGCCAATCTCGTGATTCTCGTCCTGGGGATATTCTTGGGTGCGCGTCTGATCGCCTGGTCTCGGCGAACATCCTAGCCGGCTGACCAATGAATTCCGACCCGGAGGCGGGTGAGTCGTGCACAATCCAGCAGCTCGATCTGATCGTCGAAGTCTCGTCTGAACCATATTGCAGGAGGTCAACAGCTTGCAGCATCAAGTGAAAGGGAAGCAGCAGAACAGTAAATTGTGCCTCGTCTGCGGGTTGAAAAACCCGTACGGCCTGAAGGGCGCGTTCTATGAACTGGAGAATAACGAGCTCGTCTGCATCTTCACGCCGACGGACGTGCACCAGAGCTACCCCGACCGGCTTCACGGCGGCATCACGACAGCCATCCTGGACGAAACCATCGGCCGCGCGATCATGATGCGGTACGAGGAGATCATGTGGGGCGTGACGGTCGAGTTCACGACGAAATTCAGAAGGCCGATCCCCCTTGACCAGGAACTCCGTGTCGTCGGACGCATCACCAGCGAGGACAGCCGGTTCTTCGAGGGGACGGGAGAACTTCTTCTTCCGGATGGTCAGATCGCCGCGACGGGTCGCGGAAAATACATCAAGCAGCCCCTGGAGAAGATCGCCGACTTCGACGCGGCGGAGCAGGAATGGAAAGTGACCCCCTCCGAGCGCGACCCGAAGACGATCGAACTCTCCTAGGAACTCGTTTCCGCCCAACTCCACTCACCGGCTACGGGAGTGCAAACGATGAGATCCTTTTTCATCATCTTGACCCTCCTGATTCCCCTTTTGATTTGGAGCGGTTGTCAAGACTCCGGATCTTCCCCGAGCGAGAAGGCGGGGCTACAGGGACAGGTCTATTCGATCGGCACACCGGGTCCGGTACCAAACGGCTGGACGCCTCCTCTGCTGGAGATGGTGAGCACGATCCTCGTTCTGAATTCAAATCGAATAACCGTGAAGGAATTTCCGACAGATGAGACGGGGCGATTCAAGACACAGCTGCCGCCCGGCACGTATTTTCTTCGGGTCAAGGAATCTCTCGTTCCGGCCGAAACCGGTCCCTACATGCTCACAGCAGGTGAGCTCTTGACGGTCGAGGCACATTTCGACAACGGTATGAGATAGAGAAGAATCCAACCGATTCGACAGCAAGCGATACAGGGTATGAGTCCGCTGCTTTCAACTACGCTCACCGATTTTTTCGCACTCGACCTCTTCGATTTGATATTTGTTATCAGCGGTCTCATATTCAATCTGATGGTTATCGGCGTCTACGTAGCCCAAAAACACGAGCGCCCGAGGCTGGTAAAAGCATTCGGGTCCGTCGTTATTTGCCTCGCGATCCCTCTCGCCGCTGTCTTTATCGACTACCTCATCGGCGGGCGCCCTCTCTGGATCATGATGTATCTGGGCTTCATTCTCCTGTACCTATTCGTGGAGCTGCTCCTCGACTTCATTCTGAAAATCGAATTCAGAAAGAAACTCATCCTTCACATCCCCTACATCGTACTGTTCTACGTTGCTTCGTTCGGGTTTATCGGCATTTCATTCTCCATCGATCGAACCTGGGGCTATATCGTGTCAGCTACATTCTGGGCTGTTCTGGCCAGTCTGATCTATCTCTATTGGGGTAAGATGAGAGAAATGGCGAAGGATCATGGGGGAAGATCCCGTTGAGGTGGCCGTGGATATGAAATTGACAGTCGAGGGCCGGCCCTGCTTCTCGAGTGAGGCTGTGAGGAAGCTCGTTCGAGAACTCTATGACATCGACGGCACGCTGGAACCGTTGCCGGCTGAGTGGGACCAGAATTTTCGGCTCGATGCCAGCGACGCCGGCACCTTCGTCGTGAAGATCGCCAACCGCGGTCATAGCACCGGCGTGCTGGAATTCCAGAACGCGGCAATGAATCGTCTGTCGGGAGTTTGGTCCTCCGGAGGTAGCCCGCGTGTGGTACCAGCGCTGTCAGGGAAGGAGATCTGTCCTGTCTCCAATCGCGATGGTCTGGAGTATCGGATGAGGCTGCTGACCTATCTCCACGGGAAGCCGCTGGCCACCGTGCGGCCGCGGGACGAGCGGACGTTCGAGCGTCTTGGCAACGCTCTGGGTGACCTCGACCGGTGCCTGGCTGACTTCGCGCACCCGGCGATGGACCGGCAGCTGCAATGGGATTTGCGGCGATGCGAGTGGATCGGCCCGTTCACGCATCGGATTCCGAACCTCCAGCAGCGTCGGATTGTAGAGACGCTGCTTCTCCAATACCGTGCACGCGTCGCGCCGCTGCTATCCGACCTCCCCGTGAGCGTCATCCACAACGATGCAAACGACGAAAACATCTTACTCGCCGCGGACCCGGCTGGAGGCTGGAAGCTCGTGGGACTTCTGGACTTCGGCGACATGGTGCGGTCCCAGACGGTCAATGAGCTCGCGATTGCGTGCACGTACGCCGGCCTGGGCAGCGAGGATCCGCTCGAGGTGGCCGCGAGGATCGCCCGCGGCTACCACCAGAAGCGCGCGCTCACCGAGACTGAAGTTCAGGCGCTCTTCCCCCTGATGTGCATGCGGCTGTGTGTCAGCGTCACGATTTCGGCCATCGCCGCCGAGGAAGATCCGCAGAACAAACATCGTCAGATCAGTAATAAGGCGGTGCGGGCGGCGCTGGAACGGTTCCACTCGGTTGACTGGCGTGATACGGAGAACCGGTTTCGGAAAGCCTGCGGATTCGTCGGACTTCCGGTGCTGGATGCCGGTGGTCAAAAAGAGAGCTACGAAACGCTGCTCAAGGAGCGACGCATCCGGATAGGTTCATCACTGAGTCTGTCGTACCAGACGCCGCTCGAAATCGTGCGCGGGCGAGGGCAGTTTCTGTTCGAGCCAGACGGCCGGGCGTACCTCGACTGCGTCAACAATGTCTGCCATGTGGGTCACAGCCACCCGAGGGTCGTCGGCGCTTTGTCGAGCCAAGCGGCAATCCTTAACACGAATACGCGGTACTTGAACCGGAATATGGTTGAGTATGCACGACGCTTGACGGCCACGCTCCCGGAGCCGCTGCAGGTCTGCTACTTCGTGAACTCCGGAAGCGAGGCAAATGAGCTCGCCGTACGCCTCGCGCGCTCCCACACCGGTCGGCTCGACGTCATCGTGCTGGAGGATGCATACCACGGCAATACGCAAACACTCGTGGATCTTAGCCCGTACAAATGCGAGGGACCTGGGGGGCAAGGGCTCGCTGCGTGGGCTCATAAAGCCCCAAAGCCCGACTCGTATCGCGGTCTGCACCGCGGCGCGGGAGAGAACATCGGGCAAGCCTACGCCGAACACGTCCGGCAACTCTGTGATCGATTGGTCTCTGAGGGCCATCCGCCGGCCCTGTTTCTCTGTGAGTCGATGCTCAGCTGCGGCGGACAAATCGTGCTTCCTCCGGGCTACCTGCGCGAGGCCTTCAAACACGTCCGGGCTGCTGGAGGCCTTTGTTTGGTCGATGAGGTGCAGGTCGGCTTGGGGCGGGTTGGCAGTCACATGTGGGCATTCGAGACACAGGGCGTGGTGCCCGACATTGTCACCTTGGGAAAGCCGATCGGCAATGGACATCCGATTGGAGCGGTGATCACGACGCCCGAGATTGCGCGGTCGTTCGCCAATGGGATGGAGTTCTTCAGCACATTCGGCGGGAATCCTGTGTCGATGGCCGTTGGCATGGCTGTTCTGGATGTGATTGAAGAGGAGCACCTCCTCAAACGCGCGGAGCGCGTCGGTCGCTATCTCACGGAAGGATTCCACACTCTTGCCGGGCGCCACCCGGAGATCGGAGATGTGCGTGGTCTCGGTCTCTTCCTCGGAGTCGAGCTGGTGCGGGATCGCGAAACGCGCACCGCGGCAACGGAGAAAACGGCCTTGCTGGTCGAGCGAGCCAAGGCCGACGGAATACTCCTGAGCGCCGAAGGACCGTACCACAACGTCCTGAAGATCAAGCCGCCGCTGCAGTTCGTGGAGACGGACGCCGATCTTCTGCTGGGTGCGGTTGACCGGGCCCTCTTCGAGCTGCGCGGAGTTGCCTAGCCTGGGAGGTAAGTGGAAATGACACGATGGGCAAACCTTCTGCTTGCGGTCATCGGTATTGCGATCCCTGCCTTTCCGCAGCAGAGAGCCGTCCAGGAAACACAGGAAGAGGAGTTCGAGTCCCCTCTTCGGCAGGCTTCAATGACCTTCTCCTTGCCGAAGGATTTCTCTGTGGTTCCAGTCGTGGAGAATCCGGACGTACGCTATCAATACGCCATCTCGTCCAAGAGTGTCAAGCTGGAGATTCGCTACCTCATTCGTTCTTTGGCGAGCGATGCACAAGAGTATGAGAGAAATGGTAGAAAAGGGGCCGATCCGAACACCTTCTACCGAGCGCTCCTGCTCACGTTGTGTCTCAACCTCTCGGGAGAGGCCGTTTGCACCCCGTCGGCTTTTGATACGGAGGATGTGAAGAGTGAGTTCGGTGCCGACGCCGGTTTGACGGCCTTCGTGAGACTGAACTCCGATTTCGGCAAGGGTTATAAGGTTTGCCTCATCAATGTCATCCACGTGCAGAACAAAGCGGATGCCTTCACGTTCTTTCTCTTTGACGATCTCCCGAGCGTTCAGGCATATTGTTTCCGAGACGATGTTTTTCACGCGCTGAAATTCAGGTAAATCAAATCCAGCAGAGAGGAGTTATTCTATGAACCGATTCCTATCCATCCCACTTCTCCTCGCGGCAATGGCAGGTACCATCGTCGGCCAGAAGAAGTTCGAGACCGACACCTTGCCGGCGCGTGATGGCAATCTCCAAATAACATTCTTCGGCCATGCCTCACTGATGTTCAAGTTCAAGGGAAAGGTCATTTATGTTGACCCGGTGAGTCAATTCGCCGACTTTTCGAAGATGCCCAAGGCGGATCTCGTCCTTGTCACGCACGAGCACGGCGACCACCTCGACGTGGCGGCCATCGATAAGGTGCGCACGGACAAGATGAAGCTCGTCTACACATCGGCGTGTGCAGAGAAAATGCCCGGAGGGATTGTGATGAAGAACGGAGAATCGCGGGTAATCGATGGGATCAAGATCGAGGCCGTGCCCGCCTACAATCTCGTCCACATGCGAAGCGAGGGGGTGCCGTTCCACGCCAAAGGCACCGGTAACGGCTATGTGCTCACCTTCGGCGGGAAACGGGTGTACATCGCGGGGGATACGGAGAATATTCCTGAGATGTCGAACCTCGGGAAGATCGATGTCGCGTTCCTTCCCATGAACCTCCCCTATACGATGACGCCCGAGATGGTGGCCGAGGCAGCGAAACGGATCAAGCCGGCGATCCTCTACCCCTACCACTTCGGCAACACCGATACCGCGAAGCTCGTTGCTCTGCTCAAGGGCGACAAGGGAATCGAAATACGGATCAGGAACATGCAGTAGTGAAGTGACCGTCACTTTGAAGATGACGGTCACTTACCCTAGGGCAAGCGCAATCTTTCGGAAGCAAAGCTTTAGTCCTCGAGGCTGTCTGCCATCGATAGTATGGGAAATGGTCCCCTCAGTTCTCTCATACCGGCTCATGATCTTCATGACCTTCTTCAGCCATCCGGCTGGCCAAGTTCGGGGGCAGGAAATGATCACAAACCAGCCCGGCTACGTCAAGGGTGAGCTGATATTCTCGCTCGACCGCAAGCCAACGCCCCAGTGCCACGCTTCGACCATTGCAGCCTCGGGCGAACGGCTTGTTGCGGCCTGGTTCGGGGGAACGGAGGAAAGAAATCCGGACGTCGGAATCTGGGTTTCTCACCGCCAAGGGAACGCGTGGTCTCCTCCCGCCGAAGTGGCCAACGGACGGCAGCCTGACGGGCAACGCTTCCCAACGTGGAACCCGGTGCTCTTCCAGCCCAAGAAAGGGCCGCTTCTCTTGTTCTACAAAGTTGGCCCCTCCCCATCCCAGTGGTGGGGAATGCTCATGACCTCCGAGGATCACGGCACGAGTTGGTCAACTCCGGTGCGCCTACCGGATGGCATTCTGGGTCCCATCAAAGACAAGCCGGTCCAACTCGATGACGGTACACTGCTCTGTCCGTCCAGCACCGAGGAGAATGGATGGCAAATCCATTTCGAGTGGACTGAAGACCTGGGCAAGACCTGGCAGCGGAGTGGTTCGGTGAAGGACGATAAGGGGTTCGGCGCAATACAGCCGACGATACTTATGCATTCTGAAGGCGTCCTGCAGCTGCTCTGCCGGACGCGGGCGGGAGTGATCACAGAGAGCTGGTCTCGCGATGGCGGCAGAACATGGAGCCCCCTCGAGGGAACGGTTCTCCCCAATCCAAACTCAGGCATTGACGCTGTGACCTTGTCGGATGGCCGCTGCCTGCTCGTGTACAATCATGTTGGGGGAAAAGGATGGGGCCCCCGAACGCCGCTGAACGTTGCCATTTCAAGCGATGGGAAGTCTTGGACGCCCGTTCTTGTGCTCGAGAACGAGCCGGGGGAATACTCCTACCCTTCTGTTATTCAAGCGAAAGATGGGTTGGTGCATATCGTGTACACGTACCGCCGCCAATCCATCAAGCACGTGGTCCTCGATCCTTCCCGCTTTCCAGCGAAATGAGCCTGGCCCGCCGCCCGACCACGGACTTCCTGGCACGGGCGGCAACCGCTGCAGCGAGACGGGCAGGCCGGAGCTGCCAAAAACCAAACAAGAACCGTTAAGGGCTTCAGCCCTTTCCAACAACGCGGTCGATCGGTGCTCGTCTACCTGATACTTGGGATTACCTATGGCTTCGCGGCCGCTGTCATGCCCGGGCCGCTCTCCACGTACTTGATCTCCCAAGCCCTCACGAACGGCTGGCGGCGTACCCTGCTTGCGGCATTTGCACCTCTGCTGAGCGACGGGCCAATCATCTTGTTGGTATTGCTCATCCTCACTCGTTTGCCGCTCTGGTTTGAACAGCTCCTGCGATTTTCAGGAGGATTTTTTGTACTCTACCTGGCGGTCGGAGCAGCGAAGGCATGGCGCGTGTACGATCAGAGAAAGGCGCTTCGCGTCGAGTCCAGCCGACAGAGCTTGGTGAGAGCGGCGACGGTGAATCTGCTGAACCCGAACCCCTACCTCAGCTGGACTTTAGTGCTCGGCCCGCTGCTGCTGAAAGGCTGGCGTGAAGCGCCAGGGAACGGCCTTGCGCTGCTGGCAAGTTTTTATGGCACGATGATCCTTATGATGGTCATGATCGTTGTCCTTTTTAGTGCTGCCGGGAACCTCGGCCCAAAGGTCAATCGAAGCTTGATAGGCGTGTCTGCCCTCGCACTGGCATGTTTCGGAATGTACCAATTGTGGTTGGGAGTGACATCGTTTTGGCAAGCGTGAGGAGGGATCCGATCTTGACTACCTCCAGGAAGATCCTTCAGAGAATGATCTCACGGTTTGCGCTCTGCGTGCTGGCTACACTCGCGCTCTCGCAGGAAGCGGCCGCACAGAATACGAACCGGAGGGAGATGGAGCCACACGGCCAGAAGCGGACGTACCTGCTCCACGTCCCTGCGGATCTCGCTAACTATCAGGCTGTTCCTCTGGTCTTTGTTTTCCATGGGGGTGGTGGCGACGGTGCAGGCATCGAGCGCATGACACGCTTCAGCGAGCTGGCCGACCGCGAAGGATTCATCGTCGTCTATCCGGACGGCCTCTGGAAGAATTGGAATGACGGCCGCGCGCCGAGCGTTTCCCGCGCTCACCGCGAAAACGTCGACGACATCGGCTTCGTCGCCGCCTTGATCGATGCGGTCTCCATGGACCATCGCGTCGATTCGAAACGCATCTTCGCCACCGGCATTTCCAACGGCGGGATTTTTTCCCATTATCTCGCGGCTAACCTCTCGTCTCGCATCGCAGCCATCGCGCCGGTGTCAGGCGGTATCGCCGAGCGATTCAGGGATCAGTTCAAGCCCGAGAAGCCCGTGTCCGTCTTCATCATCCAGGGCACCGATGATCCTCTTGTCCCTTTCCATGGTGGCGGCATCGTTCGAGGCCGACGAGGACGAATCATCGATACCGACGAAGCTGTCCGTCTCTGGGCCGATTGTGACGGATGCCTTCGAGAGCCGCAGAGCGGCAAGCTGCCGGATACCGATAGCAGGGACAGATGCACGGTGAAGTGGTACTCCTGGACCCACGGCCGAGACGATACAGAAGTGAAGCTCTATGTCATCCAGGGTGGAGGGCATACCTGGCCCGATGGTCCGCAGTACCTCCCCGCTCTTCTTGTCGGCCGGGTGTGCCGCGACTTCAACGCCACGGAGGCAATCTGGGAGTTTTTCAAGAGTCACCCGAGGCCTTGACTGAACTATGCTGACGAATGCGTTCATCAATAAGCTTGAGAAGCCCAAGGAGTCCGATCTCGTTGCCGTGCTGGGTTCAGCGAAAGCACTCTGGGACAGACTCATTGCAGACGTGACCGGCGAATGCAGGATTGACGACCAAGAGTGGAGATCCTACTCGCCCAAGGCCGGATGGTCGCTCCGCCTGAAGCGCAAGAAACGAAACATCCTCTATCTTTCCCCGTCACGCGGCTCTTTCACCGCGACGTTTATTCTCGGTGACAGGGCAGTGCGAGTCGCGCGCAAGAGCGGGCTACCCAAACGCGTCATGAAGATCATCGATGAGGCCAAACGGTATCCTGAAGGTACCCTGATCAGGATCGAGGTGAAGGAGCCCAAGGGCGCTGACGTCGTCAAGAAGCTCGCTGTGATCAAGATGGAGAACTGAGTGTGCAACTGACGCGGCGAGCTTTGCCAGGGAGAATGATTCCCTTCGCGTCAGCCACTTTTTCACCTTGAATGGAAGTGATTCTGAACCGACAAAAATCTCGGCAATGCCAGGGATGAAAAGCATTGTTATCACCGGCAGCACGAGGGGCATCGGCTATGGTCTCGCGGACGCCTTTCTGAGCCTCGGGTGTGCGGTCACGATCAACGGCCGAACGCAAGCAAGC